>Ga0079223_10002904_pt1 | contig 10741 bp, 5 predicted proteins | sample Stecom2011_FD_75072 | JGI IMG/M metagenome (GOLD analysis project Ga0079223, IMG submission 75072) | Agricultural soil microbial communities from Utah to study Nitrogen management - Steer compost 2011 | ecosystem: Environmental > Terrestrial > Soil > Agricultural land | place: USA: Utah...
CTCTCTTAAAGCTTCTTTAGCTTGAGTATCTGCTGAGTTTTCACTAATTAAAACGGATAATGCTAAAGCGTCATTTGCAATATAATCAGTCGTTGCAGCTTTCAATATATCTAACACTTGCTTAGCCCAAACAAAATCCCCTCTAAAAAACGCCAACTCAGCACTCTTAAATTTACTCCATTCCCCAAAGGTGCCTTGCGGATCCTCTTTTTCAATTTGTGCTAAAATAATTGCCGACTCCCAAACCTCTTTATTAAAAACTAAATAATCAGCATAATCTAACTTAGATTGCAAATATAAATCCTTAGATGCTGTTAATTTTAGTTCACTAACGAGTTGTTTACTTTCTTTAAGTCCCCAAGCAATATTTTCCAAATAATTAACCTGAAAACCAATATATCTTCTGTATAAATCAGATTTTTTTTGATCAGGAAAGTCCTGCAATAATGCATCAAACTCTTTTATGATTTCATCAGCATGAATTCTGGTATTCGGGAAATGCAACTCATATTCAGTTAAATATGTCCTTACTTTTCCAACTCTTGCTATTTGATAAAAAGGGGCTTCAGCTCCCTGTTGAACAACATAATCCCAAAGTTGAAGACTTAATTTAAAATCATTACTATTCGCAAAATATCTTGCTAATGGTACAACTCTTTTCCCCTGTTCCTGTAAAGACTTATCTAAAGCAATCATTTCCTTAACCGCTTGTTCGCCATCTCCTTGTGTCAATAAATACCAATTCCACAATTCATTCCAATTATAATCATTAGGATTAGACCTTATTCTTGATTGAATTTGACGTTTTAAAATATTAGCACCCTTGGCATCTGCATCAATGATTCGCATCATAGCTTCTTGAACATCTTCCATGGTATTTCTCGGCATATAAATCATATCCAACACATAACCTGCCGCATCTTTTATGTTCCCCATTTGCAAATTAACGTGTACTAATTCAGAAGCGTAAACCCATTCATTATTTAACAGCTCACGACCTTTTAAATACACCTTACTTGCATCTTCATACCAATCAAATTGCTCTAACTTTTGCGCAAATTGATCAATTCTTATTTTTTGCTTAGGTAGATTGTCTAATAAGGAATCCAATAAAACACGAGCCTCCTTAGGCTTAGCATCCTTCCTTAATATCACTACTTTATCCAAAATAATGAGTGGATCATTTCTTCTAATGGCTTGCATTCTTTCATTTAGCTCGTAAGCATCTTTTAACTCATCTGCTTCAAGATACAACTCAATCAATACACCATATAAATTTTGATCAAAAGGGCTTCTTTCATAAATAGGTTTAAGAACTTTAATAGCATCTCCCCATTTTTGTTCTGACCTCAGATGACTAACTTGTTGCAAAGCTTCTTGTTCCGTTTGCATTTGAGCATACAAGGGTGTACTTAAAAAGAGTCCACTTAATATGAAAATAATATAGAACCTTAGCTGTTTCATGTTGATTACTTTACAATATGCATCTTTACTTTCTTATTCTTAATGCGATGCGTTTTTACCACCTCCATAACATGCCCTACTTTAGATCGGCGTATAGCTATGTAAGAAATAAAATCTTTCACTTCAATAAGTCCAACATCTTCAAACTTCAATCCTCCTCTATTGGTGAAAAACCCCACAAAATCTCCGCGACTCACTTTATTTTTTCTACCTAATGGAACATATACTGTAGACCATTTAGAACGCTCGGGCAATTTCAGCTGACCACTTGTATCCAAAGTCCAAACTTCATCCACTTCAATAAACTCTGGTAATTCCTCGGTTTTTGCTTGCATAACAAACACGCTTCCTGAACGCTCTTGTCTTGCCGTCCTTCCATTTCTATGGGTGTATGTAGCCTCATCAAAAGGAATATTATAATGTATAATATTCCTTATATAGTCAATATCTAAACCCCTTGCAGCTAAATCTGTAGTGACTAAAAAGTTCACGGTACCACTCCTAAATTGAAATAATGCAAGCTCTCTTTCAAACTGCTGCATACTTCCGTGATAATGCGCATTAGGAATTCGCAAATCAGTCAAATAAGCAGTCACGCGCTCTACCACTTCTTTATGATTGCAAAAAATTACAGATCGACGTTCACCCAATCTACATAAAAGCTGAGCCAACTCTGTCAACTTATCTTTTTTCTCTGTAACAATATGCTTCACATCTATTTTCAATGGTTCATCCTCTTCTTCTAAACGAAAATCTACTAACTCAGGCTCTCCCATAGGTAGAAAATCAGGCAAAACATCCGCCATCGTTGCTGATGCTAATAATACAAAGTTGATATGCTTTAAAAAAGATACTACCTCTTCAATATCAGCTTGAAAACCCCATTCTACAGACTTGTCATATTCGTCAATAACTAATAATTCCAAATGGTCTGTATTAATATTTCCGCGTCTTAAATGATCCGCTAAACGACCTGGAGTACCAACAATCAGTAATGGAGGTTCAATAAGATTATTCTCTTCTATCTCTCTTTTATGTCCACCATAGCATGATGTAATTTTAAAGCCCGTATTCATCGTCCGCCACACTTGCTCAATTTGCAAGGCTAATTCACGAGTAGGTACAACAATCAGCGCTTGAGTTTGGCCACTGTTTTCCAAATCAACTTTAGATAATATGCTCAACAAAAAAGCCAATGTTTTACCAGAACCCGTAGGTGCTAATAAATGAATATCTTGTACATCTTTAGATTTCTGCAATACCGTATGTTGCATTTCGTTCAAAGACTCAATATTCATTGATTTCAGCCATCCTGGCAAATGAGTTTTAATATATAGATTCATAACTACAAAACTAACTAAATTTTCATCGTATTTAAGATGTTTGATTTCCAACTTCAGATATCACTTAAACATCACGATGATTAATATATGCCATCTTGATGCATTTCAATAACTCTTATATAAAAAACTTTTCGTCTTTTAACCATCTCTTTTCATAATAACTTTGATTTTTTTCGTATTTTTGCATCCGCTATGAACAAGACTACACGCCTTTCTGTCAACATCAATAAGATAGCCACTATACGTAATAGTAGAGGAGGTAATAATCCTGACTTAATCAAATTAGCCTTAGGCATTGAAAAGTTTGGAGCTGATGGTATTACTGTTCATCCCAGACCGGATGAACGTCATATCCGTTACCAAGATGTTAGAGATTTAAAACCTCTATTAACGACAGAGTTTAATATTGAAGGAAATCCTAAAGAGTCTTCTTTTGTAAATTTAATTTTAGAAAACAAACCAGAGCAAGTGACATTAGTACCTGATGTAAGGGATCAGCTCACTTCAAATACTGGTTGGGATACTATAAATGAACAAGCCTATTTAAAAGAAATTATCAGCCTTTTTAAAAAAGAGGGTATGCGTGTAAGTTTATTTTTAAATCCTGAATTAGACTTGGTAAAGGCTGCAGCAGATTGTGGTACTGATAGAATTGAGTTATATACTGAACCATACGCTATTGAGTATTTAAACAATCCCGAAAAAGCAATTGCACCTTATATTGCTTGTGCAGAATTGGCTCAAGAATTAGGCTTAGAGCTAAATGCAGGTCATGATTTAGACCTCAACAACTTGGCATATTTTGCTCAGCACGTACCTGGATTATCGGAAGTTTCTATAGGGCATGCTCTTATTTCCGACGCTTTAATATATGGGCTCCAAAATACAGTTCATCTTTATAAGCGTCAACTAAGACCTTAGAAACAAACACATTAGGAATTTTTATTTTTTATTATTTAACTATTATGCTTTATTCAAAGCGTAAGATTATTTATTGATACACAAGTTTCGTATCTTTACAAATGGTTTTTTCAGCACTTAGATAAATATTATATGTCATTACCTGAAGTTTTAAAGCACATTTATCATAATGCAACCGATGAGGTTATTAGAAGAGGGAAGAAGATATTTCACACAGGAGGCGTACAGCTAACTGACAATGACCCTTTAGTAGAAGAAGTAGTATTTAGAGTTAGAAACGATGTTTACTATAATCATTATAGAGTAATCATTGAGAAGTATAGTGAATTCAGAACAATAAAGACTCGTTGTCAATGTCCCTATAATATGGGTTCCGTTTGTAGACACGAAGCGGCAGCTTTATTTCAATTAAATGAACTATTGCAATCCGGTTATTTTGATGAAGACAAAATTGAGTACGATCAAAAACATACATTAATACGTATGCGTCAGATTACTACTCATTATTTAAGACTATTTTCCAACCAAGGAATTTTCAATGATGCTGCTAATTTAGTTACTCAAGATAAAATAGTAATACATGAAGGAAAAAATGACACCGTTAAAGCAACTGTTACTGATAAAAAAGGAGCTAAACACGATGTTATCTTAAAACAAAATGAAGATCGTTTCTTTGACACATCTTGTACTTGTGATGAAACAAAGCACCCTTTATGTGTACATAAAGCAGCTGTCTTTTTACAACTGTTCCATTCTTATGGCGAAAATTATTTCGCTACTATCCGCGATTGGGATGCAGAAAAAAATCGACTTTTAGCCTTATACGGTTATAGTTTAGAAGATGATTTGACGGGTAAATTCGAGTTCGCTTATCATGAGGGGAAACCATTCCTAAGGGTTATGGATCCTTCTATTAAGAAATTGGATTTTGAAAAAGAAAAAGAAGAAGAAAAGCAAAAAGAATTAGAAAGAACACAAAGAATGGGTGTTGCTATTCAGGCCAATGGGCAATATTTCCCATATACTGAATATAATTTATTCTCTGGGATAATTGATGAGGAAACCAATCAGTTTAGAGGAGAGATAGAGGTAAAAAATCCCAATCAATATATTGCAAGCAATACACTTAATGATAGAGAAAAAGTTTTAGTTACTGCTTTAAGACGTCAAAGCTCGGAAGACTTAATGAAGGTACTTAAGCGTAATTCTCCATTTGGAGACTTATGGATTTCCTTACCAAGGGAACTTGAAGAAGGTCCAAATGAAGAGGTTCAAAAGCAAGCTTGGGAGTTCTATCTACCAAGATATGAAAATATAGCCAAGCAATTTGAAGATTATGATTATGTATATTTTGTAGAGAAAGGTGAGGATGTAAAAGTCAATAACCTCAAACCTATTAAGCTATCTACCGATGCTTTTTATACTGAAATTTTTGTTGAGCTTCTACCTGATAAAAAAGCAGTCTCAATGAGTATTTCATTCAGTATTAAAGATAAACCAATTGCATACAAAGATGTAACTGTAATTAATCCTGGATTAATACTTTACGAATCAGAAATTTACACTGCTGGAGATATCGATGAACTTTCAGCGTTGGCTTTATTTAATGGCTCTTCAAATATTTTCATTCCGGAAGATGAGTGGCCTAAATATTTAGAAAACGAATTACTCCCTCTAACAGTTGCTACTAAAATTGAATTTTCAGATGACTTAGTACAATATGAAGAAGAAGAAAATCCTGAGTTAAGATTATACTTGAGAGAAACCAACAAGATGCTGGCTTTCAAGCCAATTTTCGCTTATAAGTCAGGAACAATTGAAAAAGAATGGTTAGACTATAGTCAAATTACTTCTGCTAAGAATGGTAGAATTAATATTCAAAAAAGAGATGAAGCGGCAGAGCAAACTTTCTTAACGTTTTTAAGACACACTCATGAAAACATGCAAGAAAGTAGAAAAACAGCCTCTTTTATGCTTAAAGCAAAAGATGCATTAAAAGGAAGTTGGTATTTTCAATTTCTAGACCGCCTGGCGGAATTAAATGTACAAATAATTGGACATGAGGACTTAAAAGATTTAAAAATAAGCCCGCATAAACCAGTAACAAAAGTGCATGTCACTTCTGGTATCGATTGGTTTGATACTGGTATCGATATACATTTTGGAGAAGAAAAAATTAAATTAGAAACCATTAAGAAGGCTTTATTAAAGCAAGAGAATTATATCAAGTTAAGAGATGGCAGCATAGGACTACTTCCTGAAGATTGGATGCAGAAGTATAGCATGATGTTTAAACTTGGAAAAATTCATAATAATGAAATCATTAGAATCAACAGTTTCCATTTCTCAGCTATTGAAAACTTCAAAGAAGAGATTGAAGACTTAGAGATATTAGATGATTTAGAATCTAAAAGAGAACGCTTACACTCATTTGATTTTGATAATCCACAACATGTGTCTATTCCTGAAAATGTTGATGCTAAGCTAAGACCATATCAAGAAGCTGGTTTCCAATGGATGAATTTCCTTAAAGAAACTGGTTGGGGTGGTATTTTAGCTGATGACATGGGATTAGGTAAAACCTTACAAACACTTACGTTTTTACAGCATTACTTAAATAAGTATCCAGAAGCTTTATTTATGATGGCTTGTCCAACTACGTTAATTTATAACTGGGAAAACGAGATCAGAAAATACACACCGGATATTAAATACTTAATTCATCATGGACCACAACGTGCTAAGAAGAAAGAAGATCTTTTAGGTACAAACTTAATCATCACGACTTATGGTACATTAAGAAGTGATATTAAAATGCTATCAAACATAGAGTTTGACTATATTGTTTTGGATGAATCACAAGCCATTAAAAACCCTTTATCTCAAGTAGCAAAAGCTTCTTTAGAATTAAAGAGTAAAAATAGAATTTGCTTAAGTGGTACGCCAATTCAAAACAACACCTTTGACTTGTATTCTCAAATGAATTTCTTGAACCCAGGAATGTTAGGAAGCATGGAGTTCTTTAGGAATGAATTTGCTAACCCAATCGATAAAAATCAAGAAAAAGACGCTAAGGCTAATTTAAGTAAAATCATTAATCCTTTCTTATTACGAAGAACTAAGGAGCAAGTTGCACCAGATTTACCAGAGAAAACAGAAATGATTTACTACTGCGATATGGGAGCGAAACAAAGAAGAATTTATGATACCTATAGAAATAGTTTTAGAACTAAAATCCTAGAAGAAATTGACCATGGAGGTTTAGACAAAGCAAGGTTTAGTGTATTAACTGGATTAATGAAGCTTAGACAAATTTGTGACTCACCTGCTATCTTAAGTGATGGTGATTATGAGAACCACTCAGTAAAAATTAATGAACTAACAAAAAGTCTTACCGAAAACACTGGAAATCATAAATCACTAGTATTCTCTCAGTTCTTAGGTATGTTATCATTAATTCGAGAAGAATTAGAGAACTTAGGAATTCCTTATGTTTACTTTGATGGTAGTACAAGTTCTACAGAGAGAGAAAAGGCGATACAGAAGTTCCAAACAGACGATACTTGTCGCGTATTCTTGATATCCTTAAAAGCTGGTGGTGTAGGTCTTAACTTAACAGCTGCTGATTATGTTTACATTGTAGACCCTTGGTGGAACCCTGCAGTTGAGCAACAAGCAATTGATAGAACTCACCGTATCGGTCAAACAAAGAATATTTTTGCTTACAGAATGATTTGTAAAAATACGATTGAGGAGAAAATTTTACTACTTCAAGATCGCAAGAAAGCATTAGTAAAAGACTTAATTACAAGCGAAGAAAATGCCTTCTTAAAGAAATTAACGAAGGAGGATATCGAATTTATTTTAAGTTAGGATAGTTCTTATATATTTATTCAAATAGGAATCGGTGAGCATTTATCGATTCCTATTTTTTTGCTAAATAATTGAATATATGTGTATGAGACATACCTAAGTAGAAAACCCACTCATAGAGATTGAATTCATTATTTTTAAAAATCCACTTTAAAGCAAGATATATATTATAGCATATAAAAAACCTGTGAGGTAGCGGAATGCCACAACACAGGTTTTTCTTAATCAGATTTACTAATAACATTGTTACTGTTCCAACTCATGGAAACGATTAGCTCTTCTAAAAGTTCCTAAATCATTAAACCTCACTCCATAGTCTTTCAACACTTCCTGAGCTTTTTTACGGGTTAAGTGACGCACATAAAATGTTTCTTGAACGACAAAATGATGAATAGCATGTGTCCAACCAAAGAAAAAACAAAATATATGAAAAGGAAAAGTCCACCACACATTCAATACTTGTGTTTGCTCTATTACATTTCCTTCTTCTACATCTGCAAAATAATGAATATTTGAGGTAATGAAATGTAAGCAGAACTGACGCAAAACATTAGGTAACAGAATGATATAAATATATGGCTGTAAGAAATTCAATACATTTTGCAGACCCAATAAAAAGGCACTTTCTTCCAAAAAAGAAAAATTAAACCATTGTAACACTCCTATTGACACAAAAACATATATAATTACATGAGATAAGATCGTTACTGGAATAAGTCCTAATACTGCATTTCGCTTTAATTGATTACCCAATTCCATTTTTAATCTCCCGTCTTTCATTTCTCTTTTAATATCTTTAAAAAGAGAATTTACCCTTAGTAAACCACCAATGACTAAATCTGGAGTAAATAAAAATCGCTTTATAGACCATTTTTCTCCATTCGTTACTCCCCTTTCTTCCACATCGTGTAATGTTCCTGAGTATTTATGATGATGATAATGTAATTGTCTTCTAATCCATGGATTAATAGTTAATGGCCTTAAAAGCCATACAGTTAATAACATACCATGATGAATGATTTTATTATTCTTAAAATACATCCAATGGATTAAGTCATGTTCTAATTCATGTAATACTCCAAAAAAGAAAGCATTAATGATGATTAATAACCAAGTTGGAACAATACTCTTCCACCAAAGAATAGAGGTCAATGTAACAACTGCTATGGATATAAAAAATATTAAAAACCCCCAAAAGTTTTGGTATTTTAAAACAGGAAATTTTTCTTTAAAAGCTTTATAATGTGCATTGATTTCTTTTCTAATTGCACTAGTAATTTGTTGATGTGTCACTTAATTATTTTTAAAAAACTGTTTGCAAGATACGAATTATAGGTTTGACCTAAAAATATAAGAAGTTTAAACTCATTTTTAACTATAGAATAAGATTTATGCAGACTTATACACCTTATACCCTGAAATGATATCAAGTAACTTTTGATAACTTCATTTATTCCTTGATTTTACATCTATTCTGTTGAATTTCAAATCATTTACAAAATATTTACATTTGCCTGAGTAAGATTTGTTAATTTTGTCCGTCGTTCCTTTCTTACGATTTCAAGAATTTTAAAACACTTCGATATAATATCGTTATGCAAAAAATATCACATTTATTATCCCTTAGTTTAATGTCATTGGCACTACTATTCACAGTAGGCTGTGGACAAAATGACAATAATCCTCAAAATGGACAAACAGAAGCCCGTCCTTTTAAAATTATTCAACTAAATGAAAGAGACATAGTCTTTCAAAACCTTTACCCTGCAACCATAGAAGGTGTAGAAAATGTTGAAATAAGACCAAAAGTTGATGGTTTTATTTCTAAGATTTATGTAGACGAAGGGGCCTTTGTAAAGAAAGGGCAATTGCTTTTTAAAATTGATGCACCACAATATGAGCAGGCAGTAAGAGCAGCTAGAGCAAACATTCAAGTAGCTCAAGCGGACGTGAATACTGCAGAAATGGAATTAAATAAAATTCGTCCATTAGTAGATAGAAATATTATCTCTTCTTTCGAACTCGAAAATGCCGAACTAAATTTAGCATCAAAACAAGCCATTTTAGCACAAGTTAGAACACAGTTAGAAACAGCGGAAACTAATTTTAGTTATACCAACATTACCAGTCCGGTAAATGGTGTTTTAGGTACCATTCCATATAAAATAGGGAGCTTAGTAAACAGTAGTACACCTATGCCACTAACAACTGTTTCAAATATCAGTAAGATATATGCATATTTCGCTTTGAATGAAAAGCAAATTCTTGATTTAGGAGTACACCAAGGACAATTAGCACAGCTACTTCAAAAACAAAAAGGAGTACAATTACAATTAGCTAATGGAACTATTTATGCTGAAGAAGGTAAAATAGAAAGTGTAAGTGGACTCATCAACTCTTCAACAGGTTCAGTAAATGCACGTGCAACATTTCCCAATCAAGACTTATCAATTAGAAGCGGGAGCAGTGGTTCTATTATTATTCCTCAATTTATTGAAAATAGTGTAGTGATACCTCAAAAGGCGACTTTTGAAATTCAAGGACAAAAATTCGTTTACTTAGTTCAAGATGATCAAACTGTTCACGCACAAGCTATTTCTGTTTTAAGCAATAACGATGGTCAACACTTCGTTGTCGAATCTGGTTTAAAAGTAGGTGATAAGATAGTGCTCGAAGGTGTACATACTTTGAGAAATGGGGAAAAAATAGACCCAGAATTAATTGACTTTGAAAGCTCCAACCAATTTACTGAAAGTGACCAAGAAGAATCCATTCAATAGATAAAGTAAAGACTCCAAACATATGTTTAATAAATTCATAAAAAGACCGGTATAATCAACGGTAATTTCAATTATCAAAGAATTATTAGGTCTTTTAAGACTAATTGGTTTACCCATTTCTCAATATCCAGAAATTGCACCACCAACTGTTTCTGTAAGTGCATCTTATCAAGGTGCAAATGCTGATGTTGTGCTAAACAGTGTGGTTGTACCGCTAGAGGAAGCTATTAACGGAGTTGAAGACATGGCATACATGACTTCAAGTTCTGGGAATGATGGTAATGCTAATATTACAATTACATTCAAATTAGGTACAGATCCAGATTTAGCTGCGGTTAACGTTCAAAACCGTGTGGCAAG
>Ga0079223_10002905_pt1 | contig 10740 bp, 10 predicted proteins | sample Stecom2011_FD_75072 | JGI IMG/M metagenome (GOLD analysis project Ga0079223, IMG submission 75072) | Agricultural soil microbial communities from Utah to study Nitrogen management - Steer compost 2011 | ecosystem: Environmental > Terrestrial > Soil > Agricultural land | place: USA: Utah...
GTCGGCATGCGGGACGCGCACCGTGGTCAGGGGCGGGGAGAGCTTGTCGACGAAGGGCATGTCGTTGAACCCGACGACCGACACGTCGCGCGGACACTCGAGCCCTCGTGCACGCAGCGCCTCGATCGCACCGACAGCGATCTGGTCGTTGCCCGCGACGATCGCCGTGACGCTCGCCCGCCCGAGGAGCTGGTGCGTCGCGCGGGCACCCTCGTCGATCGAGTACGTCGCGCACTCCACGACGAGGTCCGCCGAGCCGGCCGCTCCGAGCTCGCTGACCGCCTGCCGGAACGAACGCGCTCGCTGGACGCCGGTCGACATGTCACCGGGCCCCGCGACGTGGGCGATCGCGGTGTGTCCGAGCTCGCGCAGGTGCCGCACCGCGAGCTCGACCCCGTAGGCGTCGTCGCCCGTGACCGCGGGAAGGGGGACGTCCTCCGAGCGTCGGTTGATGAGGACCATCGGCATCCCCTGCGCGAAGAGCTCGGCGATCGCCTCGTCCTCGCGCCGGGCCGACCCGACGAGCAGGCCGTCGACCTGCCGCGCACGCAGCGCGTTGAGCGCCGCGGCCTCGCGCTCGGGGTCGTTGTCGGTGTCCGCGATGATCGTCGTGTACCCCGCGCGGCTCAGCTCGACCTCGGCACCCCGCACGATCGGTGGGAACAGCGGGTTCGACAGGTCCGGCACGAGCACGCCGACCATCGTCGTGCGGTTCGTCTTGAGCCCACGGGCCATCGGGTTGGGTCGGTAGTCGAGCGCCTTCGCCGCCTGGAGCACGCGGCGCACGGTCGCCTCGCTCACGAGCGATCTCGTCTCGGGGTTGAGGGCGCGCGAAGCCGTGCCGGGATGAACCCCGGCACGCTCCGCGACGTCCCTGAGCGTGACCGGCACGCGGGCCCCCTCTCCTGTCGTGGACCGGTTACCAGTCGACCGCGATGTACTTGGACTCGGTGTACTCGAGCAGCCCCTCGTGGCCACCCTCGCGCCCGATCCCGGACTGCTTGACCCCACCGAACGGGGCCGCGGGGTCCGAGACGACGCCGCGGTTGATCCCGACCATCCCCGACTCGAGCGCCTCGCTCACGCGCAGCGCACGCGCGAGGTCCTGGCTGAACACGTAGGACACGAGGCCGTACTCGGTGTCGTTCGCGAGCGCGATCGCCTCGTCGTCGGTGTCGAAGGCGATCACGGGGGCGACGGGACCGAAGATCTCCTCGCCCGCGATCTGGGCGTCGACCGGCACGTCGGCGAGCACCGTGGGGCGGTAGTAGAACCCCGGCCCCTCGCCGGCCTGGCCCCCGACGACGACGCGCGCACCACGCGCGACCGCCTCCTGGACGAGCTCGTCGACCTTCTCGACGGCCGCGGCGTTGACGAGCGGGCCGACCGCGGCGCCGGTCATCCCGGGGCCCACGGACAGGGCGCCGATCGCGGCGCCGAGCTTCTCGGTGAACTCGGCGACGAGCGAGCGGTGCACGTAGAGACGGTTCGCGGCCGTGCACGCCTCTCCGCCGTTGCGCATCTTCGCGAGCAGGGCCCCCGCGACCGCGACGTCGACGTCGGCGTCCTCGAGCACGAGCACGGGGGCGTTGCCGCCGAGCTCCATCGAGCTCGAGATGACGTGGTCGGCAGCAGTCTTGAGCAGGGTCCGGCCGACCTCGGTCGAGCCCGTGAAGGAGAGCTTGCGCACGCGCGGGTCGGCGAGCACCGCCTCGGCGACCGCGCCCGAGCGTCGTGAGGGGAGCACGTTGACGACGCCGTCGGGGACACCCGCCTCGGCGAGGAGCGCACCGACCGCGAGGGCCGTGAGCGGCGTCTCGGAGGCGGGCTTGAGGATCACGGTGCAGCCCGCGGCGAGCGCGGGGCCGATCTTGCGCGTCGCCATCGCGGCGGGGAAGTTCCACGGCGTGATGAGGAGCGCGATGCCGATCGGCTGGCGGACCACCATGATGCGGTTGTTGCCCGAGGGCGCGGTGCGCACCTCGCCCGAGACGCGCACGGCCTCCTCGGCGTACCAGCGGAAGAACTCCGCGGCGTAGCGCACCTCGCCGAGCGCGTCCTCGAAGGACTTGCCGTTCTCGCGCACGATGAGCTCGGCGAGCTCGCGCTCGCGCTCGACCATGAGGTCGAAGGCGCGCAGCAGGATGCTCGCACGCTCGCGCGGCGCGGTCGCGGCCCACCCCGGCGCGGCCTCGTGCGCGGCGTCGACGCACGCGAGGGCGTCCGTGACGGTGCCGTTCGCGACGTCGGCGATCACCTGGGCGGTCGCGGGGTCGACGACGTCGAAGCGTCCGCCGTCCTCGGCGGGCACCCACGCGCCCCCGCGCAGCAGGTTGGTCGGGACGGTCAGCCCGGCCACGAGGTCTGTGGTCATGTCGTGCTCCTGGTTGCGATCGGTGGGAGGGGTTGCTAGGCGCCGAGGTGCTCGCGCACCGCGGCTGCGACGGTCGGGGCGACCGCGGGGTCGAAGGGCGAGGGCACGACGCGGCCGACCGCGAGCTCCTCGTCCGTCACGAGGCTCGCGATGCCCCGTGCCGCGGCGATCTTTGCGTCGTCGTCGACGCGCGGGGCGCGTGCGTCGAGCAGGCCCCGGAAGATCCCGGGGAACGCGAGCACGTTGTTGATCTGGTTGAGGTCGGCCGAGCGGCCGGTCGCGACGATGCGGACGTTGGCCGGGGCGGCGTCGACGTCGACCTCGGGGTCGGGGTTCGCGAGCGCGAGGACGACGGCGTCCTGGTTCATCTCGGCGAGCCAGCCCGCCTCGACGAGGTTCGGGCCGCTCACCCCGAGGAACACGTCCGCACCGCGCAGCGCGTCACGCACCGTCCCGGCCAGTCCGGCCTTGTTCGTCGACTCGGCGATCCAGCGCTTCGTCCCGGTGAGCCCGGGCGCGCGGTCGGCGCTGATCACGCCACGGCTGTCGACGACCGCGACGTCGCCGACGCCCGCCGCGAGCAGGATCCGCGTGCACGCGACGCCCGCGGCTCCCGCGCCGAGCACGACGACCCGCAGGTCGGCGAGCTCTCGCCCGGTCGCGCGCGCGGCGTTGAGCAGGCCCGCGAGGACGACGACGGCCGTCCCGTGCTGGTCGTCGTGGAACACGGGGATGTCGAGCCGCTCGGAGAGGATCGCCTCGATCTCGAAGCACTCGGGGGCCGCGACGTCCTCGAGGTTGATCCCGCCGAAGCTCGGGGCGATCGCGGTGACCGCATCGACGAACTCGCGCACCCGGTCGACCCCGGGAAGGTCGAGCGCGACAGGGATCGCGTCGACCCCCGCGAAGGCCTTGAACAGCACGGCCTTGCCCTCGAGCACGGGCATCGAGGCCTCGGGCCCGATGCGCCCGAGGCCGAGCACCGCCGAGCCGTCCGAGACGACCGCGACCGAGTTCGAGCGACCCGTGTACTCGAACGACAGGTCGACGTCACGCGCGATGGCCTCGCACACCGCGGCGACGCCCGGGGTGTAGGCCTTGGCGAGGTCGGCACGGTCGGCGAGCGGGACGCGGCTCGTCACGGCGAGCTTGCCCCCGCGGTGCAGCGCGAAGGTCTCGCGCCAGAAGGGCGTGTCGAGCTCGGCGGGCAGGCCGACCGGCGCGGTCTCGTCGGTCGCGGTCACGGATCCTCCTCCACGCCCCGCGTCCACCTCGCTGCGTCGTTGCAGGCGATTGCGCACGGGGTTTGCATGGAGAACTCTGCCAGGAACGAGCATGGGATGCAATCCTTTGCATCCGGTGCTGCAGCCGTGTCGCGCCGCGGTGCGTGTGGTCAGTACGTGCGATCAGCGTGTGAGGACCGCGACCGCCTCGACATGGTGCGTCATGGGGAACAGGTCGAGCCCGTGCACCTGCTCGAGCTCGAAGCCGTGGCTGCGCAGGTAACCCACGTCGCGCCCGAGCGCCGCGGGGTCGCACGCGACGTAGACGACACGGCGGGCACCGGTCCGCGAGACCGCCGCGACCACGGTCCGTCCCGCGCCCTGGCGGGGCGGGTCGAGCACGACGACGTCGGCCTCGAGCCCCTCCCGCTCGAGCAGGGTCCGCGCGACCTCGCCCTCGACGAGCTCGACGTGGCCGAGCCCGTGCGCGTTGCGCCGAGCGTCCTTGACCGCGCGGGCGTCCCCCTCGACCGCGAGCACCGAACCAGCCTCGCCGACCGCACCGGCGACCGGGACCGTGAGCAGGCCCGCCCCCGAGAACAGGTCCACGACGCGCGCACCCGCGACGTCCCCAAGCCCGTCGAGCACCGCGCCCACGAGCACCGCGGGCGCCTCGCGATGCACCTGCCAGAACCCGCCCGCCGAGACGCGGAACCTCAGCTCACGACCCCCAGCCCGGACGATCTGGGTCACGGAGCGGCGAGCGTTCGGGCGCGTGTCGGGCCGCGTCCCGCGCCACGGGACACCGTCGACGAGCACGAGCGGATCCCCCACGCTCGGCGCGACGACCTCGACACGTGCCCCGCGCGGCCAACGCCGCGCGAAGAGGCCGAGCTCGGCGACCGCCTCGTGCGCGAGCGGCATCGCCTCGAGCGCGACGACCTCGTCGCTGCGCGGGCGCGTCATCCCCGCGCGCCCCTCGGGGTCGACCCGCAGCCCGATCCGGGTGCGCCAGCGCAGTCCGCCGCGCTCGTCGTCACCAGGCGCCGCGGCGACCTCGACCTCGGTCTCGACGCCACCGAGGCGAGCGAGCTGCTCACGCAGCACCGCGGACTTCCACGCGCGCTGGGCGGGCAGCGCGACGTGCGCAAGCTCTCCCCCGCCCACACCACCAGGGCCCGCCTCGGGCCACGCGGAGGGGACCCGGTCGGGCGAGGCCTCGAGCACCTCGACCGCCTCGCCGCGCCAGAACCGCGCCTCGGGCGCGGCCTCGGTCAGGCGCACCCGTACCCGTTCGCCGGGCAGCGTGTGCCGCACGAACACGACTCGCCCCTCGTGGCGCGCGACGCAGTGCCCGCCGTGCGCGACCTTCCCGATCTCGAGCTCGACGAGGTCCCCGGGTGCAGCCATCACGCGTCGACCCTAGTCGCGCTGGTAGGGCACCGCCGCCACGACGACGCCGGGCACCTGCGCGAGCTGGCGCTTGATGCGGACCGTGCTCTGGTTGTGCAGCAGTCGCTCCCACCAGTGCTCGACCGCGTACTCGGGCACGTAGACCACCACGACGTCGCGCGGGCTCGCCCGACGCAGCCCGCGCACATACTCGACGAAGGGTCGGGACAGCTCGCGGTACGGCGAGTCGAGCACCTTGAGCGGCACGGGGACGTCGAGCGCGTCCCACGCCTCCTCGAGCTGGGCGACCTCGCCGCGGTCGAGGGCGACCGTGACGGCCTCGAGCGTCGAGGGACGTGAGGCCCGTGCGTAGGCGACGGCTCGCACGGTCGGCTTGTGCAGGCGCGCGACGAGGACGATCGCGTGCACCCGGCTCGGCAGGGCGCGGTCGGCTGCGGGGTCCGGGTCGAGCGCGAGGTCTGCGCTCACGCGCGTGTAGTAGCGGCGCACCCACGTCATGACGGCTCCGATCCCGACGATCGCGAGGACCGTGACCCAGGCCCCACGCGTGAACTTCGTGACGAGCACGACGACGAGCACGGTCGCCGTCATCGCGAGCCCGAGTGCGTTGAGCACGCGGGCCCGCAGCATGCGCACGCGCTCGGGGCCCGAGAGCTCGGTGCGCAGCGCGCGCGTCCAGTGCCGCACCATGCCGAGCTGGCTCAGGGTGAACGAGGTGAACACACCCACGATGTAGAGCTGGACGAGGCGCGTGACCGAGGCGTCGAGCACCCACACGAGCACGGCCGCGCCGACGCCGAGGGTGATGATCCCGTTCGAGAACACGAGCCGGTCGCCGCGCGTGTGCAGCTGGCGTGGCAGGTAGCCGTGCCGGGCGAGGACCGAGGCGAGCACGGGAAAGCCGTTGAACGCGGTGTTGGCCGCGAGCACGAGGATGACGCCCGTGAGCGCGGTGACCCCGACCGCGAGCCACGGCACGCCGTCGAGCACCGCGTGCGCGACCTGGCCGAGCACGGGGACCTGCCGATAGTCCGCAGGGACCGGTCCGCCCGCGAGCACGAGCTGGGTCGCGGGGTCCTCGACGAAGCGCACCCCGGTCGCGCGCGCGAGCAGGACCGTCCCGAGCAGGAGGGTCGCACCGATCGCACCGAGCAGGCCGAGCGTCGTCGCGGCGTTGCGCGCCTTCGGCTCGCGGAACAGCGGGACGCCGTTCGCGACCGCCTCGACGCCCGTGAGCGCCGCGCTGCCCGAGGCGAACGCCCGCAGCACGAGCAGCCCGCCCGCGAGACCGAAGAGCCCCTCGTCGAAGCCCGGCTGGGGGACGACCTCGAACACCGCGCTCGATGCCTCGGGCAGCCCACCGAGCAGGTGCCGCACCGCGCCGACCACGACGACGAGACCCGTGCCGAGCATGAACGCGTACGTCAGCAGGGCGACGCCGCGCCCCGACTGGCGGGTGCCACGCAGGTTCACGAGGGTCAGCAGCAGGACGATCCCGCACGCGAGCGCGAGCTCGGGCCCGTGCGGGAGCTCGAGCGCGGTGCCGAAGTAGTGCGCACCGGCCGAGGCAGAGACCGCGACCGTGAGGACGTAGTCGACCATGAGCGCCGAGCTCGCGAGGACCCCCGCCCGGGGACCGAGGTTCTTCGAGACGATCTCGTGGTCTCCCCCGCCCGAGGGGTAGGCGCGCACGTTCTGGCGGTAGGAGGCCACGACGGTCACGAGCACGACGACGACGGCGAGCGCTACCCAGGGCGAGACGAGGACGGCGCTCGCCCCCGCGAGCGCGAGCGTCAGGAAGATCTCGTCGGGGGCGTACGCGACGCTCGACAGCGCGTCCGAGGCGAACACCGGCAGCGCGAGCCGTTTCGGCAGGAGCGTGCGCACGAGCCGCTCGGTGCGCTCGGGCCGCCCGAGCAGCCCACGCTTCGCGGCGTCGACGACGTCTGGCACGTCCCGCACTCTAGGACCCCGCCGACCACGGGACCAACGGTGCACCGCGGGACGGATCGGCGTAGCCTCACCGCGATGCACTTCGTGATCATGGGCTGCGGGCGGGTCGGCGCCCGCCTCGCGACCTCGCTCGAGGGCTCGGGGCACACCGTGGCCGTCGTCGACCAGAACCCCGACGCGTTCCGCCGCCTGCCCGAGGAGTTCGCCGGACGGCGTGTCACGGGCGTCGGCTTCGACCGGGACACCCTGCGCGCGGCGGGCGTCGAGGAGGCGTACGCCTTCGCGGCCGTGTCCGACGGGGACAACTCGAACATCCTCGCCGCGCGCGTCGTGCGCGAGGAGTTCGGCGTCGAGCACGTCGTCGCCCGCATCTACGACCCGGGCCGCGCCGAGATCTACCAGCGGCTCGGCATCCCCACGGTCGCGACCGTGCGCTGGACCGCCGAGCAGGTGCTGCGGCGCCTGCTGCCGATGGGCGCGACGACCGAGTACCTCGACCCGAGCGGCCACGTCGCGCTCCTGCGGGTCGACGTGCACCCCTCGTGGGTCGGCACGACGCTCGCCGACGTCGCCTCCGTCACGGGCGCTCGCGTGGCCTTCCTCACGCGCGGCGGGGCGAGCGAGCTCGCCGAGCCAGACCGGGTCCTGCAGGACGGCGACGACCTGTTCCTGCTCGCGAGGGTCGAGCACAGCGGGAAGATCGAGCGCACCCTGTCCCGGGCGAAGGAGGCGTGATGCGCGTCGTCGTCGTCGGCGCTGGTTCGGTGGGCCGCTCGATCGCGAGCGAGCTCGTCGAGACCGGTCGCGAGGTGACCCTGATCGACAAGAACCCCGCTGCGCGCACCGCGCAGGTCCCCGGGGCACAGTGGATCCTCGCGGACGCGTGCGAGCAGGCGACGCTCACCGCGGCGCACGTCGAGGAGGCCGACGTCGTCGTCGCCGCGACGGGGGACGACAAGGTCAACCTCGTCGTGTCGCTGCTCGCGCGGACCGAGTACGCCGTGCCGCGCACGGTCGCACGCGTCAACAACCCGAAGAACGAGTGGATGTTCGGGGAGGCGTGGGGCGTCGACGTCGCGGTGTCGACCCCGCGGATCATGACCGCGATGGTCGAGGAGGCCGTCGTCGTGGGCGACCTCGTGAAGATCTTCACCTTCCACCAGTCGCAGGCCGACATCCTCGGGATCACCCTCTCGGGCGACTCACCGCTCGTCGGCGCACGGGTCGGTCAGGTCACGTGGCCCGTGCACGTCCAGCTCGCCTCGATTGTGCGTGACGACTCCCCCTTCGTGCCGAGCGTCGACGACACGCTCGAGGCGGGCGACGAGCTGTTGTTCGTCACGGGTGCTCAGGCAGATCCTCGCGAGCTCCACGAGGTGCTGCACCGCGCACCAGGAGCCACGTGACCCACAGCGTGAGCGCCCACAGCGGCACGCCCATCGCGAGGCGCGCCGTGCCGAGCCACGCGACGTCGTCGGCGAGGTAGGCCGGGACCTGGACCGCGAGGCGCGCCGCGAACATCCCTGCCCACAACCACGTCGCCCAGCGGAAGCGGGCACGGTCCCCCGCGGCCTCGGGGTCGGTCCGCCACGCGGTGCCCTGCCCCCGCAGGAGGCCGACGACGACACCCACGAGGGGCCAGCGCACGAGGACCGACACGACGCACGCGACGAGGTAGGCCGCGTTGGTCCACAGCCCGTAGACGAAGAAGTCTGCGGCCTGGCCCGTGCGCCATGCCCAGAACACGCCGATCCCGACTCCGAGTACGCCCGAGAGCGCCTGGGTCACGGGCGTGCGCTGGACGAGCCGCACGGCGACCGCGAGCAGCGCGACCGCAAGCGAGCCGACGAGGGCGGGAACGAGCTCGAACGTCGCGAGGTAGACCACGACGAACACGAGGCCTGGGGACACCGACTCGACGAGGCCACGCACCCCGCCGATCGCCTCGGCGAAGGAGAAGTCCTCCGCGAGGACCGCGCGCACCCCGCGAGCGGGCTCCTGGCTGGCCGGGCCGGACGTCTGCTCGGCGCTCATGCGGCGCCCTGCAGCTCGTAGCGCGGGTTGAAGATCGTCGGAACGCCCTCGAGGACGGCGACCCGGCCCTCCGCGCGCAGCCGGCGGCCGGCCTCGATGCCCGGGACGTCCCGGCGCCCGAGGAAGACGAGCGTGAGCGATCCCGAGCCGTCGAACAGCTCGGCCGCGAGCGCGCGCACCCCCTCGCGCGGGCGCACCGTGACCGAACGCAGCACCCCCGAGACCCGGACGAGCTCGCGCGGACGCACCTCGCTGACAGGCGTGCAGCCCGACTCGACCGTCACGGCGAGCTCTGCGGCCGCGTCGAGCTCGGCCTGCGAGGCGAGCGCACGGTCCAGGACGGTGCGCAGGCTCACCGGATCTCCGTGATCTCGGGGCCCCGGCGCAGCGGGTCGAAGCGCGGGGCGGCGGGCGGCTGGACCGCAGGGGTCGTGGGGCGCCCCGGGACCGTGAGCGGGAGCAGGTCGCGCGGCGGGCGCGGCTCCTGGCCTCGCACGACGACGATGTCGGCGAGGACCTGCTCGAGCGCCTCGGCCGCCTTGGGGTCGACGGCGGCCTTGCCCCCGAGGACGGCGCGCAGGAACCAGCGGGGGCCGTCCACGCCGAGGAAGCGCACCGCGCGGTGACCCGTGCGCCCCTCCGCCGTGCGGACCTGAAGACGTGCGAGGAGCTCTCGGCCGAAGGGCCCGGGCACGTCGTCGACCGTCCCGCCCTGCTTCGTGACGGACTCGGCGAGCTCGGCGCGGATCTCGTCCCACACGCCCTCGGTCTTGGGTGCCGCGAAGGCCTGGACCTGGAGGCGGGACTCGCCGAGCGCGACCGCAGCCGCCGTGACGACCTTCGTGTTGCGGTCGACCTCCATGCGCAGCTCCATGCCGTCGCGCGGGGGCAGCCAGAGCGAGCCGAGGTCGACACGCTTGCCGATCCCCTCGACCTCCGAGACGTCCCACGGTCCGTGGTCGCGGGGGGTCGTCTCGCTCGGCGCCGGGTCGGCCGCCTCGTGCGGCACGGGCTCGGGCTCCTTCGAGCGACGAGAGAACAGACCCACCGAACAACTCCTTCGTCCGGCCGCCTCGCGGCGGCGTGCGCCCGGGTCGGGCGCGCCAACCCTACTGCGTCGCCGCGGCCCACCCGCCGCTCGAGCCGAAGCCACCTGCCCCGCGGTGCGAGCCGGGGAGCGAGTCGGCTCGTACGAACCGTGCACGCGAGACCTGCTGGACCACGAGCTGGGCTATCCGGTCGCCGCGGTGCACCTCGAACGAGTGCTCGCGGTCGGTGTTGAGCAGCGTGACCATGATCTCGCCGCGGTAGCCCGCGTCGACCGTGCCCGGGGCGTTGACGATCGTGATGCCGTGCTTGGCCGCGAGCCCGCTGCGCGGGTGCACGAGCGCGACGTAGCCGTCTGGCAGGGCGATCGCGACCCCCGTCGGCACGAGCGCCCGTTCGCCCGGGCCGAGCACGACGCCCTCGCGCGCGACGAGGTCGGCACCGGCGTCGCCGGGGTGGGCGTACGTCGGGTACGGCAGCTCCGGGTCGAGCATCTGGACGAGGACCTCGAGGCCGCGGTCGGCGGCGGGTGCGTGGTGTGTCACGGCGCGATCCTAGCCGCGACGGCGCGGACGGCGTCGCCTGGCTGGCATGCTGGGGACATGCCGCACGTCGAGCCCACCCTGCCGTCCGATCCCGTCGACAGCCCTCGCGCCGCTACGACCGCGACGTACAGCGAGCGGCTCTCCCCAGGCA
>Ga0079223_10002907_pt1 | contig 10735 bp, 6 predicted proteins | sample Stecom2011_FD_75072 | JGI IMG/M metagenome (GOLD analysis project Ga0079223, IMG submission 75072) | Agricultural soil microbial communities from Utah to study Nitrogen management - Steer compost 2011 | ecosystem: Environmental > Terrestrial > Soil > Agricultural land | place: USA: Utah...
ACACAGGATTATTGCAATCAGGAGTCCGATTGCAGGGCTTCTAAAATAAAGTAGATGATTTTGATTAAAATAATCTTGGTTTCTGTGTGATAAGATATTTTTATCTGTTTTGTACCTGCAATACATTTTTGTCGGATTGCAGCAGAGTGATTCTTTCTGATAAAAATGCCTCCAAAGTCCACAAAAAAACCACAAATTTCACTCCAGAGCACTTTTTTTTGCCAAAAATTGAAATGACAGTGTGAAGGTTTATTATTTTGATATTTTAGTTCTATCTGACATTGAAGTAAAGATATGTTCACGGGACGCACTTTTGACCGTCCCGTAAGAAGTTAGTGTAAATTGTATTTGTCGTATGGCACTAAGAAATCGCACCTCGTGTGCGATAAAAATATAAACAATTAATTTACATGTTTTAGGACACAAACAGAACAAATGACTATTCCAAAACATATTGCATTTATAATGGATGGAAATGGCCGCTGGGCAAATGATCGAGGTTTACCCAGAAGCAAAGGACATTTAGCTGGTATCAATCACATTAAAAAGATTGTCGATATTTGTACTCGAATTGGAATCCAATTCATTACAGCGTATGTATGGTCAACAGAAAACTGGGCAAGACCTGATAAAGAAGTTAGTCACCTGATGGACAGTATTGTGAGATATGGTCCTGACATGGCTAATGATCTCCATGATAAAGGTGTACGAATTCTTCACTGCGGCAGTCGGGATGGACTGGATAGAAATGTACTTGAAACAATAGATTTTGCGACTAATTTAACAAGAAATGATGGACCCAACATATTGAATCTTGCGTTTAATTATGGAGCCCAAAGAGAATTGATCGATGCAGTTAAAAACATAGTTAGGCAGCACATCGAAGCAGATGATATTACCGAACAAACGATACAAAGCAACTTGTATTGTCCAAGTGTTCCTGATGTTGATCTACTTATCCGACCGGGTGGTGAAAAACGTTTGAGCAACTTTCTGCTCTGGCAATGTTCAAACAGCATATTTTATTTCACCAATACTTATTGGCCATCTCTTGGTGAAGATGAAATAAAGAAGGCAATCCAAGATTTTAGTGAGAGAATAAAAAGGTAGCGCAAACGTCCTGTTTGCGATTTTAAGAGGTGCCATACGAAAAATGCAACATCCACTAACAGCCGCAGCCTGCAATTCAGCCGTAAAGCTTCGCTTCGCTACGCGTTACTGCTGAACTACAGGCGGTGCGGCGGGCCGTTGGCTGCAATTACACATGGGAATTTGAAAAGCGCGCCTAAATTAAATACAAAAGGAGTATTATAATGACAAGCTTGGAAGAATCAATTTCGAAAGGTAGAAACACATTATCTGCAGATCGACTTGATATGAGTTTTGGGGAGATAATGAACATGTATTCCGCAGATGAGCTAGTTATAGACCCTGATTTTCAGAGATTATTCAGGTGGGATATTGCACAGAGAACAAGATTTATTGAATCTCTCTTATTGGGTATTCCAATTCCAAGCATATTTGTCGCTGAAGATAAAAATGGGCGATGGGAAATTGTGGATGGTTTGCAAAGAATTAGTACAATTCTATCATTCTTCGGGTTGTTAAAGAATTCAAAAGAAAATAAATGGGTGTTATGTGATGGTGAAATCGTTGAAGGATTGGATAGTTTAAATATTGATAATATTCCTACTAAATTTCTGCTTAACATCAAAAGATCAGCCTGCAGAATCGAGGTAATAAAATGGGATTCAAAATATGATATGAGGTACGAATTGTTTAATAGATTGAATACGGGTGGCTCTCCACTTACTGATCAAGAAATCAGAAATTGTATTTTTCGAGGTGTTAGCCCTGATTTAACAATTGAAATAAAGGAGCTTGCAGCATTACCACAATTCATTGAATTAATCAAACCTTCTGAACGACAATCATCCCAGTTATACTTAGATGAATTGGTTCTTCGTTTTTATTCATTATTTGGCAATCATGAAATCAAGAAAAACATTTCAGAACACATGACAGATTTTATGAGAGACGCATCAAAAAATCCACAGTTATCTACAGGTAAAAAAGAAATATTTTTGCGAACTATTGCTATACTTTCGCAGTTAGATAAAAACTTATTCAAAGGTGTTAATAATCAACTTTCATCTAGCCTCTACGACGGGGTGATGGTTGGGATTAGTTCATATATTGAACACTATGAAAAACTTAAACCAAATGAAGTAATGGCGAAAATTAACGAACTCAAAGAAGATGAAGAATTTGCAAAAGCTACTGGGGTTGCAGCAAGTTACAAACACCGTGTAAAAACACGTGTGGAACGTGCTCTTATAATATTTAGGCCATAATATGGAAGAATTCGCAGAATTATTATCATCTTTATATGACAAACGCATTGACAACATAAGGCGGGCTAAAACTACACACCTGCGATATGGCTTCAATGCTGCTGATATACAATTTAGTATAAGCAATGCAGTAGTAATTATTTATGCGAATTGGGAGGGTTTTGTAAAAGAAGCTGCTTCAGAGTATCTTCAATTTATAAATCGGCAACAAGCAGCTGTTGAAGATTTAGATGAACATTACTATACTCTATTGGTTGACCAGTATATAGAATTAAAGAAAACAATTGGTTCAAAAGCTGTTGCGATTAAAAGGTGCTGTTCTCTAAGAGAGGCATTAGTTAGGTTTCCGGGTTTTACTACAACAGTCAGCACTAAAAGCAATGCTAATTGCGATATTGTTAATGGGATCTTTAGCCGCTTTGCAATAGAGGAGATTATTAGTGTAAATACCTTCGGAGAACGGCTTAATAGATTATTGTTTTTTAGGCACAGTATAGCTCATGGTTCTGGCACTATAAGAGTGACACAAAAGGATATTGATGAATTTTCATTACTTGTACAAGATATGATGGTAATGATCTGCGAGAAACTTATTAATGCGGTATCAGGGTCAATTTGGATAAGAGCTGATAGAAGAGGCGCGAAAGAAGTATCAAATTCCCATGTGTAACAGACAGCCAACACGGGCAGCCCAAAATGTTTGCTTCATTATCATTACGCAAACACTTCGGGCGAGTGCCCGAACCCGTTGTAAGAAATGTTGCCCGTTCAAGCGAGGCAAAGGTTTTAAAGAAATTATAAAAATTCATAATGAGAATATGTTCCGATTTTATTTAAAGTATAGGTGATAAATGGTTGAAATAGACATTCTTCCTGCATCAAGTGAATCGCAAGGGGCTGATACAATTCTTTTACGCTTTGGTCAATTCAGTTATAATAATGGGGAGAATAATCAGAAAATAATTCTCATTGATGACGGTTTTAAACAAAATGCAGAAAGTATTATCAAACATATAAGAGATATTTATCACTCAAATACAATCGATTGTGTAATTAATACCCACCCAGACGCAGACCATATAAATGGGTTAATAGAATTGTTAACCCTTGATGAACTAAAGATCAATTACTTCCTTGTGCATGATCCGTGGAAGCATGCTTATTCGATATCACGAAAAATACAGGACGATAGAGTATCAACGAAATCGGTACAAAACCGGTTGGATTATAACCTTGACTCTTTAGATAATCTACTTAACCTTATCGATAAGAAAAAGATATGTCGCGAAATAGAACCTTTCGCAGGAGTTACATGCCACAATTTTTTAAAAGTAATCGGGCCAAGAGAAGATTATTATGAAGCTTTGATTAAGGAATTCCCTGGAATGCATGATGAAAGGAAGTTACCTAATTATGGTGATCCAATCCTTGAAGATTATAATGAGAATGGTGGCCATTTTCTAAAAAATCCAGTTACTTCGGCAAAAAATGATTCTTCTGTCATCTTATTTTTTGAATGTGATGGATTTAGAGTACTCTTCTCTGGTGATGCTGGGGTACAAGCTCTAACCAATGCAATTAATTACGCAAACTCAGAAAAAATTGATATATCATCACCAAATTATTTTCAAATACCTCACCATGGCAGTTTGAAAAACCTTTCTTATGATATTTTTGATGCAATTCGTCCCAATGCATGTTTTGTATCCGCTCCTTCTGATAGCAATAAACACCCATCTAGATTGATTACTAATTTTGTAATTTCAAAATTAGGAATAAACATGTATCATGTTTCAACTGGATACTTACTGATCCCAAACAACGCTCCAAGTAGGGGTTTGGGAATTGCTAAAAGTATGGAAGTATTTCCTAAAGTTTATATACCTACGTTAAAAGGATAACATATGGACAAGTTTGGCATTAAAGGAACATTATACGATTTAATCGGTTATATCCTCCCAGGTTTAGTACTCATGGTAGGGATTAACCAAATCTTCAGTTTTGAAAAAATATCTGTAGAGAATTTACTTAATATCAAAATGACTTTACCCTCTGTCTTTGTTTTGGTTGCTTTATTGTATATCTTAGGTCATGTAATTTCATCTCTTAGTTCTGTAATATTCGAAAATCACTTTATTGCAATGGTGTCAGCAAAAATATACAAATTTGATTCAACAAAATACGATGAAAGAGCTATTCATCTATTCGGTGCTCCATATTCAAAATGCAGCAGAATACCAATTGCGTTTTGCCAACTGAAACACCCTGTAATATATGAAACTGCATTCGTTTTTTTGTCATTTTATGGAATGGCAAGAAATCTTGCAACATCTATACTTATTATCTTTATTTGTTGGCATATAAAATTCCATTCAATATCTGCATGGTCATTTCTTGGTTTAGTGCTAATTTCATTGTTCATCCATCAATATTTTAGGTTTAAATTGTATTTTGATAAACAAATTGCAACTTCACTGTTAGTAGATAGCGGAGTACAAGGTGATAATACTAAAATCGCCGCCGAAAAAAACATGGAACGGGCAACACAACTTACAACAGGCGCAACCTAATATTCTGCTCCATTGCATTACGCAGAACTTCAGGTGAGTGCGCCAGCACGTTGTGCGACATACATTTTTTTAAGAAATAAAAAGATTTACCTGTTCCGATTTTTAAAGACAAAGAAGGGGTTTTAAAGAGAAATGCATAAAATTAATGGAACATTAAATGATTAAACCGAACTGGAATATATTTAGAGCAAAGTTCAATGAAAATCCTCAAAACAATTTTGAGTGGTTTTGTTATTTGCTTTTTTGTAAAGAGTTTAATAGGCCATTTGGCATTTTTCGATTTAAAAACCAATCAGCAATCGAAAATAATCCAATCAGCAAGGATGATGAAGTAATAGGGTGGCAGGCAAAATTTTACAACACCCCGCTTTCAAACCATAAGGATGATTTAGTAAATACTATTGAAAAAGCAAAAAGAGATTATCCGAACATCACAAAGTTGCTTTTTTACTCAAATGAAGAGTGGGGACAAAACAAAGGGAAAAATCCGCAAGGATTGATGGATGCTGAGCAAAAAGCAAAAATTCTAAATATTATATTAGAATGGAGAACAGCAAGTTATTTTGAATCTGAGTTTGTGTCTGTTGACAATGAACTCTTTGCCAAACACTTTTTCTCAAACAACAAAAGTATTTTTGATTTAATTGAAGAGCAGCAAAAACATACAGAAAATATCTTAAGCCAAATACAAACAAATATCTCATTCAATAATCAAATTTTTGAAATCAATAGAAACAAACAACTTGCAGAATTAAAGGATGTTTCACAGCAAATCTCGATATTAAGTGGAGTAGGAGGTGTTGGTAAGACTGTACTTATTAAGAAATTATATGAGGAAGTAAAAGAGAAAGCACCTTTCATTGTATTTAAGGCCACCGAATTTGAACTAAGAAGTATAAATGATATTTATACAGATTTTAGTATTTATGATTTTACTCAAGTTTATAAGTGTGAAGAAACAAAAGTCGTTGTCATTGACTCTGCTGAAAAATTACTGGATCTAAAAAATCACGATCCTTTTAAAGAGTTTTTGTCGGTTCTTATTAAAGACAAATGGAAAATTATTTTTACGACAAGGAATAATTATTTAGAGGATTTGAATTATCAATTCTTTGAAATATACAATATCGGTCCATTAAATATAAGCATCAACAATTTAGAGTTGGAAGAGCTCAGTAAGATTTCAGAGGAACAATCCTTTTCGTTGCCCAAAGACGAAAAACTGTTAGAGTTAATAAGAAATCCTTTCTATCTAAACGAATACTTAAAGTTTTATAAAGACAAAGAAGAATTAGAGTACAGTGGATTCAAAAATAAATTATGGAATAAAAATATAAAAAAATCTAAACCTGAACGGGAACGGTGTTTTTTACAAACAGTATTTGAGAGAGCCAACACAGGACAATTTTTCATTAGCCCAAATTGTGACTCGAATACTCTGGATAATGAATTAGTTAGAGATGGAATTTTAGGTTATGAAATAGCTGGTTATTTTATTACACATGACATTTATGAGGAATGGGGATTAGAGAAAATCATTAAGAGTGAATTTCTAAAAAAAATATCAAATCAGGATTTTTTTGAGAAAATAGGACAATCACTTCCTATTCGTAGAAGTTTTAGAAACTGGTTATCAGAAAAACTTTTATTAGAAAATGATGACATTAAAAGTTTTATTGAAGAAATAATTGAGAGCAAAGAAATTAAACCGTTCTGGAAAGATGAAATATTAGTTTCTGTTTTGCTCTCAGATTATTCAAAAGTATTTTTTGATCTTTTTAAAGATGAACTGTTATCTGATGAGCAACGATTATTAAGAAGACTTACTTTTATATTAAGAATTGCTTGCAAGGAAGTTGATGATGATTTCTTTAAGCAATTAGGTATTCGCAACCTAAATATATTTTCCCTAAAGTATGTCTTGACAAAGCCAAAAGGCCAAGGATGGGGTACCCTAATAAAATTTGTTTTTGACAACATAGAAACAATTGGAATTAAAAATATCAATTTTATTTTACCGATAATCCACGATTGGAATAGTAAAATTAAAGAAGGTGAAACCACAAGGCTTTCGAGTCTGATTGCATTACAATATTATCAATGGATTATCAGCGAAGACGTATATTTTTCTCGTGATAATACTAAAGAACACCTTCTGCAAACGATTCTTTATGGCTCATCTGAAATTAAAGAGGAATTGAAGGGCATTTTTGATGAGATTCTGAAGAATAAATGGAAAAATCATAGAGATCCGTATAACGACCTATCAAAAATAATTTTAACAAAGCTTGAAGGAATATCTGTTTCTAAAGTTCTACCTGACAGTGTTTTAAAATTAGCTGATTTATTTTGGTCTTATACGGAAAAAGAAGAAGACCATTTTTACCGTTCACGAATAGATGTTGAACAACACTTTGGATTGGAATCCAACCATTTTGACTATCATCCAGCAAGTGCTTACCAGACCCCAATTTATTGGTTACTACAGTTTCATCTTAAAGGAACAATTGATTTTATTCTCAGTTTTACTAATACATCAGTACAGAAGTATGCAATCTCTGGCTTTGATAATTCTGTACAAAAGGTTGATATTTATTTAGACGATGAAAACAAACGAAGCCAATATATAAGTCATTGCTTATGGAATTTATATCGAGGGACAGGCTCTCCTGTAAGTCCTTACTTGCTCCAATCTATTCACATGGCTTTAGAGAAATATTTTTTAGAAATGGGAGAAAAAATTGAATCCAATATACTAGAAAGCTGGCTTCTTTACATTATTAAAAATACAGATTCAGCTTCAATTTCCTCAGTTGTAGCAAGCATTGTTTTAGCTTATCCAGATAAAACATTTAATGTTGCTAAAATTCTTTTTAAAACAAAAGCATTTATTCTCAATGATACAACTAGATTAGTCTCTGAACATGGTGCGAAGTCTTTGTATTCAATTGGAAAGAATTGGGGTGTCAGGACGAACGAGTTTTATGATGAAGAAAGAATAAAAACTTGTGAGGACAAACATCGAAGTCTTAGCTTGGAAAATATTTTCTTACACTATCAACTTTTTAGAAGTAAAGATGTTGATGAAGAAAAAGCAGACAAAAGACAAAAAGAATTATGGAAAATATTAGATGATTACTACCAAGAATTACCCGTAGAATCAGAACAATCTGAGTCAGATAAAACTTGGAGACTCTTTCTCGCCAGAATGGATAGAAGAAAGATGAATATAACGACTGAAAAAACAGATGAAGGCATCGCTATTCAGTTTAATCCAGAAATTGATTCAGATATAAAGGAGCATAGTGAAGATGCTCAAAAAAAATATAATGAACAAATGAAATATCTACCTCTGAAATTATGGGCTGAATTTAAATTTAATAATGATGTTAAATACAAGCAGTATGAGAAATATGAAAATAATCCTTTACTTGCGCTCCAAGAAGTAAAGGATATCCTTATTAAATTAAAAACAATAAAAACACCTGAAATTTATAAGATTCACCATTCTGAGGAAGAAAGTTTATTTCTTTTTAATCATTCGATTCCTGCATATGTTTGTTCTGTTTTAATTGAAAAATATCTTGATGAACTTTCCGTAGAAAACAGATCCTTTTGCAAGGATATTATTTTAGAAGTTGCGACTTTTTCTCTTGACCCGAATTATCAATATCAAATATCTGATGGGGTACAGCCTGCTTTTTCTGCTCTTCCAACTTTGATAGAATTATTTCCAGAAGAAAAAGAAAATGTAAAAATAATTTTATTACTTAGCCTATTCAATAATTCTCATGTAGGCGGTATGCTTTCAAGCGAAAGCTTCAGTATTTTTCCAATCATAGCCATTCAGAAGTTATGGGGTAATAATTTTAGTGATGCTCAGTCTTTATTACTAGGATATTTATTGCTAAGACCTAAATATGATGAATTGAAAACTATAATTCGCCAAGAAAACTACAAAAACGGCGTGTATAAATATCACGATGATCAATTTTTAAAACGGTTTATTAAAGATAACGAAAAAAATATAAAACGTGTTGTTGACAACCAGCTTTCGCTATCAAATTTGATAGATATTGAAAAATATGATTTATCGATATTAAGAACAGCAATGCGGATGATTCCTCAAAGAACAGATAACAATGACCATAAGACGATTGCAAAAGCAGTGATTTCTGCTTTTGCAGAAAAATTTGGGTTAGATGATAGAGACGATAAAATTGATTATCAGGTTAAACATGATTTTTTACAAACCTACACTTATTTCGTGTTGAACTCACCTAAAGACGAAATTCAAGATTACTTAAAACCGTTTATTGATAATTTTAATTCATCTGAATCTATTGCAGATTTGTTTCAAGAGTTTGTTTTAACTGAAGACAAATTAAATAGCTATGATAATTTCTGGTTTATCTGGAATTCTTTTAAAGGAAAGATATTTGATATTTGCAAAGAAGGAGATGGGCGTTGGTATGTGTCCAAAATAGTGAAAAGCTATCTTTTTGCTACAGTACCATGGAAAGAATCAGCTAAAGAGTGGCATTCGTTAAAAGACAGTAATAAAAGATTCTTCGCAGAACTATCAAATAAAATTGGGCATTGCCCTTCCTTTTTGTATGCTATATCGAAATTATTAAATGATATTGGAAGCCATTATATAGATGATGGAGTGCTCTGGATTTCAAGTATTCTAAAAAACAATCAAAATATAGCGGATAAAAAACTCGAAGCTAATACCATCTATTATTTAGAAAATTTCACTAGGAAATACACTTTTAGAAATCGTGAAAAAATAAAAAAAATAAAAGCTATAAAAGACAACTTGCTCTTAATATTAGATTATTTAATTGAAAAAGGGTCTGTTGTTGGATACATGCTAAGAGAAAGTATTGTTTAAAACATGAAGAATTTGGCTCCGTGGCATTCACCCCTACCCCTCTGCCACTACGTCAAATGAAGAAAAATCGGAACAGGAAAATTCAATGAGTGGAGATAAAAAAATGTACGATCGCACAACAGCGGCTATACAAAATGCCTGCCGCAGGCGCAACACAGGCACTTCGCATAGCCGCAAACGTTATCCGAAACCGTACTTGAAGCCTCGTTTTTATGTATGAAAGATAAAATCAAAAAATATTAATGAATCTTTCAAAAAAGCCAAGTATATTTATTTATATAATTAATTAAACAATGTGGTAAATATAAATTTGACAAATGAATTATTAATATTTCTGAAAGGATTGATTTAAATGGAAAGTAAAATTACTATAAAGAGTGAATTATATAATATTCCTGCTGTATTTTGTCAACCAGATGTTGTTGGGCCGGTTCCTGTAGTTATTTTATGCCATGGTACAGGTTCTTCTAAAAATGAAGTCGGCAATTTATTTATAAAATTGGCAAAATCGCTTGCAAAAAAAGGAATCGCTTCGCTTCGTTTTGATTTTGCAGGTTGTGGTGAAAGTCTTGCAAAACAACAAGATTTAACTTTTTATGGTGAAGTTGATGATATTGAAAAAGTATATGCATACCTTTGCCAGAGAGAAAAGGTTGACTCAAGTAGAATTGCTGTTTTAGGATTTAGCCAGGGTGCTCGTGCAATGGCAGAGTTTTTAGGGAAATATCCGCTTAAAATCAAAGCCGCCGTTAGCTGGTCAGGGGCTTGTCATAACGGAACCGGAGTTTTTGATGGGTGGTTTCAAGAATACTACGAAGAAGCAGCAAAAAATGGTTATGTAAAAATACCAATGTTATGGCGTGATGATTTAATCTTATCTAAGAAGTGGTTTGATGATATTCGAGATTCTTCTC
>Ga0079223_10002908_pt1 | contig 10731 bp, 12 predicted proteins | sample Stecom2011_FD_75072 | JGI IMG/M metagenome (GOLD analysis project Ga0079223, IMG submission 75072) | Agricultural soil microbial communities from Utah to study Nitrogen management - Steer compost 2011 | ecosystem: Environmental > Terrestrial > Soil > Agricultural land | place: USA: Utah...
TCTTTCAAAGTTAAAGCGAGCTCCTTTAATCTTCCTCCTAAGTCCTATCTGGGAGTGGGAGTAAGTGATGAAGTGCTCGTTAACGTTAAAATGGATTACAAATAATCGATGAAATTTCTACTTGCTTTCCTCTTTCTTGTTCTCACCAGCAATAGCTGGGGTTACGCAAACTTTGTAGGCCATGGTTATACCTCTTGTTTGAATTGTCACTACAATCCATTCGGAGGTGGACAACTCAATGACTATGGTCGGGCCGTCTCTGCCACGGCCATTTCCTCACGAGTCTTTTATCCAAAAAGTGTCAGTGAAGATGATCTGGCCTATATGTCTGGCTTTCTTTTCCGTAAACCCAAACAAGATATTCTTCGTCTTCAAGCAAACTATCGCGGCTTTACTCTCTATAATAACCCCAACTCTGAGAATGAAACCAAGCGCTGGATCACCATGCAATCAGATATAAGGGCCACCTTACAACTAGGAGATAAAAAGCTGTGGATTGTATCGGGAGAATATGGGCGTTCTCCAATGCCGGATTTCCCTCTACAGGAAGGACTAGAAAAACAAGACTACTATGCCAGAAACTATTTTGTGGGTTATCGGCCAAGTGAAAACTTCGGGATTTATATAGGTCTGATGGACAAAGTCTACGGCCTTAGAGTCGTTGAACACGTGGCCTTCAGTAAGTTCGGTAAGTGTAGCTTTTGAATGAGTTTTGTAATTGAGATGTTCCCACAGATGTTCATCTCTTAAATCGATTCCTGTTCTAATACTTCGAATATTTAATTCAATTCTTTTAGATGTAAAACCATTCTCAGTTTTTGAAATTTTCCCTTTTATTTTATCACTAACTCCAGTGAAAGATCCGGCCGGTGTAAGTGAAACATGGATATCAACGCTGCTTTTGGCCCATAGGAGAGAGCAAGAAATAAGACTTAGAGCTACAATGAAAACTTTCATTTGTTATTTCTCCTTCACTAAGAAGTTATTTAAATATTGAATGATGATGTTTTGATCATTTTTTGTTAGAGGAGCCGCATTCTTAGGCATTTTCCCTTCAAGTACGGCCTGAAGGAGTCGAGACTTCATTGGGGCTTCAGTATTGATCCATCGTTTAAGACTTTCTTCATTATCCATTCTTTTATGGCAACTCAAACAATGAGGAACAAGGATTTCATTTTTTAAAGTTTCAAAATCCACAGTGAGCTGCGCGCGGACCTTAGGAATATCCATAATGTACTGTCTTACAAACTCCAGGTCGGCAGTTGAAAGCGGCTCCGCTTTCTTAGGCATAGTTCCATTCTTTATGACTTGGTAAATTTTTGAATTTTCCGGATCTCCTGGAACAATCCATTTCTCAATTCCTTCCTCCGTCCCACTTCTCTTGTGACAAGTAAGACAGTGAGGGACAATGATTCTTTCTTTAAGATCATTAAAAGAGAGATGTTTTTCTTGTAAATCGAAGTTTTGAGTTTCGAGAAATTCAAGTCCTGAACGCTTACCACATGAAACAAGAAGGCCAAGAAGGGTGAGGGTAAAAATGAAGTCTTTCATAGGACGGATAGCTATCATTTTTAGTCTTTTTCTAGTAAGAAAAGTGTAAAAATTACAGTAGAATCAAGACTTCTTTATGAAGGGGCCATGCTCAAATTTTTGTGAATTTATGCCATAGGGAATGAGGAGATCACTTCTGGCCTTAGTCTTTTCTGCGAGGCATAATAAAGATGAAACTTCAGAGGTATTTTTATGAAATATGTCCTAATAGCACTTTTTTGCCTGTCTTCATTGGCCTATGCAAATGAATGGCAGACTAATATTGATCACTCAGAAATTCATTTCAAAATTCCCTATATGAGAGTCTCCGAAGTAACCGGAAGATTCAGGGATTTTAAGGCCAGTGCTAACATTGATGAAAATACTTTATCTCATGTGAAGGTTTCCATTGAGGCAAGCTCCATTGATACTGGTCATCGCATGCGGGACAATCATTTAAGAGGACATGATTTTTTTAAGACTAAAGAGTTCTCCCAGATTAACTTTGTTTCTTCTAAAGTCACTAAGCAAAGTGACTCCAAATTTAAAGTTGATGGTCAACTTACCATTAAAGATATTACCAGAGCGGTAAGCTTTGATGTTGAACTAACAGAAAACCTCAAAGACACCTGGGGATATGATAACCGGTTTGCTAAGTTCTCTGGGCAAATTAATCGTAAAAGTTTTGATATGACCTGGAATAAAACTTTGGATCAGCAAGAGTTCCTCGTTGGTGATACCATTACTATCTCGGGGGTTTTTCAAATTCAACCGGGGAACAAGTTAACACCGAACTCAAAGCATATGATTCCTGACACTGAGACCATTAGAAACAAGGATCTTGAGAGACAGGGCAAAGATGAGCCTGGTTTTGTCAGAAAAATTAGGAAAATAATTAATGGAAAATAAACCAAATCCCGTCGATTTTACACCACCCAACTCCATTGCAGCTATTTGGAGTATGATGCTTCCTGGCCTTGGGCAACTTCTCAAAGGGAGACCTCTGGCCGGTATTCTTTGGGCCATCTTTTCGGGTTCTGGTTACTTTACTTACTTCTGGCCAGGACTTGTTATTCACTTACTTTGTATCTTGGATGCGGCCTTTGTTGATGGGAATAAGACTCTTATAAAGGTTGATACCTGGCCAAAAAAAATCGGTTTTCTTATTCTTGTTTTTCTCTTAATCGCTTACACCATTATTAGAAACGATCTCATTTAAGGTAATTTCTTTAATTTCCTCTGAAGGCTTTGGCGATGTAGCCCCAGGGCCTTGGCCGTTTTAGAAATATTATTATTGTTTCTTACCAACATATACTCGATAAATTCGTGTTCAAATCGTGAAAGAGTTAACGGTACCTCGGCTTGATCTGTAGGAGTTGCTTTATCCAACATGGCCTCTTCAATGAGATGAATAGGAGCAGGTTTTATCAGATAGTTTTTGGCACCTCTTCGCATGGCCTCTACAGTGGAAGCAATGGAAGCATGGCCAGTTAAGATCACGATGTTGATTTGTGGATTTTTCTCTTTGAGTAAAGTGATGGCTTCAAGACCTGAATCATGGGCGAGGCGTAAATCCACAATCCCATAGTCAAAAGAGGAGTCCGGAATTTCTTTCAATGTTTTCCCCCATGTTACCTCATAATTTTTTTCTTCAAATTCAAGTTGAAGGGTTTTACCAAGTCTTAGATCGTCTTCAAGAATAATCAGTTTTTTCATACAAAATCCAATGTGACTAATGAGCCGTTTTCATCACTGGCAATTTTCATCTCAGCGCCAACAGAATTCATAAAGAGTTCTGTACTGTAAAGGCCCAGACCTGTTCCACCCTGGCGAAATGTATTAAAAGGCTCTCCAATTCTTTCCAGAACATGTTGAGGAAAGCCGGAACCAGCGTCTTTAATATGAAGGCTTCGGTCTTTGCAGCTGATGGTGATAACAGGATTTCTTTCTTGCGCCTCTTTAGCATTATCTAAAAGATTAAAAAGGGCCTGAACAAAACTTAGTTTAGGGCAGCTGATCTGAAAAGATTTGAGGTCAAGCTTTAGCTGAGTCTCAGGATTCTCTTTTGACCACTCGGAAATAAACTGAGCAAGTTCTTTTTCAGTGATGTTCTCTGATTGGGTGAGATCAAGGTCTCGATGAACTTGATTCATTAAATGCAGAGTATTTGAACAATCGTTAAGTGCGAGTAAGCACTCCTCCACGTCTTCATCATTGGTTAACTTTCTTTTAAGTCGCTCTACTCTTAATTGGGCCGCATGAAGGGGAGAAGAAAACTCATGGGAGAGTCCGGCACTTAAGGCCCCTAAAGCTTTCAGACGAGATATCTTCTCTTCTTTTCTTTTAAATCTTTCCAGGGAAGCATAAGCACTTTGGAGTTTTTCTCCTAAGGAGCGAGCAATATAGAAAGTAATTAAAGGAATACTAAATTGAATCAAGAGATAGGGTAAGGTTTGAGAGGTGATGATGGAGTGTCCAAGGGAGAGATAGGGAAGAACCTGCAGAGCAAAGGATGCCATAAAAACAATGAGGGCCTTAACCCATGATGGCCCCGGAACACTGTAGAGTCCTATTAGAAAAACAATGATGTAGTAGAAAGGATAAAAAGGATTTTGAGTCCCTCCGCTTAATAATAAAAAGAGGACAAAGACAATGAGATCACCTTCAATTTGATAGTTAAAAAACTTATGGGTTCTGGCACCACTCAAGACCTTCGCATGAAGTCTTGTGTTGATTAAAATGAAAATAAAATTAGCAAGAAGAATGAGAAAGAAAGTTTGTTGCTTTAGATAACCATAATAGAGGGCCAGAAGAATAAGAAGGGTTTGAATTCCCAGCCAAAAATACCTTAATTTAATGGCCCATATATCCTGTCGTAAAAGGGACTGATGAGCTTCTTGCGTTATTGACATGTTTTTCTTTTAATAAAGTTTCTAATGAAGAGCAACAATTTGTTGCATAGTCTAAGTCCTGAATTGAAGGTAACATTTTCAAAAAGGATTTGAATATGATCTACGTCTGGGGATTAATACTTTGTCTTCTTAGTCTTTCACCTTCCATAAAAGCAGATGAACTTCAAGTCATCGATATTCAAGGAATGATGCCTTTGAATGAATCTATGCTGTCAGGAGCAAGCTCGGAACTTTTAAATGATTTTTCTGCTATTCATCTTCGTAAGAATGGAGGCATCGCAGATACTCCTAGCATCCAGGGACTGGCAAGCGATAGGGTAAATGTTTTGATTGATGGGACCATGGTGACCAACTCCTGTCCCAATCATATGAATTCACCTCTCTCATTTGTTCACCCTGATCAAGTCGCAGGAATTGAGAGTTTTGCAGGCCTTGATCCTGTTTCTCATGGAGGGGATAATATCGGCGGAAGTATCCTGATCAAAACAAATAAAATTAAATTTTCCGAAGGAGGACTTGATAAAAAGCTAAAAGTTCGCAGTTACTATAAAAGTAATAATTTTAATTCTGGCGTAGCTCTCAGTACTCACTTAGCTAACTCTGAATACTACTTCTCCTATGATGGTATTCAAGATAAGGCCGGTCGTTACAAAGATGGTAATGGTCATCGAGTTAAAGGCAGTCTCTATGAGCAGAACAATCATGCCATCAAGGTAGCAAAAAAAATAACAAATGGTGATATTGCTTTAAAGCTTTCTCGCTCAAATATTCCATATCAAGGTTTTGTAAATCAATACATGGATCTTCTGGATAATACGACAGAGATGATTCAGATCAATCTTAATAAATCATGGGACAAACTAAAGTTTGAGTTCTTAACAAGCTTTACTCATACCGATCATCACATGAATAAAATAAAAAGTGAGCGTCCAGGTAAAATGCCTATGGATACTTCTAGTGATGAGTTCAATACTTCTTTAAAGTTTAGTTATGACTCACTAAATTTTGGTTTTGAATATTTTCAGTATCGTCTGGAGGATTGGTGGGATCCTGTGAGTGGAACCATGATGGGGCCCAATGCCTTTCAAAATATTCACCACGGTAAGCGGGATCGTATTGCCTCATATGTGGAGAACACTTTTAATCAAGGTGAAAAACTAGAAGTACTAACGGGTCTTCGTTCTGATGTGGTCATGATGAATACAGGTAAGGTCAGGGGTTATAATGAAATGATGAATGCTCCTGTTGATGCTGCTCATTTTAACTCTCAAAAACGAAGTCGTACTGATTTTAACTTTGATGCCCTCCTGGCCTTTCGTTACCATCATCTTACCAATCAATGGATTGAAGCTGGTTATGCCCGAAAAACTCGTTCACCGAATATGTATGAAAGGTACTCCTGGGCCGGAATAAGAACTGAGCAAAACATGGATATGCGTATGATTAACTGGTTTGGGGATGGAAATGGTTATGTGGGGGATGTGGACTTAAAACCTGAAGTCGCTCATAAGTTCTCCTTGAAGTATAGCTATAATGATAAAAAGAAACTTCGTTTTGAATTTTCTCCTTTCTTTAATTATGTGGAAAATTTTATTGATGCCAATCTTTTAAGAAGTATGGATGGCATTCAGTATCTTCAATTTGCCAATGAAGATGCCATTCTTTACGGAGTGGACTTTAATACTGACATTTCCCTGTACTCTTCAGCTACTCTTGGAGATTTTTCTCTTAACTCCACTGCTTCTTATACTCGCGGTTATCGAGTGGATAAGAAAGCAGACTTGTATCATTTGATGCCTTTAAATATGAATGTGAAGTTGAAACATCAACTATTTTTTTGGTCCAATGATTTGACTCTAAGAATGGTGAGTCAAAAAGAAACGGTCAACAAGATGCGATTAGAGGCGCAAACCCCAGGATATGCTCTGTTAGACTTTGCCACGAGATTTAAATGGAGCAAATTTACATGGGAGCTAGGAGTGAGTAATATACTTGATAAGGATTACCAGATGCCGCTTGCAGGGGTAGATCTAGTCAATTATTTGCCTGCTTCAAGAACTGCACAATTTGGAATGGGAAGATCCTTTAATACCAATTTTATAATGGAATTCTAAGGAGCTTACTATGTCGCTTTTCTCTCCGATTAAGCTGGGAGATATAGAATTAGTTAATAGGATTATCATGGCCCCTTTAACCCGTTCACGGGCCCCAGAGCATAAGCCTAATGATTTGATGGTTAAATATTATCAACAACGCTCAGGTGCTGGGATGATTTTAACGGAAGCCACGGTCATTTCAAAAGATGCTATTGGCTATGAGAACACTCCTGGGATCTGGACTGAAGATCAAATTGCTGGTTGGAAGAAGGTGGTGAATGCTGTTCATGAAAAGAAGGGAAAGATTGTCATGCAATTATGGCATGTGGGGAGAGTTTCCCACTCTTCGCTTCTTGAGGGGAAACTTCCGGTGGCCCCTTCTCCGGTTCCCATTAATGGACTTGTCCGTCGTCTTGGAAAAGAAACTCCTTATGAAACTCCTAGAGAGCTGACTCTTCCAGAAATTAAAGAAATTATCTCACAATATAAAAGAGCTGCTGAAAATGCTAAGAAGGCCGGATTTGATGGAGTCGAACTTCATGGGGCCAACGGGTATCTAGTGGATCAGTTTATTCATGATGGTACCAACAAGAGAAATGATGAGTACGGTGGAAGTATTGAAAAGAGATCCCGTTTTCTTTTTGAAGTTTTGAATGCTCTTATCGAGGTTTGGGGGAGTGGGAGAGTAGGACTGCATCTTTCGCCTTATTCAAATACTCATGATGTGAGTGATTCAAATCCTGATAAATTATTTGAATATATTTTCACGAAGCTTAATGATCTTAACTTAAGTTTTGTCTTTATTCGGAATACCACAGGTTCTATTGAAATCTATAAAAAGATTCGTTCATGGTATCAAGGAAACATTATTGGAAATCAAAATTATAGTTTTGATACCGCTTCAATGGAGTTAGAGAGCGGTCTCGTAGACGCTGTGAGTTTCGGGCGATGGTTTATTTCTAATCCAGATCTCGTAGAGAAGTTCAAAGATGGACGACCGCTGACACCTTGGAATGAACAGACATTCTATAGTGGTGGAGAACTCGGCTATACGGATTATTAAAAACCAACAAAGCTTCGGATATTCCGAGGACTTTGTTTTTTAGAATAAAACATCCGGATAATCAGAACTCAAAAAGACTTTCAGTTCTTCAAGAAAGGTACTGACGTTTATATTGCGTTCAACCTTATAGGGAGTGACGGCCCAGATATCAGTTTTTTCTTCTTTATAGTTTTCTAACAAGGGAATGAGTTTTCCACTAGTGATGTATTCAAAAACATAACTTCCAGGAAGTCTGACAATAGCAAGACCTGAAAGGGCCGCTTGGAGCAGAACACGAGGATTATTCGTTTTGATATTACCCGATACAGGCCAGTCTTTTACTTTCTTATCAATTCTAAATTTCCACTTCGTTCCCAGACAGTTGTGATTTTTTAAATCGCTAGGATGTTTGGGAATACCATGCCTGTTTAAATATTCCCTGGAAGCACAGACAAACTCTCTTCGAGAAGCAATCTTTTGAGCATAGAGGGAGGAGGACTTGAGTTTTCCAATACGAATACCCACATCAAACTTTTCTTCAATAAGGTCGACGATTCTAGAATCAAAGTTTACTTCAATTCGAAGCTCAGGGTATTTGCGAGTCATTTCGAGAAGCACTGGAGTAATAAAGTTTTCTCCAAAGATTCCCGCCGTGGTAACTCTTAGGAGTCCTCTGGGTGTTTGTCCGCGATGACTCACTTGTTTTTTGACATCTTGAAGTTGGGATAGTGAGCTTCGGCATTCGCCCAGGAATTTCTCTCCAAAGCTTGTGAGTTTTATTGTTCTTGTAGAGCGCAAGAAGAGGGCCTCACCGATCTCATTTTCCAGAGCTTTGATCATCTTTGAGACCTGGGATTTTGAAACATTTAAGTTCTTCGCTGCCTTGGAAATACTTTCATTTTCAGCAACGGCCACAAAGTGTACTAAGCATTCAATCCATTTGATTGTTTCCATATGGAAACAGTGTTTCTCTTGCGTGGTAGATAGTCAATATTTTTGAGCTCAGTTAGAATAGAGCTTTAAACCTGATTCCTAAGGAGAAATGACATGAAAGTAAAGGCCGCAGTTGCTTGGGGACCAAATCAACCTTTGAGTATTGAAGAAGTAGATCTTGAAGGACCAAAAGAAGGGGAAGTACTGGTTCGAATAGTGGCCAGTGGGGTTTGTCATACAGACGCCTATACTCTTTCAGGGGTTGATCCGGAAGGAGTTTTCCCTGTTATTCTAGGACATGAAGGGGCCGGAATCGTTGAAGAGGTTGGCCCTGGTGTGACCAGTTTAAAGAAAGGGGATCACGTGATTCCTCTTTACACGCCAGAGTGTCGCGAATGTAAATTTTGTAAATCAGGTAAAACTAACCTTTGTCAAAAAATCCGTGAAACTCAAGGTAAGGGGCTTATGCCCGATGGAACAACAAGATTTTCAAAAGATGGAAAACCTATTTATCACTATATGGGAACTTCTACTTTTGCAGAATACACTGTTGTAGCGGAAATCTCTTTGGCAAAAATTGACCCTAAAGCACCGTTAGATAAAGTATGCTTATTAGGTTGTGGTGTAACCACTGGTATCGGAGCTGTTCTTAATACAGCTAAAGTTGAAAAAGGATCAAACGTAGCAGTGTTTGGAATGGGAGGAATTGGCCTCTCTGTTATCCAAGGAGCTAAAATGGCGGGGGCCAATAAAATTATTGCCATCGACATTAACGACGCTAAGTTTGAAATGGCAAAACAATTTGGAGCAACAGATTTTATCAACCCGAGTAAAATTGAAGGAAATGTTACCGATGAAGTGATCAAGCTAACAGATGGCGGTGCAGATTATTCCTTTGAATGCGTTGGGAATGTGAAGCTCATGAGACAAGCTCTTGAATGTTGTCACAAAGGTTGGGGAGAGTCGGTTATCATTGGTGTTGCCGGTGCCGGTGAAGAAATCTCAACTCGTCCATTCCAGCTAGTGACAGGTCGTGTTTGGAAAGGTTCTGCTTTTGGAGGAGTAAAGGGAAGAACGGAACTCCCTGGATATGTGGACAAGTACATGAAAGGCGAAATTAAAATTGATGAGCTCGTGACTTTTACGATGCCTATTGAAGAAATTAATAAGGCCTTCGATTACATGCGCGAAGGGAAGGCCATTAGAAGTGTAGTTACGTTTTAAGAGGTAAAAACATGAATTTAATCAAAACACATAAGACTTTTAATGGGGTAACTCAGTTTTGGTCACACCCATCTAAAAGCACAAAAACGGAAATGAAGTTTTCTACTTTCATTCCCGAGAATCCAACGGGGGCCATTATATGGCTCTCGGGATTAACTTGTAATGAAGAAAATTTTATTACTAAGGCCGGTGCCCAGAAGTATCTTAGTGAACATAACTTGATGGTCATTTGTCCTGATACTTCTCCACGTGGATTAAATCTTCCCGGAGAACATGATGCCTATGACTTTGGCTCTGGTGCAGGCTTTTATGTCAATGCCGAGACTCCAGGGTATAAAGATCACTATAAAATGTATGACTACATCCTGGATGAGATCGTCACCATTTTGAAAGAAGAATTCAAGATGACAAAAGTCTCTATCATGGGACATTCCATGGGTGGCCATGGAGCTCTTGTATTGGGTCTAAGAAATCCGAATGTCTTTAGATCTATTTCGGCCTTTTCTCCTATTGTGCATCCAAGTGCTTGTCCTTGGGGTGAAAAAGCATTTAAGGGCTATTTAGGAGAAAATAAAGAAGAATGGATGAAGTATGATGCTACAGAGTTGATGAAACTTGGTTACAAGCATGATCAAAAAATCTTAATCCATCAAGGAACCCATGATGAATTCCTGACCAAAGAGCTTTTGACGACTGACTTTATCGATGCTTGTGTTGCTCAGGAACAAGATCAAGAAGCTGTCTTTTGCGAAGAGTATGACCACAGCTACTATTTCATTTCAACTTTCATTGAAGATCACATTCTTCATCATAAAAAATATCTTTCTTAAGATTGAAAAATACTGGAGTCAGACGGTCGACTCCAGTATTTTTTTAAACTGCACCCTTTCATTGGTGTTGCTCTTTTTGTTTCGTTTTCGAAAAGTTCCATATTCCTAGAAGACCGCACCTCAAATAATCATCCCCAGAAAACTTGTTTTCTGGGGATGCCACA
>Ga0079223_10002909_pt1 | contig 10729 bp, 13 predicted proteins | sample Stecom2011_FD_75072 | JGI IMG/M metagenome (GOLD analysis project Ga0079223, IMG submission 75072) | Agricultural soil microbial communities from Utah to study Nitrogen management - Steer compost 2011 | ecosystem: Environmental > Terrestrial > Soil > Agricultural land | place: USA: Utah...
AAAAATTGGTTAATCGACACGGTTACAGCGTGTCGAAAGAGCTGTCTGAAAGCTATTCGGCAACCGAAACGGCGGTTTTGAGTCCGGATGATTTAAAGGGTTTGCAGCCCGTGAAAAAAGGGGTTGAAGTGATTGTACAAATCATGGGGCAGCCGTGTAAACTGGTGGTTAAATATCCGAGTATTGATAACACTGAGCCGCAGGAAATCCACAACAAAGCGTTTGAACGCGGGCTGCTGGACGTTAAACCGATTGTAGCCGGTGAAGCTGTTGAAGCGGCTGAAACGGTGGTTGAAACAGCGAGTGAAAAGCCGGTTGAAGTCGTGGCCGAAACGGCGGTTGAAATAGATCCGGTCGGCATAGTTGAAAGCGTTGATGATATTGCTGAAGGTTTTGAATTCAGCTTTGATTCGGCGGATTTTGAAGCGGAATTTGAAAAGTTTGCGAACGGTGAAAGCGAAGACAAAAAAGCCGGTTAAATCAAGTGCCGTTTAAAGCCACAAAACCCGCCGCTAGCGGGTTTTTTTGTGCCCGCTGGATGGTTGGGTGCGGGCGGGAAGAAAGAGCAAGAGCGGTTAATCAGGGGGCAGGTTAGGGCGGTGATTTGAACCGGCCCTGGCAGCTGCAACGGCGGCGGTGAAATAGCGGGGTTGGGTGGTATTTTGGCCCGCTGCGCTGGCAATTCTGGGGCCGCTGCGCGGGTTCCGGCGGTCGGGTCTTGAGCACTGATCATGCCCTGGAGCGCGCCTAAATAGCCGCCCCTGGCGGCTGGGGTGCCGGTATCTGTCTACGGTGCTTAGATCAGGTCGGGGCGGGGCTGAAAGATCGCAAAGGCAGTAACGGCGGGGGTTTGGGGGAAATGAAACAGCGCAAAATAAATTAAAAAAAGGATCAAAAACATCATAAAATCACTTGTGCATTAGGTTGGTTGTGCTAATATGTAGTTAAAGGTAAAGCGAATTGATGAGGTGGCGACATGATTATTTTTAAGCTGATCGGAAAGTGGGCTGAAGCGCATTATTCACTGCGCGTTAAAGCCTCAAAAGCCCGTTACGCGCTGGTTTCCGGTGGGGTGCATCATGCTTAAATCACTCATCTTTTCGCGCTATGCGCTGGCTTTCGCCCTGTCCGCACCATTCTTTTTCGGTGCGCTGCAGCAGGTGCCTGAAATTGTGGCAAAAACAGACGCGTTGATTGCTCCGGCTGGGGTTTCAACCGTTGAATTCCGCCGTGTTTTGGGTGATTCAAGCGGTCGTGTGCTGGCTGATTTGTCCAGCCGTTCACCGCTGTTTGATCAGTATCGGTAAGGGGTAATTGTCATGGCTGCAATCATCGCTCAAAAGGCTTTTAGTCTTGCAAAAGACCCGAAAGCGCTTTGCCTTTTTTTTGCGGATGAAGCCGTGATGTTGTTGGTTTCGCAGTTGGGTATTTTTTGATGAGTAACAATGATCGGTTTTATTCGCTAATGCAGCATTATAATTTATCTGTAGATGCTGCGGCGGCGTTGATCGGGGCGCGTCCGACTACAGTCCGTAATTACTTGCGGCCTGCGGGTAATTCGGCGTCTCAGGAGGTGCCGGATCGGGTTTTAAGGTTTCTTGAGTTGGCACTGAAGGACGAGTTAAATCAGTCGCTGGATCTGGATCCCGAAGTGTTGATGCTGGTCACGCAAGCGGCCAAAACTGAACGTAAAATGTCGGTCAGAACGTGGATTAATCGCACGCTGAAGCGCGAAGCAAAGGCGGCAATAAAAAAAGCAAGAGAACGGAAAAAGGAGGCTGAAAATGCCACTTCCAAAGCAAATTGAACAAATGCGGCAACGCGGGGGTTTTCGCTCCCTGGATGATGTGCAGTTGATCGAAAATGTGCTGCGAGAGCGGCACAACAAAAAATCGTATGAGCGTGTGGACCCGCGCCCGATGGAAGCCATGACTGCCCTGGCGGTTGGCTTGAGCGGTGATAAGTCGTTGTTTGACGATTTAAATACGCGTGAGCAGCGGCAGCGGGTGGTTTTGGTGCTTCAAGAGGAGGCAGTAAAACGGCAACAGACGCTGCAGCAATTACTGTCAAAACATTATCCCGAGCACTACGATTTAACGTCCATTCACCCCGCTTTTAAATCTGATTTGAAGCGTTGTGACGAACAGTGGACGCGGCTTAATCCAACCTCCGAAATTTCCCCCTTTCAGTTCCGCCGTGAGCAGCAGCCTGGACACAGTATTTTGAGTTCGGGGCCTGCGGTCGATTACTATACCGGCAAGCAAAACAGCGGCTATAAACCGCCTTTGGATCCTGGTGCAAAAAATGTGCAGGCCGCGAATTGGCGCGACACTATTAGTGTGTCTCGGCTGCGCGTGCAGGGGGATAAATTGGAGTTGCGCGAGCAGGACGGGCGGCATACCGATGACAAGATTCGTGACTTAATAATCGGTTGTGAGCTGCGTTGGGGTGCGGGGAAATATCACTTTCACGGCAGCGATACTTTTATTGCAAGGGCGTCCGAAATTTTGCGCGATGAAGGCCCGAAACTGCGCGCGATTGCTGAACAGCAGGCGCGGGAAGCCGCGCATTTGCTGCAGCAAATGGATCCTGAGCGTTTTGAAAGCCTGCAGGCGTACCCTGGGCCAAGTAATATAACCCACGGCCCGCTTGATACGGGCGCAATCAAAAAGGCTGAAGCCGAAGCGGAAAAGGCGCGGGAAGCGGCGGCGCTGGACGCTGAAAAATCGGCGGAACAGCAGGCGAAAGAGCCGGAAAAAACCGTTGAAACGGAAGCTGAAAAAGCGGTTGAACAGCCGGAAAAACAGCAGGAAGCGGAAGCGAAAAAAGAGGAACCGAAACCGGCGAAGCCTGCGCCAAAACAAGCTGAACCGGAAGCGGAAGCCGAGGACGATTTAGAACTGGAGTAACGAACTGCCACAGGAGGTCCGGCAGTACGGAATCGGCTCACGGAAGGGCTGATTCCACCCCCCTTTTTTAACAATAATGAGGTGTCAAAATGGACGCGGAATATACAGAATTGCTGGTGATTGACCCGGAGCGTATGAAGGCGATTAACGAGGCCCTGGCGAACGGTGAAGAGATCGCTTTGAGTGAGCGGGAAGCGTATTTGCTCGGATTTGATACTGACGCGGAACCGGATCCAAACGCGGCTGAATAGGCCGCTGATTGACTGCCGATAAACAAGCAAGAGAACGGGTGATAATATGGCAGCAGTAAAAGGCAAACGGGGAAAACAAAAGCAGTTTTCGCCGGAAGAAAAAAAACAGTATTTTGAAGGCAAAAAGGGCGATTTTGCCCGCGAATTTGCGGACGATTTGATCAAGGCGATGCAGGACGAAAACGGTTTATGGCGTAAACCGTGGAAGCCTGGGGAAATTCAGCCGCCGATTAACGCGGAAACCGGAAAGGAATATCAGGGCGGGAACGCGCTAAAACTGGCTTTGAAAGGGTTTTCGGATCCGCGTTGGATGACGTATAAGCAAGCGCAAGCGGCTGGTTATCAAGTGCGATCTGGGGAAAAATCGACCACAATTTATTTTCAGCAACCGGCGGGAATGTACCCGAAAGAGGACAAGGAAGGCAATCCGGTTTTAAACGAAAAAGGCGAGCAGGAAAAGGTTTTTAAACCGTTCACATTTCGCACTCATCCTGTTTTTCATGCTTCGCAAATTGATGGAATACCCGAGTTTAAACCGGCTGAAAAATTTGAATGGGAAGCGCACGAACGCGCTGAAAAGGTGCTGAATAATTTGCCGGTTAAAATATATCATGATCAGGCTGATCGGGCTTTTTATTCACCGGCAACGGATGTAATTCGAATGCCGGATAAATCGCAGTTTCCGGAGGATTGGCAGTATTATTCAACGGCCCTGCATGAAGCCGGTCATTCTACCGGCCATTATACGCGTTTTGATCGTGATTTCAGCGGTGAGTTTGGCAGTAAAGAATATGCAAAAGAGGAATTAATTGCCGAAATTACGTCAAAATTGACCGCAATGAAACTCGGGATTGGGCATGATCCACGGCCCCATTTGCAGTATTTGAATTCGTGGATTAAGCGGCTGGACGAAAATCCAAACGAAATTTACACGGCCACGGCGGCGGCAACCAAGGCGGCAAATTATCTTGAAGCCCTGGAACTGGATCCTACACTTGCACAATCGCTGATCGACAAGGAAAACCGGCAGCGCGCGCGGGCTGCAACGCCTGAAGCGGGGATTATTCCGGCTGACCTGGCTGAACCTGAAGCCGCTGAAAAACCGGCTGAAGTGGAACCCGAAAAACAGATTGAAACCGCTCCGGCGGCTGTGGTTGATGACCCGAAACGGGACATTAAGCAGCCGGATCCTGTGGCCGAAACTGAGGCCGAAACGGATGATTTGGAGCTTGAATAATGGCAATGCTATTAATTCCCAAAGAGGGCGATTTAGGTGCAATGGGCTGCGCTTATTCGCGCTGGTTTAATCGGGTGCAGGCAATTGAAACCGCAGGCGATACGGCGGAAGGTGAAATTACAATTGTAATTAACACGCCTGCTGGATTTTCTGGGACTTTTGACGAAGCCGCGCAGGTATTTTTTGCTGAACTGTGTGAAATGTTCGGCGCTGAATTAATCGTGCTCTACAGCGTTAGCCCTGACGCGCACGCGTTGAGCCAAGCAAAACTGTTTGCAAAAAACCAAAAAACAGGCGGCGAAATTATTTTTGTACTGCCGGAATTTTTGGCAAGCGCTGAACATTGGGAAAATATTATGGGCGCTGCGCTTAAATCGGGTGCTGGTTTTCTTTTCCCGAAATGTGTTGACAAGATATATAACATATACCGTCAATTTAATACTATGCCGTTCGGGGATGTTGCGCCGCTGTTGATGGATCAACCTGGCGCAATGAATAAGGTGTACGCGCTGCAGGTCAAAACGGTTGTTAATCAGATGCGCGCCGAAATTGATAGCGCTCTGTTTTCTGATTAATATAATTGGGGGCTTCGGCCCCTTTTGTTTTAAATGAGGTGACAAAATGAGTAACGGTATGACAGTTGACGAAATGCGTCAAAATGGTATGCACGTCCCTGGCTTCGCTGCGGGTCATTATAATAATGATGCCGCTGAAGATGGTGAAAGCGTTGAAACCGATGATGCCGCGCTGCTGCGTGAAATGCAGCAACAGCAGCATAATGCCAGCGTTGTGCAGCCGGTGGGAAATAAACCGGAACGCGCAAAAAAACCAATTTTTGATGATGTTGAGGAGGACGATGACGAGGATTTACCGATATTCGGTAAACTGTCGCGGACTGATTTTAAGCGCTTGCGCGAAGCGGCGTTGTCGCGCTTAAGCGAAGGGGACGCAAACCGGATCAGCATGATAATGGATGATGAACCGGCGATGTGGCAATTTATGTTTATGTACATTTTCGGCGGGCAATCTGACGTTTCCCAAAAAATTGACGCGTATTACAGAAAAGCGGATGAATTCGCGGATCTTTTAAAACATGCTGAGCGAGTAAATCAGGATCGGTTTAAGCAAACTGAAGACCTGGTTAATGCTATTAACGCGCACGCTGTAAAAGCTGAACAGCGGATCGAAAATTACCACCAAAAAGCGGTTGCGTATGTTGTCGGCAGGACGGCTGGAAGCATCAGCGAAAAACTTAAACTTGAAGTTGCAAAAGGCGCAAATGAGGCTATGGAAAAAGCGCTTAAAGGTAACATGCTGGGGGTTATTCTGGCGTCACTTTTCGGGTGTGTTGCGAGTATGTCAATTGGGGTGGTTGCGGCCTTTTTATTCATGCGTTTTTAACGCAAAAAAAGGGGCTGTGCTACAATAAAAAAAGCCGGGGAAAGCCCCGGCCTGAATCTCGCGAATCGGTGATTTCTGGCGAAAACTGATTTGCAAGAGAACGTTCGGTAATTATATTTGAGGGTACAAAATATGTCAAAACAATACGTAATGCCGGATCTCGCGGCGCTGAGTGATGATGACCTGGCCGCGCTGATTGACGCTGCAGCGGCTGAAAAAAAGTCGCGGGCAAAGGCAAAGGTGAAGGATTTGCAGGCGCAGGCGCGTGCCCTGGCGGCGGATCTGGGTGTGGATGTGGATGTGGTGCTGGCCGGTGCGGTGGATCGGGTGCCAAAGCGGGCTAAGCCCAAATATCGCGGGCCTGACGGTCAGCTGTGGAGCGGGCGGGGTGGTAAACCGGCATGGATTCGGGAAGCGCTGGAAAAAGGGATTGATATTGACGCGGAATACGGTATTAAAGCCGGTGAATAATCGGCTTGATTCAAGCGCTTTAAAGCCCCTTTTTAGGGGCTTTTTTGTGGGTGATTACCACTGCGTCACGCGGTCAAACAAAAGCTTTTCAGCGCGGTTTTTAGCGCGTTGCGCCTGCAATCGTTCGCTGTCGGTTTGCGGTGTTTGAGTGACAATAACATCATGCAGCGGATCGAAATGATTTGAGCCGAAAAACTCCAGCGCTTCAGCGGCTTCGCTGGTATCAAATACTCGCATTTCGGTGGGCTTTCGGACAACAAAAACTGATTTAATGTTGTCGTTTTCGTCGGGAATTCCGTTGATCTGAAAGCAACCGAAAGGGATCCAAAACAAATGCACTTCAACATCTGTTTCAGGGTCGCTGATAATCGTTGGATAGCGGTTTTCAGCGCCGAAAATCGCGGATCTGACGCGGCCTGAATCATCTTGGCAAAACTGGATTTGGTGCATCATTGGGCAGTTGCCGAGCTCCGGCGTGACGCGGATAAAAGCATGATGCAAAAAAAATGTATGCTTGCGAATTCCGCACTCGGAAACCGCGCGTGAAAGCCTGATGCGCTGGATCTTTCGCATCTGTTTTTCGCTTGTTGTTTCGCTTCTTTTCATCATCATTTCACCTGTTTTTTAGTGCCCGAAAGCCCCGTTCGGGGAGGCGGCAATTATGCCGCTATGCTGCAATCCCACGCGCGGTGATCCGCTTGTGCAAACTCAAACATTGCCGATTTATGTGCTTCCTGCAGCTTGATTTCTGGCCGGTCACTTGTTGCTGTTGAGTCGCGATAAATCGCTGTGACAAACCAGCCGCTAGAGCAAAATTCAACGCTGAAATGGGTCGATTCCGGATTGCCTTTATAACTGCCTGGGAACGTCTGGCCGTTCACGTCAACCGAAAATTTCACACCCTTCCAATCCGCTTTTTTCATGCGCGCCGACAGCCATTTTTCGAACAGATCAATTTCGCGCCGAATGTCCTTAACTTCGATAATCCGAACGCTGCAGCGGCCCTGAACTTCGTCCAAAACGGCCTGAATCTTATCGGTGTTCTGAATGTTGATCTTTTTCATTTTTCTGCTCGCTCTCTTGCTTTTCGTTATATGTACAGATTAGCACAGTTTTTGATCGGGTCAAAACAATTTTATGATTTTTTTAGTCTTTTATGATTCATTGAATCACGCTACAGCCCCCGCCATTGCTGGTTTTATATTGGGTTATACATTTTAAAGCGGTAGACAGGAACGGCAGGCGCGGGCGGTGCCCTGGTGCGGCTGCGGCGGCGGTGGTGCGCCTGGCTGCGGTGCCGGATCCGGTGCCGGAAGCGGGAAGGCGTCTATTTTGCGTTGTGAGCGGTTTTCGGTGTGACACGCTGGGGTTGGGTGGGGTAGGGGGTGAAAACGGCAGGAAGGGGCCTTGTCGTTCGTCCTGTGGCTGCGCTGGGGTGTTATCAGGGGTCGGGGTTGGGGTGTTGGGGTTTATATGCCCCCCTGGGGCATGTAGGCCGCAGGCCGTAACCGCTGTTAACAGGCTTGCAGGCCCCGCCGTTGCTGGGTTGCGGGCAGTTTCGGTGGGATTGGTTTGGGCTATATCGCGCACTGATTAACCGCTTTTGATTTTGCTCTGATCCCGCTCCTGATCCTGATTTTATACCGATTAATCAATGATTTAAATGATTTTCGGATGCACACCGAGCGCCCTCGCCGCAGCAAAATTCAAGGAGCGCAGCGAACGAATTTTGCGAGGAGGCGCAACGCTAGTGCCGTGTTTGCTATTGCACGTAACGCGGTGAGTTTTCTAGTGCACCTGGGGGGGGAGGCCCGAAGGGGCCGATGGGGGCTTTGCCCCCCGCTTTTCCAAAAAAATGAAAAATTTTCGTCTCGCGTACGCGTATGCGCGCGCGTCTTTTGAAATATTTTTTAAAACCTTATAAAAACCTTTTAGGCGCTCTGGAGGCCGCGTGGTTGCTGGGCTGCAGCGATCTTTCATTACAAATTTCCCGCCTTTCACTACATATTTCCCGCCTTTCACTACAAATTTCCCGCCTTTCACTACAATAGTGATTAATTTGTATGATGTTTCTTAACATATTGTTTTGTAACGGTATTTCGGCCTTTCATTACAAATTACCCGCCTTTCATTACAGCAGGTATTGCTTTGTATGAACTTTTTGCTTGCAAGTTCATACAAGTGGTGTTCTAATGTAGTGAAAGACTGTAGGGTGACTGCAATGACAGCGAATAAAACAGATAAAAAAGAAACTTACATTTATCAAAGCAACGCAATGATTAATGCGTTTTATCATTGCAGCGTGACGGAAAAACGGCTGCTTAATTTGGGTATTTCGAAGGTTGATGTTGATGCTGATAGCTGGGAAGCATTGCAAGTAACAATATCGGTCGAAGAGTACATGCAAATGTATTCGGGTTCAGCACGCTTGAGCAACATAAAAAAAGACATTATTGAAGCGGCTGAAAAACTACAGACGCGACAAATAATGTTTAACGACAGGGATGAAACTGTTTACGAAAATATTGTGTGGCAGCGGCGTTTGAATATGTCGAAAGAAGGATATATAAAAATGTCATTTACGCCGAACGTGGCGCGTGAGCTGACGAAACTTTTCCATGTTGGGGACTTTACTGCATATACAATTGAGGACACAAAAGACCTGACAAGTTTTGCAGCATATCGACTCTACGAGCTTGGCATGCAATTTGTTAAGCCTGACGGTATCGGCGAGGTTTACAAAATTCCGCTTGAAAACATGCGTATCATTTTGCTGGGCGAAGGTAACGATAAATACAAAAGTACCGCGAACTTCAATTCGGGCGTTGTGCAGCGAGCTGCAAAACAAATCAACGAAAAAACAAACATGATGATTGAAGTTACGCCGCTCAAAAAAAACAATGGCGTTACTAAACATGGATCGCCGATTCAGGGTTTTAATTTGAAAGTAGAAGTTAAAAATCCTGCAATACTGCTCGGCAGGAAGTCCGAAGAAAAACCAAAATCGGACAAAAAACCGCAGGAAAAACCGGCCCCTGAGGTCGAAAATCGCTATGAACCGGCTGATTACGCTGACTATATTGACGGTGAAATTGTGCAGCCGAAGCCTGTAAATCAGGAGGAAACTGCTATCTCACGAAGCGAAAAAATCGCGGCTCAGGTGGCTGCTCGGCAGGCTGAATTTGAGGCTCGCGGCGGGCTGAAAGTGCCACCGAAAGAGAGTAACAATGATTTTCTGGGCGGCATTGAAAAGTCTTTGCGCGAAGCGGCGGCATTGGCTGCAGCAAATGGTTCCACGGATGACCTGGAGCGCGCGTTGAATATGTTGAAAGCCCTGGAAGGCGACAAATCGACTGCCGCACCGGTAACGTCCGATGAAAAACCGCTCACTGCGGCTGAATATGCAGCTGCTCTGAAAGCTCCGAAACCGGAAGCGAAAGCTGAGCCGGAAGGTGATGATATCGAATTAAGCGAGGAGGAAATCAGGAAGTTTGCAAAACTGTGGGCCGGAATGAAAAAATCCGCAAAGGACTGAAAAGAGAACGTCAAAAGACGCTTAAAAAAGCGCTGAAAAATAACTGAAAATAGGTGATGAAAATGGTGAAAACAGACAAGCAATATACGGGCATGGCGGACAGCAATGATGTGCTGTTGATTTTTGTTTTAACGGCGGCAATAAGCTTGGTTGCGCTGCTGATTGGTGGGCATTGGGTTGCACAAAATGTGTTTGATGTGTCGCTGCTTTCGGCGGTCGGGAGCTGGTGGCAAACGGGTGCGCCGTTGGCAACCTGGGCAAGCGCTTCGCTGATGGTAATTCTGTCGGTTTCGGCGGTGCTGGGGATCCTCGCGGCGTGGGCCGTGGGGCGCGGAAAATCGGTTGAAACGCATATCAAAGGCAAGTTTTTAGCGGTCGGTCCGGCGCTGATCGCGGCAATCGAAAATCCGCTGATTAAGCGTTCCGGTGCCGGTATTAAAATCGGGGATTTGACGCTTTCGCGTCAGCGCGAATGCAGGCATATGCTTTTTATTGGCACGCCTGGCAGTGGTAAAACTGTGACTTTGAATTCGATTTGCAAACAGATTCACGCGCGGAATGAAAGAATGATTGTGCACGATCCGAAAGGCGATTATGTGCAGTGGTTTGACCCCAAAACAACGGCGATTTTTGGGCCGTGGGACGCCCGAACTGTGATCTGGGATGTGGCGGCGGATCTTAATTCACCTGCACTTTTGCAAGAGGCTGCAGCGCAGTGGATACCGGATTCTGGCGGCGATAATTCGATTTTTTCTCAGGGTGCGCGGCAGTTTTTGCTCGGACTTTTATTCAGCATTTTCAAGGATGTTGAGGCTGGTAAAAGGGACGGCTGGGGCTTTCGGGATTTGTCGGAAATGCTGCAAAAAGACCCTGCTGAAGCGCTGCAAATTTGTTTTGAAGGGTACGGGCCTGCGCGTCAAACGCT
>Ga0079223_10002913_pt1 | contig 10724 bp, 12 predicted proteins | sample Stecom2011_FD_75072 | JGI IMG/M metagenome (GOLD analysis project Ga0079223, IMG submission 75072) | Agricultural soil microbial communities from Utah to study Nitrogen management - Steer compost 2011 | ecosystem: Environmental > Terrestrial > Soil > Agricultural land | place: USA: Utah...
CTGAGTGACTGATTCGTATTTTTGCATAAAAACTTCTTGTCCTAGCTTGAAAAACTCCACTGAGTGCTTATAGCACAACCAAAATTCATGGTAGCGATATTTCTTGTAGATCCTTTCTTTGCTGAAGGATTTGAAATCTTCGACCTCATCTGTAGCACCACATATAGCACATTCGTGTCTCATACTTGTATTATCGGAGAGGAATTTTTACATTTGACTAAAGTTTTTTTGAGGTTCCTCATATACTATATATTTGTACAACTTAGACGTATAGGCTAAGAAGAAACATGAATTATTTTAAAGAAAATATTGTCTTCTTTGATGGTCACTGTGGACTTTGCAGTGAGTTTGTTGACTTCGTTTTAAAAATTGATAGAAAAAACCACTTTAAATTTTCACCTCTCCAGAGTGAATTTGCTAAAAATCACCTCCCAGAGAAGATGACGAGCGATCTTTCCACAGTAGTCATCACCATTGATGGACAAACCTTTACGAAAGCGCAAGCTGTTCTACTTCTTTTTAAAAAAGTTGGAGGGATTTGGGGGCTATTCTCAATATTCCGCTTCCTACCTAAAGGAATCTTAAATTTCTTCTATGATCAAATTGCTAAACACAGATACTTAATTATGCCTAAAAAAGAAAACTGTCGTTTGCCCACCCCACAAGAGAAAGAGAAATTTATCCTCTAACACTTCGCTAAGGGATTCAAAATTAATCATTAATATTGCGCTATCTGACTAACGCCTACTTTCCCGTATCTATTTTTTTATTATACAAGCTCACCAAAAGGTGGGCCTCATGAAACATTTCTTTTCCGTTTTATTTTTATTTTTTACTTTTTCACTCCATGCATTTGATCCCGCAGTTTTTAGAAACAACAAAGAAGCTCTCTCCCGACAAGTGAGCAATGAAGATATTGAGAGAATGAAATACTGGCTTAAACAGAGAAACCTTTCCGAAGAACAGATGTATCATCTCTCGTCCAACTTTCTCAATGGAGTTCTTTCCGACTTTGTTGAACAGGATACATACTGTGACCTTTATCTACCTTATTTATTCTTAGACGTTTTAAAAGGTGAAGGTGTTGTTACTCGTGACGATGATATCTATCAGTTCTATGTTTATCTTAGACATTCCAATCTTATTGATGATCTTTTCTACGACCTTCTCAAAAAATCCACACGAATCGTTGTGAATTTTGAACAAAACAAGAACAGACCTATCGGGAGAAGACCACTTAATCTCTATAAGAGATACTCTCGAGTTGATGACTTGGAAAAATTCTATCAACCATTTAAAAGCTGGCCAGATGAAGTAGACAGTTGCACCATCCAAACCTATTTAAGACATATAAACCAATTGAATCTTTCTAACTCAAAATCAAGAAATAAAGATCTCAAAAAACTAAACTGGCTGGGATATCAACAAGGAATTTTATCACTAGAAAATTATAACCGGCTGGAAATTCTTCGCGAAGCCTATATTACCAACTGGCCCATAACCACTGCTCGATATATCGACATCATTAAGAATGCAAAAGATAAAAAAGCCATCGTAAGAGAAGAAGCATCAACTGATGACTTCAACATGACCTATGTCTTACGGAAAGAGAATATAACTCGTCGAGGAAAACTCTATGCTGCTTACAACTCTACCCAAATCTTTCTTTTGTCTCAAATCATAGAAAGAACTGCTAAAAGAATGGATGCCAAGTATGTTGAGCTTTCTTTTCAATATACAGATGATCCTGAAGGAGAAGGAGAAATCTATGTTCTCTCTCCGATGGAACAATATCGAGTTTCTATCAACATGTTAAAAAAAGAAATTGCCGAACTTGTTAGATCAGAAACTTTTAGAGGAACTCCGTTAGAATATGCGGATATCATTGCTGCTTCTTATGAGACAGGTCTTCTCAAGTCTGAAGATATTGAGCAGGTTTTAAAGTTTGAAGATTTTTGGAATCCCAAGGTTTCTCGTTGGCAGGCCTACAGAAATTATGCCTTCTCTCTTGCTGGAACAGCCACTTACTACCTTCCACCTCCTTGGAACATTCTAGGTGCTGTTGGACTTATTATGACTCAAATGAAGCTAACAGATAAACCTGAAGCCGACCCTGACGACAACTGGAACTCAATTATTTAACAAAAGAGAAACATCATGAAATACATTTTAATTGGATTGCTATTTGCTTCTCAAGTGGGATTTGCCTCCCAGGAGTTTAGAGTCATCGATCGCCAAGACCATTCTACAAAAACTTATTATAAAAAAGTCAGTTTAAAAGACCTTATCTCTGATACTCACTTTGAAGGAAAGTACTTTAAAATTGTTCATAAAAAATCAAATGAGCCTATATCTTTTAGTGACCCGGATCCCCAATTGGTTCAAAAGGCGGCCAATACCTATTACCATCTCACACAAGCCAAAGATTTCTGGTTGAATAATCTTCAAGTTTATACTCCTGAAAGCTTTCCTCAGTTAACCATCCGATTGGAAATCACCAACACCTTCAGCGAATTGGGTCACTATTCCCATGACAACTTTAACCCTCAGTACAATAACGCTCTTTCTATTCCTGAAGGGCAAACTCCTGAATGGGTTCCTGTTGAGAAACAAGATAAATGGGGTAAGGAAATTTGGTTCAGACCCAAAAAAGTTATTTCAACCAAAGAACTCACCAATACCTTAGGACCTAATCCTGTATCAGTGGCATTAAAGCAGATGCATGCACCTTTCATTAACTATACGGTCAATCATTTTACAAAAACCCTCATTGATCATCTTTTTTACTCTGCCGAAATGACCACAAGTTTACGGTCAGACTTTAGTAGATTTCTGGGAACCATTGCTCTTAGTTATTTTGTTGTTGAATCTTCAAAAAAAATGGACCCCCTCTTTATGGAGAAATGGTTTTATCTGGATACCTCAATGGTTCCGGAAGTTATTTATCATGAGTACGCCCACTTAATTCTCAGTGACCACCTTGAAATGTCTCACTCTACTCCAGTCATTGAAGGCTATGCCGATTACTTCGCTGCGATCATAAGTGAAAAGAAAAAAGTTTATGCCAAAGTCCCTGGCCATAGTAATGCTAACCCTAAAGATCCTTATAATGACCGCCCTTACAATCATATGGATGAACATATCTCCAATGCCACATCTGATTTTGTTTTATCAGTTCTCTGGGACGTTAGAGAAACTCTTGGTAAGGAAGTTGGAGACAAAGTGATTTTTGAATCACGTAAAAAACTCAATACCAAGACGGCGACCATTTCCCATCACATGTTAAAGGCCCTTCTAGAAACATGTTCAGAAATATGTCCATCTCCTAGAAAGGATCGTCTCAAGCTTTATCAAACTTTCTCTAAACGCGGCTTCTAAAGTAGTTCCCCTTCCTTGTTGAGGAGGGGGATTATTTGTTTTTTCATTTTGTGATAACTCCATTTATAAAGCTGAAAGTATTCCTCTGGATTATAGAAACTCATCAGAAGAAAAATCATCATCCATTCAAAGAACGGAATCGCCATGGCCACTTCAATTCCTAAGTGAAGTAAGATTCCGCCTATCACGACAGGTGTTCTAAAACCCTTGAACCAAACGAGAGAACCAAGAGCAAATTCAATGAAAAGAGTTCCCCAAGTAGAAAGCTTAATGAGTAGTCTATTATCCAACAGCCAAGGTAAAGTCATATTTTTCATCGTATCTAAGCGAGTCGCATAATAAACCGCACTACCATCAAACCAGGTATCACCTTTGATCTTGGCCCAGAAAGTCCAGAGATAAACAACACTCACCTGGATCTGAATTAATCTCCATGTCCATTGGGAACCAGTTATGGGTAATGGCCTTCCTTTTCGTCGGGCGAGATAAGAATCAACTGATAGAACATTAAAACAAGGACTCCAAACAAGAATGACGAATATACAACGGATCAGAACATCCGCAGAGCTTAGTATCCACACGTTTCTCATGTGAAGGGAAACTATGCCAATTAAAGCTCCGAAAAGAGCAACGCGAGTTTGCCACCCTATCGTTACCAGGAAAAGAGATACGAGTGTAAGAATATAGATACCCCACGCATTGGCACTCGTATTGTTAACAATTTTAAAAAGACTTAATTGAAACTCAGGATAATGATTTTTTACCACTTCCCATGAAACAATTCCCTGGGGACCATAAAAATCTTCCACATTACCTAATTCAAATAAAATATTAACAAATACCAAAGCTCCCCAGAGAATTCTAAAAATAGCTAAGTTATAAGTGGGCCTTTCTTGATAGAAAAAACGATTCCATCCTTTGGCCAGGTAGTTGAAAGTCAGCATCATAAAACCTCGTTTGTGTAAAATGCAAAACTCTTGTACTGCTTTCTGAACTCTGAGTGCTTATAAAATCTCTTATTCCAGTTCGGTATAACGTCCCAGTAACGTGTAAGGGTCACCTTAGTAGGAAGCTTATAATTGTTTTTCTCTTTGAGTTTTCGCAACACGAACTTACTAGCATCTTCCCATAAGAATTTTTTATTATCTGATCTAAGATTTTCGGAAGAAAACTTTCGGTACTTCTCCCCATAAAGATACTTATTCAGCATGCTCATTCCGATACCTTTATGAAAGTCAAAAGTATCTTTCGTACCATCTTCATATTCCACTTCCCCGACCACATAAGCATCCATTCGACTAGGGTTCGGTGAAAACATAAACCATGTTTGATTAGTTCCTATACTGCTCTCAAATATATCTACAGGGCGATAAATTGTTTCAAAGAACTTAGTGTCCGTAGGAAGATGAGTTCTTAACATTGTCATGAAAACAAAAATGATAAAGACGTTGGCACCTATTCTTTTTAAAGACTTCATGCTGACCTCTTCGAGAAAACGAAGGTCCCAAGAACAGGGACCTTCATTAAGAGAAAAATATTAAACAGGGTTACTTGATGTATAACCACCGTTTTTGCCACCCCAGCCGGATTTGCCACCCCAGCCGGATTTGCCACCGTGGCCGGATTTGCCACTGTGGCCGGATTTTCCACCCCAGCCGGATTTACCACCGTGGCCGGACTTACCGCCCCAACCGTTTTTACCACCCCAACCATTCTTACCAGAAGTGTGGCCTTTAGTTGTTTCTCCGGTTGTGTCTCCATTGTCGCCAGTAGTAGTTGTAGGAACTTCTTCCTCTTGAAGATCACCTTTATCTTTATCCTTCTTAATAATGATGTAAGCAACAACACCTACTACAATGATCCCAACCAATACCGCTACACGACGATAGCTACCAGAAGCTCCACCAGAGAAGCCGACACCTTCTTGATAGTTCTTCGCCATAAAGTTCATGATTTGTTCAGAAGCTTCTTCTTCTGAAAGACCTTGCTTCTTCATCGTTGAGATTAATCTTTCGTAATCTTTTTTAGCAGCATCGTTTAGGATGTTGTTTAACATGTAGTCTTGGATCTGATCTTCTGTAACCCCTCTTTTCTTTAACTCAAGTAAAGAGTTCTCCAACTCTTTCTGAGCAAAGTTTTGGAAGTAAGGATCTTTTTGGTCCCACTCAACAGTCATATCATATCGAAACTTATTAAAAGCATTCTCGATAAGCTTTGAACTGTTCTCAACTACCTTGTATTCCTCATACGTACTTGCTTGTAGGCTACTTGGAATAGAAGAAGTCATGAATAACGAGAGAGCAACTGCACAGCTAATTCCACGTGTAAAACTTTTCATACATCCTCCTTATTGATGTTTTGAGTTTTCCAACGGTGGAATCATATGAAGAGCGCAGATATGCTCGTCAATTTTGATGATTATTAGTTTTTTCTGTTTGAACTATTGAACTTACTTTTGACAAAGACCGCATTTAACAACAACAAAAGAAAAATTTAGGTAACCTTTAAGAGAATCGGGTTAATCCATGAAGAAGTGATCTGACACAGCTTAATTCTTAGCACGAAGTCGTAAATCCTTACCTTTTAAAAGTTGAAAATTTAATTTTTAATGGAGACCCTTCGAAACATTGATAACTAGCTGATTAGCCGGAGCAGCTACCGAGTCCACTGCCCCTAACCAGTAATTTTTTCATTAATAGGTCATTGGGCACTTTTCAACTTGTATCCTTTTACGTATACACTAAAAAAATTTTCTCGAGGTAAAAACTATGAAAAAAACGACTTTTCTTTCTGCTCTTATTCTAACATTAGTTTCTTTCAGTGCTTTTTCCGCTGATTACAGAATCAGACGAGTTGAAACACTTGGTGATCTTAAACATAAAGTTATCTTCCAAAGCCGTGATCTAAAGAAGGTTCCTCAAACTAATATCCTAACAGGCCGTCTTGTGGTGATGTGGGGTGTTCACAGATATCAAATCGTTGATGGCTACTACACTTGTTCTGCGAAAAACTTTTGTAAGCTTTACGACTATAAGCATGTGGCCATGTATGAAAAGTGCGTAGTGAAAAAGAAAAAAGTAGATTGTACTAAGCTTGTTACAAGAAGCAGCTACGATGATGGTTCAAGTAATGACATCAGAGTTTATGAAGACCCTGATCGCGTTTACGACGAATTTGATAATGGAAGAGACCACTGGGATTATGAGCCAGAGTTTCCAGTTCGTATTAATGATGAATTTCCAGGATTACATTTCTAGAAAAAAGGCTCCCTTTTGGGAGCCTTTTTTTTATCTTTTTCTTAAAACTAAGCCAGTGGCTTCATAAACACTCTTGAGGGTTTTCTCTGCTCTTATTTCGGCTTTAGCAGCTCCCTCATTCATCAACTGATCCAGATAATCTTTATTCTTCATAAGATCGAGGTACTTCTCACGCACTGGAGATAGCTTATCAACAACGATCTGGGCCAGATCAACTTTTAGATGGCCATAAAGCTTACCTTCATAAATTCTTTCGATCTCTTCAAAGCTCTTTCCTGTAAGGGCTGAATAAATATTCATAAGATTCGAAAGCCCTACTTTATTCTCTGTATCATACTTAACAACGGTATCTGAGTCAGTCGTTGCGCTCTTGATCTTCTTTTCGATTTTCTTAGGTTCATCAATAATGGCAATGAAGTTCTTTTCATTATCATCAGATTTAGACATTTTCTTTGTTGGCTCTTGGAGAGACATGATTCTCGCACCTACTTTACCAACATAGGCTTCCGGCATTTTAAAAATACCTTCGCCGTACCTATTTTCCCAAAAGCCCACGATGTCACGGGTAAGCTCCATATGTTGTCTTTGATCATCACCCACAGGGACTAAATCGGCCTGATAAAGAAGAATATCAGCGGCCATCAGTACTGGATAACTGAAAAGCCCTGCATTCACGTTTTTAACATGTTTTTCAGCTTTTTCTTTAAACTGAGTCATTCGATTTAAATACCCCATTGGAGTAAGACAAGTCAGTATCCAGGCCAGCTCAGCATGCTGATGGATTTGAGATTGAACGAAAATCGTATTTTTTTGCGGGTCCAGACCGAGTGCCAGGTACTGAGCATAAAAGCTATAAATACGATCCTTTAAAATTTTGGGATCCTGCTGAACAGTTAGAGCATGAAGGTCTGCTAAAAAGTAAAGACAATCATATTCATCTTGTAACTTAGTCCAGTTACTGATTGCTCCAATATAATTTCCAAGAGTTAAATTTCCAGTTACGGTACTACCACTTAAAATTGTTTTCTTCATAGCTAAACTATAACTCTGGAAATGATTGCAGGCAATTAGCAACTAAACTTTTTTGTAGATTACTGCATTGGCCAGTTTAATGGGCTCAAAGCTTGACTTGAGATTTAATAAACTCTCTCCCGCCCCTAGATAGAGGGTACTCCCCGAATCCATATGAGCAGCAACTTTATCCAGAATGCGTTGTTTGTTTTTTACACTTTGATAAATCAGAATATTCCTAAGAAAAACAATTTCAAAGCGAGTGCCAAGATCAAAATCATCCAAGAGGTTTAGTTGCAAAAATTCTATCTTATTATTAATTTCGTTAGAAACAATCCACTGATTAGGGCCAAGATTTTTAAAATACTTTTCCTTGAAGTTGTCTCTTAAACCTCGGCTCAACTCAAAATCAGTACAAACCGCATGGCGGGCCTTATCTAAAACTGTACTCCAAAAATCTCATGCCAGAATGGAGAATGAAGCTTCTTCTTCCAATCCTGCAATACACATCGAGAATGCCTCCTGCCCTGTAGAGCAAGCCGCAGACCACATTCGAATATGGCGTTCTTTGAGCATTTCCTGTATGAGCCTTGCTAAAACTTCTTCATCGATCTTTTCTTGCCCTTTATAGCTCGTAAAAGAAGTTTCCATTTCATGAACCAGATCCTTCAAGGAGGTAAAGTTCATCATGGATGCCGTACCCTTCAGGTTATGGAGACTTCTAAAAATCTCGTCATATCTCGGGCCCAGGTCGGCCCCCATTTCCAGCTCCAAGAAGTTTGACTCCATGCATTCAATGAGTTCATTGGCCTCTTGCTTAAACTCTTGTTGTTCCTCTAATGATAAATTCATTAACCCAACCTTAATTATTCCTTAAGAATGATTTCAATCACTTACGTGTCTCTAATCAGCATACGGGAACCCAAAGTGAGGATTTAAGGCGGAAGAAAAGTCCAGTTGGAATAAATTAAGGATAACTATATGAAAGCACATGAGAAGGTGATAAAAATCACCATAAATTATTAAATTTATTAAGGAATTCTAAAAAGAAAGAATAAAGATATCTTATTCACGAGGAAGTTTAAGAGCACAGAGTGCTCTTAAACCGATTTAGAAAATTTAGTAGCGTTCACCACAGTTGGCATTCACGTACTCAACACTTTTAATCTGCTCTTTTCCATTAAAAATCATCTGTACATGAGAAACTCTGCCAGCTGGAACCATCAAACATTGCTCTAAAGCACGAACTGTTCTCTGAAGCTTTAACTCACATCCTGAAAGGCTTGTTTGCTCTATCTGATTTAGAAAACGATAAACCTGGTAACCTGTAAATGATTTTTGAGCATATCCTTCAATGACACACTCTCCAGTTACAGCAAAAGAAAAAGTTGAAGTAAAAGCAAGTAGTAAACCAAGTATAAGTTTCATATTTCCTCTCATTTAAAAATTTTGTTCTTCTTAACACAAAAATAGCCGAGAGTTCTTAAGCGTGAAATAATTTTAGAGAAGAAAGACTTTATTTAGTCTGACTAAGGTTTAAGCTCGATGGGCATGAAGGAACTCCATCTTTTATAAAGCTTAAGTTTGGATTTAGGTGAATCAAGTTAATAATAAGAAGTGAACTAATATGCTTTTGGTACTTCTATGAAACTTTGGACACTACTCTCAGATTTAGGTACGAAGAACGTCTCTTCTTTTGAATCTAAAAGAGTTCGACTTGTAAACCGGCTCTGCTTCATTTTACTAAGCATTTCCTTCTTATTTATTTTCCCTTGGTTCTTTGAGAAAAACTTGTTCATGGTAGCGGGGAACTTTGTTCTGATGGTTTTTTACGGCTTTGCTATCTTCCTTAATGCGAAAGAGCTGCACAGCCTGGCCACAGGAGCCTTTCTTTTCATTACCTCTACTGGCGTTTTTATTATTTCAGGGATGATGGGAGGCTACAGTGCTCTTCACTATACACTGACTTCTTTTTCTGCAATGGCCATTGTCCTTTTTAATAGAACAGAAAAATTTAAAATTGCTTTAGGAATTATCTATCCTCTTATTCTTTTGTTCATTCTTATTATTACTGATTTTAAAATTCTTCCCGACTTCATTCAACAAAGAAATAATTTGTTAATCACATTCGATTACATCGTTAATTTCTGTGTCATTATGACCACTATTCTTTGCTTCTATAGTTTTTATATTCAAGCCGAAGATAAATATCGACTCTTATACGAAGACCATCTCAAAGCACAGGATCAACTCAATAAAGAAAAAGCTAAGGCCATGGTCTCAAGCAAGATGGCCGCATTAGGTGAAATGGCCGGAAGTATTTCTCACGAAATCAACAATCCCCTCTTTGTTATTAAAGCTACCGTCTCAACCTTAATAAAAGAAATATCCCAAAATAAAACGAGTAATGAAGAAATCCTCGATAAATGCCACACGATTGAGAAAACAAGTTCAATCATCAGCGACATTATCAGGTCTCTTAAAACGATTTCTGGATCAAGTGAAACTTGTCCTTTTGAAAGCCACGATATCAAAGTTCTTATCGCTGATACTTTAATTCTTAGTAAACATCGTTTTCATCTTGCAAGTATTCCTCTTAATGTTTTCTATGAAACAGAGAATACCACTATTAAAGTACGCCCCGTGGACCTGGTCCAGGTTTTGGTGAATCTTTTAAATAATGCTTACGATGCTCTTCAAGGAATCAAGGATGCACACGTTAACATAAGAGTAAAAGAAGAAGACTCTTACCTAACTATTAATGTAGAAGACAATGGAATAGGAATACCTGCTGAGATTCAAGATAAAGTTTTCGACACCTTCTATACTAGTAAGACTCCGGACAAAGGAACAGGTCTAGGTCTTTCTCTATCTAAGAAGCTAACAAATAATAACCACGGAGAAATAAGCTTTACTTCTTCTCCTGGAAAAACCGTTTTTGCTCTCAAATTCCCTCAAGAACTGCCCCCTTATATTGGTGTTAAGCCTCTAAGGTAAATCTCATTATAATAGTACTGAAAGATCTCTAAATGATCTTTCAGTCTTTCTATTTTTTTCGTTGTACACCACGTCTTTCTA
>Ga0079223_10002915_pt1 | contig 10719 bp, 11 predicted proteins | sample Stecom2011_FD_75072 | JGI IMG/M metagenome (GOLD analysis project Ga0079223, IMG submission 75072) | Agricultural soil microbial communities from Utah to study Nitrogen management - Steer compost 2011 | ecosystem: Environmental > Terrestrial > Soil > Agricultural land | place: USA: Utah...
CCGTCCGTTCCAGAACACGCTGAACACGCCGCGCTTTACGAACGTATCGGCGCCAGCTTTGCCCGACAGAACGCCATGGCGCTGATCAAGGCGCGCCTTGCGGCGGTGAGCACCGGCAGCGTCGAGATTCGCATGCCGCATTGGAACGGTGTGGAGCAGCAGCACGGCTTTGTGCACGGCGGTATCGTCTCCACCATTGCCGATTCGGCAGCCGGTTATGCTGCCATGAGCGTAACGCCTGAAGGCGCGTCCGTGCTGTCGGTGGAATTCAAGCTGAACATGATGGCGCCCGCGCAGGGCGATGAACTGGTTGCGCGCGGCAAGGTGGTGCGCTCCGGCCGCACGCTCATTGTGACGCAGGCGGAAGTGTTCGCCGTCGCGCAGGGGCGCGAGACCCTGTGTGCCCTGATGCAGCAGACGATCATGGTGATGCACGACAAGGCCGAAAAATAAGCCGGCTCGCGCAGGGTTTGGGGGAATGTCCTTCCGGTTGATCAGGGAACCTCAAAGCCCGACGGGTCAACGGCTTGCGGCCGCTGTCCGCAGGTTGTCCAAAGGGTTATTCACGTTTTTTGGGGATAACTGGGGATGCATGAATTCCCGGGTCGTTGTGCGGTAGAAATTATTTGTTACATTAACGGGGGATCGTGCCCGTGCGCCCTGGTCATGCGAAATGACAACAAATAAGTGAAAATTAAGAGAAATTAGCTATTTTTAATGGTTTTTGTTGGTAAGTTCGCGTTGTTGCGACGTTGAATGAGTTCAGGCGGTTTCCTACCATTGCGCCTTCTGCAACAAGGAGTCGTCGATGCTGGTCACCACCGTAACCCGAAATTCCGAAACCTTTTCGGCCGATGCCGCCCTCGCACTCTTCGAGCTGCCGTTTCTGGAACTGATCTACAAGGCACAGACGGTGCACCGCGCACATCATCTGGCAAATGCCGTGCAGCTGTCCACGCTGCTTTCCATCAAGACGGGTGCCTGTAGCGAAGACTGTGCGTATTGCCCGCAGTCCCGGCATCACGATACGGGGCTGGAGCCCGAGCGGCTGGCCGAACTGGAAGCAGTGGTGGGGGCGGCAAAGGCTGCGCGTGAGCAGGGGGCCCAGCGCTTCTGCATGGGAGCGGCGTGGCGCTCACCTACCGAGCGTCAGCTCGATCATGTGATCGAGATGGTCGAGGCGGTGAAGGCGCTGGGCATGGAAACGTGCGTGACGCTGGGCATGCTGAAACCCGGGCAGGCGCAGCGGCTGCGCGAGGCGGGGCTGGATTACTACAACCATAACCTCGACACATCGCCGGAGTTCTACGGCAATATCATCACGACCCGCACGTATCAGGACAGGCTCGACACGCTCGAGGCCGTGCGTGAGGCGGGCATCAAGGTGTGCTGCGGCGGCATCGTGGGCCTGGGCGAGTCGCGTCGCGAACGTGCGGGGCTGATCGCGCAGCTGGCGAACCTGGATCCGTATCCCGAATCCGTGCCCATCAATAACCTGGTGCGTGTGGCCGGTACGCCGCTGGAAGACGTGCCGCCGGTCGACGAATTTGAGTTCGTGCGCACCATTGCCGTGGCGCGTATTGCCATGCCAAAGGCCGTGCTGCGCCTGTCGGCCGGCCGCACGGAAATGAGTGACACCATGCAGGCGCTGTGCTTCATGGCGGGGGCCAATTCGATCTTTTACGGCGACGCGCTGCTCACCACGGCGAATCCTCAGCAGGAACGCGATAAGGCGCTCATGCAGCGGCTGGGCCTGCATGTCATGGACGGAGACGGCGGCGCCACGACGTGTGCGGTGGAGAACGAAAGCGCGGGCGCACCCCAGCGGGATGCGCTGCCGGCGTAAGCATGCCGGTCAGGCATTCACAAGCTGCGAGGCCTGGGGTGCCTTGGCTGCGGCGCGGGGGAAATACCCTTCGGTATGGATGAACTCGGGCCTGGCACCGCGCTCCAGCGCCGCCAGTCTGCAGCTTTCGACGAATTCCGGCTTGCCTGCGATGAACACGCTGTAGCCGGAGAGGTCGGGAAACAGCTCTGGCAGCAGGGCGGGAATGCGCCCGTGCAGCATGCCTTCCTTTTGTTCGCCAGTGAGCGTGGGCATGAATCGGAAGCGCCGGTGGCGGGCCTGCAGGTAGGCGATGAGCCCGTGCCCGTAGACGTCGTCGGCCGTGCGGGCCGAGAACAGCAGCCGCACGGGTTGCTTGAAGCCCCGCCGCAACGCCGTTTCGGTCAGTGACAGAATGGGGGCGAGCCCCGAGCCCGCCGCCATGCACAGAATGGGGGTTTCGACCGCCGGGTCGCCGATGAAGGTGCCATACGGCCCCGACACCTTGATCATGTCGCCCACCTGCACCGTGTCGTGCAGCCAGCGGCTGGTGGCACCGTGTTCTTCGCGCGTGATCTGCACCGCAAGTTCGCCGTCGGGTCGTGGCGCGTTGGCGAGCGAGTAGGAGCGCAGCGGTGCCCCGGCCTGCGGATCGCCCAGCATGACGTACTGGCCGGGCCAGAAGCGCATGGTGTTGCCCAGGGGGCGCAAACGCAATTCCACAATGCGCGGGGTGCGGGGCAGGCGTTCCGTGACCAGGTGCAGCATGTTTTCGCGAGGGGGGAACAGCTTCGGCTTGGCATCGGCGGTTCCCCATTCGATGACGAGTTCCTCGCTGAGCGGCTTGGCCATGCACATGAGGCCGTATCCCTGCCGGCGCTCTTCGTCGGACAGGGCCATATCGAGCACCATGCCCTGGTCGAACTCGCCTTCCAGCACCTTCACCTTGCATTCCCCGCAGGCACCGGCGCGGCAATTGTTGGGCATGGCGAAGCCTGCTTTTTCGACCGCCGACAGCACGGTTTCGCCCGGCCCGCACTCGATCTCGTGACCCGAAGGGTGCAGCGTGATACGGCTCATGATTCAGTTCCTGTGCGGTGTCAGAACACCGGAATGATGTCCTTCATGTTGATGTCGGTGACCTCTTCGCCCGAGATGCCCACTTCCGGGATGGCGGGGAAGGGAATGTCGTACTTGTCGAGCACACCCTTGAGGTTCAGCATGGCCTTGCGCCAGTTCTCTTTCTTCTGGTCGTACTCGGGAATGTGGAACCCGGCGTCGCGTGCAACGGCTTCGGCTTCGCGCTGGACGGCGATGAAGTCTTCGGGCAGATCCCAGAAGTCGGCGGGCGGCTCGAACAGTACGGCAGAAAGGAACAGGTAGCCGGCACGCACCTGCTTGGTGATGATGGACTTGTTGGTGGTGTCCATCTTGGGGTAGTCGCGTTCCATGAGCGCCATGCAGATCGCCATGTGTCGGCCTTCGTCGCGCCCGATGTTGCGGAAGGCTTCCTTGAACACCGGTTCGGTACAGCCTGCGGCCATCTGGTGGAAGATGGTGGCGGCGGCGATTTCACCCATGAGGAATGAACTGAACAGCACGGCCAGGTCGTACTTGGGTACAGCCGACTTGTAGCCTGTCCAGTACCGGCCGCCGTTGTAGTACAGCCAGGCGGCGTTGCGGTGCAGCTTGCGGCCCAGTTCGGTCTTCGGCTCGTAGGTAAGCGGGTCGGGGTGACCCAGCAGTTTGGTGATGGCCAGGCCGCACATCTGTTCGTGATTCTGTTCGTCGCGCGTGACCGAAAAGAAGCAGCGGCGCACGGCGTCTTCCTCGTGCACTTCATAGGTCTTGATGAAGGCCTCGGCAAATACGGGGGGCGCGGAGGCATCGAACACGGAAAGCAGTGTCCACCAGTAGGCGATGGCTTCGCGTTCTTCCCAGGTGTAGTCCTCCGGGTCGAAGGTGTCCCAGGGCAGTTCCTGCGGATTCCAGGCTTCGCGAAGCGAGGCGTCCCAGATTTCTTCCAGCTTGGCGGTGCCGGCATGCCACGACAGCGGATACACGTTCGGCTGCGGTGTGGCGGGGGGGTAGGGCATGGTGTGGGCGAGCTTTTCGCTGTGGCTCATGGCTGTCTCCGTGTGCGGCGCCTGCGCTCGTGCCGCTGCTTATCGGTATGAAGGGAGCTGCGCAGTTTGTACCTCGATTATTGAGCCAATAACTAATATGTGTCAATAATAACGTATCAATATAAAAAATCGTATCATAAAAGAGCGTACAAAGAGTGCGGCGAAAACGGCGTCGCCCGCCGTACCCGATACGTTGGTTCAGCAGGTCAGCAGGGCTGAACGGGTGCCGTGAGACTCAGCGGGGCAGACCGCCGAAGCGCTCGTAAAAGTACTCTGCGCAGGGCGCTGCGTCGGGGTCTTCCTCGCGCAGTGCGCCCATGATGAAGTCTTCGGCCCGCTTGTAGGTCATGCTGTACACCTCCCTGCACAGCTCGTACGCGATCTTGCCCGCCCAGTCTTGCGGCAGCAGCTCGATGGGCAGCTGGGGATCATGCAGTAACGTGCGCCGGTACTCGTGAATGAGCAAGCCACGGATGATGAAGGCCTGTTCGGCCGCAATATCGCCGCCTGCCGCACGAATCATGTCGGGCAGAGGCCGGAAGTGTTCAATGAAGCTTTCGTAATTGCGGCTGATTTCTTCGAGCGGCCAGTATTCGTTCACGAGTTCGGGCAACGGCCGGCCCTCGATGTCTTGCGCCTGCGTCATGGTGGTGACGAATACGTCGCGGTGCACCCCATAGCTGTGCAGGATTTCCTGCAGGGTTTCGCGATCGGGGTTCGGGTGTACGAATACCGTTGGAGACAGCGCGCTGAAGCCTTCCCACGTCAGTTCCTTGCGCAGCTCGCTACGCGTTTGCGGATTCAGTGTTCCGGTGGTGGCAAAAACCAGTGTCCAGTAGCCCGGCCACGCGAGATAGGTGGGTGAGTAGACCCGCCGGTAGGCCCGGGTGAAGCGTCGCGCGGCGCTGTCGCGCAGCGTATACAGGCTGCGCCGACCCTCGCGGCGCCCGCTCAGCCAGCCGTCTTCCGCAAGCCGAAAGACGCTGGTGCGCACCAGGCGGTCGTTGATGCCGAAGGGGGCCAGAAGGCGAATCAGGCTTCCCAGCCACAGCGCACCGCCGTGCGGCAGAATGGCATCGCCAAAGAGTGTCATGACCAGGGATTTCGCGCGGGGCGGATTGGTTTCCAGTAAGCGGTTGGCCCATTCCTGCAGGGCCTGAGATTGAGTCGTTGGCATGCTTGACGGTAATCGGAACACACAGCGCAGCGCTGCGGGGGAACCTGCAATATGACGCATTTCCCCGTAACTATGCAAGTTTAAAGTGTCATTCAGGAATTCCGGTCATCTGCGGTAAACCGTATCATCAATGGGCAGTGGCTTTTGTTTACAGATACGGGCTCGCCAGCCAGATGATGCGGTTGCGCAGGCGTTTGCGAAACGGAATTGCCGCGAGAGATTCCAGCGTCACCAGTTCCGAGTGTGAAATTTCCAGGTCGATCAGGTCTTCGATCTGCCGCGCAAGGCGCCGGCTGTAGATCTCCATGTCGAGCTCGAAATTCAAGCGCAGGCTGCGCGGATCGAAGTTGGACGAGCCGATCAGCGACCAGGCCCCGTCGATCGTGGTGAGCTTGGAATGGTTGAAGTTGCCGGCGGCCCGCCACACCCGGCAACCGGCGCGCACGACCTGATCCAGCTGGGCCGTCATGGCGTAGTTCACCAGGCGCAGGTTGTTCTGGCCGGGTATGACGATATCGACCAGGACCCCGCGGCGCGCCGCCGTATTGATGGCCCCCAGCAGGACCTGATCGGGCAGGAAATACGGTGACTGAATGCGAATATGGTGCTGCGCGACGGCAAACGCGCCCAGCAGCAGGCTGTGCGTGCTGGCCACATAGCGGTCGGGCCCCGAATGAATGCAGCGTGCTGCCACATGCGGGGTGGGCGGATCCCAGTCGTGCGCCACCCAGCGGTCGAACGCAAGGGTCTCTTTGGTGGTGAACTCCCAGTCATGCGCAAACACCGCCATCAGCTGCACCACGACCGGCCCTTCGATACGGAAATGCGTGTCGCTGCCCACCTTGTCGCCCGCGACGTTCGACACGAAGTGCTCGCGAATGTTCATGCCGCCCGTAAAGCCCACGCGGCCATCGACCACCAGAATCTTGCGGTGGCTGCGCAGGTTCGCATACGGCATGCGCATGCCCAGCGGGTTGGTCATGAACAGTGCATAGGGGATGTTGTTGCGGCGCAGTGCCCACGTGATGTTGGGTGGCCGCGAATAGCGTACGCCGATCGCGTCGATCAGCACCCGGATCTCGACCCCGCGGCGGTGGGCCCGGGCAAGCGCCTCGACGAACAATTTGCCTTGCGAGTCGTTGTCGAAGATATAGGTTTGCAAAGCAATGGTGCGCTGCGCCCCGTCGATCGCCGCGATCATGGCGGGGTAGGCCTCATCGCCGCTGCGCAAAATCTGCACGTGATTGCCGTCGCGCAGTGCAAACCGGCTGATGCGGTTGCTGAGCGTGCGCAGCGACACGAATTGCGGCGCGGCCAGTCGGGCCACGTCGATGGGGGCGAGCGGGGTGCCCAGCGTGTACTGACGCAAGCTGCGATTGCGCTGATCGGAAATGTGATCGTGGCGAATGCGGTTGATGCCGGCAATCAGGTAGGCCAGCGGACCCAGCAGCGGTGACATGATGATGACCCCGACCCAGGCGATGGCGGCCCTGACGTCGCTCTTGGTCATGGCCGCGTGCACGGCGGCAGTGCTGCCGACCGCAATGCTCAGCAGCAGGGCAAGATGCGGCCAGTACTCGTCGAAGAGCAGTTGCAGGGTCGTCATGCCTATACGCCGTGTAATAGGGGGCGGGGGTCGCAGAGAAGCTCCGAGTTTACCCTAGCCATCGGGCCGCGGCCCGCTATTTGCTTGAGTTACGCCAGGAGCGGGCAACGCTGTGCATGTACACGACACGCACATGGCCCGCCGCAATCACGAAACAGGAGAATCTCATGCGTTCCGTCCTTCTTTGGCTGCTCGGCATACCCATCCCCATCATTATTCTGATCGCGATCTTCACTTAATGAGGTCAGGCTGAAGACCTCCCGATGCAGGTGGCCACGGGCGGCACGTCTGCCCGCGCCCCGCATGCAGTACGCAGACGCCGTCTGCATCCCACAGCGCTTGTAGTAGAAAAAAAGCCCGGCTCGCGCCGGGCTTTGTCGTGTTCGGGGTATCGGCAGATTGGGGCTTAGCCGGGTACGAGGATGCAGAGAACGGTACGCGTCGCCTCAACGGGCCGCGCGACATCGCACAGCGTAACGTCCGTGCCGCGTCTGTCAATGCTGCGCGGAGCGGTCTTTCAGATCGGTAGCACCCGACTGACTGGCGCAGTGCGCGCAGCAATACATGGACGCGCCCTGTTCCAGGCCATGGCCGATGATTGGAACATCGCAATGGGCGCAGCGTGGAGCCACCGTGCGAATCGCACATTCGAAGCTGTCGAAGGTGTAGGTGCGGCCGCCCTGGGTGAGCTGGAAGGCCTTGTCATAATCGTTTCCGCAGGAATCACAACGTGCCATGGGAGTCTCCTGTGTACTGTACGGATGTTGGAAGGGGCTGCAGACGCGGGATGCGCGTGACAGCGCGTGACGGTGTCACGGTTTGGGATCGTCCTGTTCACGTTTGCGAATGATCAGGGGGGTGTCGTCTTGGGGTTTGAACAGGCCGCCTTCGATCCCTTGCGCGTTCGGGTCGCCGTCAAACTGAGTGGCACGGTCGTCTTCGTTACGTTGCGTGCGCTCCGCTTCCTTTCGGTTGGCTTCTTCCAGCCCCTTTTGGGTGTCGCGCGCAATATCGCTTTGTGATGGCATGGTCGTTCTCCGTCGAGACATGAATGCATGACGGAGCAAGCGGCGCGCCTGTGTGCTGACGGTACGGGTGCATGCATACCGGTAAAAGCGCCTTGTACAGGCGCAAAAAAGCCCGCACAACGGCGGGCTTCGTCGGCGCATGGTACCAAAGCTGGTTCATGCCGCCATTTCGGGGTTTTGCAATTTTTCAAAACCCGCATGTTTTGTGGGGTGACCGATGGGACTCGAACCCACGACAACCGGAATCACAATCCGGGACTCTACCAACTGAGCTACGGTCACCACTTGTTCGTTCGGGTGCTGCGATTAAAGCGTTGCCCCGTTCGAAAGAAAATGGATTCTAGCATATTCCTGTAAAGGTGTGCCAGCGGGGCTTACGCCGTCAAATCGGTGTTTGCCGGTGAACGGCCGGCGCGTTATCGTAGGGCCGAACCAACAAGAATGTTAGGGAAACGATCAATGGCTCAACTCTTCGTTGTTCACCCCGAGAATCCGCAGTCCAGGCTGCTTACCCAAGCAGGCCAGCTGCTGGCCGAAGGCGGTCTGGTAGCCATTCCAACCGATTCCAGTTACGCCGTGGTGGCGCGACTCGACGACAAATCGGCCGCTGAAGCGCTGCGCCGCCTGCGCGGCCTCGACGAGCGGCATCACCTTACGCTGCTGTGCCGCGACCTTGCGGAAATCAGCCATTTTGCTCGCGTCGACAACCGTCAGTACCGCTTTTTGAAGCTGGCCACACCTGGCGCCTACACCTTCATTCTCGAGGCCACCAAAGAAGTGCCCCGGCGCGTCTCGCATCCTTCGCGCAAAACTATCGGTATTCGTGTGCCCGATCACCGCATTGCGCTTGCGTTCATCGAGGCGGCGGGCACTCCGCTCATGTCCACCACACTCATTCCCGAGGGTGAAGATCAACCCCTGAACGACGCGCAGGAAATCTTTCAGCGCTACGGCCATGCCCTGGCGGCCGTGGTCGATGGGGGGCCGTGCTCGCTGTCGTCCACTACGGTGATCGACCTCACCGGTCAGTCGCCCGAAGTCTTGCGGCGCGGGCAGGGCGATCTTGCTGCAGTGGGGCTCGACTAACACGCCCATACCCGATGTCCGAGCTTATCCAGGCGATCACGGTTTACGCGCTTCCCGTGATATTTGGCATTACGCTGCATGAAGCCGCACATGGTTATGTTGCACGCATGTTCGGCGATCCCACCGCCTGGCAAGCTGGTCGCATCAGCCTGAACCCCATTCGTCATATCGACCCGGTGGGCACCATCGTGGTGCCCCTGGTGCTGCTGTTTTCCACCAAAATGCTGGGGGGCAGCGGGCTGCTCTTCGGCTGGGCCAAACCCGTGCCGGTCGACTGGAGCCGCCTGCGCAATCCCAAGCGGGACATGGCCTGGGTGGCGCTGGCCGGCCCGGCCTCGAATCTGGTGATGGCCATTCTGTGGGCCATTACGCTTCGCCTTCTGGCCGAAAGTAAGGCTTCGGCCAGCGACTTCTGGGCGCGAATGGCCATCGCCGGCGTGCAGGTCAATCTGATCCTCATGGCGTTGAATCTGGTGCCGCTGCCGCCGCTCGATGGCGGGCGCATCGTGTGCAGCCTTTTGCCCAACCGTATGGCCTACCAGTATTCGCGCATCGAGCCCTATGGCATCCTGATCCTGATTCTGCTCATGTTCACCGGCATGCTCTGGTTCGTGCTGGAACCCTTCCTGTTGTTCGGGCATGCCATCATCGAATGGTTTTTGTGACCTATGCAGAGCATATAAAGGTAAACTTGCGTGTTAGGTTCGGCGAAGCGCGCCGCAGGCGCCATGCCGATGTGTCACTGGAGATCAACTTAAATTATGGCTAGTACGGATTCCTCGATTCCCATGTTCCAGGGCAGCATGGTGGCCCTTGTCACACCCATGCACCCCGATGGCAGCCTTGATCTCGACACGTTCCGAAAACTTATCGATTGGCATGTTGCCGAGGGCACCGACGCCTTGGTCGTGGTAGGCACCTCGGGCGAGTCGCCCACCGTCGATTTCGACGAACACCGCGAACTGCTGCGCGTGGCGGTTGAGCACGCGGCCGGGCGCATTCCCGTCATTGCAGGCACGGGTGGCAATTCCACAAGCGAAGCTATCCGTCTTACCCAAGACGCAAAGGAAGTCGGCGCGCAGGCGGGGCTTTCCGTCGCGCCGTATTACAACCGCCCCACGCAGGAAGGCCTGTATCAGCATTTCCGTACCATCGCTGAAGCGGTCGATCTGCCCATGATCCTGTACAACGTGCCGGGCCGCTGTGTGGCCGACATTTCGCACGAAACCACGCTGCGCCTGGCCGAGATTCCCAATATCGTGGGCATCAAAGACGCCACCGGCGATCTGGGCCGCGGCGCGCTGTTGCTGCGCGACGTGCCGGAAGGCTTCATGGTCATCAGCGGCGACGACGCCACGGCCGCGGGGCTTATGCTGCTGGGCGGGCATGGCAACATCTCGGTCACCGCCAACGTCGCACCGCGCCTCATGCACGAACTGTGCATGGCGGCCATCGCCGGCGACGCGTTGCGCACCCGCGAAATCAATGCACGCCTCGCGCGCCTGAACAAGGTGCTGTTCGTCGAAGCCAACCCCATTCCCGTGAAGTGGGCATTGGCTGAAATGGGGCGCACCGAACTGGGCTACCGCCTGCCGCTCGTACCGCTTTCTCCGCAGTATCACGACCTTGTCCGCAGTTCCCTGAAAGAAGCAGGCTTACTCTGAACATGACCAACCACTTCAAGAAGACATGCAGGATCGGGTCGGCTATCGGCCTGAGTGCGCTGCTGCTGTCCGGCTGCTCCACCGTGAATCAGGCCCTGGGCCTTGAAGAGCCCGTCGATTACAAAAGTACGGTCGCCGGCGACCCGCTCAGCATTCCGCCCGATCTCACGCAGGCCAATCGCGACGCGCGTTACGTGGCACCTGAAG
>Ga0079223_10002916_pt1 | contig 10719 bp, 7 predicted proteins | sample Stecom2011_FD_75072 | JGI IMG/M metagenome (GOLD analysis project Ga0079223, IMG submission 75072) | Agricultural soil microbial communities from Utah to study Nitrogen management - Steer compost 2011 | ecosystem: Environmental > Terrestrial > Soil > Agricultural land | place: USA: Utah...
GCTCGGGGTCGCATAAAGTACCGCAACTACCACCGCAGTCTATTCCTGTTTCGCTACCGTTCTGAATACCATCAAAACAGGTCGGCATTGGGCAGTCGGGACATGCAGTTTGTGGATCATCATCGCAGTCTATTCCTGTTTCGATAACAACTTTATATCCTAGAGGTAAATCAGGATTAATTTCAATATGGGTGTTTTGAATGCCGTCACTACACGAGGGATCCGGACAGTCCGGACAAACACCATCATAATCTCCACAGTCAATTCCTGTTTCTGTTCCGTTGTGTATTCCGTCATAGCACGATGGCGGTGGGCACGGATCGGCATCCGGGTGGCTTCCGCCGCAGTCTACACCTTCTTCATCACCGTTTTGGATACCGTCAAAAGGAGTGGGTTCGCAAACATCCGGACATGGAAATCCACAGTCTATACCGGCCTCCATTACCAGCCTATAAAGCTGACCCCCGGCACCTTGGCCTACATCGGGCTGGCCAAGATCTGCTTCGGTTAAGTTTAAGTCCCTCACCCAGTGAGCATTCTGAATGCCGTCATCACAACTAGAGCAAGGCGGGCAATTCTCACCACCGCAGTCAATACCTACTACATTTCCGGGATTTGTAACGCTTACCGGACTTTGCTCGTCCTGATTTTGAACCCCGTCAAAACAATCGGGCAAACAAGGCGGGCAATTTGGACCACCACAGTCAACGCGCTCTTCTCCCTGGTTCTTGATTTCATCAAAACAGGTCGGAAGGATTTCATTATCCGGATTTCTACACGATGACAGAGCAAGCAGGGCGAGAAATATTAGTCCTAAATTTAATTTTATGAATGACTTCATTGTGAAACGGGTATTATTAATAATTGCTGGTACGGCGTATTCCTAAATTTAGCCAATTTAGGATGTATTTAAGAGACGACCAAAAATACACAAAGTTGTTTTTAATACAAGGATTCGCGTTTATATAAGTAAATTTAGAGTCCGTTTAACCTCAAGTAATCACAACCATTGATTAACACAAATATAGAATAAAAATGACCGAACTGACATTCAGCGGATTAAAATGGGTGATGCCGCCACAAACAGATAGACAGATAGTCGAAAGATTAACGTCGGAAATTCAGAACCTCCACCCCGTTATAGCCGATATATTGATAAAACGCGGCATGAATTCATTCGATTTGGTTAGAAACTTCTTCAAAACCGACCTCAATCGCATCGATACCTATGGAGAAATGAAAGATTGTGATATAGCAACCGACCGACTTGTTCGAGCTTTAACAAACAATGAAAAAATCCTCATTTATGGAGATTACGATGTAGATGGAGCAACGTCGGTAAGTATGCTCGTGTTATTTTTGAAATCATTTGGTGCCGATGTGTCTTATTATATTCCCGATAGATACAAAGAAGGATACGGGGTGAGCAATCAAGGAGCGGATTATGCCCTTTCGGAAAAATACGACTTGATGATTACGGTAGATTGCGGAATAAGTGCGGTTCATGAATTAAATCGGGTGACAGAAGCCGGCATAGACGTGATTATTTGCGACCACCACCTTCCGGGAGATGAATTGCCCAAAGTATTTGCGATTTTAAATCCGCAACAAGCTGATTGTCCTTACAAAGGAAAAGAGCTTTGTGGCTGTGGAGTAGCCCTGATTTTGATAAAATCGCTTTCGCGGAAGCTGAATAAACCCAATGAATGGAAAAACTATCTCGACTTGGCGGCGATTGCAACATGTTGTGATATTGTACCAATTAGGGGAGTAAATAGAATTATTGTGCAAGCCGGAATAGAACAAATAAACACCCAAAGAAGAACGAGTATTAAGGCTTTACTTAAAATAGCGGGCTATGAAGAAAATCTGGATGTAAGCGATGTGGTTTTTAAAATCGGTCCGAGGATCAATGCTGCCGGACGGTTAAAACATGCGAACGTAGCTGTGGATTTACTTATAGAGAGTGACTTTGATCGTGCTTCGGAAATCGCCGCAAAAATGGAAAACCTCAACGTAAAGCGGAAAGCTATGGACAAGGATATTACAGAGTCGGCTTTGGCACAAATGCACTTAAATGATCCGGGTCTTGTACGCCATACGACAATTGTACACAGTGAGGATTGGCATAAGGGAGTAATCGGAATTGTAGCTTCGCGACTTATCGAGCGCTGCCACCGCCCCACCATCGTGTTTACTAATACTGACGGAATGCTTACCGGAAGCGGTCGAAGCGTAGATGGGGTACACTTGTTCGAAGCTTTAAAAAGTTGTGCCGACCATCTCGATAAATTTGGCGGGCATGCCGCTGCTGCGGGACTTTCGTTGAAATCAGAAGCGCTGCCGGAATTTATTGAAGCCTTTGAAGAAGCCATTGCCAAGCAAGCTCCGAATAGAGTCAGTCCAAAGTTGAAAATCGATGCGGTTACCGATTTTCCGGAATGGTATAACGACACATTTGATCGGTTTTATGCACAGCTAAACAGGTGCCGACCCTTTGGACCTACAAATTCACAGCCGGTATTTGCCACGTTTTCGTGTCAGGCAAAACAGGTAAGAACGGTAGGCAAAGATCATCTGAAGTTTGAAGTATACCAGGAAGGCAGTCCGGATATTGGTATTGCAGTGATTGCTTTTAATATGGCAGGTCACTACGATGCGTTGGCCTCGGGAGAAACTTTTGGATTGGCATATAATATCGGTGAGAATACTTGGCGCGGCAGCTCATCGCTTCAGCTTACAGCTAAGGATATTGTGGTTGGGTAAGAACGCTGAGAAATTTGGTTTATAAGATTTTAATTTATCGCTTCCGGAATTTAGTTGATTGATTTTGCCGGTTGCAGATTGTGAAGACACTATCATTGATATCGATGTCAGTTATGGACCATCCGGATGTAGGGGATGGGGCTCTATTGATTATCGCGTAATAAAGGTCGTGCCTTCGGAAGTGTTATACTGTATTATTATTCAAACCAAATCTATATTTTGAAGACGTCATACCCCGGAGCCGTCCTGTGCTAACCCCGGGCTATCAAATGTCGCCACTTTCAGGACTGCGCTCATTCCGATCAAAATGTACATCGCGCTGCGGATACGGAATTCGGATACCATTCTTGCGGAACTGTCGGTCAATCTCCAATCGAATCTCGCTTTGTGTGGTCTCGACAATCCAGGTTTTTTTGGCCCAGAAAAACACAACGAATTCAAAGTAAAACTCTCCGAAATGTTCGAACCGCACAATAATCTCCCGGTTTTTGCTCACGTCGGGATGGCGAAGGGCGCAGTTGTAGAGTATGTCTTTTACGGCAGTGGTGTCGCTGCCAAAAGCAACCCTCACCACAATGCTAAATCGCGTTAAGGTCGCACCGTGACTCCAGTTCACCACTCGCTCGCTGGTTAAATTCGAGTTGGGTATAATAATATATTTCCCGTCTCGGGTCATTACTTTCGAGGTACGGATATCGATTTGCTGTACGCGGGCCACCAATCCGTCAATTTCTATTACATCGCCCACTTTTACGGGTCCTTCAAAAAGGATAATAAGACCGGATATCAAATCGTAAAACAGATGCTGCAATCCAAAACCAAGACCTACCAAAAGTGCACCCGCACCGGCAAGAATGAGTTTCATGTCTATGCCGATACTGGTGAAGGCAATTAAAACCGCAATTCCATAAAGCGCGTACTTGGTGAGTTTATAAATGGTGTATTCTTTTCCTTCGTCAATCCAGGTTTTACGCGAAAAGTTCTTCTTGAGTAGCATTTGAATCAATCGCGACAACACCCGCGTAAAAACTACAATCAAAGCAATCACCACTATTTTACCGAGGGTGATCGAAACCTCATGGACTTTAACCAGTTCGTACCCAAAGATCAAACTCAACAAATCTGACAGGCCAAGACTCCATACCCCGATTACGAGGGAAAGCGCGATAATTATACTTCGGCCGACTTTTAGGAATATCTGTTCGCGTTCGAAATCAAATACATCGAGTGCGCGGATTTGCCGGTGGATAAAAACCACATAAATCCGCAAAATAACCCTTGTTAAAAATATAATGAGCAGGAGGATAAGGATGTTGCCAACGGTGAAATTGAAAACATCTGAATCGTAGAACGAATAATTAAAGAAGTCGCCCATCAAATAATTATTGATCCAAAGAACTTACTAACCTCAGACTTCATTTGGTCTAATTTTATTTTTTCGTGAAGAAGGAGTGTTATTTCCTCTTCATTGTCAGCTGTTTTAATGGTTTTTTCCAATTCTTCCATCAGGAGTTTTACGCGAATTAGCTTCAACCGCATGAGGGGATCGAATACCACTCGCTTTAAATTTTCCAGTTCGGTGGGTGTGTATATTTTGTGCTGCACTTCCCAGTTTTCGCTCAAGTCATATGGGCTTGCAATCATTCCCGCTATGGCCTCACTAAAGGTTGGGTCGGGGTCATTTACAAAGAATTGCATGTCCGGAAAAGTCTCGTGCTTTTCAAAAAATTCTTTTGCGGCATCGATGATTTTTCGGTATAAAGGCGATTCAAAAACAATGGCGTCTTCTGTAAGGTCGTGTAAGATAAATTCGGCCACCGTAACATCCATTTCTTCATCCTCATCCTCCTCATTTTTAAATTCAATCTGAATTTCCTGGTTCCCGAATGAGATCAATATCCGGGCGATTTCTTTTTCGTAGAGTCCCGAATCTAAAACGGGTTCCCCTCTTTCTGCGCGGGTTTTCTCGGCTTCAATTTTGGTTATGATCTCCGGATCTACCCCCGATTTTGACAACTGCTTTTTGCGAAGGAGTTTATTCAACTCGTTGTATAGTGCCTGTTCGGGGATTCCGATTTTTTTACTCGCGCGTTCGATATAAATGCTTCGAGCAATTTGGTCGGTAATGAGCGAAAGACTTTGTACAAGGCGGCGCGTAGCTTCGGCTTTTTTTATAGGATCATTGCCGGCTTCTGCCAGCAATATATCGAGCATAAAGTCGGTGAAATCTTTTGACTCTTCTTTTAGGTATCGGGTTAATTCCGTACTCGACACCGATTGTGAAAAGGAGTCGGGGTCATGCCCTTCCGGGAATAAAACCACTTTTACGTTCATTCCCTCTTCCAGCAGGAGATCGATTCCGCGCAAAGCGGCATTAACGCCTGCCGCATCGCCATCGTACAATACCGAGACATTGCTGGTATATCGCTTAATAAGCTTTATTTGCCCCGGCGTGAGTGAAGTTCCCGAAGAGGAAACAGCATACTCCACACCGGCCTGGTGTAATGAAATAACATCGGTATAACCCTCTACCAATAGGCAAAGGTCTTCTTGGATAATGCTTCGCTTTGATTCGTAAATTCCATATAGACTGCTGCTCTTGTCGTATAGCTCGCTTTCGGGCGAGTTGAGGTATTTCACTTTGTTGTCGCTCCGCAGAGTTCGCCCGGCAAAAGCAATATAACGCCCGCTAACATTGCGAATAGGAAAAATTACCCTACCGCGAAAGAAATCATACTTTCCGAAATCTCCTTCCTTGGTTAAGCCGAGCTTTATGAGATAATCTATATTGTGACCCGCATCTAGCGCGGCATTCAAAAAGGCATTGCTTTCATCTTGTGCATATCCCAGTTCAAACTTTTTTATGGTTTGGTCGGTATAGCCTCTTTCGCGGAAATAGCTCAACCCAATGGATTTCCCCGTTTCAGTTTTCCAAAGGTTCTCGACAAAGTTTTCGGCAGCGAAGGTGTTGATCAGCGCAAGGCTTTCGCGCAGGCCCACCTCTTTTTTCTGAGCGGGATCCATTTCGGTCTGCTCAATTTCGATCTGATATTTATCGGCCAAAAACCGAAGCGCTTCCGGGTAGGTCATGTGCTCGAGTTCCATTAGAAACGAAACTGCGTTTCCGCCTTTACCCGAACTAAAATCCTTAAAAATACCTTTGGCCGGTGACACAAAAAACGAAGGTGTTTTTTCGTTGCTCCACGGGCTCAGTCCTTTAAAGTTCGAGCCCGCTTTTTTGAGTGGTACAAATTCACCCACCACCTCTTCAATTCGGGCGGCCTCAAAAATTTTGTCTATTGTATCGCGGGTTATCAATTGCTGATTATTTATTGAAATAACGAATCGGGTACTGCCTGAATTTCATCCATGTCGAGTCTTACTACGCGCACTCTGGTAGTGTCGAAAAAATTCCAGACTCCGCTGCGTTCATCATTAACATAGTGTCCTTCGTAGCGCATAATTCCATTGTCGTAATATACTACGATTTCTCCCTGTCGATACCCATTTCGATAATTAGTTTCACTCCATTTATAACCGTTAGGATAAAAGGATTCCCATTTTCCAATCCGCTTGTTGTCTTTTTCTTGTCCGCGAATTTTCACCAATCCATTGGGGTAGTGCTCGGTAATTTCTTTGATGGGCACGTCATTTTCTATCGGCGCTTGCGATGTTTTGGAAGGTTCGTTCCCGGTATTACACGAAACCAAAATGCCTGCTAACACAGCAATAATCAACTTCTTCATCGTAAAATAAACTTATTTTTTCCGTTCTATTGTATAGTTCACGAGGCCTTCTAACGCCCTGCGCGACTCACTATCCTCAAAGCTAAAAAGAATTTCTAAAGCTTCCTTTCGGTACCGAAGCATAATTTCTTGAGCGTATTCTATCCCGCCGCTTTGAAACACAAAATCTACAACCCGCTGTACTTTGGCTTTGTTTGTATTGTCGCGCTTAATGGTACGTATTATCCACCTTCTGTCCGACACGGATGCTTTTGAAAGCGCATAGATAAGGGGCAAAGTCATTTTCTTTTCCTTGATGTCAATGCCTGTGGGCTTACCGATATCATCTCCATTGGAGTTGTAGTCAAACAAATCATCTTTAATCTGAAAGGCGATTCCGACTTTTTCGCCAAATTGATTCATCCGCTTTTCGGCGTCTGGTCCGGCATTTACCGAGTGGGCACCACTTTGGCAACACGCTGCGATTAGCGAAGCCGTTTTCTGACGGATAATATCAAAGTAAATCTCTTCGGTAATATTTAGCTTTCGTGCTTTTTCCATTTGCAGCAGCTCACCCTCGCTCATTTCGCGTACTGCATGACTTACAATTCTCAGCAGGTTAAATTCACCGTTGTCGATGCTCAGCAACAATCCCCGCGACAGTAAAAAGTCGCCGACCAACACGGCGATTTTATTTTTCCACAATGCATTAATCGAAAAGAATCCACGGCGCAAATTTGCGTCGTCTACTACATCGTCGTGTACAAGTGTAGCCGTATGCAAAAGCTCGATCAGCGAAGCAGCAGTATAGGTCGAATCGTTTACCTCACCGCATAGTTTTGCAGTGAGAAAAACAAACATCGGACGCATTTGCTTCCCTTTTCGCTTAATAATATAATTGCTTATTTTATCGAGCAGCGGGGTGTTGCTTTTCATAGATTGCTTGAAACGAATTTCAAACTCGTTCATCTCATCGGCTATCGAAGCCTTTATTTCTTTTACACCCATCATTTGCGGCTGCAAATATCTAAATTCATTTGCAATTTTCGGGTCATTTGAGTTTTACCTTAAGAAAACGAATATCATATCCCGACCCGGCTAGGAGTATAACGCCATCATCGGTTTGATAAAAATGATTTGGGTTGAATACCGGAAACTCTCTCGACGCAGAGTAAAGTGGGAGTTTTACAGTCTCGCCATTTTCATGAATAACCACTAGAATAGCAGCACTGGACGAAGCCGTGGTAAGCTGCCGATATCCTTTGGTGTCATCGAGCGGTAAAGATTTGTTGCGATCGTTATCATTGTATACTAAAAAGGTTTTTCCGCTGTCGCTAAAAGCGATAAACGAAGTGTATGTATCGTAGGCCGATGTCGAAGACTGGTACTTGGGAATAATTAAATTGTATTTGATTTTACTCGATGCATCGATAGCAGAAATCAAAATCTCGTCGTAATTGTAAATGGTAATAATGGAATACATTCCTGTGCCCGGATTAATTATTGTTGAGGTCTCGGTAAAGTTTTTTTCGCTAATTAATTGTGTGATACCATTGGGTTTGGGTAGTATATAATCGAGATTAAACATTCCGAGCTCTGTATCTGATATGTTACCGCTTTTGGGACGAAACTGCGTTCTAAACTCCCGACCAAAGGGGTTTAGACCTTGATTTAATACTTCACCGGTTACTTTATCCAGCTCCAACGAAAACGTTCCGGCCATTATCAAGTCGATCATATTGCTGTAATATCCGGCTACCTGAATGTTGCCATTTTTATTGATTAGAAGTCGCACATCATAAAGCCATTTTGAACCAAGTGAAAGCGACTTTTCCAGAAGGGTTTCCCCTTCCCAATTGTATATGAAAAGTGAAAAGTCTCTGCCGATGTTTCGATCCTTATTTAAAGCGCTCAAGCTTGTGTTTTTGCGACTTGCCAAAACATAAGCGTTTCCCGATTTGTCGATTAGTGCATCATGGTATTCCAGGATATGGGCAGGATATGGAATTTCAATTTCTTTTGAGTTGATTTTCTCTAATAAGCTATTGAAAACCAGCAATTCGTATTTTTCATTCTTAGTCGGGTCGGTTTCTCTGGGCACGATAAGCATGAATAAATCTTTTTCAGTGTCTTTAAAAACCGTTAACTGCTTTTCAGAATCCACTGCTTTAATACTTGCCGTAGTAAGCAATACGGGTTTTGATCCGACCATGGGGTCATTTCTTATTTCGTATGCATACAAAAACAGACTGTCCGATTTGGTTTGTGCTGTGGTTGCAATAAAGTAAGCCTTGTTGCTTAGAGTAAGTGTAGTGGTGATTCGAGGTTCAAGACCGTTAATACTAGCGACATTGAAAATGTGCTCACCAATAGTTTTCAAACTATCAACTGAAATTCTTTGCAAGGCATAGGGATGTTTTTTCCGCCTGTTTTCTCGAAATACATAGAATGTGTTTTCGTCAAATCCGAACATGTCGTTTACTTCGTATCCTTTTAAGTGTTCGTTTGACTCGCCCCAAATTAGCGGAGGTCCCGTTTGGGCAAATCCATAGACAGATATCAACAACATCAGCCACAAAAGGGAATTTCTATACAAGCGATTCGACATTCTATTGTATTTTCACCGCGAAATAAGCAAAGTATCCTATTGTGCTCAACCGCGTTTCATACAAATATATCCTGTTCTTTTTACTTTTCGCATCCTTTGGCGGGTTTGCACAAAATATATTTCCGGAAGGGGAGGATGCTTTTGAGCCCGATTCGCTCTATGCCGTGCGAAATGCGGTAAAGGTCGATCCCATTCAAATTGTGTTTGGAATATACGGAATTAGCTACGAGCGAATTATAAAAAACGGGTACAGTGTTGAAGTCGGATTTGGAATTACGAGGAGAAATTATGCAGTCGGTTGGTTTGATTATTCTTTGGACAACCTCGGCAAAAATGTAGATGTCGAAACGGGAGCTGCTTTTTCTGTCGCGTTTCGAAAATACTTGCATAATACGGAGGAGCTTCAAGGCTCTTATTTGTCGGCCGGAGTTTCTATTGCAAATTATAAAACCGATTACTTGGTTGTAGATAGCCTGGGCGATCTCACCGATTATTCTTTTCCGGATGTTCGTACACTTACCTCGTTTTCCGTAATTTTCGGGTATCAGGCGCTGGCGCAAAGAAGTAATGTGTTTGCTGATTTTTATATTGGCGCTGCGTTGCGGTATCAGGATTTTGATATTGTAACATCGGTGGACATTCATGATCCTTCAGCTTATCATATTGTAAAGAAAGAGGCTTATGTTTTGGGGATAGAGGTGGGGGTTAAGATTGGGTTTGGGTTTTAAGACACTTGAGATTCAGTTCAAAATTGAGCTTGGAGAGCACCGAAATTATTTTTCCATCTATAAAAAAAGCGACTCAGATGAGTCGCTTAAATTATGGATATAATTGTTCCGATTAACGCTTAATCATTTTCTTTGTTATTTCTCTTTACTTAGGCCTATGCACCTTAAACCCAATAGCATGTTTGTAGGTACTTGTAAAAAACATATCTCTTTCTTGGTCATATACCACATCATTATTATACGACGAGTCATCATACCTATGTTCTCTATGAACAGTCTCGCCTGTTAAAGCATCGAGTATCATTACCGAGCCATACCCCCAAGAAGTAAATACCAGTAAATCTTCTTTTTTATGATATAGCATATTAGGAGTGCAATTAGGACCACCTTTTGGATTTCTCCATATAAAGTTTCCAGTTTCTAAATCCAGACAGGCTACATCTTCCTGACCGGAATTCGCATATACTTTACCATCTACTACCAGTCTCTGGGTTTTACTCCATACTGCCCAGGGGTAATCAAACTTTGTATTCCAAGCTATGGTCTTCGTTTTTAAATTTATCGAAACGATCATATCCCACGCGCCGGTTATAGCATGGTCATTAACTATCACAACCGGTCGTCCGCCGCCTGAACTGAATTGCTCCACAATCGGTATGCGCCAAAGTTCTTGTTTTGTATCCGGGTCAACTCCTAATAAGAATTGCGGACCATCTTCAGGTGGCCCAAAAGCGTCAGGATAAAGATTGAAAACGAGTATATCTTTACCCAATTCTTCGTCAAACCAAATAGCAGGTGGGTTGCAGGAATAGGATCCAGTAGAGTCTGATGGCAAGCTGTACACGGTTCTGTTTTCTCCGGTATAAGGATCAAATTCATAAATATGAAGAAC
>Ga0079223_10002917_pt1 | contig 10719 bp, 10 predicted proteins | sample Stecom2011_FD_75072 | JGI IMG/M metagenome (GOLD analysis project Ga0079223, IMG submission 75072) | Agricultural soil microbial communities from Utah to study Nitrogen management - Steer compost 2011 | ecosystem: Environmental > Terrestrial > Soil > Agricultural land | place: USA: Utah...
ACAATACAATACAAAGAAGGTTTTGTTTTATATCAACAGCTTTGTTCACTATAAATGTATTAGTAAAGAAAAAAGCGATTGTACTTAATCAATCGCTTTTTTAAATTAATCAATATATTTTACCATGTTCCAACAACACATCCTTCTGGCTCAACAACGATATTTGACCCAATAGTGAGATTGTTCTCATCATTTGATCTGTAATTGTATAATTTATCTCCGTTTGTAAAATCATATATTTTATGCTTACTTTTGATAAAAAATGCTGTCTATGAAAGCTATATTTACTTTTTGCATCTTATTGCTATCTGTAAGTTTGGGTTTTGCTCAATATTCATTACAATCGCCCTTAGCAGGTCACGAAGGAATACATTATACTGATGAGGCTCTTAAAAGCTGGGCAAAAACTTGTCAAATTGAGCGTGGATTAAAACATATTGAAAATCCAAGTTTAGGCTATGCAACTTTAGGAAATGCAGAAGTAGTCATAGGTCCTCCAACGGTTTCAGTCCTGAGTTTAGGTGATGGAGGAACTGCAACAATGACTTTTGATCCTCCTATAAAGAATGGGGATGGACCTGATTTTGTTATTTTCGAAAATGGTTTTAGAGATCCTGATAATGATACCTTGGCTTTTTTAGAATTGGCATTTGTAGAGGTAAGTTCCAATGGCATTGATTTTTTTAGGTTTCCTGCTGAGAGTTTAATGCAGACAGACACACAAATAGGTAATTCTGATTACGTAGATGCAAGATATTATCATAACCTCGCAGGGAAATATATAGCAGGGTATGGAACGCCGTTCAATCTCGATGATATAGAAGATCATCCACAATTAAATAAACATGAAATTACTCATGTAAAAGTCATCGATGTAGTGGGCTCTATTAAAGAAAATATTGGAACTAAAGATCATTTTGGCAACATCATAAACGACCCCTATCCTACTCCATTTCCAAGTAGTGGTTTTGATTTAGCAGCTGTAGGTGTTTTAAATGAAGGATTCCCGAAGAATATTGATGATATAGATGATGAAGTTCATCTTTTTTATCCTAATCCAAGTAAAGGGACGATTTATTTGTCTGAGCATTTTAAAGGAGAAATCGTACAAGTTTTTGATATCAATGGTCGTTTAATTTGGGAAGGACGAACACCAAAAAGTGAGCAATGGGAACTATCCTTCTTGAAAAACGGCATGTATTTTATTCAATGGAAAGAAAAAGTATTTAAATTGATGATTCAACTATAAATGGTTTTAAACTTTATCAAAATCTTTTAATCTCGTACTTCAAACAAAACATGCGCTTTCATAAATACCCTTTCCTGATTTTACTTTTTCTCCCACTTTTTAGTTGTGTGAAAGACAAACCTGAAGGAGATTCTAAAGATTTTGTGCTACCCCCTTTTCAAGAATCTGTTTTGATTGTTAATGAAGGTAGTTTAGGCTTAGGTAATGCAAGTTTATCGGTATTGGATTTGCAAAATTTGAAGATGTATGCTGATGTCTTTAAAGAAGTGAATGATATGTCTATGGGTGATATCTTTCAAAGTGCTTATCGAGTAGATGATGTGGTGTATTTAATGCTGAACAATTCCAATGAGATTTTGGTGGTGGACGCACAAAATTTTCAATTGTTGAAACGTATTTCTGTCAAAAAGCCAAGGCAGATGTTGAAAGTAAATGAAGATATAGCCTATGTAACGAGCTTATTTAATAATCAAATTTACTTGCTGAATTTACACTCTAATGAGATAGTGGATAGCATTACTATTCCACATGATAATTCAGAACAGTTGGTTATGCTTTCTGATAAAGTTTATGTGTGCAATTGGAATAAGCAAAGTGATCAATTGATAGCCATCGATGTACATTCTCACCAAATCCAAAACTACATTGATTTAGGAGTAGCTGCAGCTCATGGAATTGTCGTGGATGCTGATCAACACATATGGGTATTTTCTGGTCAGCCAAGTGAGCAGGTTCCTGCTGCAATAACCGTTTATGATCCGTTAAGCAATCAAATCATCAAACAGAAAATATATGATGGCGTTTCAGAAATGATGAAACCTGTCACTAACGAAACTCAAGATACGCTTTATTTTTTAGGTGTAGATTATGATGGAGGAACGGAAGGTAACGGCGTTTTTTATGTTTCGATCTATGAAGAAGAAATTACGCCACACACTTTTCTTCAGGCTCAGACTTATCAATATTTTTGGGGATTAGCTTATGATAAACTCAATCGACATGTCTATATTGCCGACCCTAAAGGGTTTATTCAAAAAGGGAAATTGTTGATTTATACCCCTGAAAAGGAATTATTTTTCGAAACATCCACGGGGATTGGACCTGGGAATTTTTTATTTATGAATGAATAAGTCATTTTTTTAGCGCATAATATATTTGACTTGTATTAGTAAGCAAGTTTTCATTAACTTTGTAGCTCAATTATCGAATTTAGAACTATTGTATATACATGATTAATATCACATTACCAGATGGTGCTGTACGCGAATATGAAGTAGGAGTTTCTGCTTTGGATGTTGCGCGTTCCATCAGCGAAGGTTTAGCAAGAAGAGTATTAGCAGCAAAGGTTGACGGTGTTGTAGTTGACGCATTTAGACCAATTGAAAAAGATGCAACATTGCAATTGTTGACATGGGATGATGTGGAGGCACAACAAACTTTTTGGCATTCTACAGCCCATTTAATGGCAGAAGCTATTGAGTCTTTATATCCAGGTACAAAGTTTGGAGTTGGACCTTCGATTGAAACTGGCTTTTTCTACGATTTAGATTTAGGAGAGCATTCTATTGGAGAAGAAGATTTGGAGAAAATCGAACAGAAAATGAAAGCTTTAGCTAAGCAAAAAAATAGATATGTTCGTAAAGAAATGTCTAAAGCTGATGCTATAGCTTATTATGAAAAGAAAGGAGATCCTTATAAATTAGAATTATTAGAGGATTTAGAAGATGGAGAAATTACCTTTTATGAACAAGGGAATTTCGTTGATTTATGTAGAGGACCTCACATTCCGAATACAGGAATGATTAAAGCATTAAAACTCACAAATATTTCTGCGGCTTATTGGAAAGGAGATCAAAACAATCCTACCATGACGCGTATTTATGGAGTAAGCTACCCTTCTAAAAAGGAATTAGACGAGTACTTAGCATTATTAGAAGAAGCAAAGAAAAGAGATCACAGAAGATTAGGAAAGGAGTTGGGATTATTTGCTTTTTCTGAAAAAGTAGGAAGTGGTTTGCCATTATGGTTACCTAAAGGTGCTATGATGCGTGAAAGATTAATTCAGTTTTTACAAAAAGCACAAATCGAATCGGGTTATTTGCCTGTTGTTACGCCTCATATTGGTTCTAAAGAACTGTATGTTACTTCTGGACATTGGGATAAATACGGTGAAGACGCATTTCGTCCGATAACAACACCAAATGAAGGGGAGGAGTTTTTATTGAAACCAATGAACTGTCCTCATCATTGTGAGATTTATAAGGCAGAACCTCGTTCTTATAGGGATTTGCCATTGAGATTTGCCGAGTTCGGAACGGTTTATAGATATGAACAAAGTGGTGAGTTACATGGTTTGACTCGTGTGAGGGGTTTTACTCAAGATGATGCGCATTTATTCTGTACTCCTGAGCAGGTTAAAGAAGAATTCATGAAAGTTATTGATTTGACCATGTATGTGTTTAAATCATTAAAATTTGAAGATTTCACTGCACAAGTATCTTTGAGAGATCCAGAAAATAAGTCTAAATATTTAGGTTCTGATGAGAACTGGGAAATTGCAGAAAGCGCTATTCGTGAAGCAGCTGCTGAAAAAGGATTGCAAACGGTTGAAATGAAAGGTGAAGCAGCATTTTATGGTCCGAAGTTAGACTTTATGGTAAAAGATGCTTTAGGTAGAAGTTGGCAGTTAGGAACTATTCAAGTGGATTATAATTTGCCTGAGCGTTTTGAATTAGAATATGTTGATTCTGATAATACGAGAAAGCGACCGGTAATGATTCATAGAGCACCTTTTGGCTCTTTGGAAAGATTCATTGCGGTATTGTTAGAGCATTGTGCAGGAAATTTACCTTTATGGTTGATTCCCACTCAAGTGAAAGTTTTACCTATTTCAGATAAGTCGAAACAATATGCTACTCAAGTTTTAGAAACTTTAAAAGCGGCAGGTGTCAGAGTGGAAATAGATCATAGAGCAGAGAAAATAGGAAGAAAAATTAGAGATGCAGAAGTGGAGAAGATTCCATATATGTTAGTGGTAGGTGAAAGAGATGCTGAAAATAATACAGTAAGTGTCAGAAGACATGGAGAAGGTGATTTAGGAGCCTCAAGCATAGAAGCCTTCATTGAGAAAATAGAAGAAGAAAGTAAAATTTAAATTTAAAAAAGTCCCGTGAATAACGGGACTTTTTTAACTCATGCCATGTTCACCCGCATTAGTCATGAGATTTTATTATTGATTTTAGATGATCTTCGTTATTATCTGATATTGTAAATTATTTCAGGGAGCTATAAGTGAAATATAAAGTCTAAAGAATCCAAATATTAAATATTATAAACTCAAATATGGACTTTAGCTTTTTATTTCAATAGCTTTAGTTGATTAAAAGCCAAATTGTCAGGGTTTTAAATTAAATATATGGTAAATAATGTGGGTTAATATGCTGGAATCGGGAGTATACTTATGGATTATATTAAGTGGGATTCAAATCGTGTTTACGGTTTATTTCTTATTGGCTTATTATAAAGTAAAAAAGATCTCGAAATCAGTTGTTGCCTCATCAAATCCGCTTTCGTTTTCTATTATTATTTGTGGACATAATGAAGCAAAGCATATAAGTCATCAATTACTTTCAATATTAAACCAAAAGATGACTCATCCTGAATCTGAAGTCATTTTTGTCAATGATCGTTCTACGGACAAGTCCAATGAAATATTGCAACATTATCAAAGTCAATTTCCAAGATTGAAGGTGATCTATATTCCTATAGATAAACCTAGGAAATATCAAGGGAAAAAAGATGCTTTAATGCATGCTTTTGAAGAAGCTAAGGGGGAATATTTAATTTTATTAGATGCTGATTGTGCAGTCACTCATGATTTGTGGGCTGAGGATTGGGTGAGTTGGATGATGACACATCAAGCTGCTGTTGGGTTAGGGATTGGAAAATATGAAAAAGGAAAGGGATTATTGCAAGAGTTTATTCAGTTTGAAACTTTGAATACATTTATGCAATATGGTAGTTATGCGATGAATAATCGAGCTTATATGGGCGTGGGCAGGAATCTTGTATATGAAAAACGTGTGATTAAAAAAGCTATTCAAGATCCAGAGCTTATTACTTTATTTCAAAAGACGATAGGTGGTGATGATGATATGATGATTCATTATTTAAAAACAAAAGATCATCTAATACTCCCCTATTTTAAAGAAGAACAAGCGACGATTTCTAAAAGTCCAGAAAGTTGGAAGGTTTATTTCAAACAAAAGTCTAGACATGTTAGTGTAGGGAAACATTATTCTCAACATAATCAATTGCTTTTAGGGGCTTATGCTTTAAGTCAAGCCTTGTGGTGGGTATTGTTAAGTACATTTGTCATCCTTTATATCTTAACTGATACGTTTTCAACACAATTTGTCTTAACTATTCTGATTTTCTTTGCAATAGTTTTTAATTTAAAGTTTTTCAATTATACTATTTGGAATAGATTTCATTCTAAAGGACAAAATTCATTTACATTTGTGTGGATGGAGTTATTGTGGTTGATTTATCATATCATTTTAGCCCCTTTCATATTTTGGAAAAATAATAAACAATGGAAATAATATTAAAATATTTTCCTCAATTAGCAGAGGAACAAATAGCACAATTCGCACAACTGCAATCTTTATATGAAGAATGGAATGAGCAAATCAATGTGATTTCAAGAAAAGATATTGATAGTTTATATGAAAAACACGTTTTACACTCTTTAAGTATTGCCAAGGTATTTCAAATTGACGATAATTTAAAAGTAGTTGATATTGGCACTGGTGGTGGTTTTCCTGGGATACCATTAGCTATTTTATTTCCGAATGCGCATTTTACTTTATGTGATTCTATTGGTAAGAAAATTAAGGTTGTACAAGCAGTGATTGATGCTTTAGGATTAAAAAATGCAGTTGCCGTTCAATCACGTGTGGAGAATTTGCCTCCTAATTCCTTCAATTTAGCTGTTACTCGAGCAGTAGCCTCTTTAGATAAGTTAGCGGAATGGAGTAAGAGAGCTTTAGACCCTCAACAAAATCAAGGATTAATTTGTTTAAAAGGAGGTGATTTAAAACAAGAAATTAAAGCATCTGGTGTTAAAGTTAAGACATGGAATATTCCTCACTTTTTTAAAGAGGATTTCTTTGAAACAAAAGTAATTGTTTGGGCTAAAGTTTAAGTTATTTAATAGAATATTGTCTTCCTTACATAGGTTATATAAGTGACCATATTTAATAGGTTATTGAAATAAGAGCTTTTTTATAAAAGTTCTTATTTTCATTTTAAGTATATTTAGTGAATAAAACTACCTATTATTAAAAAAAGAATTCAAAATATCACAGATAAAGGCATCCGCTTTTTAAAACGCACTAAATTTCCAGGTGCTAAAGGAGCCACTATGTTTGATATTATGGCTGTATTCTTTAATAGTTTTAAATCTTTAAAATTACCTGAACGAGCAGCAGCAATTTCTTTTAATTTTTTGATGAGTATTCCACCGTCCTTGATATTTCTGTTTTCTTTGGTACCTTTTCTACCACTAGGAAGTGTGCAGGAAACAATTATTGATAGTATTAGAATTATATCTCCGAATATGAAGTTTTTCGATACTGCATCTGGTTTTGTATTAGATTTCATGAATACTAAACGAGGTGACCTGCTTTCAGTGGGTGTTTTAGCGTCTCTTTATTTTAGTTCGAATGGGATTATGGGTCTACTCAGAAGTTTTGATAGAGAATCACCCGCTTTAATTGAAAGAAGCTCTTGGTCTAGAAGAGTTAAGGCTATTCGCTTAACCTTAATGATTACACTTTTATTTTTAGTAAGTATTTCTTTACTGATTGTTCAGAGTAGTATTTTTAATCTTTTAATTGATTCTTGGTTTTTTAATTCTACAATTATTAGGTTTTTGAGCTGGCTGACTATCGTAGCTATTATACATGTTATTTTTAGTATTATTTACAAGTTTGGACCTTCTGTCGATTATAAGTTTGGTTTTTTTAATGTTGGTGCAACTTTGGCAACTATTTTCTTTTTATTGGTTACCTATATTTTCTTTTATATCACTGCAAATTTCCTGGAATACAATAAAATTTATGGTTCTTTAGGTACATTGATGATGATGATGGTTTGGATGTTTATGATAGGGATGGTAATATTAATAGGTTATGAAATCAATTTAAGTATTGCTACATATCAAATCAATAGAGAAGAAAAAGAGTAATTTGTACCGATCTATGAAATAAAGTTAATAATATGCAAACAATCGAGGTGGAATAGTAAAATTAAGCTATATTTATATCATTCAATAACAGAAATAAATATCCTATGAAAGAAAGCTTAAAAAGATTAAGTAGTATCGAAGCTCCAGTGTGTGTAACATTAGTTTTGAATACTCACAAGACGCATCCTGAAAATCAACAAGACAGTATTGTATTAAAGAACTTAATAGCAGAAGCGGATCAAAGGCTTCTAAAAGAATATGGTGCAGATATTGCAAAACGTTATGTTGCCAGTCTTGAAAAATTAGCAAACTCTATTGATCATAGACATAATGATTTAGGCTTGATGCTTTTCGTTAATGAAGATATTGCTGAATATTTAAGACTTCCTGTTCAAATTCATAATCGTGTAATATTAGATACAACCTTTGCAACAAGACCTATCATTAGAGCACTTAAAAGAGATACAGATTATTACGTTTTAGTACTTAGTATGGGAAGCGCTCGATTAATTGAGGCTAGTAGTGATACCGTTGTTAGAGAAGTAGAAGAAGAAGGATTTCCGATTACAGATAATAACTTACATGCAATTACAAGACCTGAAAGCTCTCATTCTATCCGAATGACAAACTTAGCAAAGGAGTTCTTAAATAGAATTGATAAGGCTGTAAATCGAGTGATTAAAAAGAACCCATTCTCTGTTGCCATTTATTCAGAAGAAACTAATTACAAATTATATCTTCATGAAGCTGATTATCCTAATACAATTTTAGGACATGTGACCTTGAAGAATTTTGATGACAAAGCTTCTAATATTGTAAAAGAAATTTGGCCAAGTATTAAGAAACTTGCTATCGAAAAAGAAAGAGCTAGAGTTGTTGAGCTTGAACAAGCATTAAGCTCTGGAAATTACTTAAGTGATTTGAATGAAATCTGGAGAGCAGTTAATGATGGTAGAGGAAGAACTATTTTTGTAGAAGAAGGATATATACAACCTGTAAGAGAAGATAATGGTGTATTTACTCCGATTTCTTCACAAGAAATTTCATCTAAAAAAGACATTAATGATATCGTTGATGAGATGATTGAACAAAACCTAAAATATGGAGGTGATGTAGTCTTTTTAGAAAAAGGTAGTTTAGAAAAATTCAATAAATTAGCTTTAGTAACGCGTTACTAAGATCTATAGTTTGAAATTTTATTGATAAAAAATCAACCGTTCTTTAAGGAATGGTTGATTTTTTTTTATTGAAACCATGGCTATTAATTCTAACTTATTTTTTAATTTTATATAAAATAAAACCTTATTTAATAAGCTGTAGAAGGAGTTTGGTATATTGTATATTTTTATCAACTTTACAACTTCTAATTTATCTATTTCTAAACTCATCTCTCTATGTTTAAATTGATTCGAAGACTTATAAGCTTGATTATTATTGGGCATATTTTGTACATTTTTCTGTTAAAGGTAGTTTTCCCGCCAATCACAATAACACAATTTAATTCATGGAGAAGTGGTGAGGGTTTACAGAGAACTTATGTTTCTATGGATAAGATTAATTCTTCTATAAAGTGGGCTGTGATTGCTGCAGAAGATCAGAAGTATGGCTCTCATAACGGGTTTGACTTTGATGCTATTAAAGACATCTGGATTTCTGGAGAAGGGTTAGCTAAAAAAAGAGGTGGGAGTACAATCAGTCAACAAGTAGCTAAAAATGTTTTTTTATGGCAGGGAAAATCCTGGTTAAGAAAAGGAATAGAGGCTTACTTTACTTGGTTGATAGAACTGATTTGGGGGAAGGAACGTATTTTAGAGATATATTTAAATGTTATAGAAATGGGACCAGGAATATACGGGATAGAGGCTGCTTCTCAAAACTACTTTAATAAATCTGCAGAGAGTATTGGAAACCAAGAGTCTGCACGAATTGCAGCGTCGTTATCTAACCCTAAAGATTTAAAAGTACAACCTCCCTCACCATTCGTTCAGAAAAGAAGTCAATGGGTTTTGAAACAAATGCAACAACTTAAAGGTACTCCTGAATTAGAAGCAATTATTCAATCAAAACCTCAATAAGTGCAGCGGCATTACAGCCTCCAAAACCAGCTGCAGTTTTAATGAATTTATAAGATGATGAGATTTTTTCTTCTAAATTAAAAATCTCCTTTGCGCCAATAATTTGACTATTATCCTCAAAATATGGATGACTCAAAGTGAGTCCTGAGCGTAAAAGCAAAATGGCTATTAGCGTTTCTATTAATCCACTAGCACCTAAGGTATGTCCCAAATAGTATTTTGGCGCCCAAATAGGATGGTTGCCTAAACCACTTACTTCAAATGCTTTAGTTTCCATCTCGTCATTATATAAGGTAGCTGTTCCATGTGCTAAAATAAAATCAATTTCACTGGCATCGTAATTAGTATATGCATGTCTAATAGCGTGAGCTAATTCCTGCCCTGTTCTTGAAGGGCCTGATAAGTGATTCGCATCATTACTGCTATGACCTCCTAAGTAATTAGCATAAGCTTTGGCATGGGGATCATTGGTTAATAACATTCCGGCCATAGCTTCACCAAGGTTTAAGCCTACTCTATTCTTATGAAATGGTTTGCAGACATCTAAAGACAAAGCTTTAAAGGATTGGAAACCATCTACAATGAAATCACTAATGAAATCAACGCCTATAACAATTGCGTAGTTGATGTCTTTAGAATTATGAAGATATTGAGCAGCTTCTTCCATAGCCAGTACTCCAGATACACAAGCAGTACTAATGATACTTTGGTGTTTTGAAGGAATTCCGAAATATGCGCCAATGGGGAATAAGAATTTAGAAAGCTCATAAATGTCATCACCAATCCCTCCTTTAGTGCTGCTCCAAAATATTTGAATGTTTTCTGGATTACTGATCATTTTTTTTAAAATTTCTGACTGAGTTTTCCAGTAAATAATAAAGGAGGCTAATTTCTTTTGAAGTGGTGTGAAATTATGTGGCAAGCTATGTTTTGCTACCCATTCGTTCCATGAATTTGGTATTAAACTTATGGAGGTATCCCAATTTTTATTATAAGTAATAGCAGTTTCTTGTGATTTTAAATGCGATAAAACTTCCTGATGTCCAACTCCTAATCCACAAACAAGACAATCATCAATAATTTTTATACTTTTCATTTTTCTATGCTATTTAAACTTGAACAAATACCCTTACTTCTGCTTCTGC
>Ga0079223_10002918_pt1 | contig 10716 bp, 9 predicted proteins | sample Stecom2011_FD_75072 | JGI IMG/M metagenome (GOLD analysis project Ga0079223, IMG submission 75072) | Agricultural soil microbial communities from Utah to study Nitrogen management - Steer compost 2011 | ecosystem: Environmental > Terrestrial > Soil > Agricultural land | place: USA: Utah...
TCAATGTACTTAGAAAAAAAATTGAGTACCTCATTATTCATAAAAGTCTCGCTTTAAGAGTTTGCAATAGCTTTTGACTTCAATATCTCTGAAATTTCAGTTGGCGTTTTAATAAAGTCAAAACTACCTTCATTTTGTACAGAGCGAGGCATGCCAAAAACAACGCAAGACTTTTCATCCTGAATAATAACCATACCTTCATTTTCTTTGATAAAAGTGCTTCCTACTCTGCCATCTTGTCCCATTCCTGTTAAAACAATTCCAAGACAGCCTACTTTAAAAATTTTAGCGGCTGTTTCAAACAATGGATCAACCGCAGGACGGACAAAATTAATCGGCTCGTCCTGTTTTAGCTCCATAAACGTTTTTCTCGTATCTCCACTAAGTCTTAGATGATAATTTCCAGGTGCAAAGTAAATCTGATTTTTTAGTTCTTCACCATCTTTAGCTTCAGCGGCTGGAACTCCGGAAAGCTTTGCAATCCTCGCCGCAAGAGTAGCTGTAAAGACAGGAGGCATATGCTGAACAATGACAATAGGACAACGAAGAGGACCTCCTAAATCGCTAAAGATCTTCTCCAGAACCGATGGACCACCTGTAGAGCAACCGATAGTGATAATCTTAGGACGATAAAGCTCCCACAGAGGATGAGAAACGGCCTTAAAAGTTTTTGCCTTCGGAGATGGAATCGAAGGACTAAACTCCTGGAGATTAAAAACACCTTTGATTTTAGGAAGTAATAAATCTCGAACTTTTGCGATAGGGCTTCCTGTCTCCGACTGGGCATCAGGCTTAGTAACAAAGTCACTTGCCCCCAAACGAAGCCCCTCAAGAGTAATCTCCGCTCCTTCATGGGTTAATGAAGAAAATAGAATGACCTTCGTTTTGATCTTGAGCTCATTCATGATTTTAAGAGTAGAGAGTCCATCCAATTCAGGCATTTCTAAATCAAGAATAACGAGATCAACAGGTGTGACTTTTAATTTAGCTAGAGCAATTTTACCGTTAGAGGCCACTCCGACCACCTCAATAAAATCGTGGTGGTCAAGAGCTTCCTTGAGAACTGATCTGTAGATAATAGAATCATCAACTATAAGAACTTTTATTTTCTTTATCATTTAATCTCTTTTGAAATAACAGATAGCTTCTCTGCAAGTTCAGCAAGTCCTTTTGAAGCACATAAGGTTTGTTCTGAGCTAGCATGACTCTCTGTTGCTGCCTCCGAAACTCCTTTAACAGTTCCAGCAATATTCTCAACACCAACTTTAGCTTGAGCAACAACACGAGAAATTTCATTAGTTGTCGCTGTTTGTTCCTCTACAGCAGCTGCAATGATACCGGAGATTCCATTGAGTTTTTCTACTGCTTGAGAAATTCCTGAAATAGCTTCCACTGCGCCTTTAGTATCATTTTGAATGGCACTAATTTTATAGGTAATATCATCAGTTGCTTTTGCCGTTTGCTTAGCAAGCTCTTTAACCTCATTGGCCACAACAGCAAAACCTCTTCCTGCTTCACCGGCCCTCGCCGCTTCAATAGTTGCGTTCAAGGCCAATAAGTTTGTTTGCTGAGCAATAGAGCTGATCACTTTAATAACATCTCCAATTTCCTGACTGGAAGCTCCTAACTTCAAGATGGTAGCATTGGATTCATGAGCTTTTTCCAGAGTCATCTTGGCCATCTGAGAAGATTCACTGGTAGAACGAGAGATCTCCTTAATTGAAGCAATCATCTCTTCAATGTTAGCGGCTACTGCTTGTACACCTAAGGCCACATCTTCAGCAGAATCAGATGCAATTTTAGATTCAGAACTTGTTTTTTCAGCAGTCGATAACATCTGAGATGCAGTCGCTGTCAATTGAGCGGATGCACTGGCAAGAGCACTAGCAGTCTCTTCAATAGAAACCATCATATTCTTCTGCATAGTCACATCAGTAGCAATCATGATAATCTTCTGCACTCTACCCATCTCATCTGTTACAGGGGCATAAACTGCTTGAAGCCATACAGACGTTCCATCTTTTTTTATTTTTTCAATTAATCCTGAGTATGACTTCCCGGCACGAAGATCAGACCAGATTCGATCATAAAGTCCACTTTGAAGGACATCTTTTGAATAAAAACTTTTATCCTTCTTTTCTTTTAAATCAGATTCATCATATCCCAGAGTTTCTTCAAAGTTCTTGTTTGCTTTAAGAAAACCTTCTGAGGGATCAAATTCCTGATAAATAAAAGAAGAATCAATGGCCCTTAGAATGCCCTTCATGCTTTCTCTTTCTAAAGAGAGCTCCGTAATGTCATAGCGAACACCAATATATTTGATCGGCTTACCATTTCTTCCCATAATGGGAGCAATACAAGCATCTACATAGTAAGGGGTACCATCTTTCGCTTTATTCTTAACGACTCCTCTAAAAATCTTTCCTCTACCGATTGTACTCCACATCTCTTTAAAGACTGACTTATCCATGTCTTCATGGCGAGTAATGTTATGAGGCTGTCCGATAAGCTCTTCACGGGAGTATTGAGAAACTTCACAGTACTTATCATTCACATTAAGAATATCGCCCTTGAGATCCCCTTCGGAGACGATACTGGTAAGATTCATAATATCGATTCGTGCTTGCAGCTCAACTTTGGTTTGAGTGATATCAGTTGCGAAGGCAATTATCTTATAAGGCTTACCATCTTTACCAATAATAGGGTTATAGGTAGCAATCACAAAAATATCTCTTCCATTTTTTGCTTTCCGCTTGAATTCTCCTGTAACGTATTCACCTCTTCTTAACTTTTCCCACATTTGCTTATATTCAAAGCTGGAAGCATTTTCTTCTGAACAGAAGATACTATGATGCTTACTTAAAATTTCTTCTTGAGTATATCCGGTTGTCTGTAGAAAGTTATCATTGGCCTTAAGGATACAACCATCAAGATCTAACTCAATAACTGCTTGCGCACGATCGATGGCTTCTACTACATCTTCAAGGCTTTCCTTCATCTCTAATTTTTCAGCAGCACTCATCTCTTCCTCCCTATTTCCCTTCAGGGAATAATTCTTCAAAAATTTTGTCTATATCTAAAATACTCATTAATTCATCTTTCATTTTATAAATTCCCTTGATGTACTTACGCACACCATGAGGGAGAACCTCTGGAGTTTCTTCAAAACAAGATTTCTCCACTTCGACCACATCCCCAATACTATCGACGATAAGAGAAACAAGACTTCCATCCATATGGCAGACAACTGTCATGTGGTCGTCCTTCTCTTGTGAAGGACCTTTGAAAAGCTCATTAAGATCAATGGCGGTTGTAATTTGCCCTCTTAAATTAATTAGCCCTCTAATAAATGCCGGGGCCCGTGGTACAGGAGTAATTTGAGTTTGTCCTGTAACTTCCTGAACTCTTCCTACTCTGATACCAAAGAGAATCTTTCCAATGTAAAAAGTTGTTAATTGCTCTGTCATGCTACTCTCCTCGTTTTGCCTTCTAACTCAGAGATTGCGGCCAATAAAGTTTCTGGTCTTAGTTTTTCAAGGTATAAATCAAACCCAGCGATTTTCCCTTCATCGCGATAACTCTTGTCCGCTTTCGAGCTGACAGCAATCATCGGAAGATTCTGATAATGAGGATATGTTCGAATTTTCCGTGCCATCTCAAAGCCATTCATTTGTGGCATTTCGATATCAGAGATAATAAGGCTGATCTCACTTCCATGATTATTAAGAACCTCGATGGCCTCTTTACCATTCTGAGCGACCAAGACCTGGAATCCATTTTTCTCTAAAACACCTTGAATAAATCTCCTGAAAAAGACCGTGTCTTCCACTAGTAAGACTTTCTTTAAATTTGAATGAAGGACATTGTTGACCTGAACTGGTTCATGACAAATTCCAAAATTTTTATCTATGATCTGAAATGGATCTACCACTACAACAAGTTCATTCGAAGTATAAAGGTTTCCAATAATCCCTTGCTGATAACGGATTGGAGCAGCCACTTCTTCAGGAGTTGATAAAGTATCAATAATCTTATTAACAATTAAACCGTAAGGACTTCTTGCTCTTTCTATGAGAATGACTGAAAAGATTTCGCTCAAATGATCTTCTCCATAGTCCAGCTGCTCATTCACTGCAATGAGAGGCAGTACCTTACCTCGGTAGCGGATAACCATTTGCTTGCCGGAATATTCAATGTCACTAGCTTTAAATTCCTCAATTCTATCTACATAACTTAAAGCAATGGCATGAGTTGCCTCTGAGTTTAATTTAAATAGTAAGAAGTCCTGGATCAGGCTTGGTTTCTCTACCTCAACTCGAGACTTATTATTTTTATCAATGTTAATCTGAGCAATTTTTGAGATTCCCGTAACATCTAAAATCAAAGCTATTGAGCCATCTCCTAAAACAGTTGCCCCAGAATAAATTTGAAGAGATTTTAATAAGCGATTGATAGGCTTAACTACGATATCAGCAGTATCAAGAATCTCATCTACCACAATCCCAAAACGTTGATTATCAGCATTTAATACCGCAATGTTGAAAATCTTTTTATCACCAATTTCAAAACTCTCTCTCTTCTCCATGATGACATTCATATCAACAAGCTGAAGGAGCTCTCCTCTCAAACGATAGATAGCAGCCCCATAGAGAGTTTCTATTTGATGTGGATCCTCTTCCAGATCAACTCTAACCAGTTCTTCTAGTTTTAACTGAGGAATGGCCAGAGTTGTATTAGCGCTTCTGACCATTAAGGCCGGGATAATCGCCAAGGTCAAAGGGATCTTAATGGTAATAGTTGTTCCTACATTCTCCTCACTCCACAGCTCAATGCTTCCACCGATGCGTTCAATATTAGTACGGACAACATCCATACCAACTCCACGCCCTGAAACATTCGTCACCTGAGATGCGGTTGAAAATCCAGGAAGAAAAATCAGTTCAAAGATTTCTTTTTCACTTAAGTGTTGTGCTTCATAATCAGTAATAAGTTTCTTCTCTACTGCTTTACTGATTATGTGACTTCTACTTAAACCTTTCCCGTCATCTTTTACTTCAATAAAGACTTGTCCCCCTTCATGAAAAGACTTGATATCTAATCTACCATTTGCAGATTTACCTTTTTCAAGTCTTACACTGGGAGTTTCAATACCATGGTCGCAAGAATTTCTTACAATATGAGTAAGAGGATCTTTTATGGCCTCAAGTAATGATTTATCGAGTTCTGTTTTCGAGCCTTCAATATGAAGAGTTATATTTTTCCCTAACTCTCCAGCGAGATCTCTTACAACTCGATTAAACTTTGAGAAGACATTGCCTATAGGCTGCATTCTTGTCTTCATCATCTGCTCTTGAATTTCACTGGTAACAGCATTAAGACGTTTACTCATGCTTTGCAATTCAAGATCTTCTGACTTATTGGAATATTGAAAGACTTGGTTACGAATAAGAACCATTTCCCCTATTAGGGCCATCATGCTATCGAGTAACTCAACAGGAACTCTGATACTACTGGAGGCTTCTTTCTCTACTTTGGCAGAATGAATAACAGAAGCAGGCGGTGGAATTGCGCTACTATCATCCAAGACACTTGCTTTCTCCAGAGCATTGCAAATAGCATCCACAATTTTTTGTAGCCCTGGTCCTTCCATGTTGGCCGTCGAATTCTTCAGAAGTAGCTCGAGGACATCAATGGCCTTGAAAAGACAGTTGATTAATGATTTTCCTACTTGGCCCTTTCCATTACGAAGTGGTGCTAAAGCGGATTCCATCGCATGGGCCACATCACCTACTGATTGAAATGAGAAGAGGTAAGCATCACCTTTTAAGGAGTGAATGCTGCGATACATCTCATTTAAAACTTCAGCACTAGAGTTACCTCCTTCAAAGAGCTGTAATGCTTTTGATATTTTCTCTAAATACTCATAGCAATTGGTAAGAAATTCTTCTAAGGAAGAAGTGTTGAGCGAGATGAGTTCTTCCTCTTTAATCTTAATATGAGGAGTATCCTTTTTAACTTCATAAGAAAAACCGACTTCCTTCCCTTCAAGAATGGATCGGGCCGCATCGACACCTTTTAAAAAGAAGTCCTGATACTCGGCCGGTATTTCTGTCTTATTCTGGAACTGAGTAAAAATGGTTTCTAGTTTATGGGTATGATCACGGAGCGCTTCAAACTCCATCATTCCGGCCCCACCTTTTAGATTGTGAAGACTTCGAAAGATAGCGTTGTAACAAGAGATATAGTCTGCCTCCTCATCAAATGAAAGAAGAGATTTCTCTGCAATATCCAGAAGCTCATGAGCTTCCGCTTTAAATTCCTCTAATTCTTCGGCTGACACAGACATGGAGAATCCTTACGCCACTTATTAAGATCTTCTTAATTCTTATCGGCATTCTAAAGATTCTTTTAAGCATTAAAATACAACATATTGAATTTACTCCACATGGAATAAAAGCTCACTTATATGAAGAACGTATTTCACTTCGAAATCGTTAGTGATAGTATCAAATCACCATGTTAGACATTTTAATTGTTGTCGTCTGCTTGATCCTCAATGCCTTTTTCTCTGCTTATGAAATGGCCTTCGTCACCGTATCAAAAGACCAACTTTCAGAATTAGAAGAATATCAATTTCCTTTATTTAGAAGAATTCGAGTCTTTAAGAGACGTCCTGAAAGAACACTCTCTGTTATCCAGATTGGAATTACTCTTGTCGGGGCCATAGCTGCTGCGGTAGGAGGTACAGGGGCGGTAGAACAACTAGAACCGATCCTCGTCAACAAATACCACCTCCCTCCAACTTTAGCTGAAGCCATCTCTGTAACAATAGTTATTCTTCCCCTGACTTACTTGAGTGTTGTTTTTGGAGAACTCATCCCTAAAACTTTTGCTCTTAGAAAGCCAAAGCTCATTCTTATATGGGGAACGAGGATTTTATTTCTGATTGATAAGGCATTGTCTCCCATCGTGAGTTTTCTAGAACTCTCCACCTCCTTCTTTCTGGATCGTTTAAAGCTTAAAAATACAAAAGACGAGTTAGAAAAAAGTCACCTGATGATTGATATCGGCCATCTTCCTAACTATCATAAAAACTTTGTCAACAATCTCGTTTCTCTCAAAGGCTACTCCGTTAAGAAGGCCTTTATTCCCGTAGAAGAAATCGATTACATTGAGTTTAGTAATACCAAAGAAGAGATTATTGAGAAGATTGCCCAGACTTCCCACACTCGCTATCCCGTCATTGATGGAGATACGGTTGTTGGACTACTACAAAGTAAAGTATTTCAAGAAATTGCCAACGATCCCAAAATCTCCTGGGAGAGCATTATCCGTCCTATCACCGTAGTTAATATTAAAGAAAATATTTTGGATGTGTTTTTAAAAATGCAGAAAAAACGCCAGCATATGGCCAGTGTCGTAAATGAAAAAGATGAACACATCGGGATTATCACCCTACTAGATATCCTTGAAGAAATTGTGGGAGATATTGAGGAAGAGGAGCCTTCCAGAGGTCTTCACAAGCTCATTGCCAGGCGAAAAAACATTATTTTAAAATAGGTAAAGCTTACATTTTCATGGCCAAAGCCCTCTCTTTTTAATATTTAAGGCCCATGAAAAAACTTATTATTTTAACTCTTGCTTTAGTATCAACCCTTAGCATTGCTTCTACTGAACCAACTATGAGATGCACTCTTGGTCAAAAAAAAGAGATCAAGGTTTATGGACCTCTTGGTTACTTTTATGAAGATGATCTAAGACATAACTCAGAAGTGAGTTTCCCAAATACTGTTGAATTAATTGTTAATGGGAAAGTCGTAAACACCCTTCCCAACTCTACAAGTATGGTGAATGACAGCAACGAATACACCATCACTTCATATATTTTAGGAACAAGAGATCTAACTCTTCGTAAAGTTCTTAATCTATATTTTGCTTCAGAAGAAGGTTCTGTAGCGCACACTAATATCGCAGTAGAGAATTTCAGATATCGTGGAAGAGCTCATTGCCGTCTTATCCACTAATTGGGATCTAAGGCCTGTGGTGGGGCCCACTTTTTAATGTCTTTAAATTCTTCGGGCGTGACTTTGTACTTATCAATATCATGCCCAAGTCTTAACTTATATTCCGCTTTTACTCTGGAAGCTTGATTTTCCGCTTTAGCTAAGCTCGTAGCTAAATCATCCCCCTCACGTATAAGAGAAGACCCGATAGAAACTGAACCGCGATAACTTGCCTGATCTACCAAGTCTTCTTTTAACTTATTAAGCTTAGATGCTTTGAAGCTCGCAAAATCCTTACCTGCTGCTGCAAGCTCATCAGGACTCAAGCTCGCCCTGACTGTTTGAGGTAGATTATCAACACTCGTGGCCTTGTTTAAATCTTTATACTGCTGGGAGATCAACTTCACTTCATTACGAAAGATCGAACGAATTTCTGGATGAGAGTCCACTTCTTGAATCATTCTTTGAGAAATATTTCTTACTACAGTAGGATCATTATTCTTAATAATCACGACCAGCTCATCCCCTCCATTCTTAAAGAGATGATCTCCTGGACGAAGATTTTTTCTAAGGGCCTCTGAAACACTTTCAAGATATTTGTCCCCTGTTTGTGTTCCTCCCTGGAAGTAATTCACTTTTCCTAAATGGTTCACATCGATGAAAACTAAACTTCCCTTTCCTTCCTGAGCATTGACCATTCCCGCGAGGATTTCTTTTCCCATTTCTGTATTAGCATCAATACTCTTGGTTTTCGCATCCACAGGAACTTCCCGTGTTATGGTGTGAGTTTTTCCATCCTTACCAACAACCTGTTTAGTGTACTGAAGGACCGTGCTACCATCTGGAAACTCCACTTGCTTTAAAACCCCTCCACTCAAAGCGATCCCATCTCCTGCAACTGCCCCTCCTCGAAGTTGATCAGTCACTCTGTTTAAGCGAGTTGCCAGATCGGCATTTTCCAGGCCATGTATCTTCTTTGACTCTTTTACAAAATTGACGACGGCCTTGCCTGTTGCAGCTGTCCAACGAGCACCATTAATAAATCCGGCAGGAGTAAAAAGAGTTAAGAAAACTTCACTGACTCCGCGACAGATAATTTCACTTTGTTTAAATTTGGGCAGACAAGGAAATCCTTCAATCTCTGCCATGAGTGTATCTTTTAAATTTTTACCGAACTCTAAGAAAGTATTCCAATATTCCTGTGCTTTATTAAAGATATCGGAATGGGAAGCTACTTGAATATTGGCAATGGCCTTTACTGTTTCAAATGGTGAAAGATCTTGTTGTCTGATGGCATCAATTTTTTTCTTCGTTTCATTCCAGATCCATTTAGGGGCTTCAATAACAAGAAGTTTCGTAAGTTCCACTAGGCCATCAACAAGTGAAGCTCCTGCCTTCCAACCTCCTGATAAACACCCTGTAAGATAATGGGAATAGTTATCATCAAAGTTTTCTTCACATTGCTTTTCAGCGATATCTACCGTTTGAGTTACAACGATTGTTGGTAATATTTGAGTAGGCACAGGACAGAATTCCTCCGCCATCACAGAATTAGAAAAAAGAAATAATAGAATGAGAATAAACTTATTCATTCACTTTTAACCATTTTCTTGCAGCTTCTAAAGCAGGAATCGTTTCCTTTTCATCTCCTCTCCACAAAAAGGCATAGATGCTTTGATCCTTCTCACAGTAGAGTTGATTCCAATCAGAAGCACTTTGAGCTTTAACCTCTTTGCATCCATCAGAATCAGCAGGAAGCTTCTCTAGGGCACTTTTCCATTTCTTTGAATGTTCATGTTTTTGAATCATCACAGTCGGAGAATCTTCTAATTTTTTTCCAGCGATAACTTTCGCCCATGATAAAATGATAGGGTCAGGAGTTGCCATTTCTACCCATCCGTGAGGAATCCCCACCACTTTAGCGGTAGCATTCAGAGAACTGACTAACAAAAATAGTAAAATTAGAATCTTCATCAAAATATTACCTTAAGAACTTATCGGATCGAAATAGACAATTCTTTAACTACAAGGTGCAACTTGCATCGGGCCCAAGCAAGAGATAGAAATGCTTTCAGCAAAGGAGCCCTCCCTATGATTGAGCCCAGAAATTATTCACTCATTGCCCCTATTTATGACAGACTTTTTGCTAAACCCTTGGAAGAAGGACATTATTTAATAGGTGAACTCATTGAGGAAAATCCCCATAAGAAGTTTCTTGAAGTGGGAATTGGATCAGGACTCATGTTAGAACATGTTATAGATCATGATTTTACCGGAATCGATATCAGTGAAGAAATGCTTTATGAAGCTCAAGTTAAAGTTCTGGGAAGGCATAATATAAAATTGCATTTGATGGATGCTGAAAAGCTAGAGTTTAAAAATAACGAGTTTGATATTGTCATGGCCCCCTCTGTTCTAACGGCCGTTGCAAACCCTGAAAAAGTTTTTGAAGAAATGATAAGAGTGACTAAACCCGGTGGTATGATTGTGATCATTGCTCACTTTAGCGATGAAAGACAATTCATTTCAAGACTTCTCGATCCTCTTACCAGATCTTTTTTAGGTTTTAGATTAGATCTAAAACTGAAGTTTTTCAGACAATATCCAGAATTGAAGTTGCTCGAAAAAAGAAAAATTAATCACTGGGGAAATATGAATCTCAGTTGGTTCTTAAAATTTGAGAAGCAGAGATGATCTGCTTCTCATTAATTAA
>Ga0079223_10002919_pt1 | contig 10710 bp, 7 predicted proteins | sample Stecom2011_FD_75072 | JGI IMG/M metagenome (GOLD analysis project Ga0079223, IMG submission 75072) | Agricultural soil microbial communities from Utah to study Nitrogen management - Steer compost 2011 | ecosystem: Environmental > Terrestrial > Soil > Agricultural land | place: USA: Utah...
CTTCCACTTCTGGATCTGGTCCGATCGCCAGCGAGCCATCCGGTGTAAAGCTGCGCAGACCCGCCCAGGAATGCTCGATCCGCCGTACTGGGAGGTCGATTGCTTGTTGAAAGCGATCCACCGCGAGGGCGATATCCAGCTCTTCCGGTCGGGCATCGCACGGCTCGGTGGGGGTGGCGTCTGCGGGAGACAGCAGCAGCTTGGTGCTGGCTTCAGGTCGGCAGTACCAGGTTTCTCCGCAATCAGCCACCAGTGGCCAGCGGGCGGAGCCAGGCTCTCCGGGCGCGCCCTCGATGATCAAGGCAGTGCGACGCTTCGGCACGATCCCGAGAGGCCGCACGCCTGCGCGTTGTGCCACAGTATCGGCCCACGCGCCGGCTGCGTTGATCAGAAGAGGAGCGCTAAAGCTTCCCTCCGGCGTATGAACCGACCATACACCGGCATTCCTTTCGGCCGCTTCTACCGGAGCCCGCAGAAGTAGCTCGCCGCCCCGGCTTCGAAAGAGGCGCAAGTAACCCTGATGCAGAGCGGCAACGTCGATATCCTGAGCGTCCGCTTCGTAACCCGCTGCCGCTATGGCCTCAGGGCGAAGCAAGGGCACGAGTTCTTGGGCGGTCTCGCGACTGATAGCCGTCATGCCGACCGAGGCGGCCAGTTCAGCCTCCAGAGCCGCCTCCTGCCCAGGATGCGCCACCATCAAGACGCCTCGCGGACTGACCAGCGGATGCTCTGTAAAGCCATCCGGCGGGCCGAAGAAGAAATCACGGCCCGCAAGAGAAAGTGCGCGGACGTCCTGTGGGCCGTAGTTGACGATATACATGGCGGCCGACCGACCGGTGGAATGGTAGCCCGCCTGCTCTTCGCGCTCCAACAACAGGATCCTGTGGTCCGCCGCAAGAACGGCGGCGGCAGAGGCGCCGGCGATGCCAGCGCCTACGATGATGATATCGAAGTTCTGAACCATGAGATTTTAGAAGGCCACCTGATCGCCGCCCTTGAGATCGAGCAGATCTCGCGCTTCTGCGGGGGACGCGATCTCAAGAGACAGGGCTTCCAGAATCGTCCGGATCTTGCGCACCTGGTCGGCATTCGATTTCGCAAGCTCGCCCTTGCCAACGTAGATCGAATCTTCCAGCCCGACCCGCACGTTGGCGCCCATGACCGCACCCATGGTGCAGAGGGGCATCTGATGACGTCCGGCTGCGAGAATAGACCACTGATAGTCGTCGCCGAAGAGCTTGTCGGCGATCTTGCGCATGTGCATCAGGTTTTCGGGATCGGGCCCAATGCCGCCGAGAATGCCAAAGATCGTCTGCACGAAGAGCGGCGGCTTTACCAGCTTGCGGTCAAGGAAGTGGGCCAGGTTGTAAAGGTGGCCCACATCGTAGCATTCGAATTCAAATCTGGTACCGTGCCCTTCTCCCAAATGCTTAAGAACCTGCTCTATATCCTTGAACGTGTTGCGGAAAATAAAGTCTCGGCTATTCTCGAGATGCTGACGTTCCCACTCGTGCTGAAAGCTCTTGTACTTGTCGAGCAGGGGAAAGAGCCCGAAGTTCATGGAACCCATGTTGAGGGAGCACATCTCAGGGCTAGCCTTCAAAGGCGCGGCCAGTCGTTCTTCTAGCGTCATGCCGTGACCACCGCCCGTGGTGATATTCACCACAGCATCGGTCGATTGCTTGATGCGCGGCAGGAACTCCATGAAGACTGCTGGGTCCGGCGTCGGCTTTCCATTTTCAGGATCGCGGGCATGAAGATGAAGGATGGATGCCCCCGCTTCGGCCGCGCCGATAGCCTCCTGAGCAATCTGATCGGGTGTGATCGGCAGGTGGGGCGTCATGGTCGGCGTGTGAATAGAGCCGGTGACGGCACAGGTAATGATGACCTTGCGCCCCGAGGCTTTAGGGGTTGGTGCGGCGGTTGTCGCAGTTGACATGGGCGAGAGACCTCTCGAGTTATCTTCAAGCGCGGCCGAGCGCCACGCAGTCCTGAGCGCGAATTCGCAGTAGTACCTCGGCTCCCTCCGGGAAGGGCAGGTCATCGATGGGATTGATGACCTGCAGAGTCGTTCCGAGAGCTTCGACAAAGTATCGCGCAGCCACACCCTGGTAGTCGAGTGCGCGAACCTTGCCCGGTACGACCAAGGCATCTGCTTCCGGCGGGTGTTGACGGGCGAGGAGAATCCGCTCCGCTCGCAAGACCACGTCGATTTCAGTGCCGACCGGCAAGCCCTTTGCGTCACGCAACGGTAGCAGTGTGCCATCCTGCAGTTTCACGCCGTTCGACTCGATCCGGCCCGGCAATAGATTGGCATTCCCCAGGAACTCGGCGACGAAGCGAGATGCGGGCTGGTTGTACACCTTGTCCGGCGCCCCTTCCTGCTCCTTCTTGCCGTTGCTCATCACCACCACCTTGTCAGAAAGAGCCAGGGCTTCTGCCTGATCATGGGTGACGAAGATGGTGGTGATGCCGAGTTCACGTTGGATGCGCTTCAGTTCAACCCGCATCCCTTCGCGTAGATTGGCATCAAGGGCAGAAAGTGGCTCATCGAGCAGCAGAACATCGGGCTCAATCACAACAGCTCTCGCCAAAGCTATACGCTGCTGCTGTCCGCCGGAGAGCTGTGCGGGAAAGCGCTTCTCCACACCCGGCAGCTGAACGATTTCCAGCGCTTCCGCGACGCGCTTGCGAATTTCCGCCTTTGGCACGTCTCGATAGCGAAGCCCGAAGGCCACATTGTCAAAAATCGTCTTGTGGGGAAAGAGCGCGTAGTTCTGGAAAACGAGCCCCAGGTTTCGCTTGTGAATGGGGATATCGTCAATACGGCGACCGTTGATCCAGATCTCTCCCCTGGTGGGGTGCTCAAGTCCGGCGATCATCCGAAGGATGGTCGTCTTACCGCATCCCGACGGGCCCAACAGGGTGACGAAGGAGCCGGCGTCGATGGTCAGATCCACCCCTTTGACGGCCTGAACTTCTCCGAAGTGCTTGATCACGTTCTTGAGTTCGACAGCGGCTGCCTTGCTCTTGGCCATTAACGCGTCTCTCTCCTGAGCTCGCAACAAACCTGACTAGGTGGCTCACCCGTGGCCGCAAACTGCTCCTACCAATGGTGGCTTGCCGGTCAGGCTGATAACATTAGGTGCGGTGTAGGCAGAGCTGCGGCCCTCCGATGGTCAGGAAGGCCGCAGTTCACCCACGGAAAGGCTGGCTCAGGCGCCGCGCTCGATGCGGCTCCAGGCACGCTTCCATTCCGTCTCGTGCGAATTCCAGTACTCCGGATCCGCAAAGGTCAGGTTGCTCAGCGTGCCCGACGGATCAAAAGCAGGAAGCGCTTCGATCTTCTCGGTCATCTCCACCTTGCTCGGGTCGAGGGAGGGGGGATAGTTCTGACCCTCTGCGACCGCGATCGAAGTCTCCGGTTCGAGCATGAAGTTGATGAGAACTTCCGCCTCTTCTACCGGCGCACCCTTCAGCACCATCATCGACTCCATCCAGGCATAGCTGTTCTTGGGATCGATATAGCCGATGGGATGGCCTTCCTGCTGCAAGGCGGCGACACGGCCGGACCAGGCCTCCGTCACCACAATCTCCTCCTTCGCCAGCAGATCCATCAGTTCGGCGCCGGAGCCCCAGTACTTCAGCAGGCCCTGGCGGTGTTCGCGCAGTTTCTCCCAAACCGCATCGATATCCTCGATGTTGTTGGGATCCTGTCCCGTATGCAGCGCCCCGTACCAAATCCGGGTCACCCACTCCGACCAGCCGCCGATGCGACCCTGATGGTCCGGATGCATGGTCAGCATTGCGCCCATCTCCTGCGCTTCCTCATCCGAGATGAAGTTGCGGTTATAGGCGATGCCGGTGGTGCCGTAGTCGTAGGGCACGGCAGAGAGGTAATCCGGCGTGATCTTGTAGTAGGGATCGAGCAGCGCTTCGATCACGTACTGCATGTTCGGGATGTTCTCGAGGTTGAGTTCAACCCCCATGTCCGCATCGATCCAGCGCTTGTACCAGGACACGCCGGACGAGTGGACGATGTGGTAGTCGCCGATCTGGCCGGCGCGCACGCCCGTCAGAACCTCCTCTTCACCGCCAAAGGTCCTATCGACGACCTTGTTGCCCGTGGCCTCTTCGTAGGGATTGAAGGCGTGCTGGCGTAGGGCTTCGGAAACCACCCCGCCCCAACCATCGAAACGGATCTCCATGCCCTCTGCGAGCGCTTGGCGGCTGAGCCCAGCCAAGGGTCCGCCGGTAATACCTGCGGCCAGACCGGCCACGCCCAAGAGGCGTAGAAAGGTGCGGCGATCGAGATCGCCGTTCATATAGCGTTCGCGCAGTCTCTCCAGACGTTTTGTACTATCCATGTCAACCTCCTCTGGTTTCTGTTCTAAATCGTTTTGATCGCCGCCCTTAGGTCCGACGGCGAGCAAAGGCGCGGGCTATCGCCCCTGCAAGAAGTGGAAGGCCCACGGTTATTACGATCATTACCGTCCCCAAGGCGTTGATCTCGGGGCTGATGGAATGGCGAAGCATCCCGAAAATCTGCGTTGGAACCGTCTCGACACCTGCAGGTCGCCAGAACAGCGTTGCAGTGATGTTGTCGAAGGAAATCGTGAAGGCGAAGAGCAGGCCAGCGAAGACCGCCGGCATCAGCAAGGGAAAGGTAACCTGAAAGAAGGCTTGGATCGGATTGGCTCCGAGAGAACGCGCAGCATCCTCATAAACCTTTCTGATGCCGACGAGGCGGGCCTGCACCACCAGGACGACGAACGGCAAAGCAATCAGCACGTGTCCCGCCAGCAGAAGCACGATGCTGCGAGGCTGGTCGAGCCAGCGCATAAACAGCAACAGGCCCACGGCCAGCACCGTTTCCGGGATCAGAACCGGCGAAATCAACAGGGTGTTGAAGAAGTTGGTCGCCGGGACGCTGTAGCGCATCAGGGCCAGGGACGCGAGGATACCCAGGGTAGTCGTGATGATGGCTGCCAGCAGACCGAGAAGCAGTGAGGTTCGGAAGGCGCGTACAATGGCGTCATTTTCAGCCAGTGCGTAGAACCAACGAAGCGAAAAGCCTTCGATGGGGAAGCCGCCGAACTGAGCATCATTGAAGGAGAGGATCACGACGATGGCGATCGGCGTGAACATGAAGAGATAGACCAGCAGCGTGAACAGGCGGATGAGTGACCAGGTGCGCATCTTGGCCTCTCAGTTCAGGCTTTTGTAAAGGCGGCTCAGGCCCATGAAGCGGCCGTAGATGGCGACCAGGGAGCCCAGGAGCGCGAGCAGCACCACGCTGAGCGTCGCGCCCATTGGCCAGTTCAGCTCGAGCATGATGGTGTCGTAAATCAGATTGCCGAAGAGGAAGTCATCGGGGCCGCCCAGTATCAACGGCGTCACGTAGCTGCCGCCGGCGAGCACGAAGCACAGCAAGCTCCCGGCCGCGAGACCTGGCAAGGAGAGCGGCAAGGTGACCTGGCAGAAGGCCTGCCATCCGGTGCAGCCGAGCGTCCGAGCCGCGGACACCAAGTTCCGGTCGATGGATTCCAGGCTGACATAGATGTTCAGAACCATGAAGGGCAGCAGGAAATGCACGAGGCCCATGACCACGGTCGCCTCGTTGTACAGGAGACGCACTGGCGCATCGATCACGCCCAGCCAAAGGAGCGCTGCATTCACGATGCCCTGGGAGCCAAGGACATGCACCCAGGAAAGCTGCCGAATGATGAAGCTGACCCAAAAGGGAAGGATCAACAGCAACATCAGCAACCACTTATGGCGGTAGGTAGTGTTGGCGATGAAGTAGGCCGGAACATATCCCAGCAGCGCGCAGACCAGCATCGTGATGGCTGAGATCCGCAGCGTCTGCCAAATGGCGTAGTGATAGAAGCCGTCCTGGAAAAACCAGAGCCAGTTCTCGAACTGAAAGGCCGGACGATCGACGGCGACGTCTACGTACTCGTAGAAGCTGAAAACGAAGATGATGGCCATGGGGATGACCATCAGTAACAAAAGGGCGAGCAGCGCCGGTGCCAACAACACCCACGGGCGCGCATCAAATCCTTCGTCTCGCACAATGGCCTCTGCCAACGGCCCACCCCCCTCTGTGCAGCGGCTTTTTCATGCTGCTGACCCATTAGACGAGCAGCCTGGACATTCTGCAAATAGATAGGAAGAATAATATCCATAGTTGTACGCTATGGATGGTGGCAGACGGATGGTGCCGAAGGCCCTCGACCCGATACCAGAACGGCTCAGTCGAGAGCTGGATTGGAACCTGTTGCACGTCTTTATGGTGATCGTGCAGGAGGGTGGCATCACGCGCGCCGCGGATCGCTTACTCCTGCGGCAGCCCAGCGTGAGCAATGCGCTGAAGCGGTTGGAACAACAGCTCGATCGGCGCTTGATCGAGCGCGCGCGCGGGCGGTTTCAACTGACCGAGGCCGGCCGCCTGCTCTATCGCGAATGCGTGGAGATCTACGGCAGCGTCTCGCGCCTGGCCGTGATGCTCCGGGATTCACGCGAGGCTGTTGCTGGAGAGATCTCCATTGCTGCCGCCAGTCATGTGGTCTGCCCCTTCTATGACCAGGTTCTCAGCGAATTCCAGGCGACCCATCCGCACATCAGCTACTCAATTGAAATTTCAACATCTTCGGTGGTTCAGCAGAAAGTTCTTCAGAAAGAGGCCACCATGGGCTTTTGCCTGGTGAGCGAACCGCATCCCCGGTTACATTATGAGCATCTGTTTCGGGAACATTTCGGCTTCTTCTGTGGCCCTCGCCATCGCCTTTTCGGCCGGCGCGGGCTATCGCTCTCGGTGTTGCGACACGAGGCCTTTGTCTCCTTCAAGACCGATCAGCTGTCGGATGCCTTGCGCCCGGTTGCGCTGCTCCGCGAGCAGGTCGGTATGGGGGGACGCATTGTTGGAACCTCCTCGCATCTCGAGGAGGTGCGGCGGATGATCATCGCGGGCCTGGGCATAGGTCCACTGCCGATTCATGTGGTCGAAAGAGATGTGCGGGAGGGGTTGCTGTGGCGACTGCCTCCCTATGACGAGCCACCGATCATCGACATCTACCTGGTCACCAATCCGAGAATGAACCACAGTCGGGCCGAATCGCTATTCGTAGAGGCCCTGCGACGGCGAATGGCTGAGTTACCGCTGTCTTCCCGCACCTATGCTAGCTGATCTCGCGCGGCCCTTGATTCCATGAGGAACTGGCGCGTCTCCTCTATGGCTTGCGCCAAGCCAACCCTTTGCGGTGCGATGCCCTCCGGAAAAGCGGTGTAGAGGCGCGAGGGCATCATGGGATCAAGCAGTACGAAGACCCCATGATCATCTGCGCGACGCACCAGCCTGCCGAAGGCCTGTCGCAGCTTGAGGCGAGTCAGTCGGTCGTCATAGTGACGCCCACCGAATTGCTTTCGACGGGCTTTGTGGCGCAGATCCGGCCGGGGCCAGGGAACACGATCGAAGACGATCAGCCTAAGAGATCGCCCAGGTACATCGACTCCGTCCCGTACCGCATCTGTACCGAGCAGGCATGAATTGGCCTCGGCACGGAAGATCTCGACGAGGGTGGAGACGTCCATGCCATCCAGATGTTGCGCTAGCAGATCAATGCCCGCCCCCTCCAGTTGCCCGGCGATCCGGCGGTGAACTGCTTTCAGGCGGGAAATGGCCGTGAAGAGGCCCAGCGCGCCTCCCTCTGCAGCCAGAAAAAGCTCCCGGAAAGCGGCCGATACCTGGTCCAGGTCATCCTTGCGCACGTCGGTTACGATGAAGACCCGCGTTTGCCGGCCATAGTCAAAGGGGGATGGGACCTGTGCCCGGATCGCGGAGTTCGGGAGGTGCAGCGCGCCCACTCGAGCTTCGGCGGCGAGCCAGTCCGCCTCCGGATTACCGCTGCTGTCCGTCAGGGTCGCCGAGGTGATCAGGGCGCCGTGTGCACGCTCGAGAACGGCTGCTGCCAGTGGCCGCGTAGGATCGACCCAATGTCGATGCAGGCCAACATCCACTTCCCGCCCCTCGATGCGGTCGACCGCCAGCCAATCGACAAACTCTTCGGGCGGTTCCTCATGCAGCGCGCTTAGCATGGAAAGCCAAGCCTGCAGAGGCATGACCAATCTGCGCTCGAGCGACCGCAGCAAGCCTTCGATCCGACGGCGTTCATCGCTGTCCAGCTCACTGGCTTCTTCGTCCAACTTCCTAGCCAGGCGGCCAGCTACCTGGCGGGCGGGCGCCAGCAGTCCTTCGATTTCAGTCTGCAGTGCTGCAGCCGCATCCAGCAAAGCTGGAGTCGCTGGATGGAGCTCGCATTCCAGCGAGTAACCTTCGCCCGCCTTCTCTTCTCGCGCATAAACTTGCGTGCGCACTGCCAGCAGGAAACTTTCGCAGGGTCCTTCCGCCCGCTCTTCGCTCAAGCGGCTGTGCCATCCTTCTGACGGCAACATCCGCGCGTTGCGCAGCAGAAGGTCGACCGCCTCCTCCAGATGGCTGTCCTTCTCGAGCAGCTCTTCCATCCGGCGACGCAAGCCGCGCATTCTGCTTGCGCCGGCGCCACGGCGGGTTTGTGCTCCCAGCAGCCAACGCCTCAGTTCCGAGGTCTCCAGGCCGGAAAGGTGAGCTGCAAAGGCATTGTCCGCAGCATCGAAAAGGTGATGCCCTTCATCGAAGACGTAGCGGAGCGGTACGCTCCCCTCATCGCCCCCGCCTAGGGCGGCCTGTATCATCACCAGAGCATGATTTGCGACGACGAGTTCGGCAGAACGCGATCGACGGATCGACCGCTCGATAAAGCACTGTTTCCAGAAGTCACAAGCAGAGTGGATGCATTCCCCGCGCCGATCCGCCAGGGCGGCAATTCGGCCTCTGCCAATGAGCTCAGTGAGCCAGCCGGGAAAGTCCCCGCTGGCGAGGTCTCCGTCCCGGGTGCGCAAGGCCCAGCGCGCTACCAATCCGAGGGGAACCGCGGCTTCCCCAGCCTGCACGCCGGTAGCGGCGGGCATGCGCTCGGCATAGTTGAGGAGACAGAGATAGTTCTCCCTGCCCTTGCGAATGACCACCTTGCGATACTTTTCTGCAGCCTGCGGAAAGAGGCGGTCGAGCTCACCGTCGATCTGTTGCTGAAGATTGCGGGTGTAGGTGGACAGCCAAACCGGCGCCCCATTCTTCTCCGCCCACAGGCTCGCCGGCGCAACGTAGCCCAGGGTCTTGCCTACCCCCGTGCCGGCTTCGGCAAGAACGAGACGAGGCTCTCCCTCCGCTTCGCGCGGCGCGAAGGCCGAGCAGGTAGAAGAGGCGTAGTCCGCTTGTTGGGGACGCGCCTCAGCATTTTCTCCCAGCAGGGCGGCCAAGCGCGTTCGTGCCTCGCCTGGCTGCACCGGAAAATGACTAGCGGGCGCCTCCGGTGCATGCTCGCTCCACTCAGGCAGTTTCTCCCAAACGCGGTATCCGGCGCCAATGCGGGGGGCTTCCGTACTGCTCTGAATGCCCAAGGCGCGAAGCACCCAGGGTCCCCACAGCCAGCCGCCGCGTGCCATGGTAAAGGCAACGCCCAGAGCCTGCGGGTCTGCGGAGGTGCCACGAGCCTCGAGTTCTCGTAAGAGGGCGCCGGCCGAGCTCCGCAGGCTGATGGCCTGCTCCTCGGTTCCCTCAGGCTCCGGCAGACCCAGCGCACCCGCGATTCCGCGCGGCGTCGGCGGACAGAAGGCCGCTGGCCGCACGAAGGCAAAGAGCTCCAGCAGATCGTAGGCTCGCAGGGTCTCTGCGCCAAGGCGCCGGGCCGTTGCGCGCGCATGAACGACTAGCGGCGGCCGTTGCTCGGCGCGCCGGCGTGCCTCGGAAAGCGGCAGGCGCTCCACCTCCCCCTCCGGGGAGAGCCAGATTGCTGAAGTCACCCCGGTGATAAGGGCCGGAGGAGGCAGTGCAGTGGAAGGTGTGGGCTCGAGCGTCATCCCGGCAAGTATAGGCCGTGGGCGAGGCGAAACACGCCCCAGCCTTCAGAAAGCAGCCGACTTATCCGGTTACCTGGCCATCGCGCAGACGAAGGGTGCGGTGCATCCGTCGCGCCAGCTCGAGGTTATGGGTCGCGATCAAGGCGGCCACCCCTGTGCCCTGGACCAGCTTGGTCAAGAGGTCGAAAACTTCTTCCGCCGTTTCGGGATCCAAGTTTCCTGTCGGCTCGTCAGCCAAAAGAAGTGAGGGGCGGTTGATGATGGCGCGCGCAAGGGCAACACGCTGCTGCTCTCCGCCAGACAGGCGCGCCGGCCGATGGTCCATTCGCTCGCCCAGGCCTACCAGGTGCAGGAGTTCGCGAGCGTCTCGCGTAGCCTCCCGCCGACTCCGTCCTGCAATCATCTGGGGCACGACGAGATTTTCCAGCGCCGAGAATTCGGGAAGCAGATGATGGTACTGATACACGAAGCCAATCCGTCGACGCCGGATTGCCGTTCGCTCCCGATCGCTCAGGCCCGTTGCTCTCTGGCCGGCGACCTCAACCCGACCGCTTCCAGGAGCTTCCAGAAGTCCTGCGATGTGCAAGAGAGTCGATTTGCCGGAGCCTGACGGACCAACAAGTGCACAGAGCTCTCCAGAATAGAGAGACAGGTCCACGCCCTTGAGGATTTCAAGCCGCCGATCGCCCTGGGCATAAACCTTGTGCACGTCCGTGAGTCGAAGGCGGATCTCACGCTCACTCATAGCGCAGA
>Ga0079223_10002920_pt1 | contig 10708 bp, 8 predicted proteins | sample Stecom2011_FD_75072 | JGI IMG/M metagenome (GOLD analysis project Ga0079223, IMG submission 75072) | Agricultural soil microbial communities from Utah to study Nitrogen management - Steer compost 2011 | ecosystem: Environmental > Terrestrial > Soil > Agricultural land | place: USA: Utah...
CGCCACGGCATGAAGACCGCGCCCGAGGACGTGGCGCTGCTGGGCACCACCGGCTCCGGCCTCGGCCTCTCCGTGCGGGCGTTCTCGCAGCCGGGCGACGAGATCATGCTGCTCACGCCGCTCTACCCACCCTTCCGCATGGCGGTCGAGAACGCCCAGCGCGTGCCGGTGGAGGTGGAGCTGCAGAACGGTCCGGACGGCTACACCATCGACTTCGAGGCCATGGAGCGCGCCGTCTCCGAGAAGACCTCCATGCTCATGCTCTGCAACCCGCACAACCCCGTAGGACGCGTGTTCACCACCGAGGAACTCACGGGCCTGGCCGACTTCGCCGAACGGCATGGCCTCACCATCGTTAGCGACGACCTGCACTCCGACCTGCTCCTCGACGGTAAGCACGTGCCCATCGCCGCGCTGGACCACCCGGCCGCGGAGCGCACCGTCACCCTCTACGGTCCTACCAAGGCGTTCAACATCCCGGGCCTGAAGATCAGCTTCGCCGTGAGCCGCGACCACGACATGCTCGAGCGCATGAGCGGCGCCGGCGCGGGCCTGGCCACCCCGCCCAACATCCTGGCGCAGGCCGCCACCATCGGCGCCTACCGGGGCGGCGACGCCTGGCTCACCGAGGTCCTCGGCTACCTGCGGAACAACCGCGACTACCTGCTGCAGCGCGTGGCCCGCACCATGCCCAAGGTGAAGGTGCACAAGCCGGCCGCCACGTACCTGGCCTGGCTCGACCTGCGCGCGTTCGACCTGGGCGAGAACCCGGCGGAGGCGCTGGTAGAGCGGGCCAAGGTGGGCCTCAACGACGGTGCCACCTTCGGCGCCGGCGGGCAGGGCTTCGTACGCTTCAACTTCGCCACCAGCCGGGAGATCCTGAGCGAGGCGCTGACGCGGTTGGAGCGGGTCCTAGGTTGAACGGCGGCGCACCCCCGGACGTGCGCACAGTCTCGCTACCTTCGTCGCTGGAGGCCGCGTTGCGTTCCGGCCACCCGTGGATCTACCGCAATCACCTGGGGGCCACGGAGTTGCCGCACGGTGCGGTGGTCCGGGTGGAGGCGGGAACCGCGTCCTCGCACGCCGTGTACGACGGCTCGGGCGCCATCGCCCTGCGGCTCTTCGGCGAGCGCCCCAGCCAGGACCTCATCCGCTCCCGCGTGCAGCGGGCCCTGACCCTGCGGGAACTGCTTCCCGGCGAGGGCAACGACGCCTACCGGCTGATCAACGGCGAGGGCGACTACCTACCGGGCGTGGTCTGCGACCGCTACGGCCGGTTCGCCGTCATGAAGGCCTACGCCTCGTCCGTGGAGCAGTTCCTGCCGCAGATCGCCAAGGAGGTGGGTAGCGGCCTCAAGCTGAAGGGCGTGGCGCTGCGCGGCGGCTACACGGACGACAGCGGCGACACCGGCGGGGCGGAGGCACAAGCGGACGGGCGTTCGGGCAGCCGCTCGGGCGGCGACGGCCTCACCCCGCTGTGGGGCGAGCTGCCCCCACCCGAGTTGACCGTCACGGAGAACGGCCTCAAGTTCGTGGCCGACCCGTGGCGCGGTCAGAAGACGGGCCTCTTCCTGGACCAGCGCGACAACCGGCAGTTGGTCAGGCGCTTCGCCGGCGGCCGGCGTGTGCTCAACCTCTTCGCCTACAACGGTGCCTTCAGCGTCTACGCCTTGGCGGGCGGCGCCTCCGCCGTGGTCAGCGTGGACATCGCGCGGCCCGCTCTGGAGGCGGCCGAGCGCAACGTGGCGCTCAACCCGCACGAGGGGCAGCACAGCGCGCTGGCGGCGGACATCTTCGACGCTCTGCCCCGCTGGGCCAAGCAGGAGCAGCGCTACGACATGGTCATCGTGGATCCCCCCTCGCTGGCCAACAACTCGGCGCAGCGCCGCCGGGCGCAGCGCGCCTACATGCGGCTCAACCGTGACGCCCTGCGCATAGTGGAGCCGGGCGGCCTGCTGGTGACGTCCTCCTGCACGGCGCAGGTGGCGCCGGAGCAGTTCCGCGAGGTGGTGGCCGAGGCCGCGCGCGCGGCGGGCGTAAGCGTGCAGGTGATAGCGGAGCAGGGCCACGCGCTGGATCATCCCGTGCCCCTGGCGTTCCCCGAGGGGCGTTACCTGAAGTTCATGGTGCTCCGGGTCCTCTGAACGGACCTGTGACCCGCCGGCGGTAGGGTCGGGGCCCTTTCCATGGGTTCGGGAAGCTGAGCTTCGCTGCGCCGCTTCTACGAGCCCGCCAACCGCTCCTCCAACCAATCGACCACGGCTGCGCGGGTGGCCTGCGGCACCCCGCTGTCGGGTGCGTCGTGGTGCAGCTCGTGGAAGCCCCCCTCCTGCTCCACGTAGCGCACGCGCGGCGAGGCGGCCGCCAGGCGGCGGCTACCCTCCACGTCGGCGATCTGATCGGCTGAGCCGTGCACCACCAGCGTGTCCACGCTGAGCGCCCCAGCCAGGCGCAGCAGTTCGGCGCCCTCCTGCAGCATGGTGGCGCCCGCGTCGGCGCGCACGCCGCCGTGGTAGATGAGCGGGTCCGCCAGGTAGCGAGATATCTCGTCGGGCTCGCGCGAGATGGCGTCGGCGGACAGGCGCGCCGTTGGCACGCTGGGGAAGAGGCTCTTGAGGATGGGAGCCGCCCCGGTGACCACCTTGGGCCGCTTGGCCGCGTCCAGCAGGAAGGGGGAGCTGAGCACCAGACCGTCGAGGCGTTCCGGGTGGTCCAGCGCGTAGCGCAGGGCCATGGCGCCGCCCATGCTGTGGCCGAAGAGGAAGTTGGGCACCCGGCCGGACTCCTCGCGAGCATGCATCTGCAGCGCGGCCAGGTCCGCCAGTGCGGGCGTGAAGCTCTCTACCGAGCCGCGCACCGGTCCCGGGCTGTTGCCATGGTTGCGCTGGTCGAAGGACCAGACGTCGAAGCCGGCGCGCGCGGCGGCGCGGGCCAGGCCCGCGTGGCGGCCGGCGTGCTCGGCGTAACCGTGGAGGATGAGCAGCACCGCCCGCGGGCCGCCGGAGGACACCCCCGGCGCGCTACCGGGCACCGCCCGCCAGGCGTAACCGGCCAGCTTCTCCCCGTCGTAGCACTGCGGCACGAACGGTTCGCTCTCGGGGGCCCCTGTATCCGCCTGCCTGCTCGTTAGGTCCTTCATGTTGTTCAGATGGTAGCAGCAGCGCGCGCCGCCACAGCGGTCAGAGGCCGTTCCGGGCGTAGATGTCGTCCACCTGTCGCAGGTACCAGGCAGGATCGAACGCTGCGTCCAGCTCCTCCTCGCCCAAAGGGTTGTCGGGGTCCGCCGCCACCAGGGCCTTCAGGTGGGTGCCGCTGCGCCACGCCTCGAGGCTGGCGCGCTGCACCAGGTCGTAGGCGGCCTCGCGGCTGGCGCCCGCTCCTATCAGCATGTGCAGTAGGCGTTGCGAGTAGACCAGACCGTGCAGGGCGTCCAGGTTCTGGCGCATGCGCTCCTCGTCCACCACCAGGTTCTCCAGCACGCGCCGCAGCCGGCGCAGGGCGTAGCTGGCGATGGTGGTGCTGTCCGGCAGGATCACGCGCTCCACCGAGGAGTGACTCAGATCTCGCTCGTGCCACAGCGTCACGTTCTCCAGCGCCGCCTGCAGGTTGCTGCGCAGCAGGCGCGCAATGCCGGTGAGGTTCTCCGAGGCTATGGGGTTCTTCTTGTGCGGCATGGAGCTGGAGCCTGCCTGGCCCGCCGCGAAGCCCTCCTGCGCCTCCCTCACCTCGCTGCGCTGCAGGTGCCGTATCTCCACCGCCACCCGCTCGACGGAGGTGCCCAGGATGGCCAGGGCGCTCATCAGCTCCGCGTGGCGGTCGCGAGCCACCGTCTGGTTGGTCACCGGGTCGGGCTCCAGGTCCAGGCTGCGCGCCACGCTCTCCTCCACCGCCGCGGGCAGGTGGGCGTAGGTGCCCACCGAGCCGGAGAGCATGGCCACCCCCACGGCCTGGCGCGCAGCCTGAAGGCGCCGTTGGTCCCTCAGGAAGGCGGCCCGGAAGTTGAGGAACTTCAGTCCGAAGGTGGTGGGCTCGGCGTGCACTCCGTGGGTCCGGCCGATGGTGGGGGTGTGCCGGTGCCGCTGCGCCAGTTCGGTGACGACCTCCAGCAGGCTCGCTAAGTCCGTGAGGATGAGGTCCAGCGCCCGCACCAGCAGTGCGTTCTGAGCCGTGTCGACCACGTCCGTGCTGGTCAGTCCGTAGTGGATGTAGCGCGCGCTCTCGCCGAAGCGCTCGCTCAGCGCGCGCGTGAAAGCCACGACGTCGTGGCGCGTCGTCCTCTCGAGCTGGGCTACTCGTTCGGCGAACGCCGCATCGAGCGGGGCGCGCTCGGCCGCGGCGGTCAGTGCGGCGCTGGTCCCGGCGGGCACCTCGCCCAACTCCTCGAAGGCCCGGGTGGCGGCCAGCTCGACCTCCAACCAGGCACGGTACTTGTTCGCCTGACTCCAGAGTTCGGTCATCTCCGGGGTGCTGTAGCGCTCCAGCATGAAGCGGACGCTACCACGGCCGGAAGGTACCGGGAGAAGCGGAGGTAAGCCGCTCTGGAATGGTAGAATCGCCTGTCAGGCCGCCGACCGGCGAGAGGCCGTTTCCAGGCATCGACGAGCGTTGAACCTTCCCCACTGGCCCGCCCCCTGCAACGGGGCCGGCTCGGTTGCGCTCCGCCCCGCGGTCGGCTGTGGAGGTCACCTTGAACGAAGGTCAAGTAATCCCCGTCCCGATCACGGACGAGATAAAAACCAGTTTCATCAACTACGCCATGTCGGTCATCGTCTCGCGCGCGTTGCCGGACGTTCGCGACGGGCTGAAGCCGGTGCAGCGGCGGATACTCTACGCCATGAACCAGATGGGCCTCGCCAGCAACCGCAAGCACAGCAAGAGCGCCGGTGTGGTCGGTGAGGTCATCGGTAAGTACCACCCGCACGGCGACTCCGCCATCTACGACGCCATGGTGCGGCTGGCGCAGGACTGGAACCTGCGCTACCGGCTGGTCGACGGCCAGGGCAACTTCGGCTCGGTCGACGGCGACCCGGCCGCGGCCTATCGCTACACCGAGGCGCGCCTAACGACCGTGGCCGAGGCCATGCTGGCCGACATCGACAAGGAAACGGTCGATTTCCGCGACAACTTCGACGGCACCATGCAGGAGCCCTCGGTGCTGCCCTCAGCGGTTCCCAATCTGGTGGTCAACGGCGCGGCAGGCATCGCCGTGGGCATGGCGTGCAACTTAGCGCCCCACAACCTGGGCGAGACCGTGGACGCGCTGGTGGCGCTGCTCGAGGACCCGGACCTCACCACCGACCAGCTCATGCAGCACATGCAGGGCCCGGACTTCCCCACCGGCGGCCTCATCGGCCGGGACGGTATCCGCCAGGCTTTCGAGACGGGCCGTGGCTCCATCCGCATGCGCGCCCGCGCGCACTTCGACGAGCACAACGGCCGCAACATCATCGTGGTCACGGAGATCCCTTATCAGGTCAACAAGACCTCCCTCATCCAGACGGTGGCGCAGTTGGTGCGCGACAAGAAGATCGAGGACATCTCCAACATCCGCGACGAGTCCGACCGTCACGGCATGCGCATCGTCTTCGAGCTGAAGCGCGGCGCCAACGCCGAGGTGGTGCTGCACCAGCTCTACAAGTTCAGCCAGCTGCAGTCCACCTTCTCTGTCAACAACATCGTCATCGTGGACAACGCGCCCAGGCTCCTCGGCATGAAGGAGCTGCTGCGCCACTTCCTCATGCACCGCGCGGAGGTCATCCGCCGGCGCTCCGAGTACGAGCTGAGGAAGGCGCAGGAGCGCGCCCACATCCTCGAGGGCTACCTCATCGCCCTCGACGACCTGGACGCCGTCATAAACCTCATCCGCAGCTCGAAGGACGGCCCCGAGGCCAAGTCGGGTCTCATGCGCGAGTTCGGTCTCTCCGAGCCGCAAGCTCAGGCCGTGCTGGACATGCGCCTGCAGCGCCTCACCGGCCTGGAGCGGGAGAAGATCCAGGAGGAGTACCGCGAGCTGCAGGAGGAGATCGCCCGCCTCGAGCTCATCCTGGCGGACGAGACCGAGCTCAAGCGCGTCATCCGCAAGGAGCTGCTGGACGAGAAGAAGGACTTCGGCGACCCGCGCCGCACCGCCATCACCGACCTCTCGGACGACATCACCAAAGAGGACCTGATAGCCGAAGAGGCCATGGTGGTAACGCTCACCAACGGCGGCTACATCAAGCGTACGGCGCTCACGAGCTACCGCACGCAGGCACGCGGCGGGCGCGGCTCCCGCAGTCAGAGCGTCAAGGACGACGACTTCAACACCCAGCTGCTGGTGGGTAGCACGCACGACTACCTGCTGTTCTTCACCGATCAGGGACGCGTGTACCGCGAGAAGATCTACGACCTGCCGGAGCTCGAGCGCAACGCGCGCGGCAGCCACATCAGCAACATCCTGCCCCTCAAGGACGGCGAGCGGGTGCAGACCGTACTGTCGGTGCGCAGCCTCGACATACCCGGCTACTTCGTGTTCGCCACCCGCAACGGGCTCATCAAGCGCACGCTCATCCGCGACTACGTCAACATCACCTCCGCCGGCCTGGTAGCCATCAACCTGGTGGAGGGCGACGAGCTGGTGGCCGTGCGCATTACGGACGGCAGCGCCGACATCGTGCTCGGCACGCGCCACGGGCAGGCCATCCGCTTCGCGGAAGCGGACGCTCGCGACACGGGCCGCGCCACGCAGGGCGTCATCGGCATCCGCCTCAAGAAGGGCGACGAGGTGGTCAGCCTGGCCGTCATCCCCGAGTCCGAGAAGGCCAACGCCGAGCTGCTGAGTCTGACCGAGCTGGGTCTCGGCAAGCGCACGCTGCTCGCCGAGTTCCCCCTCCAGGGTCGCGGCGGCCAGGGCGTCATCGGCCACCGCCTCACCGACCGCACCGGCAACATGGTCACCCTCACGCCCGTGCAGGGCAACGAGGAGCTGCTCATGCTCACCAACCACGGCATCGTCATCCGCACCACGGTGGCGGACGTGCGCAGCTACGGCCGCTCCACCCAGGGCGTGAACGTCATGCGCGTGGACGAGGAAGACCGCGCGGTGGCCGCCATGGTGCTCCCCAGCGAGGAGGAGCTCGACAAGATCGAGGGCTGAGCGGGTCGGCGCCGCCGGCGTCATCGTGGCCCTGCAACCGAGACGAACGATCGGGCACCGCGGTATATTGCCGGGGTGCCCGTTCCTATCTGGTTGGACTGCGATCCTGGACACGACGACGTGCTGGCCCTGTTCGTGGCGGCGCACGCCTCGGAGCTGATCGGCGTCAGCGCCGTCAGCGGCAACGCCGCCCTCGAGTACACGGTGCGCAACGCCCTGCTGGCCTGCCAGCTGGCTGACGTGAACGTGCCCGTTCACGCCGGCGCCGCCAAGCCGCTCACGCGGCCCGCGCGGCATGCGGCCCACATCCACGGCGTGGACGGCCTGGGCGGGCCCGAGCTGCCGGAACTGCGGCGGCAGGCCGACGCGCAGCCGGCCGTGCGCGCCTTGCTGGCCGCCGCCGAGAAGCACGACGACCTGCACCTGGTGGCGGTGGGACCCCTCACCAACGTGGCCCTGGCACTGTCGCTGGAGCCCGCCCTGGCTCAGCGCCTGGCTGGCATCAGCCTCATGGGTGGCGCCACCACGGTCGGTAACATCACCGCCACGGCGGAGTTCAACATCTGGGCCGACCCCGAGGCGGCTACCATCGTGTTCGGTTCCGACGCCGAGATCGTCATGGCCGACCTGGACCTCACCCACCAGTTCCTCATCGACCGCGACCGCGTAGCGGAGGTGCGCCAGTTGGGCGGCACGGTGGCCCGCTTCGCGGCCGACCTGCTGGGTTTCTTCATCGACGCCTACGAGCAGACCTACGGTGAAGCCGTCGGCCCCCTGCACGACCCCTGCTCCGTACTGGCCGTGACCCACCCGCAGCTCTTCGACTCCGTGCGGCGGCACGTGGCGGTGGAGCAGTACGGGGAACTCACGCGCGGCATGACCGTGGTAGACGGCCGCACGGGCGGCATGCCGCAGCCACCCAACACGCGGGTGCTCACGCGCATAGACGACGAGGGGGCGTACGCAGCTCTGCTCGAGGCGCTGGGGGCGCTGCCGTGAGCGCGCGGGCCGCTGGCAGGCGCGGCGCGCACGCCCCCCTCTCCACGGCCGTGATCGAGTTCCGGCACGTGACCAAGACGTACTCCCGCACGCACACGCACGCGCTCAAGAACGTGGACTTCCGGGTGGACAAGGGCGAGTTCGTCTACCTGACGGGCCACTCGGGCGCCGGCAAGTCCACGTTGTTGAGCCTCATGCTCAGGCGCATCCTCCCGACCGAAGGCAGCGTGCTGGTGAACGGCTACGACGTGGCGCGCATCCGCGAGGGCAGGTTGCCGCAGTTCCGCCGCAGCATCGGCATGGTCTTCCAGGACCACCGGTTGCTGGATAACCTCTCGGCCATCGAGAATCTGATGTTCGCCCTGCGGGCCGTGGGCGCGCGCGGCAACCTGGAACAGCGCGCCATGCAGGTGCTCAGGCAGGTGGGCTTGGCGCACAAGCGCAAGGCGTACCCCATCGAACTAAGCCTGGGTGAGCAGCAGCGCGTGGCCATCGGCAGGGCCATGGTCACCGACGCGCCCCTGCTACTGACCGACGAGCCTACGGGCAACCTGGACCCGGACACGGCCACGGAGATACTAGAGCTGCTCAACGACATCAACCTGCGCGGCACCACCGTGGTGGTGGCCACGCACGCCCGCGACCTGGTGGACCGCTACAAGCGGCGCACGCTGGTGCTTCGTAACGGCGAGCTGGTGCGCGACGACGCGCACGGCGGCTACTCGCTCTGAGTCCCGCCTGAAGCTACGCCGCGGCCAGCCGAGGGGCCGCGCCGACCGTAGAACACCGGCGTCGCCACGCGTCGCCGCTCCGGCGTCAGGCTGGCGCCAGCCGCCGCGCCAGAGCGTTGAAGCGGACCCACTCCTCGTCGGTGTCGCGCCGCTCGGCGGCGGCACGTGCGAAGGTCCAGGCCCGCACCCGCTCGACGGGTAGAGCCAGCAAGCCCGCGTAACGTGCCACCAGGCCCAGGGGGTCGGCCTCCAGCCGCTCCAGCGAATCGAGTAGGTGCTGGGTGGCGTCGTAAGCGGGGTCGCCCACGAACGGCTTGGGGTCGATGATCAGCCAAGGCTGGCGCTCGGACGCCAGTACGTTGCCGGCATGCACGTCCGTGCCCAGTAGCACGTCGTCGCGGCCGGGCCGCGCCAGCTCCTCCCACGCCGCCAGCCCCTCCCGCACCAGTACGGGGTCGGGCCAGCGCGCCTCATCCTCCGCGGTCTCTCCCGCCCAGTAGGTCAGCTGTTCGGCCAGCGGCCGGAACTCGCCGCCCATGGGCCGGCGCCACAACCTGGGCACCAGGCGCCCGAGCACGTCGTCGCGCTCCTCCGGCGGCAGGACGTGGAGGGAGTGACCGGGTTCGCAGCGCTCGAGCAGCATGGCGCCGCCGCCTTGCCAGCTCCGCAGGAGACGAACGGTGGGGTCGCCGTCCCAGTAGCGCAGGCCGGCCGCCTCGTCACGGCCCTCCAGGTGCGGCACGCTCAGCTTCAGCACGGCGCGCGCTCCGTCCGCCGTTCCAGCGGGAAGCACCACGGCCGTGTAACCGTCGTGTTGCATGGGCTTGCCCAGCGTCAGCCGCCAGCGCGTCTCCAGTTCCGCTACCTGCTCGGGCAGCGCCCGGAGCCACTGAGCCCCACCGGGTGCAGTCAGCGCCACGGTGCGCACCCGCTCGCTGACCAGTTGGCCCTCACGCCACACGCGCTACCTCCTGGCGCCGCAACGACCCGCCGTTGTCAGAGTTGCATGACGCGGTAGTCGAGCCTGTCCTCGTCGAGGATCATCTCCAGGAACTGCAGCTGCCCCAGGGCGTCGATCATGGCGAAGCCGTTGTCGCGGTCCAGGTAGATGCCCTCTTTCATCACGGTGTGGCCGTACACGCCGAAACGGTGGCCGGCCTGCCGCACCAGCTCCGGCTTGTTGAACCACCAGGTCTTAGTATCGGGGTCGTGATAGAAGAAGTCGTCGAAGACCTGCATGCCCGGCAGCGGGCCGGCGTGAGCGAACTGCACGCCGTGGAACACCACCTCGCGCGGCATGCTGGCGAACCACGCCCGCAGGTCGTCGGGTAGCGGCATGCCGCCCTTGCTCTCGTCGAACTCCGCGTGATCCAGGCCGCCACGGGTGGAGAGCTGGTAGCGGTGATCCGCGGCCGACTCGTCGTGGTTGCCGAGTATGACCTGCACGTTGCCGCCAGCCTGATCCACGTAGCGCTTGAAGCGGTACAGCTCCCGGATCTGCGCCTTGGCCGCGCGCCTGAGGTGATCGGTGTCCGTGGAGTCGTAGGGCTCGGCCCCGACCGCGTTGGCGTAGGCCCGCTCGTCCTTGTAATGCACCAGGTCGCCCACGCAGACCACCTGGTAGCGCCCCTCGATCACAGCCGGGGTCGGCTCCAACGCCGGGGTGGCCGCCGCCGCGGCCTTGAGCACCCGCCACAGTTCCGGCCACTGCCCGTGGACGTCACCTATGGCTATCACCTTGATCATGCTCGACCCACCATCATCCGCCACTCTCCTTGAGCAGCGCACGCAGACGGCCGTACAGCTCGCGGGCCTGCTCGGCGGTGTCGCCGTGGTAGCGCGC
>Ga0079223_10002921_pt1 | contig 10707 bp, 11 predicted proteins | sample Stecom2011_FD_75072 | JGI IMG/M metagenome (GOLD analysis project Ga0079223, IMG submission 75072) | Agricultural soil microbial communities from Utah to study Nitrogen management - Steer compost 2011 | ecosystem: Environmental > Terrestrial > Soil > Agricultural land | place: USA: Utah...
CCCACGCCTTCGAGCAGGACGAAGGTCGCCGCGCCGCCGCGCCATTTCTTGTCGTGCGCCATCGCCGCCCACAGGTCAGCAGGGTCAAGCTCCCGGTAGCGCGTGGGGAGTTCCAGCCTGTGAAGCGCGTTTTCCACTTGTTCGCTCAGTCCAGGCGCGGCGAGTCCTAGCCGCTCCGAGAGCCGCGCCGCGCCCGCCAGCCCGACGGCGACCGCCTCGCCGTGTTTCCACGCGTAGCCGCTGACTTGCTCGATGGCGTGCGCGAAGGTATGCCCCAGGTTAAGGAAGGCGCGCACGCTCTGTTCGGTGCGGTCCTGGTTGACCAGCGCGATCTTGACCTGAGCGGTGCGGGCGATGATCTCCTCGTCGGGCGGCAGCGGGTCGCCGGATAGCTCGTCCAGCAGCGCGGGGTCCGCAATCAGCGCGGATTTGACGACTTCCGCCAGCCCGCAGCGGCGCTCGACCGCTGGTAGCGTTTTCAGCGCGTCCGTGTCCGCAAATACGGCCAGCGGGTCTTTGAACGCCCCGGCGAGGTTCTTCCCCTGCGGCAGATCGACGCCGACCTTGCCGCCGATGCTGGCGTCGACCATCGCCAGCAGGCTAGTCGGCGCCTGGACGAGCGCGATCCCGCGCATAAACGTCGCCGCCGCGAAGCTCGCCATGTCACCAATCACGCCGCCGCCGAGCGCGATCACCAGCCCGGAGCGGTCCACGCCTGCCGCCAGAAGCTCGCGGTAGAGGCGGGCGAGGGTGTGCAGGTTCTTGTATTGCTCGCCGTCCGGCACAGTGATCAGGCACGCGTCCGGCAAACGGTCTGCCAGCGTCACGCCATACAGCGGCGCGAGGCGCGTGTTGGTGATGATCGCCACGCGTGAAAACGCGCCGCGCGCCACGAACGCAGGCAGCGCCGCGCTCAGCGCGCCCGGCCCGACGAAGACCGGGTACTCATGTTCCGCGCCGCTCACAGTTAGCTCGCGAAGGTCTGCCACAGCCTCACAATCTCCTCGGCAACCGCTTCGGGCGATCGCCCGGTCGTCTCCACCTGATGCGGCAGCGCGTCATAAAGCGGGGCGCGCGCCGCGAGCAAGTCGCCCAATCGCTCGCGATCGCCACTGAACAACGGGCGATCCGCGCCCGCGCCGAGACGCCGCAGAATCGTGTCCAGGTCTGCGCGCAGGCAGATCACCAGCCCGCGCGCCAGAAACGCCGCCCGCGTTTCCGCGTCGAGCAGCGCGCCGCCGCCGGTGGCGATCACATGCCGCTCCAACTGCGCGGCGCGGGCGCAAGCGTCGCGCTCCATCTGGCGGAAGGCGGCCTCGCCGTGCTGCGCGAAAATCTCCGCGATCGGCTGCCCGGCGTCGCGCTCGATCCACGCATCCGTGTCCACAAACGGCCAGCCCATCCGCGCCGCGACGATCTGCCCAACCGTCGATTTGCCGGTGCCCATAAAGCCGGTTAGCACGATAATCCGGGGCGGCGCGCCGGACTGATGCGCGCTGCGCTCGCCAGGGTCAACCTCACCCCTTACCCCTCGGCCCCTTATCCAGGGATGAGGTTCGGCATGTCGGTCCGTTTCCGGCTCACCTCCCATCCTTCCGAGCTTCGGTCGGCCTTCCTTCCCCCACAGGGAGGGAAGGAAAAGAGCAGAATTGACTCCCCTTCTCTCCCTGTGGGGGCAAGGGGCCGGGGGATGGGGGGATATTCCCAGCGTAAATCCATAATACGCGCTAGAGCCAATCGTCATAGCCGAACCGCCAGGGCGTGTTGTCCATCGGTAGCGCGTCGACGTTCGCCTGCCGCAGCGCCTCGAAGCGCGGGCGCAGCTCGTCCAGGCTGTCGCCGCCCAGCTTGCGGAGCAGTTCATCGGCCAGCACGACCGCGACCATCGCCTCGATCACGACCACGGCGCGCGGCGTAGCGCAGAAGTCGCTGCGCTCGTAGACGGTGTGATCGTCCTCGCCGGTCGCCAGATTGACGGTGCCGAGCGGTGTGAGCGTGGTGCTGATCGGTTTCATGGCGGCACGCACGACTAGCGGCTCGCCGGTCGTCATGCCGCCTTCCAGTCCGCCTGCGCGGTTCGTGGCGCGGACCAGCCGCCCCTCTTTGTCGCGCGCGATCGCGTCGTGGACCTGCGTGCCGCGCTTGCCCGCGTTCGAGAACGCGGGGCCGATCTCTGCGCCTTTGATGCTCTGCACGCTGCATACCGCCGCGATGAGACGCCCGGTCAGGCGGCGGTCGTAGTGGACGTGCGATCCCAGGCCGGGCGGCAGGCCGAGCGCGACGACCTCAATAATCCCGCCGAGCGTGTCGCGGTCGATCTTCGCCTGGCGGATGGCCGCTTCGATCCGGTCGGACGCGTCCGGATCGGGGCAGCGCACGGGCGAGGCTTCCGCCGCCGCAAAGCGCGCCGAGTAGTCGGGCGGCTCCGGCAGAGTGGCCGCCTCGCCGCCGATTGCGGTGACGTAGCCGCCAACCGTGATGCCAAATTCGCTCAGCAGCCGCTTGCAGATCGCGCCGACCGCCACGCGCGCCGCCGTCTCTCGCGCGCTAGAGCGTTCGAGCGCCAGCCGCAGATCGCGATAGCCGTACTTGATCGCGCCGGTCAGGTCGGCGTGGCCGGGGCGCGGCGTGACCAGCGGCTCGATGTCCTTCTGCGCCCAATTTTTCCAGTCGCGGTTTTCGATCTGCAGGCTGATCGGCCCGCCGGTGGTGCGCCCGGCCATCACGCCGCCGGTGATGCGCGCGTGATCTCGCTCGATCTGCATCCGCCCGCCGCTGCCATAGCCCTGCTGGCGGCGCGCAAGGTCGCCGTCGAGGTCGTCCGGCGCGAGCGGCAGCCCGGCGGGCATCCCTTCGAGGATGGCGGTCAGCAGCGGGCCGTGGCTTTCGCCCGCGGTGAGGAATCGTAGCATCGGGCGCTCCCTTACCTTTGTAGCGCAGCGCGCGCCGTGGCAAACATGATATCGACCGGCGGGCGCGCATCGGTCCAGCGCGTCCACGCCAGCGCGCCTTGCCAGACGAGCATCCCCAGCCCGCCGAACGCCTTAAGCCCGGCTTGCTGAAAGCGGTGCATCAGCGCGGTGATGGGCGGATTGTAGACCAGATCGTACAGCATGGCGTGTTCTGGCAGCGGCACGTCGTCCGGCCAGGGCGAGCGGTCCGCGTTTGGTGCGAGACCGAGCGGCGTACAGTTGACGATCAGGTTAGCCGACGGCGCGTGGTGCGCCAGCGCGTCATAGCCGATCACGCCCGGTCGTCCATCTGGCGTGCGGCTGACGCGTGTGATCGAACGCGCGTTGAGCTGTTCCAGCGCGTAGACGACCGCGTCGGAGCTGCCGCCCGTGCCCAGCACCAGGCAGTTCAGTTGATCCGGCTGGACGCGATACATCCGCAAGTCGCGCGCGAAGCCTTCCCAATCCGTGTTATCTGTGCTGAGCGTGCCGTCCGGCAGCACGGCGAGCGTGTTCGCCGCGCCGATCGCTGCGGCGGCGGGCGAGACTTCGCTCACTTGCGGCAGGTCGAGCGCGGCGCGCTTGTGCGGGATCGTCACGTTGAAGCCGCGCCAGCCCTCGGCCACGCGCTGCGCGACCTCGTCTGTCAGACGCTCCGGCGGGACGGCCAGCGCCTCGTACTGCCAGTTAAGCTTCAGCGCGCGGAAGGCCGCGTTGTGCATGGCTGGGGAGACGCTGTGCGCCACCGGCCAGCCGAGCAGCCCGATTTTGACCGTCTCACTCACCAGCTACCTCCTCAATCCGCGCGCCGAGCGCGTGCAGCGTTTCGACAAAGCCAGGGAACGAGTCCTCGATGCAGCGCGCGTCGGTGATGGTCGTCGGTCCGTCCGCCAGCAGCCCGGCCAGCGCGAGCGCCATCGCCACGCGGTGATCGTCGTGCCCGTCCACGACCGCGCCGGTCAGGCGCTGCGGTCCGGCGATCACGAAGCCGTCTGGCCGCTCGTCGATCGCCGCGCCGAGCTTGCGCAGCTCCGCCGCCATGACCGCGATGCGATCGGTCTCTTTGACGCGCAATTCAGCCGCGCCGCGCACTTCGGTCACGCCTTCGGCTTGCAGCGCGGCGATCATCAGCGCAGGGAACTCGTCAATCGTGCGGACGACGCGATCTCCCTCGATCAGCGTCCCGCGCAATGCGGCGCGACACGCCACCAGGTCCGCGACCGGCTCGCCTGCGACGTCACGCTCATTCGTCAGGCGGATGTCCGCACCCATGCTCGCCAGAATGTCCAGCAGGCCGGTGCGTGTCGGGTTGACGCCCACCCCCTCGATCGTCACCTCGCCGGACCCCGCCAGCAGCGCGGCGACCAGCACGAACGCCGCCGACGAAAAATCACCCGGCACGCGCAGATCAAGCGGGCGCAAGCGTTCCGGCGGGATCAGCGTCACGCAGCAGGCGTCAGCTATCTCCACGTCCGCGCCCATCGCGCGCAACATCCGCTCGGTGTGGTCGCGCGCCGGGCCCGGCTCGATCACGGCGGTCGGACCCGACGCGCGCAGCCCGGCCAGCAGCAGCGCGCTCTTGACCTGTGCGCTGGCGACGGGCATCCGGTACGCGATCCCGCGTAGCAGCGCGCCGGTGATGCGTAGCGGCGCGCGCCCGTCCGTGTCTGCGATTTGCGCGCCCATCTGCCGCAGCGGATCGACCACGCGGCGCATCGGGCGGCGGCGGAGTTGAGCGCTGCCGTCGAGCACGCTGGCGAAGGATTGCCCGGTCAGCACCCCGGCCAGCAGGCGGATCGCAGTTCCCGCGTGTCCGCAGTCGAGCGGCGCTTTGGGCGGATGAAGCCCGGCCAGACCGCGCCCCTGGATGACCAGCGCGCCGCTGTCATCCGGCTCGATCGTCACGCCGAGCGCCTGCATCACGCGGCGGGTGGCGCGCGTGTCGCCTGCGTCGAGCAGGCCGCGCACGACGCTCTCTCCATCGGCCAGCGCCCCGAGGATCAGCGCGCGGTGCGAGATCGACTTGTCACCGGGCACGCGGCATGTTCCGCTGAGCGCGCCGCCCGGCGTCACCTGAACCTGTATGGACTGCGTGAGTGTTTGCGTCATGTGATCATCCGCTCCCCATAAGCAGCGGTGTAGGCGCGGCGCGCTTCGACGATGGCCGCCAACTCGCGTTCGAGCGCGGGCGCGTCGTCCAGCAGCGCGTCAAGCGTATCCAGGTGCGCGCGCAGCTCGGCGGCGGCGCGGCGGACCTGCTCCGCGTTGGTGCTCAGCATCCCGGCGACCATGCTCTCAGTTGTACGCGCGAGCCGCGTCGCCCCGTCGAATCCGCCCGCCGCCAGGGCATAGACCTCGCTATCCTGCGCGGTGCGCGCCATCGCCAGCCGCATCAGCGCGAAGTTGAGCAGGTGCGGCAGATGGCTGGTCAGCGCGGCGAGCTCGTCGTGGCGGCGCCGGTCCAGCCACAGCGGATCCGCGCCAATCACGTGGACGAGGGACTCTGCCAGCGCGCGGGCGGCAGGGGTGGTGCGCGTTGTGTCACACAGCACGAAACGCGCGCCGCGATAGAGCGTCGCGGTCGCGTGTTGATAGCCGTTCTCCGCCAGGCCGCACATCGGATGCCCGCCGACCGCCCACACGCCTTCCGGCAGGCGATCCAGCGCGTCGCAGATCTGCGTTTTGGTGCTGCCGATGTCGATGACGAGCGTTTCGGGGCGGAGGTCGAGCGCGGGGATGGTGTGGAGTATCGCATGAATCGGCCCGGCGAGGATGAGGATATCCACACCGGAAGCGTGCGGCGTGGCGCGGTCGATGGCGCCAGTGTCGCAGGCGTGCGCGGCGGCTTCCGGCAGCGGGTCGTGGCCGGTGATCGCGGCGGCGCGCCCGCGCAGCGCCAGCCCTAGCGAGCCGCCCATCAGGCCGAGGCCCGCGATATGGACGGTACAGTCTTCGAGCGCTTTAGCCATGCTGCGGGACCGCCTGCGGGCTTGGCGCGACCTCGCGCCCGACAATCGGCGCAAGCTGGCGCAGCTTCGTCACCAGCGCCGCGAAGCGCTCCGGCTTGAGCGACTGCTGCCCATCGGACTGCGCGAGTTCCGGCTGCAAGTGCACCTCGAGGATCACGCCATCCGCCCCGGCGGCGACCGCGCCCATCGCCACGCTCTCGACGTATTCCCACTTGCCGACCGCGTGGCTGGGGTCCGCGATGACCGGCAGGTGCGAGATGTGCTTGAGAACCGGGATCGCGTTGAGGTCGAACGTGTTGCGCGTGTACGTCTCGAACGTGCGGATACCACGCTCGCACAGCATGACGCGCATGTTGCCGTGGCTCAAAATGTACTCAGCGGCCATCAGCAGCTCCTCGATGGTGTTGCTCATGCCACGCTTGAGTAGGACCGGGTGCTGGCTCTCGCCGACCGCGTGTAGCAGCGCGTAGTTTTGCATGTTGCGCGCACCGATTTGCAGGACATCCGCGTACTCGCACACCAGCGGGACGAGCGCCGGGTCCATCACCTCGGTGACGATTGGCAGGCCAGTCGCCTCGCGCGCCTCAGCCAGATAGCGCAGCCCTTCTTCGCCCAACCCCTGGAAGCTATACGGCGAGGTGCGCGGCTTGAACGCGCCGCCGCGCAGCGCGGTCGCGCCCGCTTCTTTGACGGCGTGCGCGGTGTCGATGATCTGCTCGCGGCTCTCGACCGAGCACGGCCCGGCGATGATCGCCAGGTGCTGCCCGCCGACCTCGATACCGTTCAGCGGCACGTGCGTGTCGTCCGGGTGGAACTCGCGGCTGGCGATCTTGTACGGGTGGGTGACGGGCATCACCTGATGCACGCCAGACATCACAATGAGTTGGTCGCGGTCGATGGGCGTGCCGCGCCCGATCACGCCGATAATTGTGCGCTCCTTACCATGCGAGAGGTGTACGTCGTAGCCCATCGCGCGGATGCGGGCGATCACCTCGGAAATCTCGCGGGCGTTGGCGTTGGCAGACATAACGATAATCATGGTGATCTCCTGGTCACGCAGACCGGTTCAATAACGCAGCTACAGGGTAGGGCGAGCGACGCGATCGGGGCGCAGCGCTTCAGCGTCCCGCAGATACACATGCTTGATCTCGTCCGCGGTGCGATCGGTGTTCCAATGCACCAGGGCGCGCACGCAGCGCGGCAGGCCATGCGGCACGGCGAGCTCCTGCGCGCACATCACCGCGACCGCTTGCCAGCCGATCTGGCGCGCGGCCACAGCGGGGTACTCAGCGGTCAGATCGGGCGTAACGGTCAGCAGCAGGCTGCACACATCGTCCGGCGCGATCCCGTTGGCCGCGATCAGCGCTTCGAGCAGCTCGCGCGTGGCGCTGAGGATGGCGCTGGCGGTGTTGGCCTCGACGCTGATCGCGCCGCGCACGCCTCGGCAGCAGATCGGTCGTTCGGGCTGGGCAGCGGTCACGGTCTTTCTCCTTCACACGGTCGGTTTTAGTACTTCCACAACAAAAAGGGCGCCGAGCTTGTGCTCTGCGCCCTGTGTTTCTCGCTTGAAACTGGGACTAGCAGCTGCCTGTGGCAGTCGCCAAGCTCGGACCCGTCGTATGGCTCTCAAAATAGAAATAAAAGCTAAACCAGACCCAGGCAGGATTCTGGTCGAGGTGGGTGGAGCGAATGGAGCGCTGACGAGCTTGCATGGCGAGTTCGGTTTATCCTGGTCGGTAATGATAGCACACAGAGTAGCACAGCCCGGCGGGTGATGTCAATCAGTTGGCGCGCTTTGGTGCAAAATGACGAGAGCCTACCAGACGCCTGGAAACAAACGGTAGCGCACGCGCTGGGCATAGTCCTGGTATCCGGCAAGCTCGCTGCGCAGCGTGCGATCTTCGAGCGCGGTACGAAGAATGAAGCACGCGACGGCCAGCAGACTGGGCGCTATTGCCAGCCATGAGCCGAGCACCAGAGGGACCGCAAGCTGGTAAATTATCCCGCCGGTGTAGCCCGGATGGCGGACGAGCCGGTAGGGGCCGTGCGAAACGACCGCGTGTTCGCGCTCGCTCTGGATGCGAACTGTCGCCGAGAAAAAGCGATTGGCTGTCATGGCGGCGAGGGTGATCAACGCGCCGCCCACGAAAAGCAGAATCGCGATAATCCACAGCGCAGTGGGGATCGAGCCGGACCAGCCAAAGCGCTCATCAAGCCCCGCGACCAACCAGGTGAGGAAGGGAAAAACGAGCACCGCCAGAATGACCAGCCAGTTATCCCACGACTTGGTGCCCGCTCGCTTTTCAGACCGCTCGGCCAGCAGTTCCGGGCTGGATGGGATCAGAACGGCAGCATCGAGCGCAATGACCAGGGCCGTCAATCCCAGGCAAACCCACCCTTCCACCCAGCGGAGCGTTCCTGCCGAGAGAAATAAAACGAGCGCGAGCATCACAAGAAAAAATGCTTGTTTGCGCAGCCAGAGCATCACGCCCTGTTTGACCTCGGACGAGGTATTCTGAGCTGGGAGTGGGTTTGTGCGCATCGCGACCTCTTTCAAAGCCCAGTATCGACACTACAGTATAGTGCTGAAATCTCCTTTTAGGAATACCTAATTTTTGGGTATAGTGGAACACCATCACGCGCCAGGACCGAAAATGATCGCCGGAACGCACTGCCACGGTGTAAGGTGATGCCGTCAATCAGGTGACAAGGTTCTCCGGTTGATAGTTGGCCGCAATCTTTTTCGGTGGCTGAAGCAGTGAGTAGTGAGAGGAGCACCATGACAACGATCCGTGTCGCCAGGCGCGACGACTACGAGGGCGTGTGTGCGGTCTTACCGGAGCTAGATAATTTTCACGTTGGCACGCTCCCGCAGTTCTTTCGGCGCTTTGATGCGCCAGCGCGATCCCTGGAGTGGTTCACGGAGTCACTGGAGAACCCGGAAGCGCTGCTGCTCGTCGCCGAGCACGAAGGCATGATTGTCGGCGTTCTGACGGGGCTGGTGCGGCAAAACCCCGAACTCCCCATGTTCGTACCGCGCCGCTGGTTGTTAGTCGATAATGTCGCAGTGCTGAATGCCTACCGGCGGATGGGGCTCGGGCGGGCGCTGATGGAGCAGGCGCACGCGTGGGCGCAAGCGCAAAGCCTCGCAGCGGTTGAGCTGACGGTGTGGGAAGTCAACGAGGATGCAATCGCGTTCTATGAAACGTTAGGCTACACGACGATCGTGCGACGGCTCTGGAAGGGGCTCGAGTAGGGGCGCTCGCACCGCCCCTTAGTCTTCGAGCAGGCTCACGACTTCCGCCACCACGTCTTCGAGCGGCGCGCGTGTGTCGATCTCGTGGTCGGCGCCTCGGCGCAGCAGCGGCTCGACCGTCTCAAGATAGCCCAGCGTGTCCGCCAATTCTTCCGGGCGCTTGCCATACGCGTTGTTCGTGCGCGTCTGCAAGCGCTCGGTGATCACCTCGGCGGGCGCGCTGAGCAGGACGACTTTATCGATCTGCGGATAAAACTTGCCCTGGTTCTCCGCGCACCCGCTCAGAAAGAGGATCTCGTCCCTGTCGACCGAGCCGAGCAGCGCTTGCACGCGGTCCTCACGCCAGCGCCAATCGCCCTCTGGCCCGTATTCGGACCATTCTGGTGCGTCGAGGTCGATCGCCCGGTGGCCCCGCGCGGCAAGCTGCTCGATCACGGTTGATTTGCCGGTGCCGGACATGCCGGTAATCAAAATGCGTCGTGCCACGATCGCGTCTCCTGAAATCAGTGGCGGTCGATCGGTTGTTCGCGGACGGACGCTAGGCCAGCGCGCGGGCGGGTCGGATCTCCCGCGCCGGGAACTTTCCCTCAATCACGGTGTGATAGTACGCTTCCATGTTCACGTCGGCGCGCTGATTGGCACGCATAAACTTGTTGTAGATCCCCATCGACACACCGCGATAGAGTATCACGCGGCCATCGCGGAACGAGACCTCCATTAACTGCCGATCGGCGTCATAACCGGCAGAGCGAAAGATGGGGTCGGTCACTGTTACGCGTGTCATGCTCATCTCTCCTGAAAATCTGAGCATTCAGCAGGTGACCGCCAGCAGTTGGCTCAGGCCGGAAAAGCGAATATGTTGGCGAGTGCTTCAATTTCCATTGGCTTGCGTGGCCATGCGCTAACTGCATATTGCGTTCTGCCAAACGCTATTTTCTTTAATATAGATTATAGAAATTATTGCGCTTCCGCGCATATCGATGCTGACAATCGCATCTGTACGGATGATTGGTATATATGTAAACTAATTGATATACTTCGATTATCTGTGAGCACGTGGGAGCAATTTGTGAGGGAAGGATCGCATGAAGGTTGAGATCTGGTCGGACATCGCCTGCCCGTGGTGCTATATCGGCAGGGCTCGGTTTGCGAAGGCGCTTGCGCAGTTTCCGCATCGCGATCAGGTGGAGGTGCTCTGGCGCAGCTACGAGCTGGATCCGCGCGCGCCGCGCGAAGCGACGCAGTCGATTGGCGAGGTGCTGGCGCGCAAGTATGGTATCAGCCGCGAAGAAGCGGAAGCGATGACCGCGCAGACGGCGCAAGTAGGCGCGCAGGAAGGGCTGGAGATGCGCTTTGATCGCGTCCAGCCGGTGCGCACGTTCGACGCCCATCGCCTGCTGCATCTCGCGGCGAAGCACGGCGCGCAGGATGCGCTCAGCGAGCGGCTGCACCGGGCGCACTTCACCGATGGATTGAACGTGGCCGATCACGATGTGCTGACTCGGCTGGCGGCGGAGGTTGGTCTGGATGC
>Ga0079223_10002923_pt1 | contig 10702 bp, 12 predicted proteins | sample Stecom2011_FD_75072 | JGI IMG/M metagenome (GOLD analysis project Ga0079223, IMG submission 75072) | Agricultural soil microbial communities from Utah to study Nitrogen management - Steer compost 2011 | ecosystem: Environmental > Terrestrial > Soil > Agricultural land | place: USA: Utah...
ATACATACCGATTTTTGCATCATTAGTTACTTCCTGATTAAAGAAAACTTCCCATTCATGCTCTTCAACTAGTTCTTTAATACCTGCTTTTCTTTCATTGTACATAATTCCTAATGTTCCCCAGAAATAAGGAACAGCATAATCTTGATTACCTGCAAAGTATTCATCACGTAAAGCTTCTAGATTTTCATCAAAGTTCGCTTCACTATAATTCGGTATTTTATCAAAATCAAGTTCATACAAAAGATCTTCTTTATATAATTTATGAATCATATAATCACTAGGAACAGCAACATCATATGATGTTGTTTGCGAATGAATTTTTGTATACATCGCTTCATTTGATTCAGCCGGATCAATTACAACCCTAACATTAAATTCATCTTCAAATTGAGCTACTAACTCTTCATCAATATATTCTCCCCAATGAAGAACATATAATGCTGGACGACGATCACATCCACCTAAAATAACTAATGTTATTAACAAAACAATAATACCTAAAAATTTTTTCACTTTACTTTTCCTTTCTTGCTACGCAAAACATTGTAAACTATTAAAACGACAATAGTTCCAATTGATATTAAAGTATTATATGCAGAGGCTTTTTGCATAGCATTATTTCTCAATGGATTTTTAATTAAATATAGCCAAATTGAGAAATTTTGCACACCTCTTCCCATTGTCATATAACTTATGACAAAATCGTCAATGCTCATTGTAAAAGCAATTAAACCACCAACAATTATTCCTGTTTTAATTGAAGGAACAATTACTTTCATCAATGCCTTGAAAGGAGTACAACCTAAGTCTAGTGCTGCATCATAAAGGTTAGGGTCAATTTCATTTAACTTTGGTAAGACACTTAAAACCACATAGGGTATACAGAAAAAGACATGACTAATAAGCATTGTCGTATATCCAAAAATTTCGATGTTTAATAAAATAGCAATAAACCTAAATATTAACATCAAAAACACACCAGTAACAACTTCAGCATTTAATATCGGAATATTATTCAATAAGATGATTCTACGTCTTCTTTTTTTATGCATTGAATTAATTCCAATTGCAAAAAATGTTCCTGCAACTACACTAATGATAGTTGCTAAGAAAGCCATTGAAATCGTATTATATATTGCTTGCATTAATGCCCGATCGTTGAACATTTCCACATACCATTTAAACGTGAAACCAGTAAAACTAGAACCAGTAGTACTAGCATTAAATGACTGGGTGATAATATATAAAATCGGAAAATATAAAAGCAATAATATAATCCCAAAGAATGCCCATTTCAACACCGTAAGAATTTTACCTCTTACTACCTTAGAAGGCGCATTTAGCATCATAATAATGTCTCTCCTTCGGCGTCTACACGGCTAATAATATAAAGTGACCCAATTACTAAAATAATAATAACTAAGGAAATTAAACTCCCAATATTATACATTAGTGACTTTTTGAAATATCTTTCAATAATATTACCAATTAATTGAATATTTTCTCCACCTAAGATTTCGGAAATAGTAAAACCCATAGCTGATGGTAAAAACACCATAATAACACCAGTCGTTACTCCTTTTAAAGATAATGGTAATGTTACCTTAGTAAAGGTTTTAAAATTATTAGCGCCTAAATCTTGACTTGCCTCAAGCAAGGATGGATCAATTTTCTCCAATACAGTATAGATAGGGAAAATCATAAATGGCAAATACATGACCACCATTCCTAGTATTACTGCCCCGCTTGTACCATAAAAATCTAAACTGAAACCAAAAGTATTTTTTATAAATCCTTCTGGTAAACTCATCATTTGCATTGCTCTTAATCTTAAAAGCATATTTGTCCACATTGGTAAAATAATGATAAGCAATACTACATACTTATTAGTAAATTTACTTGTGTGAATAATATAAGCTATTGGATAACCAATCAATAAACAAATAATCGTTGCAATCAATGAAAACTCCATTGAGCGTAAAAAAGCCTTTGTATATGTCGGATTAGCTAATTCAGAAAAATTATCTAGTGTAAATTTTGCTGTAGAGAAATTAAGCCCATTTAGATCTAAGAAAGATAAAATTATCATAAACACAAGCGGAATAACAACAAAAATAATCATCCAAACTTCATATGGCTTGGCGAATTTACTAAACTTTTTCATCTTCTTCCACCTTCATTAAATGGATTTCATAAGGATCGACAGAAAAGCCAATCTTATCTCCAACTTTTGCATTTTCATATTGATGGAGAACAAATTCCTTGCCATCAACGATTGCGCAAATTTCAAAGTGAACTCCTTTAAAGATTGTTGCATCAACTATTCCGATAAGTTTAGCTTCTTCTAAAGGAACAACATCAAAGTCTTCTGGTCTAATAACAACATCGCAAACCTCACCGACAGCAAAATTATCATCAACACACTCAAAGACTTCGCCCATAAACTCAACTTTTCGATTGCCTTTATATACACCACGAATAATATTACTTTCACCAATAAAATTGGCAACAAAACGGTTTTTAGGTTCATTATAAATATTTTCTGGAGTTCCTATTTGTTGAATAACTCCTTCATCCATTACAACAACAGTGTCAGACATCGTTAATGCTTCTTCTTGATCGTGGGTAACAAATACGAAGGTAATACCAATTTCTCTTTGCATTTCTTTTAACTCATATTGCATGTTTTGTCTTAACTTTAAGTCTAGAGCTGCTAAAGGTTCATCTAGTAGTAAAATCTTTGGTTTATTTACTATTGCTCTAGCAATTGCAACCCTTTGTTGCTGCCCACCACTTAAATTATCAACTTTTCGGTTTTCATAACCTTCTAGATTAACTAATTTTAAAACATCGCGAACAGCTTCATCAATATTATGTTTGCTCATCATTAGTTTTTTAGCCTTTTTTTCTTCATCAACATAACGTGCATCGAGTTCTTTTAATTCAAGTTCAAGGGCTTCTAACCTTGCCTCATATGTATTTGCTTCTGCCTCTTTTAAAGCTTTTTGATACTTTTTTAAAATTTTATTCTTCGCTTTTGGATTTTGTAAAATTTCCGTTTCTATTTTTTCTTGCAAAGATTCTAGTAAAGCTTCAGCTGCTTTCAATTCTGCACTATCTTTATCTAAAGTGGCAATTTGGTTTTCTAAAATAGCAGTTTTCTTTGCATATCTATTTTCAATTTCTTCAAGTTTTGAAGCAATTAATATTTCTTCTTCTTCCTGAATTTTTTCCTGAATTTCACTTTTTATTTCTTTTAAACGTAATCTATTAGCATTTTTTTCTTCTTTGCTTATCCTTGAAGATAAGCTTTTTTGCAGCATTCGCCTTTCATCTTCATATCTGCGTCTAATACTACTTTTTAAGTCTGCTTTTTGGCGACTAAAGTTACGTAAACCAAAGGCTATATTATCATATACATTTAAATGTGGAAATAAAGCATATCTTTGAAATACAGTATTGATTGGCCTTTCGAAAGGTGCTAGATGGTTTACAACTTCACCATCTAAAATTATTTCTCCAGAATCCGGGGTTTCAAAACCCCCAATCATTCTCAAAGTAGTTGTTTTTCCACAACCACTTGGGCCAACCAAAGTAATAAATTCATTTTCATTAATATACAAATTTAAATCTTTTACTACTTCTTTACCATCATAACTTTTAACAATGTTTTTCAACTCAATTAATTTCTTACCCATTTTCCATATCCTTTCAAATTAAAAAAGCTGATGCGAAACATCAACTCTAAAAAAATCAAAATTTATAAAAACTAAATAAAATGGCGGAGTAGGAGGGATTTGAACCCTCGCACCAGTTTCCTGATCTATGCCCTTAGCAGGGGCACCTCTTCAGCCTCTTGAGTACTACTCCAATAACCTATAATATGTTACCTTACTAACATATATTTGTCAAGTTATATAGTTTTTAAAGGATGAATAAAAAACTAAGATATCTTGTCCATTGCAAATTGAAGCTCCCTGAAAATATCGTTCGCAGTAGAGTACCAATCGACAATAGTTCCCTGGGATATGCGGAGGAGTATAGGCATCCTGTTTTCCATTACTTGGAGATCAGAAAATCGAGAAACATTGTTAATTTGATTTTGATTACTAACAACACTTCTATTTCCAAAGTAATTTACATCCAATCCATAAATTTTAGTGATTTCGTTTCTTTTAGAATAGCGTTTCACAAAATTGAAATAATTAAAAATTGCTGGGTTAACTTCTTCTAATTTATCCCCATCCATTCTATTATTATCCATATTACTATTGTAAATATACACATAATAATCTTCTTCTTGTTCAAATACTCCTTGTCCAACTAAACTAAGTTTATTGCTAGCAATATCATCATAAGATTTAATTGGTTTTAATTGAACTATCATGATGATTATAGTAACAATAAAACCGATTGTTAATAATCCAATAATAGACCAAAAAGTGTATAATTTAATTTTGTCTGGTTTTGATATATTAGTTACACCCATAAAATGCGTTTTTAAGAATTAAAAACTAACTCCTTCCATGTAAAATACAACTTATATTATACTAAAAAAAAGTCCCTTAAGCAAGACTTTTTTAAATGATTTTATTTTCCTTCATTAAGCATATATGAAGAAGCAACCCTCAATAACTCATCTAATTTAATTTCTTGTGCTGCCAATGTATATTCAATTCCTTCATATACAAACTTAACATAATGGTCCGTTAACAATCCAGCAACACCGAATACCATTAAAATATTTCCTTCTTCTTCAACTGAAGAAACTTCCTCGCTATCATCAACTAATTCCTGGATTATTGTAAATCCATAGTCACCACTAAATTTCATTACTACACGTTCTTTAGTTATGCTTTGGCTGTCTAGCTCTGTATTTTCAGGCAAATATGCCGGTAAAGCCATTGAACGATCCTGAAATACTAAACCATCTTCACCATATTCTAATCGTGCATATGATAATGATTCATCAACTTCAAATTCACTTGCACTCAAATTATAATCAAGTTCAATACTATTAAATACACAACGTATGTACATATCACCATCTTGATTATAAACCTTTACTTCTGTAGGTAAGCCTGAAGCTTTTTGAAAAACAATCTTTTGTTTTACAACATTAGCATCAGTATGCATCTTCGTTTCTGTTTCCAATTCGACCATCGTCTCATTTTCAGTTCGAATAGGATTTTCTTCATTGGCGATATCTTTGGCTAATGACTGCAACAAATATGGATAGCTGGCATTAGCTGGCCATGAACTTTGAATTTTAAAATTTTTATTGACTGATGGTACTAAAACATATACTCCATTTTCATTTTTCAAAATAATTTGCTGATCATTATTTTCAAGCGATTTGATTGTTACTTTAATTAAATCCGGTTCTTTATAATAAACTAAAAACTCACTTTGCTTACGATCATTATTATAAAATGTTTCCATCATACCTTCGACTTTATAAGATTTTGAGTCTGATAGTTTTTTCATAAACTCAGTTTCAATATCGCCTTTTTTGCCACATCCAACCATTAAAAGCATAAATAACAAAAGTATCAGTATTTTCTTCATTATACACCTCTACATCTAATGTTATGAAATATCGGCTTTAATTATGTATAAATAATACGAAAATACAAACAATATAACAAAACAAGGAGGTATTAACATGCATGTTCTACAAAAAATTGCTATTGTTATTGTTATAATAGGCGCATTAAATTGGGGCCTAATCGGATTGTTTAATTTCAACTTAGTAGCATTTATATTTGATAATATCAGCGAAGTTATATCGAGAATTATTTATGTGCTTGTTGGAATAGCAGGCGTAATCAGTATTTCTTGTTTATTTAACCGAACAATATGATAATATTAAAATTAGAAAAGAATCCAGGGCGCATATGCGTCCTATTTTCATTTAAAAAAAGAGAGAAATTTTCCCTTACATTTCAAAACAAGGTTCAATTAAAACAACAAAAGAAACTGTGTGCGTTCGATTATGACTAATTGAAATTAATACCTTGTCTTCACAATCACTTTTTAGGTATGGACTACCATCTTCTTTATTTAAGATTGATACTTTTGAAAAATCAATTTTTAAACCCGTTTTTATTAATGCTTCTTTAGTAGCAAATCTACCAGCGATGTATTCAAGCTTTCGTGATTTTGCTGTAAATGTATTTAATCTTTCTATTTCTTCATTAGATAAAATGCGCTTTAATTTTTTTTCATTATCGAGAAAACCTTCAAAACGGTCATTTTCAATAATATCAACACCTATATTTTTTATCATAATACTCCTCTTTATTCATTTTTTAAAGTTTTAGCAAGATCTCGAAGATCACGAAAACAATGATTGATTCCCGATTTACTTAAATGTCTGCCAATAGTTTGTTCACTAACTTCACTTAACTCAGATAATGAAGAATCAGGATAATTAGTTCTTAAAATTATTGCTTCCATAAGCCTTGTAGAAAGCGATCCAAAACCTTTATGTTCTTCAATTATCTTAATATCTTGGAGTTGTCTTAACGCAGAAGCTTGGGTTCTACTACTATTAGCAATATCACAATTCATAATTCGATTAACAACATTATTTAAATCACGTTTAATTCTTTCATTTTCAAAACTGAATAGCATATTATTAGCACCAATGATCTTTAAAAAGTCACCTATATGTTCACTTTTTTTAATATATACAACTAAGCCTTTAGATCTTTCTACAACTTTACCTTCAATATAATAATCAGATAGAATTCCTAGTAAATAATCCACTTCATGTTCATCATTGCAAACAATTTCTAAATGATAATTACTTTTACGAGGATCATTTATTGAACCACGTGCTAGAAAAAATCCCCTTAGTACATTATCTTTATTATTATCATAAGCACTTGATGTTTTTACAAAATTTAAATCTGCATCAATTATATCTAAATCAATTAAAATTTCTTTAGCTTTTTCACTTACAATAATATAGTATTGGTCTTTATAATCTAAATTAGGTCTTTTTGAAGAAAATATCTCCAAATTAATTTTGTATATCCGTTTTAGTAAAAAGGTAATCCGGCGAACAAAGAATAAACTAGCACTAACAAATTCAAACTGGCAATCATTTTCATACATTAATATATTTGCTTTTAATTTAACAATTCCATAAAGCTCAGCTTTTAGTCCTTCGTTAGAAACATTTAATGTTGCTACTTCCTTTTTAACATCTAATGCAAAAGACATATTAACGACAACATTTTACTGCATGTAATGCGGCAATTGCCCCATCACCAACGGCAGTTACTATTTGTCTTATCTCCTTTTCTACAATGTCACCAACAGCATATAAACCTTTTATATCTGTCTGGCAATTTTTATCAACTTTGATAAAGCCAGCATCATTAGTGATATTAAGATGTGATACTAATTCTGAAGATGGCAAGAAACCAATATATTCAAACAATCCTTCTACCTTTAGTTCGCGCCCAGATTTTAATGTTAATTTCTCAAGCGCTTCGCCGCCATCCATTCTCGCAATTTCATCATCTAAAACCAATTCAATATTTTTAATTCTTCTAATTTTTTCAACTAAAATATCATCAGCACGGAATTGTCTGCGGCGATGGATTAAATAAACTTTGTTTGCAATTCCTGATAAGTATAAACTTTCACCTACGGCAGAATTTCCGCCACCAACAACGGCAACATCTTTACCTTTGTATAAATTCCCATCACAAATTGCACACCAAGAAACACCTTTACCATCATATTTTTCTTCACCAGGAACATCTAATTTTCGATGCTTCATCCCAGTGGAGATAATTACTGTTTTAGCTTCTAGTTTTCTGCCACTTTTTAAGCCCACTTCAAAACCTTCTGGTGTTTTATCAACTGATGTTGCAAATTCGCTAATGTATTCAGCACCTAATTTAGTTGCTTGCATGTACATCTTCATTGAAAGATCGGCTCCAGGTATTTCTTCAAATCCAGGGTAGTTTTCTACTAATGCCGTATTAGTAACTTGCCCTCCCGGAACATCCCCTTCAACGATCGCAACTTTCATATTACTTCTTCTTATATAAATACTTGCTGCAAGTCCACCTGGACCAGCACCAATAACAATTGTATCAAACATTTTTTCCTCCTTCGATAATTTCCAAAATCTCACTAAATTCATCTATTACATAATCAACTTTGACTGATTCTGGTAAATTAGCCCAACTAACAATGATTATTTTCACATTTGCATTTTTAGCTGCCTCAATATCATAAATTGAGTCACCGACAAAAATACAATCTTCTTTAAATTTTTCCTTAATTTTATAAATGCCTTCTGGATGTGGCTTCGGATTAACTACATCATTATACCCAATTATAAAATCAAAATAAGGAAATATGCCTAGTGTCTTAAATTCAAACCTTATTGCCTCGCTATGTTTATTAGATAAAACTGCAAGTTTATGGCCCTTAGATTTAAGATTCTTTAACACGGGAATTAAATTGGGAAATGTCTTTAAATATTTTTCCGCATTTTCATTACTAAATTTTTGATATTCAAGAATCAATAGTTTAATTAATTCATCATCGCTAGTAACTTTCTTAAAAGTATCCGGAAGCGGAGGTCCAAAAAAACTTTTTAATAGTTTTTCATCATATTCATATTCTGGTAAGTATTTTTTGAATGTATGAATATATGAAGCTCTAACTAGTGGGTAAGTATCTAAAATCGTTCCATCCACATCAAAGATTACAACCACATTATGCCTCGTTAAATTCCTTAAAGCTTACTGGGTATATTTTATAAACTCTTCTAATAATAAACCAAGCAAGACCAATAATGAATAATATTATTGAAGTTAATTGCGCCATCCTTATCCCACCAATCATTAGTGGATCAGTTCGTAATCCTTCAATAAAGAAACGGCCAATAGAATACCAAATTAGATAAAAGCTAACTGCGTCACCAACCCAATACTTTTTAGAAAATCTTCTAACAACTACAAGTAAGAGTAAACCAATAGCATTCCAAACCGATTCATATAAAAATGTCGGATGATAATAACCTACTTCTTCAGATATTTTCGGGATATATTTAGTAATATACATTTGGTCAATAATGAAATTTGGTAAATGTAGGTTCTCAAGCCATGCTCTTTGTGCATCTAAAGTTGCTCCTGGAACTAAACCACCATGAGCTTCTTGATTAAAGAAGTTACCCCATCTACCAAAAATTTGCCCAACCAAAAATCCTGGGCCTATTAGTTCTCCTAATTTTAATAAATTAACCTTTTTACGCTTCGCATAAAAATATACAAAAATAGCAACAGCGACAACAGCACCATGAATTGCTAGTCCACCATCACGGATAGCAAATATTTTAGATAAATCACCTTTATAGGTATTCCATTCGAAAATAACATACCAAAGACGTGCGCCTAAGATACCGACGATGATACCCCAGATAAGTCCATCAAGAATGACATCTTCACCAACATCAAGTTTTTTTGCTACTCTAAGACCCCAAAAAAGGGCTACTAAAATTCCGGTAACTATTAACACTCCATACCAATATACATCTAAGCCAAATATCGAAAAGGCTACATTATTTAAAGGTTTGATTTCATTATGGTTATATAAAAACATTATTTTGTTTTATCTCCTTTGACAATTTTTTCTAACTTTTCCGCAAAATCCAAAGCTACATTACGACCAAATGATTTTAAGCGCCAGTTCATTGTTGCAACTTCGATTAATGTGGAAATATTACGCCCTGGTTGGACAGGTATTGTTACTTTCGGTATAATTGTATCAAATATTTTATGTGTTTCTTCTTCAATTCCTAATCTACTATAGGTATGTTCTTTATTCCATTCAATCAATTCAACAACAAATTGAATTCTCGTTTTCCTGCGAAATGCCTTTACGCCAAATAAATCAACTACATCAACAATCCCTAAACCTCTAACTTCCATTAAACGTTTAGTAAGTGATGGTGATGAAGCAATAATAATTCCAACTTCTTTTTGGCTAACAATTACCCTGTCATCGGAAATAAGTGTATGGCCACGATTTACCAATTCCAAAGCTGACTCACTTTTACCAACAGAACTTTTTCCAATTATTAAAACACCTACACCATATACATCCATCATAACACCATGAACAGATTTTCGTTCAGCTAAAGCTTCTGATAAGAAATTCGAAAGATTATTCATAAACGGCGTCGTTGTCTGTTTAGTCTTCAAAATAGGGATTTTATACTTCTCAGATGCGTTTAAAAACTCTTCAGGTAAAACTGACACATGCTTTGTAAAAACGAATGCAGGGGGATTTCCCGCAAACAAGTTCATAATCCGTTCTTGCTTTTCATCATCACTTAACATGAGGAAAATATTATATTCTTTACTCCCAATTATTTGAATCCTATCACGTTCATAAAAGGAAAAATAATCCGAATATATTTCAACACCAGGACGAGAGAGAACACTTCTAGTAACTTGGCGATCCAAATATTCCTTACCACTAATTACTTCTAAATCTAATTCTTCAACTACATCTTTAATAAATACTTCGTCGATCATTCTCTACCTCTTTCGATTAATATGCCTGCTTATTTTTCTTCTTGCTAAGTAACTTCTAATCATGCTTCTCACAATTATAACAATCACAAATATTAATAACAAGCGATTAACTGCTGTTATTTCTACAAAAT
>Ga0079223_10002925_pt1 | contig 10701 bp, 6 predicted proteins | sample Stecom2011_FD_75072 | JGI IMG/M metagenome (GOLD analysis project Ga0079223, IMG submission 75072) | Agricultural soil microbial communities from Utah to study Nitrogen management - Steer compost 2011 | ecosystem: Environmental > Terrestrial > Soil > Agricultural land | place: USA: Utah...
ATAAAAAGGTTAAGATTTAAGATTAAGAATAGAAGCATACCCCCAATAATTGAAGATCCTAATAAATCTAGTATTATACTCATAACATTAATTCTTTGAATGAAGTGAAAAAATAAATGATAAAGAAACAGGGTAAGTCAGAAAATCACTCGATACAGTAACTTTCACCTTTTTGAAAAATGTCTGTGTGCCGCTGTCTTTCCCATCCTCATCTACATAATTAACTTGGCATAAAAGCGAGTAACCTTCAGCATGTGGAAGATTTATATCTCTTGGATAACCATTATAATCATCTATATCATCAAAGTGAGGCCACGTTTCTCCATCCTTGCCCAATGAACCCGCAGGAGTTAATTGATGAGCTGCAATTGCCTGAAAATCAATTGTTTTTTCATCGAAAGCTTTTTGTTTAATTTCCTCAATCAGATCATCGGCAAGTGAAAATGCGGTAAGGTATATTTTATTTTCAATTTCAACAGAGTTGTTACTTAAAACTATAGAGTTAAATTTTAAAGATAATAAAGCAAGGATTGCCATTGCTCCAATTGCTAAATAAAGATTGTATTCCTGTCATAATTTTCTGTAGTTTGAATAATCGTAATATTATTAACAATAAACGTTCCCTTTTTTTTCAGCGTGTAATTAATTCAGGTATGATTGCTTTTATTGATACATTGCAATTTTTTAATGTAATTATTACAAGGAAGGATAGGTTTTTACTTAATGGAAAAATGAATTGCTTGTTAAAAAGAATTTCATCTTCATTTTTTATATTTTTGAGACAAAGACAGAACTATTAATTCAAACAGGAAAAGAAAAATGGCAGCCAACATTGAAATGATTAAGAAAGTTTATTCAGAATATAAAAATAGAATTAAAGAGGTTAGAAAAGTTTTAAATCGTCCTTTAACTTACAGTGAAAAAGTTCTCTATGCTCATTTGTGGGATAAACCGGAAAAAGAATTTGTAAGAGGGAAAGATTATGTTGAATTAGCCCCGGACAGGGTTGCAATGCAGGATGCTACAGCGCAAATGGCTCTTCTTCAGTTCATGTCTGCAGGTAGAAAAACAACAGCCGTTCCTACAACTGTTCATTGTGATCATTTAATTCAGGCACAGGTCGGTGCAAAGGATGATTTATTAAGGGCAACTGAAGAGAATAAAGAAGTATTTGATTTTCTTGAAAGTATATCCCGTAAATATGGAATAGGTTTCTGGAAACCAGGTGCTGGAATTATTCACCAGGTTGTTCTTGAAAATTATGCTTTTCCCGGCGGTATGATGATAGGAACTGATTCTCATACTCCAAATGCCGGCGGACTTGGAATGATTGCCATCGGTGTTGGTGGAGCAGATGCTGTTGATGTTATGGCTGGTATGCCATGGGAATTAAAATGGCCAAAGATTATAGGAGTAAAGCTTACAGGAAAAATGAATGGCTGGACATCTGCAAAAGATATTATTCTTAAACTCGCAGGAATCTTAACTGTAAAAGGTGGTACAGGTGCAATTGTAGAATATTTTGGCGAAGGTGCTTCTTCAATTTCATGTACAGGTAAAGGTACCATTTGTAATATGGGTGCAGAGATTGGTGCAACTACTTCTGTTTTTCCTTTTGATGATCGTATGGCTGCTTATTTAAGAATTACAGACAGAGCAGATGTTGCTGCCCTTGCAGAAAGTAATGCAGATGAACTGACAGCCGATCCTGAAGTTCTGAAAAATCCTGAAAAATATTTTGATCAGATAATTGAGATAAATCTTTCAGAGCTCGAACCACATCTTAATGGTCCTTTCACACCTGATAAAGCATGGCCTATCTCTAAAATGAAAGAGGCTGTTAAAGAATATAATTATCCCGATGCGATTAAAGTTGCTTTAATTGGTAGCTGTACAAACTCAAGCTATGAAGATATCGACAGAGCAACAAGTATTGCGCGTCAGGCATTGAGCAAAGGTTTAAAAGCAAAATCGCAATTTACAATTACACCCGGTTCAGAACAGGTAAGGGCAACAATTGAAAGAGATGGTCAGCTAAAAACATTAACTGAATTTGGCGGACTTATACTAGCAAATGCATGCGGTCCCTGCATAGGTATGTGGAAGAGAATGGATATTAAAACAGGAGAAAGAAATACTATAGTAACTTCATTCAACAGAAATTTTGCAAAAAGAAATGATGGAAATCCTGAAACACTTGCGTTTGTTGCCAGCCCTGAAATAACAACAGCACTTGCAATTGCAGGCAGGCTTTCCTTTAATCCATTAACAGATGAACTTGAAAATGAAAAAGGTGAAAAAGTAAAACTTGATCCTCCTTCAGGTGAAGAGCTTCCTCCTAAAGGTTTTGCAAAAGGTGAAAGCGGATTTATTCCACCATCAGAAAATGGAAGAGATATTGAAGTCGTAATAAAACCGGATAGTGAACGTCTTCAATTATTAAAACCATTTGAACCCTGGGATGGAAAAGATTTTGTTGATTTGCCAGTTCTTCTTAAAGCGAAAGGTAAATGCACAACTGATCATATATCAATGGCAGGACCCTGGTTAAGATACAGGGGACATCTTGATAATATTTCCAACAATATGTTCCTCGGTGCAATAAATGCATTTACCGGTGATGCAGGTAAAACAAAAAATATTTTTACCGGAGAGTATAAATCAATTCCTGATGTTGCAAGAGAATATAAATCAAAGGGTATTGGATGGGTTGTTGTTGGTGATGAAAATTATGGTGAAGGTTCAAGCCGTGAACATGCTGCAATGGAACCAAGATATCTTGGCGGAAAGGCAATTATTGTAAGAAGCTTTGCAAGAATTCATGAAACTAATCTTAAAAAACAGGGAATGCTTCCATTAACTTTTGCAGACCCGAAAGATTATGATAAGATTCAGGAAGAAGATAAAATTACATTAATGGTTTCTGAACTTGCTCCTGAGAAACCCGTAAAGATGATAATTAAACATAAAGATGGTTCTTCCGATGAAGCACTTCTTAACCATACTATGAATGAAGCACAAATCAAATGGTTTAAAGCAGGCAGCGCATTAAATTTAATTGCCCAGCAGAATAGATAAAAATTATAAAGGAGTGAGATAGTTAAATTCTCACTCCGGCTTTCAAACCTAAATTAAAAATATTAAAACCCTGAATTCTTGGTGCACTTCCTTCGCCAGTATAAAATAAAAGAGTATATTCCACAAAAGGTGTAAACACAATTGGCTCAAGGTTAATAATATTCAAGCCGGTCATAAACTGTAAAGCTGTTTCATAATCATATCTGGGTGAACTTTTTATAACTGGATTCCACCTGTAAATTCCTAATCCTCCCTGAATGAAAAAATTATTGATAAAATTTAGCGGATGATATCTGTAAGACGAAAAAAAGCTAAAAGTTTCAAATTTAGTATTTATTAAATCCCAACTGCCCAATTTTATATTATACGGAACTGAATTATAGATAATAGATGTAACCAGGGCATTATTTCTGTCAAAGTAAAATGAAGCTTCTAAATTATAAGAATAATTATTCCCATAAGTTATTTTGAAGCTGGATATTTCAGAACCTGCAGCTCTGCCAACTCTTGATGTATATCCTAATCCAAATGAGAGAATAATTTTTTCTAATAGCGGAGGGGTTTTACTCCTGATTTTATCTTTATAAAAGATATTATCATTTACTTCAAGTGTAAATTGAAAAACTTCATATGGAAATTCCCATCTAATAAAATTATTATTATGAACATTGTGTGAAACACCTGCAAAACCGGCAGTGAATTTATAATCATAAAATTCAAATCCAATATTAAATCCATGGTTATAAAAATTCATAAGATTGGATTTATTTCCTTGAGAATAATTACCAACAAAAAATTCTTGGATAAAATTAAAGTTATCTCCGAGTCTAAGTGGTTTCCATACAAAACCCAAACCTGTATGAAGGGAAACATCATTTGGAAAATCCGACCAATCAGTAAAAAGAGTTTTAAACGATGATTGACCATGCATCTGATTATCTCTTTCGTCAAAAGGTTTTGAAATTCCCAGCATAAAAGGAATTGAAAAATAATCACTTTCAGTGGTGATAACGTTTAATCCCAGATTCAAATTTGTTGGCGGCGGATCATATACGACACTATTTATACCATTAAGGTTTCCAAATTCATATTTAATTGCCGGACCCAGATTCATTAGTGAAAAACCAAAACTAAATCTTTTCTCACAAAATTCCGGATTGTAAAGCAGTCCAAGACTTACGGAAAATGATTCAGGTTTGTAATCATATAAATTCATATAAGCATATCTTAATTGAATTCCTCCCCAAAAATTATCTGCAATCTTCCGGGAATAGCCTGCTGATATACTTCGATCATACATATTAAATTTTTCACCTGTTCCATCGGGAAATTCCATATTAGTTATAAGTACTTCTCCATAGCTCCGATTTTCATAAGATACTCCAAAAGATCCAATATCTTTTACATTTTGGTAAACAGAAATATTTATTAAAGGAAAAGGACCAAAACCAACCATATAAAACGGGTTTCTGAAGTATGAAATTTTTGTGCTTTTTGTTAAAGCTAATTTTGCAGGATTGTATGTTAATGCATCATCATTCGATAGTACAGCTACCCCTTGCCATCCTGAACTAAACGCTGAAACAGATTGTGGATAATTAACAAAATAAAAAGCCTGGGTTTGTGCCGGAAGGTGTGATTGATAAATTATTAGTGCAGTACAAATAAAAAATATTTTTTTCATTTTCTCCCCTATAAGGAATATAAATACAAATCAAATATAAGAGTTATCCGGATTAGAAACATTTAAAAGTACTTATTCATTACATAGTATTACACATTACAAAATCTTATTTTTCCTAATAAAAATTTTGAGTAAATGACTTTTCTTAACCCTGCTGTTTTATTTGGTTTATTAGCTGCATCAATTCCGGTTCTGATTCATCTTTTAAATCTCAGAAAATTAAAGAAGATTGAATTCAGTACTCTCACTTTTTTAAAGGAGATGCAGAAGAACAGAATCAGAAGAATAAAATTAAAGCAATGGATTCTTCTTGCATTAAGAGTTTTAATTATTATTCTTCTCGTATTTGCTTTTGCCAGACCCACCCTCGAAGGTGTTGCAATAGGCGGGACAACTTCTGCTGCAAAAACAACCTCGGTTTTTATTCTCGATGATACATTCAGCATGTCTGTGATTGATGCCAATGGCTCCTACCTTAACCAGGCTAAAGAAGCAATACGTGAATTAATAAATAATCTTCAGGAAGGTGATGAAGCTTGTCTTATTCTTGTATCAGGTAAAAACAATGATGAAATAAAAGCTTCATCAAATTTAAAGGAAATTATTGACAGAATTGCTGAAGTTGAACCTGCTTATACAAGCGGTTTAATTAATACTGCAGTAGTTAAAGCAGCAGAGGTGTTATCAGAATCTGAAAACTTTAATAAAGAGATTTACATTTTTTCTGATTTCCAGGAGAGCAGAATTACAGAGAAAGGTTCAGTTTCTGATTTAAGTCAGCTTCTTACCGAAAATGTAAAAATCTATACTTTTAATTATTCGGGTAAAAGTGTTTACAATGCTGGTATAGATAAGATAGATGTTGAATCACAAATCTTTGAGAAAGATAAACCTGTTGCATTCAGCATTACTGTAACAAATTATTCTTCTGATGATATAAATAATCTTGTTGTTTCTCTTTTTGTAAATAGTGAAAGAAAAGCTCAGCAAAGTTTAAATCTTCCGGCAGGTTCTTCTTCAGTTATAACTTTGGAAGCTTTGTTAAATCAGACAGGTTATAATGAAGTTTTTGCTGAAATTGAGGATGATGAAATTTTACACGACAACAGAAGATACACCACAGTTTTTATTCCTGAAAAAATTCCTTTAATAATTTTTTATGATATAGAAAGTGATACCCGATTTGTTGAACTTGCTTTAACATCTTCAGGCAGCAGCGAAATATTTTCTGAAAATAATTCAGGTGAAATATCAAAAAGAAATCTGAGCCAGTTATCATCGGTTAATCTAAACCGTTATGATGTAATTTTCATAATTGGTTCAGAAAATTTTAATGATGCTCAGCAATTAAATGATTTTGTAAATAACGGAGGAGGATTATTTATTTTCCCGGGAAGCAATTCAACTGAACAAAATTTTAATAATCTTCTTTCTTCATTAAATCTTCCTCCTGTTCAGGGGTCATTCGGTAAAGCAGAGGATAAAGAGAATGTAGTTAATTTTGAAAAAACAGAATTTATGCATCCACTCTTTCAGAACATCTTTACCGAAGGGGTAAAAAAGAAAATTGAGTCTCCCGATATCTTTCATCATTTCAGGGCATCGACAGGGGGAAGGGGGACACCAATTATAACATTAATGAATGGCTCATTTTTCTTAGCTGAATTCCAATCAGGCAGCGGAAAAGTTCTGGTTTCTACTTCTGCACCAATATTAAGCTGGTCAGATTTTCCATTGAAAGGAATTTTCCCTCCACTCATTAATAAATCTGTTTTTTATCTTGCTTCCGGTAACAGGGCAGAAAAAAGTTTTCTCGCCGGGGAAACTATTTTTGCAAACATTAGTAACAGGTCGGTATCAGGTTTAAAGATAGAAAAACCTTCACCCCAGACTGATGATGTAATTGAAGAATTTATAAAACCCGAAGGGGCGGCAGCGGATAATTTTTCTTACAGCAATACTGATTTTACAGGAATACTAAAAGTATATACCGGTAATGAGCTGATTGAAAAAATTCCGGTTAATCATAATCCACTTGAATCGATTGTTAATTCAACAAAAGAAAATTTATTTGAAAATTATCTTTCAGAAATAAATTTTAAAGGCACTCATATTAATATTAGTAAAGACCAGAATCCTGTTGAAGTAATTCTCCAGGCACGTTTTGGTTCGGAACTTTGGAAGCTGTTTCTTTTTGCTGCAATATTAACTGCAATTATTGAAATGCTGGTTGCAAGAAATATGAAGAAAGAACTTGCCGAAGTTAAATGATGGAATTCTTTAATAAAAATAATTATAATAAAGGTAAATCAGACAACAAACTAAATCTTTAAAATAATTTCATAACAAAAGAGAGTTAATTTGATAGAAGTACCCAGAAGAATAGTCGAAAGAGCATTATTAGTAGCATTAAATTTAAAAGACACCGATGATGAAATAATAAATGAACATCTTACAGAATTAGAAGAACTTGCTTCCACAGCAGGTGCAGAAACAGTTCTGAAAATTGTTCAATCAAGACCTTCTCCCGACCCCGCTTATTACATTGGTAAAGGAAAAGCTGCGGAGCTTGCACAAATAGTTATTGACAGAAATATAGATGTAATCATTTTTGATGATGATCTTTCCCCTGTTCAATTACGAAATCTTGAAAAACTTGTTAACAGAAAGATTGTAGATAGAAGCGGACTTATACTTCATATCTTTGCATCAAGAGCAAAAACAAGAGAAGCAAAAACACAGGTTGAACTTGCTCAGCTTCAGTATACTCTTCCGAGACTAACAAGACAATGGACCCACCTTTCAAAACAGTATGGAGGTATCAGAACAAAAGGCCCCGGTGAAACACAGATAGAAACTGACAGGCGAATGATAAGAGACCGCATTAGTCATCTTAAAGAAAATCTTAAAAAAATTGAATCACAAAGAAAAACACAAAGACAGAGAAGAGTAGAATTTGTAAAGATTTGTCTTGTTGGTTATACTAACGTAGGTAAATCAACTTTGTTTAACAGGCTTACAAATGCTGATGTATTGGCTGAAGATAAACTTTTTGCTACTCTCGATTCTACAACACGTGTTTTAAATTTAAATAAGAACCAAAAAATTTTATTAAGTGATACTGTTGGATTTATAAGAAAACTTCCTGCTAATCTTATTGCATCATTTAAAAGTACTTTGGATGAAGTAAGAGATGCCGATATAATTCTGCATGTAATTGATATATCTGATAAATATTATGATGAACATATTCATGTAGTTGAAGAAACTTTAAAGGAACTCGGCAGCGATAAAAAAGTGATTCTGAAAATCTTTAACAAAGTTGATGCAGTTGAAGGCAGAGATATAATCAGTTTTATTATGAAGAATTATAAAAACAGCATAATAATCTCTGCAGAAAAAGGAATTAATATTTCTTCTTTAATAGATAAGATTACGGAATTAAGTGAATCAGCTTTTGTAGAAGAGGATATTGATATTAATCTCAATGATTCCAAAACTGCTGCAAAAATATATTCACTTGCAGAAGTCCTTGATACGAAGTATGATGATTCTAAAATTCATATTAAATACAAAGCACACAAAAGTAATTCCGATAAAATAAAGCAAATGTTAAACGGCTCAGATAATTACTGAGCCTTTTACCTCAGCGAATATTCTTTCTAATCTCTCTGTTTTTCTCACAAGTTATCCTTAATTTTAAAAAGTAATTTTAACTTTTTATTCTATTGGAGAATTATAAATGATAACACTTAACGGGACGGGCTTAACAGTTGAAAAATTAGTTCAGATTGCCTGTTACAAAGAAAAAGTAGAACTGAGTAACGATGCAATTGAAAGAATAAAAACCTGCCGTGCAATGCTTGAAGAAAAAATTCAGGCTCACGAAATAATGTATGGTGTTAATACAGGTATTGGTGAGTTTTCAGAAGTTGTTTTGAATGATGAACAGGTAAAAGAATTTCAGAAATATCTCATTTACAATCATGCTGCAGGGATAGGTGAGCCTATGCCTCTTGAATATGTAAGAGGTGCAATAGCCGGAAGAATAAATGTTCATGCTCATGGCAATTCTGGCTGCAGACCTGAAATAACTTTAACATTAGTGGAAATGCTTAATAAAGATTGCATTCCCGTAGTATGTGAGAAAGGTTCTGTGGGTGCCTGCGGCGACCTTGCGCCAATGTCCCAGATAGCTTTATTAATGATGGGTGAAGGAGAAGCTTATTATAAAGGCGAAAGGTTACCCGGCAAAATTGCTTTTGAAAAAGCTGGAATAAAAATTCCCAGTCTTATGGCCCGCGATGGACTTGCGATAATAAATGGGAGCAATTTTATTACTGCAATAAGTGCACTTCAGTTGTATGATATTAATAGATGGCTGACGCAGGCAGAAATTGCAGCAGCAATGTCTCTCGAAGCTCTCCACGCAAATATGAAACCTTATGATGTTCGTCTTCATAAACTTCGTGGTTTTTCAGGAGCAATAAGAAGTGCACAGGCAATTAAAAAATGTATTGAAGGAAGTGATTTACTTACAGGCAAATTAAAACAAAAAGTTCAGGATGCATATTCAATGCGTTCAACTCCCCAGGTTATTGGTGCTGCTCATGATGCTGTTGCATATGCTAAAAGTCAGGTTGAAATTGAACTGAATGGAGTAGGCGATAATCCCATTTTCATTCCTGAAGATAAACTCACTTTAACAGGCGCTAATTTCCAGGGAACACCAGTATCGCTTCCAATGGATATGGTTGGTACTTCTGTAACAATGGTTTCAGTTTTATCTGAACGCCGTATGAACAGATTAAATAATCCTGCTTTGAATGCCGGGCTTCCTGCTTTTCTTACAAAAGGTGCCGGGATGTTTTCAGGATTAATGTTAAGTCAGTATACTGCTGATACATTAATTGTTGAGCAAAGAATTTTATCAACACCTGCATCAATTCAGTCTATTCCGGCAGCAGCCGACCAGGAAGATTTTGTTTCAATGGGAATGAATACTGCTCTTAAGAACAAACAAATTCTTGATAATGCTTATGGTATATTAGGAATAGAATTTATGGCAGCAGCACAGGCACTTGATTTCCGTGAACATAAAACAGGAAAAGGTGTTGCAAAAGCAAAAGAAGTAATAAGGAAACATGTTGATTTTCTTGATGTTGACAGACCTCTTTATAACGACCATAATAAAATGAAAGAACTTGTGAAGTCGTGTGAAATTTTAGAAGAAGTTGAGAAGGAGATAGGTAACCTGGGATAATTATTATTTTCATCCTTATTCGGTTAAATTAAAGCCTGTAGTCATTCTCGTTCTTCCACCGGAAATACCGGTTGAATTGCAAATAACCTTAAGTAATTTTATAAAAAATAGTTTTAGATATGGAACTTGTATATATAATTTTCGGGGCAGTAATTGGGGTTATCTTAACCTACCTCTTTCTCAAAAATAAATTTGAATCACAATCTTCCAAAGTTGAGGAAAGAAATAAAATTTTTGAAGAGGCAAATAAAAAACTTGAATCAGAATTAAATGAAGAAAGAAAAAAAGTAATTGAACTTAATTCATCTTATTCTTCCCTTCAGGCTGATTATAATAATCTTCAGAATAAGTTAGCAGAACAGAAAGAGGAAATTGAACAGCTTCAGAAAAAATTTACAACTGAATTTGAAAATCTTGCAAACAAAATTTTTGAGGAAAAGACAAGTAAGTTTTCTGAACAAAGCAAAACAAACCTTGCAGAAATTCTTAATCCGTTAAAAGAAAAAATCTCCGAGTTTGAAAAGAAAGTTGAAGAGACTAATAAAGAAAGCATAAAAGGTCATGCTTCTCTTCGTGAACAGCTTGCTATGTTAAAGGAAATGAATCAGCAGATAACCCAGGAGGCAAAAAACTTAACTCTGGCATTAAAAGGAAGTACAAAAACCCAGGGAAGCTG
>Ga0079223_10002926_pt1 | contig 10699 bp, 10 predicted proteins | sample Stecom2011_FD_75072 | JGI IMG/M metagenome (GOLD analysis project Ga0079223, IMG submission 75072) | Agricultural soil microbial communities from Utah to study Nitrogen management - Steer compost 2011 | ecosystem: Environmental > Terrestrial > Soil > Agricultural land | place: USA: Utah...
CCCATGTTTGTATTTCTTATTGCAAAAATGACTGGTAATGGCGAAGTAAACGAACGTACCTATCGTGGCGCTTCGGTTATAGAACTTATACATACCGCTACTTTGGTACACGATGATGTGGTAGACGATAGCGACCGCCGTCGTGGCTTCTTTTCACTAAATGCGCTTTGGAAAAATAAAATTGCAGTCCTCGTGGGCGATTATCTACTGTCCAAAGGTTTGTTGCTCTCTATAGACAATGGCGATTTTGATCTGCTGCGAATCATTTCCGTAGCCGTTCGTGAAATGAGTGAAGGTGAATTGCTTCAAATTGAAAAAGCACGAAGACTAGATATTACCGAAGAGGTTTATTTTGAAATTATCCGCCAAAAAACAGCCACCCTTATTGCTGCTTGCTGCGCTATGGGCGCACGTTCTGTCATGGCATCGGATGAAGAAGTGGAGAAAATGCGAAAATTTGGTGAGCTTATCGGTACCGCTTTTCAAATAAAAGATGATCTTTTCGATTATGGAAACGAGCACATCGGTAAGCCTACAGGAATTGATATTAAAGAACAGAAAATGACACTTCCTTTAATATATGCCCTAAACAACGCTTCACCCAAAGAAAGCAAATGGCTCATAAACTCCGTAAAGAACCACAATAAGGACAAACAACGCGTAAAAGAGGTTATTGCCTTTGTGAAAGAAAACGGTGGTCTCGATTATGCAGTTGTAAAAATGAAGGAATACCAACAACAAGCCCTTCAACTACTAGAAACCTATCCCGATTCTGAATATAAAGAATCCCTTATTTTAATGGTGAATTACGTTATTGCTAGGAAGAAGTAGCGGTTTTCAGTAGCAGTTGTCTGTTGCAGAATACCGAGAAAACTGAATACTGCCACTGAATACTGAACACTTTTTTTTCCGACAGGCAACCTTTTTCAAAAACTTCACGTCTATTAAATAGAGCCCCAAACAGCGAAGCGTATTTTGAAAATCATCAGCTTACATAAAAACTATTCAAAATTAATAGACAAGGCATCCAAAGGCGATCGTCGTGCACAGCGTCTATTGTTTGAAATGTTTTCTCCCAAAATGCTCGGTGTTTGCCGACAATATTTAAAAAACAATGATTTAGCTGAAGAAGTCATGCTTTCAGGTTTTTTGAAAATGTTCACTCATTTAAAAGATTTTAAAGACGAAGGCAGTTTTGAAGGCTGGATACGAAGGATAATGGTTAATGAAAGCATTTCCCAACTTCGAAAGAATAAAAGTTTGAAGTTCGTTTCGGATGCAGTTATTGAAAACACCACAGAATATTCCACCCATATCGAAACCGAGCTTGAAGCAGCCGAAATCCAAAAGCTGATAGACTCCCTTCCCGATGGTTACAAAACTGTTTTCGTGCTATATGTGGTCGAAGGTTACAAACACAGTGAAATATCCGAATTGCTTCAAATAAGCGAAAGCACCTCGAAATCACAGCTTTTTAAAGCACGAAAAATGCTTCAGAATAAACTTAACAAACAAAATACTATAAGTTATGGCGCCCTTTAATCTGGAAAAAAATATTCGCGAGAAAATGGAGAACAGGGAGCTAAAACCTTCTCCAGACGCGTGGAAAAAACTGCAAGCCCTGTTAGATGAAAATCAGCCTAAAAAGAAATCTCGTAGTTGGTATTACTTGGCTGCAAGTGTAGTTGGGATTCTAATAATATCAACCGTTTTCTTAAACCAAAACACGGTGGAAGTGGATACTAAAATTGTAAAAGACAACGTCCAAGGAAAGAGCAAAGAAAACGGCGAGATAATCGAAATGAATACTGAGGTTGTTTCAGAATTTTCAAATCCTTCAAAAGAGAAGAATCCTTCAGAAGGGTCTAAGACTGAAAAGCAACCGAAACAAACTACAAAAAACAGTAAGCCCATTCCACCTAAAAAGGAATCGGCAATTGATAAGAAATTAAAAAGATCTGAAGCATTGGCAAATTCCCCTATAGAAATAAATCCAATTCTTAAAGATGACGAAATTTTCAATACAAAGGTTGAAGAAGTAGTCGCTTCGGTACAATCACTTCAGAATAAAAACGAAGAAGTTACGGCAGAAGAAGTGGAAGCACTTTTAAACAAAGCTCGTCGCGACATACAAACGCAGCGAATCCTCAGCAATCCAAAAGTAGATGCCACCGCTTTATTACAGGAAGTTGAGTGGGAGCTTGAAAAAAGTTTCCGCGATAAGGTATTCGATGCTTTAGGCGAAGGTTTTCAGAAAATACGAACTGCTATTTCGCAACGAAACGATTAACCCCACATCTCAACGGCGCGGTCGAGATGTTTTTTAAATACCCAATATTCATCATTAATAGTCAAAAAAGGATACTTATGAAATCAATAATTACGATAACTACAGCACTTACATTGTGCGTACTAACCAGTTTTTATGCGCACGCCCAAGAAACTGAAAAACAAACCAATGTAGAACAATTTTCGGTTTTAAAAGAAACTATAATTCAAGAAGAAAAAGACGGGTTAAAAGCGGAAATAGAAAGCATTAATGCCCGCTTGCAAAACAAGTCTATTTCTGGGGCAGAAGCAGCTGCTTTAAAAAAGAAAGCAGCAGAAAAACACGCTTTGAATATTGAAAACCGATTGGCAATAATCGACAATCAAACTGCGCTAAACGAACGCAATGGTCAGGAAGGTGAAAATGGAGAAGAAGACAAAAGTGGAACGAGCGTTTCAATAAGCATTGGCAATGAAAACGCCGATAACGAAAGGGTTTTTGGAGTGAGTATGAAAGGTAAAAAGAAAAAAGTTGTTTACGACAGACGCACAACTTCTGGAGCAAACATAGCTTTTGGATTAAACAATGTAATAACCAAAGGAGAGTCATTTAACAAATCTGATTTTGAAGTAGGAGGAAGCCGCTTTTTTGAAATTGGCTGGTCGTGGAAAACCCGTGTTTTTGAAAACAGCAATTGGCTTCGGGTTAAGTACGGCCTTTCGTTTCAGTTTAACGGCATTAAACCTACAGACAACCGTTATTTTGTAGATACTGGAGAACAAACCGAACTCCAAACGCATCCATTAAAACTGAATAAATCAAAATTCAGGATGGATAATTTAGTAGTCCCATTGCATTTTGAGTTTGGCCCTTCAGAAAAAGTAGAACGTGAAGATTATTTCCGCTACAAAACCCATAGCAAAATACGTGTTGGCCTAGGTGGCTATGCGGGCCTTAATTTGGGTGTGCGCCAGAAGTTGAAATATGAAGAAGACGGAAATAAAATAAAACAAAAATTGAAGTCTGGTTACAATTCAAACAATGTTATATACGGACTAAGCGGTTATGTAGGATGGGGAATTACCTCTCTTTACGCCAAATACGACCTAAATACAATTTTTACAGACAACCTAGTAGATCAACGCAATATTTCCGTTGGTCTCCGCCTCGACTTTGATTAGCCAAAGATGATTCATTAATCAATGTTTTCAACCTGCAGGGTTTCTACTACCTTGTAGGTTTTATTGTTTAAACCACATTTCTTTGGGCTGACGGAAGGGTTATTGCCAAGCAGAACTCAGGCTTATAACTCATATCCTTTTTAAGCTTGCAAGATTTCGAAATTCTTGCAAGTTTCTTTTTTATATACCTATTTTTACCACTTGAAACCGAAACCGAAATCCACCAACTTTTAAGCAAGGATGATCTCCAGAGCCACCATAGATAGCGTTTTTGAAACCGCCCGAGTAGAGGAGGTTATTGGCGATTTTGTGCAACTTAAGAAGTCTGGCAGCAATTTTAAGGGGCTCAGTCCTTTTACGGATGAACGTTCACCGAGTTTTATGGTTTCGCCCGTAAAACAAATCTGGAAAGATTTTAGTAGCGGAAAAGGCGGGAATGTTGTTTCCTTTTTAATGGAACACGAACATTTTACGTATCCAGAGGCCATTCGCTATCTCGCAAAGAAGTACGGAATTGAGATCGAAGAAACCGAACAGACCAGCGAACAAAAAGAAAGTGCCAACGAACGCGAAAGCATGTACTTGGTCAGCGATTTTGCAAAAGATTATTTCCACAATACCTTATTAAAAACTGAGGAAGGAAAGGCGATAGGGCTTTCATATTTTAAAGAACGCGGGTTTACAGATGAAACCATTAAAAAATTCGAACTCGGTTATTCTCCCGATTCGTGGGATGCTTTTACAAGTCACGCGATTAAGAAGGGCTACAAGTTGGAATTTCTTGAAAAAACAGGTTTGTCGATTGTAAAAACCGATACTTCGACAGGCTCAGCAACCAAAATGTTCGACCGCTTTAAAGGAAGAGTGATGTTCCCCATCCGGAGCATGAGTGGCCGTACCCTTGGTTTCGGTGGAAGAATATTGACGTCCGATAAAAAGGCTGCAAAATATCTAAACTCTCCTGAAAGTGATATCTATTATAAAAGCAAAGTCCTCTACGGAATCTTTCACGCGAAACAAAGCATTGCCAAAGAAGACAATTGCTATTTGGTTGAAGGTTACACCGATGTAATTCAGTTTCATCAAACAGGTATTCACAATGTGGTTTCATCTTCAGGTACCGCTTTGACTCCAGAACAGATTCGACTTGTCAATAGACTCACCAAAAACATCACTGTTCTTTTTGATGGCGATGCTGCTGGACTTAGAGCTTCTCTCCGCGGAATTGACCTTATTCTCGAACAGGGAATGAACGTGAAAATCTGTACATTTCCAGAAGGCGAAGATCCTGATAGTTTTTCCAAAAAGAATTCCTTGGAAGAACTCACGCTGTATTTAGAAGAAAACTCGAAAGATTTTATAACCTTTAAAGCTTCTTTACTTGCTGCCGACGCCAAAAATGACCCTATAAAGAAAGCTCAAACCATTCACGATATGATTGCGAGCATAGCCAAAATTCCGGATATTATTAAGCGAGAAGTTTACCTAAGGGAATGTTCGCGAATTATGGACATTTCGGAACAAGTGCTGTTCAATTCCATAGCCCAATTGCTTCGGAAAGACCAAAAAGAAGCGGCTAAAAAAGAGAAAAAAACCCAAGAGCCTTTTGAAGTAGTTTCTTCAGAAAAGAATAAGCCCAAAAAAGTTGATGTTCAGTTTGAATTGGAACAAAAGCTAATCGAACTCCTGGTGCTTTACGGAAGTATGGAGCAAGAGTTTGAAGAAATGGTCATCGATAAAAATGAAAAAGGAGAGTTAGACTTTAAGGCTGAAGTTTTTGAGTCGCGCGTTTTCGAAAAAATTTATTTGGATCTTCAAGACGATGAAATTGAGTTTGCAAATCCTGAATTCAAGAATATTTATTCTGAAATCATTAATCGCTATGTCGAAAATCCTGAAGCGAAATCTGAGAATTTTGTAAACCAAATGTCACCAGAAATCGCAGCGGGCGTTACAAATATTTTAATGGAAGAAGAGCGATATGTCTTGCACGATTGGGAGCGTATGCAAATTTTTGTAAAGGAAAAAGAAAAAACAATTGCCCAAGTAGTGAGTGAAACTATTCTTAGTCTTAGACGCTTCTTAGTGGCTAAAAAAATCGATGAACTTTCTGAAACAATGAAGAACGATCAGGATTTTGATAAAGAAGCAGGTTTGCAGGAAATTGTAGCCTACATCGGACTTAAAAAACTACTTTCAGATAAACTCAATCGCGTTCTTTAATTCGCTTGCTTTAGTTTCCTTTAGGGGCTTTTCTTAAATCATCAGGAATTTCACAAATTGGAATCGGTTTCATTTTATGCTGATTGGCATTGTTAAGTCGCGTATAAATATCGAAAACTACTTTTCTTCGTCCTTCAAAATCTAAAATGCTATGTCCGCGCTCTTTCATTTTCATTGCCCATTCCAGTTCGTCGTAACTAGCTCCCAGTTGATCTTCATCGGTACGACTATCGCCAAAAAGTCCGTCTGTGGGCTGTGCTTCTAAAATAGACTTCGGAACGCCTAAAACCCTTGCTATAACGTACACTTCACTTTTCATTAAATCGGCAATTGGACTGATGTCTACACCGCCATCTCCGTACTTTGTAAAAAAACCGACTCCAAAATCTTCTACTTTATTGCCAGTTCCTACAACCAAATAATGGTTTACACCCGCAAGAAAATACAAGGCTGTCATTCGTAAACGTGCACGAGAATTTGCCAGGGATAGATTCAATATTCCTTCTTCGGCCGTTTGTGGAATTTGAGTATTAAATTCATCAAATACCGAGCTGAGGTCAAATTCGGTCTGCTTTACATTCGTATAATTGTTCATTAAAAACGAAATGTGTTCTCTCCCCCGTGTTACTTGGCTTTCAGCTTGATGAATAGGCATTTCAACACAAAGTGTTGGCAGTCCTGTTTTAGCACAAAGCGCCGAAACAACGGCCGAATCAATTCCTCCACTTATCCCTACAACAAAACCCTTTACTTTAGCGTTTTCGGCATACGATTTTAACCAGTTTACTATTAAATCAATTACTTTTTCTGCTTGCATATTTTTTGGTTATTTGTTTGTTAGTTACCGAATACGGAATACTGACTAACTGAATAACTGCTCAACTCATTTTTGATATCAAAAGTAAAAAGTACCTTTGCGCGTCAATAGTGGTTAAAGATAAATTTAAAATTAAGGATAGGCAAAATCCAACAAAGAGATATTTTTTTGAAATAACGTCGCCGACAAATTTATGAACAAAATGAAAACTTTCAATTTCGCTTTTCTACTTCGAAAAATACAGGACTTGGCACCTATCCGTTTCGCATTACTCTTGTTTTTAGTTGCGCTTGCTCTTTCGTGTAATGATCGAAACAGAGTCGAGAAAGAGATTGAGAAAATTCCTATGAATGTTGAAATAATTCGTTTTGACAAAGAATTTGCCGCCGCCACTCCTGCAGATCTTCCAAAGCTAAAAGCAGCATATCCTTTCTTTTTTCCAACGCAATATTCGGACAGTATTTGGATAGAAAAGTTAACCGACACGCTTCAAATTGAATTGGAAAATGAAGTTTTCAAAGTCTTTCCAGACAATGAAGAATTAGAAGATGTTTTGATCCCGCTATTTCAGCATATAAAATATTACTTCCCGAAGTTTACTATGCCAAAAGTGATAACAACCACTTCCGATGTGGATTATCGAAGTAAAGTGATTGTTACCGATAGTTTGCTGGTTATTGCACTAGATACTTTTTTAGGGAGTGAACATCCGTTTTACTTGGGTATTGATAAGTATGTTGCTAAAGAAATGAAACCCTCTCAAATTGGGCCTTATGTAGCCGAAGCGTATGCTTTTCAATATGTGAAACCTCCGCGAAACGCCAATTTTATTAGTCAAATAATTTACTTTGGAAAACAGCTGTATCTAAAAGATTTGTGGATGCCCAATATATCAGATGCTGAAAAAATAGGCTATACCGAAGACGAATATGCTTGGGCGGAAGAGAATGAACTCTATATGTGGCGCTATTTTGTTGAAAGCGAAATGCTATACAATACCGACCCTAAACTCGGAGCCCGGTTTATTAGCCCAGCGCCATTTTCAAAGTTTTATCTCGAAATAGACAACGAATCGCCTGGTATGTTGGGGCGTTATCTGGGGTGGAAAATTGTGCGCTCCTATATGGAAAATAATTCAGTAGAAGTTCAAAGACTAATGGTTCTTGACGCAGACGAAATTTTTAAAAATTCAAAATACAAACCTAAAAAGTAATGGAAACAAAACATACTTCCGAAATAAAACTCAATGTAGAACTTGATGAAAATAGAATTCCAAATGCAATTCGTTGGACTGCTCAAGATGGAGGGGTGACTGATGAAGCAACCAAAGCAGTAATGCTTTCTGTTTGGGATCACGCAAATCAAGAATCACTACGAATAGATCTTTGGACAAAAGATATGCCGCTAGACGAGATGAAAGTATTTTTTCATCAAACTCTTACTGCAATGGCAGATACCTTTCAACGCGCTACAAATGATGATAAAATGAGTGATACCATGCGCGATTTCTGCGATTATTTTGCGGAAAAATTGGAATTGAAAAAAGGAAAGTAAAGTAAGGGAGATGCGAGGTTTTAAAAATCAACCATATTTGAATTCAAGGATTCAATATAGTTTAAAACCTCATCCCGCCCTGTGTAATTGCTCGCTGAGGTAACAAAATGTTGTGGCATTTCTTCCCAAGTTTCGAGCATTTTAGCGGTATAAGCTTTTATATTTCGCTCTAATGCCATTGGTTTTAACTTATCGGCTTTGGTGAAAATAATATTGAACGGAATACCGTTTTCGCCCATCCATTGCATAAATTCTAAGTCGATAGGTTGTGGTTCAAGACGGCAATCTACTAATACGAAAGCTAAAATCATTTGTTCCCGCTCTCGAAAATAATCGGTTATAAATTTTTGAAATGTCCTTTTAATGCTTTTTGAAACACGCGCATAACCATATCCTGGTAAATCTACTAAATACCAGTTTTTATTGATTAGAAAGTGATTTATAAGCTGTGTTTTCCCTGGGCGTCCCGAAGTTTTTGCAAGATTTTTACGCTCCATCAACATATTGATAAGTGAGGATTTTCCTACGTTGCTGCGGCCAATAAAAGCATATTCAGGCAAACGGTCTTTCGGGCATTTTTCGACCTTGCTGTTGCTCATTAAAAATTCTGCCGACTTTATCTGCATACTGCTAGTTATGAGTTTAGAATTAAGAGTTTCGCTTTCAGAAAAATTGAGTTTTGTAGAAACTAGAAACCTCTTTTTTCTAGCCAATAGTATAGTAACTCGTTGAATTTGTCAGGATGTTCCATCATCGCCGCATGACCACATTTGTCAATCCATAAAAGCTCTGAGTCTGGTAAAAGTTCGTGAAATTCTACCGCAACTTCGGGTGGTGTAACGTTGTCATTCTTTCCCCAAATAATGCAGGTAGGAGTGTTCATTTTCGGTAAATCTTTCGCCATATTATGCCGGATGGCACTTTTTGCAATTGCAAGCGTTCTAATCAGTTTATTTCTGTCGTTTACACTCTCGTAAACTTCATCAACAATTTCTTTGGTGGCAACTGCAGGATCGTAGAAAACATTTTCTGCCTTTTTTTTGATGTATTCATAATCACCACGCTTCGGATAACTTTCACCCATAGCACTTTCATAAAGACCTGAGCTACCTGTAATTACAAGTGCTTTTATTTTTTCAGGATATAACTTTGTGCAAAGTAACCCAATATGTCCTCCTAATGAATTTCCAAGTAAAATTACCTGGTCATATCCCAAATGATCAATGAATTGTGAAACGTATTTCGCGAAATTTTTCACATTAGTTTTTAACAAGGACATCTTGTAAATGGGAAGCTCAGGAATGAGGATTTTGTAGCCTTTTTCTGGAAAAAAATTTGCAACTCCATCAAAATTGCTCAATCCGCCCATAAGTCCGTGTAAGACAATGACGGGAGTGCCATCGCCTATTTCTATATATGAAAATTTACCTTCTTGCTTTAAGTTCTCAGACATTCTTGGTTGGTGCAATTAAGAAAAACAAAAGTAAACAAATTTATTTCATATGGTCTATTTAAAATCTGCCTTTGTTTTTACCCTCAAGAATTCAGGGTGGTGAGTTGTGGTAAAACTTATCAACAAAGTGGTAGAATGTGGTAAAAAGTGGGAAAAGTTATATATATTTGAAGTTATAAAATGCAAAAAGCAGATTTTCACAATGCTCAATCTAATAGGCACATACGAATGTAAAGCAGACGTAAAAGGTCGCGTTATGGTTCCTGCGCCGTTAAAAAAGCAGCTGGCTCCCGTAATGGCCGACGGCTTTGTTGTGAAACGAGCCGTTTTTCAGCCTTGCCTAGAAATGTACCCAATGAAAGAGTGGGAGGCGCTAATGCTAAAAATGACTGAGCTGAATCGTTTTAAAAGAAAAAACAACGACTTTATTAGAAGATTTACGGCAGGGGTTAAAGTGGTAGAGCTGGACGCTTCAGGGCGGTTGTTGATACCAAAAGATTTGCTTTCGTTTGCAGGAATCAATAAAGAATTGGTGATTTCTTCAGCGATTAACATTGTAGAAATTTGGGATAAAGATAGATATGAACAGGCTATTGATGATGCAGCAGACGATTTTGCCGATTTAGCCGAAGAAGTAATGGGAGGAGGTTATAATGACGGCGATGGAATATCATAATCCAGTTTTGTTAAAAGAAACTGTCGATGGTTTAAACATAAAGCCTGATGGGGTTTATGTGGATGTTACTTTTGGCGGTGGTGGACATTCTAGAGAGATTTTAAAAAGATTAGGCCCAGAGGGAAGGCTCGTTGCGTTTGATCAAGATGAAGATGCTGTGGCAAATGCAATTGACGATTCTCGGTTTTTGTTGATAAGTCAAAATTTTAGATTGATGAAACGTTTTCTTCGTTTTTATGGATATAAAACTGTTGATGGCGTGCTTGGTGATTTTGGAGTGTCTTCGCATCAATTTGATGTTGCTGAAAGAGGTTTTTCCACTCGTTTTGAAGCAGATTTGGATATGCGAATGAATCGAGGCAGTAATTTTTCGGCATATACAGTGGTCAATCAATACGAAGAAGAGCAATTGCGAAATGTGTTGTCAAATTACGGTGAATTGCGAAATGCTGCGGCAATGGCTCGTGTTATCGTTGAAGCCAGGAAGGACGGAAAAATAAAAATCAATGAGCAGTTAAACAGTGTC
>Ga0079223_10002930_pt1 | contig 10694 bp, 8 predicted proteins | sample Stecom2011_FD_75072 | JGI IMG/M metagenome (GOLD analysis project Ga0079223, IMG submission 75072) | Agricultural soil microbial communities from Utah to study Nitrogen management - Steer compost 2011 | ecosystem: Environmental > Terrestrial > Soil > Agricultural land | place: USA: Utah...
GAAGATTAAAAGGGATTGACCTGGTGACGGAGGGGATTATTACCTTAAGCAAAACTCGGGATTTGTTACGACAGGACCAGATAATTTTCGGGAAAGGCCGGGAGAACGCAGCCCAGGAATTGGCAAAGGTCTTGATAGATAGTGATCAGGTTCGCTTTTTGGTAGGTCGGGCAATTAATCCCGCGCACCAAAATCCGGATCTCCCTATGAATTTGGCCCTGAAGATGCAGGTGGTGAAGGAGATCGCTGTTCTCTTAGAACAACGCGGTAAAGAGGTTATAGTGGAATATTTTTAAGTTAAAAATCAAGTCTTCCCTGTTCGAGAAATATTTCGAGAAATGTCATGAACATTTAGAAAGGAGTTGGATTTGAAATGCCGGAGCCGAAAGTAAGAGAGCACGCGCCGGACCAGACCGCGACCACAAGGAGGTTTGAAAAAGTTAACGAGATTATTGAAAGACACGGAAAACTACAATCCGCCCTCATCCCGATCCTCCAGGAGGTGCAGGAAGAGTACAGGTATTTACCGGAGGAGATCTTGACTTACATCGCTATGGCGATGGATTTGGCGCCAGCCACAGTTTTTGGGGTGGCCACCTTTTATGCGCAGTTTTCTTTAGAACCAAAGGGTAAGTACGTAATTAAGATTTGTGACGGCACAGCCTGTCACGTGAGAGGGTCCAATCCAGTAAACGAGGCTATCCGGAAACGGGTTGGATTAAGCTCTGAGCATAAAAAGACCACTGAAGACATGCGATTTACAGTGGAGACCGTTTCTTGTTTGGGCGCTTGTGGGCTGGCGCCGGTAGTTATGATTAATGATCAGGTATATGGGCAAATAACTCCGGAAGCAATAAATTTAATCATTGACCGAATCTTGGAGGAAGAAGGTGAAGCAAAATGATTGATTCTAAGACAAAACTTTGTGAATTGAGGGACAAATGGCAGGCTGCCTTGGAACACGAGAAAGCGCGCATCCTGGTCTGCGCCGGGACCGGATGTGTGGCCAACGGCTCCCTTCAGGTATATCAAGCTCTCAAACAAGAGGTAGAGGCCAGTGGAGAATATGTCTCAGTGGATCTAATCATTGAAGAAGAGGAGTCTGGAATTTCCGTGGTGAAAAGCGGATGCCACGGTTTTTGCGAAATGGGACCCTTGGTTCGTCTGGAACCGTCCGGGGTTTTATATACAAAAGTAAAGGTAGAGGACGCCAAAGAGATTGTAGATGCTTTGGTAAACGGAGCAGAACCCGTAGAGAGGCTTCTGTATCATCATCCTACCACCGGGCAGGTATTTAAGGAAGAGCATAACATCCCCTTTTATAAACATCAAAACCGGAATTCCCTGGGACACTGTGGAGTAATCGACCCTGAAGATCTCCGGGAGTATATCGCGGGTAACGGTTATCAGGCTTTGGCTAAGGTTTTAACGGAGATGAAGCCGGAAGAGGTCTGCCAGGAGATTATCGCATCCGGCCTGCGCGGCCGGGGAGGCGGTGGTTTTCCCACCGGACAGAAGTGGGAGTTTACCAGGATCGCCCAGGGCGATCAGAAATATGTGATCTGTAACGGGGACGAGGGAGACCCCGGGGCATTTATGGACCGTAGCGTGATGGAGGGTGACCCCCACAAATTAATCGAAGGCATGGCCATTGCCGGGTATGCGGTGGGCGCTGACGAGGGTTACATCTATGTCCGGGCCGAGTATCCCTTGGCGGTTAAACGGTTGAAAATTGCGATTAAAGCCGCACGAGAAAACGGACTATTGGGTAAAGACATTCTGGGCACAGGTTTTAGTTTCGACCTTAAAATTAAAGAGGGTGCAGGCGCCTTTGTCTGTGGAGAAGAGACCGCGCTCATGGAATCAATCGAAGGTAAACGGGGGATGCCCAAGCCCAAACCACCGTTTCCCGCGCAGAGCGGATTGTGGGGAAAACCTACAGTCATCAATAACGTAGAGACTCTGGCCAATATTACGCAGATCATTAATCAGGGGGCAGCCTGGTTCAAGGCGCTAGGTACGGAGAAAAGCGCGGGAACCAAAACCTTTGCCATCACCGGTCAGGTAGCTAATACCGGTCTGATCGAGGTTCCGCTGGGCATCACCCTCCGGGAGATTTTGTATGAGATCGGCGGTGGTCTGCGCGGTGGGAAGAAGTTTAAAGCCGTGCAGATCGGAGGCCCGTCCGGCGGATGTCTGACCGAAGAGCATCTGGATATGCCCTTGGACTATGATTCTCTGAAGTCTGTTGGGGCGATGGTCGGTTCCGGAGGATTGGTCTTTATGGACGAGAGCACTTGTATGGTTGAAGTTGCTCGGTACTTCATGACCTTTACCCAGAACGAGTCCTGCGGAAAATGCGTGCCCTGTCGCGAGGGGACCAAGCGGATGCTGGAGATCCTGGAACGGGCGGTGAATGGTGAAGGACGGCCGGAAGATGTGGAAATCTTGGAAGAGCTGGCGCTGGCCGTAAAAGACGGTTCTCTCTGCGGTCTGGGCAAGACTGCGCCCAATCCGGTTCTGTCTATGCTTAAATACTTTAGAGATGAATATATCGCCCATGTGGTGGACAAAAAATGTCTGGCCGGAGTTTGCCAGGCGCTCAAGGGGTACGCTATTGATCCGGAAAAGTGTAAAGGCTGTAGTAAATGCAGTAAGGTCTGCCCGGTAGGGGCGATTTCCGGAGAAATCAAAAAGCCCTTTGTCATAGATACGGATAAATGCATTAAGTGTGGCGCCTGTATAAGCGCTTGTCCGTTCAAGGCCATTAAGGAGGGTTAGAATAAATGAGTGTAAATCATAGTGTAACAATAGATCACAAAGAAGTAGATTTGGCCGGGGAGAAGAATATTCTGGAATTAACTAAGAAAGTGGGGATTGAGATCCCGACCTTCTGTTATCACTCGGAACTTAGTCTCTACGGGGCTTGCCGTATGTGTGTGGTAGAAGTGGAAGGCCGGGGAATTGTAGCGTCTTGTTCCACCCCGCCCACGCCTGGAATGAAGATCCTGACCAACAGTCCTCGGGTGCAACGGGTCAGAAAGACCGTTCTAGAGCTACTCTTGGCCAACCATGACCGGGATTGCACCACCTGTGAAAAGAATGGCAACTGTAAACTACAGGAATTGGCCAATCGCTTCGGGATCAAGCGGGTTCGTTTTGGCGAACGTGACGTCAAGCTCCCCATCGATGATTCCGGAACCTCCATCGTGCGTGATCCTAACAAGTGCATTCTCTGCGGAGACTGTGTACGGATGTGTTCCGAGGTGCAGGGGGTCGGAATTTTGGACTTTTCCAACCGTGGGTCTAAGGTAGTGGTGACCCCGGCCTTTAATAAGAACCTGTCAGAAGTGGAGTGTGTGAACTGCGGCCAGTGCAGCGCGGTCTGTCCCACCGGGGCGCTGGTCGTCAAGTCGGAGACGGAGAAGGCCTGGGCGGCTATTAATGACCCGGAGAAGATTGTTGTGGCGCAGGTGGCGCCGGCTGTCCGGGTGGCCCTGGGTGAAGAGTTCGGTGTCCCGGCCGGTCAGATCGTCACCGGTAAAGTCGTAGACGCCCTGAAGAGACTAGGGTTTGATAAGGTCTTTGATACCTGTATCGGTGCGGATTTGACAATTATGGAGGAGACCACGGAGTTTATTGAACGCCTGCAGAAAGGGGCAGAACTGCCTCAGTTTACCTCCTGTTGTCCGGCATGGATTAAATACGCGGAACACAATGAACCGGAGCTATTAAAGAACCTCTCCTCATGCCGTTCGCCGCAGCAGATGTTCGGGTCGTTGGTGAAGAAGTATTGGGCAAAAGAGTTAGGGAAAAAGCCCAAAGACATCTTTGTTGTTTCAATCATGCCGTGTACAGCCAAGAAATTTGAGGCCGCGCGTACGGAGTTTACCACCGAGGGAGCTCCAGATGTGAATCTGGTCTTGACCACTCAGGAATTGGCCAGGATGATCAGAGAAACCGGTTTGAGCTTTGACCAATTGGATATCGAGTCTTTTGACACCCCTTTTGGCTTTACTACAGGAGCGGGAGTGATCTTCGGCGCCACCGGCGGTGTGGCCGAGGCCGTGCTCCGCGCCGCGCACGAACTGGTGACCGGAGAAGCCATCGACCAGGTAAATTTTGAAGCGGTCCGTGGTTTTAGCGACTTGAAAGAGGCGACCGTCGAGATTAAGGGAACTAAGATCAAAGTAGCTGTAGTACACGGCTTGGGAAATGCCAAACAACTCTTGGCCGACCTGAAGGCCGGGAAGGCGGATTATCAGATTATAGAAGTGATGGCCTGTCCGGGCGGGTGTGTCGGGGGCGCCGGCCAACCCATTTCCCAGGATTCGCAGGTCAAAAAAGACAGAGCCCGTGGTATCTATAACGCGGATAAACTTTCTCAGTTGCGGAAATCACAAGACAATCCGGTAGTGGCCAAGTTCTATGAAAAGTGGTTAGAGCGACCCAATAGCCACGAAGCGCATCAGTCTCTGCATACCAAGTATGCCACGAGAGGACGGATTCTGGGCGAAGACATTCAACTCTTCTCCAGTCAGCGTAAGCACAAAGTGGATGTGGCGGTCTGTGTCGGTACCTGCTGTTATTTGAAGGGTTCCTATGACACTTTAAAGAAATTCATGGAAAAGGCCGACGCGGAAGGGATTAAGCACCGCTTGAACCTTCATGCTACCTTCTGTCTTGAGGGATGTGAAACCGGACCCTCGGTACGGATTGACGATGAAATTATCAGCGGTGTCACTCCAGACCAGGCTGATCAGGTCTTTGCTAAAATTGTGGAGAAGATCCCTGAGAACCACAGAGATTAAGCATGGTGTAATCAATTTCAAGATAGATACAGGGTTTATGTTATGCGTATGTAGTTGCCAATATTTAATAAATGTTAGTTATATCTCAAATTATCGAGGACCTTCTATATTGTTCGCCTGTTTACAGGTATTGTAGTTTTGAGTTACCCCAAACTCTTGATCGTGCTTGCGCGTGCAAGCGGACTCCTGCATAAATCTGCAGGGTCTTTTTTTATAGAGAGTCAGGAGTGAAGTCAGGAGTTAAGTTAGAATTTAGGAGTCAGGAGTCAGAATTTAAAAGTTGAAGCCAGAAGTCAAGCCAGTAATCAGAATACAGAATGGCACACAAAAAATGATCTTTTTTAATCCGTTTTTTGTGCTGGATATCTAAAACTTTTTGGTTGAGTGGGTTGGTCTAGGTTTTCAACAAGTGGTTTTTAGTTCAGTCGACCGGTTCGTGTAAGATTAAAGTCCACCTTTACTTCGATTTGCAATGTAGGATAAAGTTTTCGCCAGTATTCTTCAGTCCATTTTCCCTCGTGGTTTGCTCTGACCACCCGGCCCAATCCGATCAGATCAGAGTTGGCCGCCTGTAGGCGCCGGATCAGTTTTTCTGCATCTTCCTTGATCTGCCGGGCCAAGGCTTTTTCCATCTTTGATATGTGGTCCGGGATCAGTGGGAGAGTGGCGCCGGTCTCTTCCATTAAGTATCCGGCTGCCGTCAAGTGAATCATGATTGTCTGCGGGGGCGACCACTCATAAACCACCCTGCTGTTAATATAGCGCACACAGATGAAACGGGCCTTTTGCCACTGGGTAAAGAGGGTGATTTCCGCCTGTTCGGAGGAGAGTATGCCATAAATTTTACTTTCCTCTGGAGTTAAGAATACAGCCAGTTTATCTCCAGAAAAAGCCGCCAGTCCGGCCAGGATAAAAATCTTTTCCCCACTGTCATAGTACAGAACGGGCAGGAAGGGATCAATGGCCGAATTGTCCAGCTTATAAAAGAAATTCCAGAGTTTCACCGGGTGGACGGTCTCCCTTTTATTCATGAGGTTTAAAAAATCTCTTAAGTAAAAGGTGGGTAAAGTTTTGCTGGCCACTTCCTTTTGGAGTAGGGAGCCGGGCTCTCCCCGGGACAGCAGAAGATGAGAGTTTACAGGAAATTTGGGCATGCGACCGATTGTATCCAGATAGGGTTTAACCCCGCGGGCCGCGATTTTTTCCCCGATGATCAGGATGTTCGTCTTGATGGTGTCTATTTGACCGGAGGTTTTGCTCTTAAATTTATTGAAGGCCTCTAGAGTGGTGGCGCCCTGGACAGAGAGGGTATAGAAGTTCTGGTCGGAGCTGGGGTCTTCGCTTGAGGGGAGTATGAGTCTGGGCACGGGAATTTGAGCTGTTAATAAAACACGACTGTTCTCAGTTAAGTCCAGGGCCAGTCCGGTAAGGAGTTCCCGTTTTTCAATGTCCACCACATCCCAACAGCCGGAGAGCACAGGAAGGAGCAAACTCCATATTAGCAGGGCCTTTATCAGGGATAGTCCTTTATTCATTGTTCTTCCCCCTTGCAAAATATCTACGGGTGAGGGAGGTGAGGAGAAGTAAAAAGGAGAGGCCGAAGAGGATGAGTCCACTGATGATCTGAAATAGGTTGAGGCGGGCGCGTAAAAAATCGAGATTCGGGATGGACTGGATAGTGGCCACGGTAATCAACCCCAGCACGACCAGGATTCGCTGGTAGGAGGCAACGCTTTGCGCATTACCCGGCTTCAGGGTGAGTTGAGACAGGCCGTGAGCGAGAAAGAAAAATAGAATGGTAGTGGAGGAATAGGCCAGTACTCCCCAGGCTACCAAGAGAATCAGGCCTACATCATCAAAAAGGGCGAAAGGAAAGCTTATCGTCCGTACGAACTCCAGGTTCGGCCAGAGATAGCGGGTCAGACCTTCGGCTGTAAAGACCCCGGTAATACCGAGAAAATTCAAAAAATAAAAACCAGAGACCAAAGCCAGAACCAGGAGGGACAGGGAAAAGATTTTTTTTCTGCGCTTAGTAAAGGCCGCTGCCTGAAAGAGCAGGCCTAAGGGGTAGAAGACATAAAGACTGAGGGCGCCTCCGCGTATATAGGTATAAAGTGGTTGCTTGCAAAGGGGTAAAACATTAATCACTTGCCAGTTTTGGTAACTCAAGAAAATCATCAAACCAAGAAACACAATTGCCGGAAGTAAGAAGGAAGCTAAGCGCGCCGTAGAGCTGATCCCATAATAGCTTAAGTAAAGGGCGGCGCCGACCATTAATATATTAATAAAAAAGAAGGGGGTACGGTTCAGTAGAAAACTATAGGCTAACCCGATGGCGTCACGTAACAAAATAACTGTAAGCATGAAATATACCGCAAGGTAGAGAAGGTTACAGACCATCCCAAGGAATTTTCCCAAAACCAAGGGAGTATACTCAATAATGGTGAGACCGGGATATCTATAACTGAAATATGTGGCGATCAGGAGCAAAGGGATGGTAAACAAAAAGGCCACAGGGATTGCCAGATAACCGTCGGAACCGATCACTTTGGCGCCAGTCAAAGGATAATACATAAAGCTAAAAGTCGAGGTAGGAACGAGCAAGAGAAAAAAGAATAGACTGGGTGAGAGCGCTTTATGTTTCTTTATCTTCATCACCTTCCTTTCGTAGCGCTGGGCTATCTTCCCCCCTAGTATTGCCTTGCCGTTTTTTATCTAAAGGTCGGTAAGTGGAAAAACGTCTCTTCTTGAGCCACAAGGGTTTTCGTAGTGGGCCGTCCGCTAAAGCCGGTGGTTGCAGTGGGGCCCAGGGCGCCAGGTAAGAAACGCCGAAGGATTGTAAGGTGGCAGTATGGGCCAGGATCAATACGGCAAAAAGATTCAGCCCGAATACTCCAAACAACGCAGCGCCTAAGAGTAGAAAGTATTTTAGAATTCTCCAGGCAATACTCATGCTGTAGTTGGGACCGGAATACAGAGAGATGGTGGCCACGATCATCACCACCAGGGTGGGACTGGAGACGATTCCCGCTTGGAGCGAGGCGTATCCCAAGACAATACCGGTTACCACTCCGCCCACACTGGCCACGGGCTGTGGAAGGCGGATGGATGATTCAAAAAAAATCTCCAGAGCAAAGGCGATAAAAGCAACTTCCAAAATCAAGGGAAAAGGAACGTTCGCCCGCAGACCGGCGATATTTATCATGAGACGGGTCGGTAAGAGTTCTGGATTGACTTGAACGAGGGCGACATAGAGCCCGGGCAGGAGAATGGCTAGGTTATTGCCTGTTAAGCGAATCAGGCGTAACAGACTTCCCAGCCAGTACCCTAAGTAGTAGTCCTCCGGAGATTGGTACAGTTCATTAATAGTCACCGGGACAACTAAAGCGCTGGGTGATTTGTCCACTAAAATGGCGACTCTTCCCTCTAGGAGGGCGGCGGTTACCTTGTCCGAGCGTTCTGTGGCCTGAATTAGCGGAAAGACGGTTAACCGGTCATCGGTGATTAGCTCTTCCAGATAACCGCTTTCTAAAACGGCATCGATTTCTATGGCGTCTAGGCGTTTATTGACTTCTGTGACGAGCGTCGGTGAGGCCAGATCCGCCAAGAAGACCAGAACTACTTTGGTTCTGGTTCGTTTTCCAATGGTTTTTTCTTCCACCCTTAAGTTAGGATCTTTGATCCATCTTCGAATCAAGGTTACGTTATCTAGCAGGTCTTCAGTGAAACCCTCCCGCGGGCCACGGAGACTTTTTTCCCCCGTGGGTTCTTGCGGTTTTCGTCGGGTCCATCCAGGCAAGTACACTGCTGTAAGGAATTGAGAGTCTAGTGGGAGAAGGAGCGCCCATCCTTCTAAAAGGAGATTGGCGGCTTCTTCTGGACTCTCTATGGTTCTGGTTTCAGTGGAAGTGATAAAGGCGGAACTAAAAACATGGGCAATGGAAAGCAGCTCTTGAGCAGAGTCCGGACCGGTAGTAGTCAGGAAGTGTTGTAGGGGTCTAATTATCGCCTCATCCAGTCTCTCCTCTTTGACCAGACCTTTAAGGTAAATCAATTCGAACTGGAGACGTTCTATGGTAAAGGGACGCCGCACCAGATCCCAGGGACTGTGCAGTAGTGCGGATAATTTTTCCTGTAACGTGTGTGGAGGCACAGATCTCACCTCTCAGACTAATATTCCCCAGCATAACTTATTTAAGCAAAGATCGGAAAAATGAAATTGTAATTTATTAACAGTTAACTTACAGAGAAAGGAAAGTGGGTACAGAGGATTATGTAAGTTTTTGCCGAATAACATTTTATTCCGGAGAAAATCTGTGGCGTCGCGCGTGTTCTGAGGAAATATACCGAATATTCCTGATTATCTTCACGAGCATGCTCACTTCGGTGAATATTTGCGGAAAGGGTGAAAAATATGATCACCTTCAGGAAAGCCAGAATGATTGATGTTGAAGCCATCCATGCCTTGATAAATTCCTATGCTCAAGAAGGGTTGATGCTGGCTAGATCCAGAAGTATGCTCTATGAATCCTTGAGGGAGTTTACTGTGGCAGAGGAAAACGGAGAATTCTTGGGGACCGGCGGTTTACATATAATCTGGGCGGATTTAGCGGAGATCGGAGCCTTGGCTTTGAAACGAGAGGCCGTGGGAAAAGGAATAGGGCAAGAGCTTGTGGAGAGACTGATTACAGAGGCCAGGGAGTTAGGTATCCCAAAGGTATTCGCCTTAACCTATCAAACACAGTTTTTTACGAAGCGCGGGTTTTGGCTGGTAGAGAAAGAACAGATGTCACCGAAGGTTTGGAAGGAGTGTATAAACTGCCCTAAGTTTCCAAATTGTGATGAATCCGCGATGATTCGCGAGACTAAATGATAAAAGAAAGCCTATTGAAGGCCTAACTAAGGAAGAATACCTTAAGCTGGATATTTGTATAAAACCTTAAAATATGAGATTATTATTAGGAATATTCTTCTATGGCACATGAATGGTCACATGTTCTTGTGCGTATGGGAATACTGTATAAGTCAGAACTATATTCGCGAGGCATGAATGCTTGCGCATATATGAACAACATGTACGCGCGAATAAGAATTAACCTATACATGAACAATATGCACGTGCGTGAGGACAAGGAGTAGTTTCATTGATGTCTGCAAAAATTGAGCCGCAGTTCCGCCAATATATATTGGACGATTTTCAAATAGAGGCCATTCGACACTTGTTAAATGGAGATTCAGTTTTGGTGTCTGCGCCTACGGGGGTAGGGAAAACCTTGATCGCCGACTATCTGATCGAAGACGCCATTAAAAACGGGCGGCGGGTGGTTTATACCGCTCCCATTAAGGCCTTGTCCAATCAGAAGTATAAGGAGTTCAAGAGGCTATATGGCGAGTTTCGGATGGGGATCATCACCGGCGATGTAGTGATCAATGCAGAGGCCGAAGTGGCGATTATGACAACGGAAATTTTTCGTAACATTCTACAGCAGGACCGGGAAAGGCTGGAAGACATATCTCACGTCATTTTTGACGAGATTCATTATCTTTCCGACGAGGACCGGGGCACAGTCTGGGAGGAGTCGATTATCTTTATGCCGGAGAGTCTGCGCTTATTGGGGTTATCGGCAACAATTCCGAATGCGCGGGAACTGGCTGATTGGATCGAGGAGATCAAGGGACACCAGGTGAAAGTGGTTAATAAAAAGGACCGGGCCGTCCCCCTTGAGCATTTTGTCTATCATCCCTTTACTGCCGCGACCACTTTGAATCATCTGGAGAAGGAATTCAAGAAGAGGCTGGAACGAAGTAACGGGGAGATAGAAGTAAAGCGGAGTTTTGACTATCAAAAGACACGCGTGCGCGCAGCGCGCGAGGTCTCTCATA
>Ga0079223_10002932_pt1 | contig 10686 bp, 11 predicted proteins | sample Stecom2011_FD_75072 | JGI IMG/M metagenome (GOLD analysis project Ga0079223, IMG submission 75072) | Agricultural soil microbial communities from Utah to study Nitrogen management - Steer compost 2011 | ecosystem: Environmental > Terrestrial > Soil > Agricultural land | place: USA: Utah...
CCGAGCCAACCATTCGGGGCCAGACATATAGTCAATGTTACGGTTAAGCACCGCCTCTACCTCCGGGTTACCCCGTGACATCGCGTTGCCGATCAGCACCAGATCAGGCTTTGGCTCAAGGTGTTCCGAGCGGTAGCCTTCCATCAGGCTGATACCCTGGGCTTCCAGTTGTGTGCTCATGGGCGGATAAACGCCCTGATCGGAACCGGTCACCGTGTGGCCGAGTTCCCTTGCAAGAACAGCCAGACTGCCCATGAACGTGCCACAAATCCCCAGTATATGAATATGCATTCGCCGCCTGCCCTCTACGTTGAAACCCGACAAGCCTCCCGTATCCTTTCAGTGCCGTCAAGCGCATTGCTATCCGCACTTCCTGCCATGAAAATTGCGCGCATTTGACGTATCATCTGCACCATCGTCGAATCAACTGGAGACTCCACCCCGAGATGGCCATCAAGAACGCATTTTACGCTCAGTCTGGCGGTGTTACCGCTGTAATCAACGCGAGTGCCTGCGGGGTCATCCAGACCGCCCGTAAGCACTCGGACAAGATCGGCAAAGTGTTTGCAGGTCGCAACGGCATTCTGGGCGCGCTGTACGAAGAGCTGATCGATACCAGCCTCGAAAGTGATGAAGCCATTCAGGAGTTGATCCACACCCCAGGCGGTGCGTTCGGATCTTGCCGCCACAAGCTGAAGAACATCTCGGAAAACCGCCGGGAATACGAGCGCCTTATCGAAGTATTCCGCGCACACAACATCGGCTACTTCTTCTACAACGGTGGCGGCGATTCCCAGGACACCGCCTACAAAGTCTCACAAATTGGCGAGAAGCTGGGCTACCCCATTACCTGCATCGGCGTTCCCAAAACAGTCGATAACGACCTGCCGTTTACCGACTGCTGCCCTGGCTTTGGCTCTGTAGCCAAGTACATCGCCACATCCACCCTGGAAGCCAGTCTGGACATCAAGTCCATGTGCGAAACCTCCACCAAGGTGTTCATCCTTGAAGTCATGGGCCGTCACGCAGGCTGGATCGCAGCCGCTGGTGGTCTGGCTGGTCAGGGTGAAGGCGAGCCGCCCCACATTATCCTGTTCCCTGAAATTCCGTTTAACCGCGAAGCATTTCTGGAGCGGGTCGATTTCTGTGTTAAGGAATATGGATACTGCGTGGTGGTTGCTTCAGAAGGTGCCCAGTACGAAGACGGCCGTTTCCTTGCAGATGCCGGCGCCAAAGATGCATTTGGTCACACTCAGCTTGGTGGCGTAGCGCCGGCACTGGCCAATATGGTCAGGCAGGCTCTGGGGCACAAGTACCACTGGGCGGTTGCGGATTATCTCCAGCGCAGTGCTCGGCACATTGCCTCTGCAACCGACGTTGAGCAGGCTTACGCCGTTGGCAAAGCGGCTGTAGAAATGGCTCTGGCAGGCAAACAGGCAGTTATGCCTACGATTGTTCGTGAGAAATCCAAACCTTACGTCTGGTCGATTGGTGAAGCCCCGCTTAGCGAAGTTGCTAACCAGGAAAAGAAGATGCCCATCCATTACATTACGGATGATGGATTTGGTATTACCCAGGACTGCCGCGACTACCTGCTACCTCTGATCGCAGGCGAGAATTTCCCTCCGTTTGACAACGGCCTGCCGCGGGTGGCGAAACTCAAAAACACCCTTGCAGAAAAGAAGCTGAAAACCGATTTCAAGCTCTGATTGATTAAAGCAACTACAGTGCTGATCGGGACCCTGTTAGCCGGGTCCTGATCAGCAATTCTGCGCCTCACTGGCTCTTTCGGGCCTCATGCCTTTACAGTAACTTCGACACACCTGCTCTAGTGCGCGGCCAACCGGTTCCGGATGATTCGAACCGTATCGATGTCTGCCGCGATATATGCCTGCTGAACAAAAAGATCATAAGGCAGTTCATCCCCGATCTCGTCAAGATATCGAGCACAATAGCTGAAACGTACGAACAAAGACTGCGGCTCTGGCTCTTCTATTGTCATTGTGAGACTTCCACCGGCAACCGTGGCCGTTGGTATAATTTCATAATGTACAAACTGGCCTTCATCAAAGGTAACCAGATCATCAACAACCAGGCCGGGCAGCTCAAGGCTCCGTTTCAGGCGTTTATCGGTTTGCCAATCGAGCTCGAACTCCCCAAGGCCAATCACAAAATGTTGGGGCGCCTCTGCACGCATGACCAAACCTTCCCACAATTGCTTCCGGGTCAGGTTGGGGATGGACGCATCCTTCAGGTCATTAACTTGAACCACATGCTCAAATTCCATACTGCGCTCCTTACCTGCCAGATAGATTCTACAAACGACTAAGCCTCCAGTTGCCGCACGTAGCTTGCAAAATCATCGTACCCGCCTATGTATCTGTCCCCCACCAAAATCTGCGGCACGGTGTGTACAGCTCGCCCAATTTTGTCGGCAATGTCTTCTTTGGTCATGCCATGCTCGATCATATCCACCCAGGTGTACGGCATATTGCGAGACTCACACAGACTCCTTGCACGCACGCAAAACCCGCAACTTGAACGGCCGTAAATCGTTACCTGTTCCATAAAAGCCTCCAAAATAGATACCCCGGAAGGATTCCCGGGCGGTTATAAGGGGTGTAAATAAACTTGAATTCATGATGACATGATTGAGGAAAATTAAAAAATTGAAGCTCTAAATAGCCGCTATAGTAACGGTTCATACTTAGTGCCGCCTCGTGGGGCAAAAGACCCAAACACCCATCACCGTAAGGACAACTCTGTGGTTTACCTGACGTTATTTCTGACCTCGTTTGCAGCGGCTACTCTGTTGCCTGCCTACTCGGAGATACTGACTGGCACCCTGGTTGTTCAGGGCTATCCCATGTGGTGGCTGTGGTTCTGGGCCACGCTGGGCAATACGTTGGGGTCTGTGGTGAACGGCATCATCGGCAGGCAGGTAGACCGCTTCAAGCACAAGCGCTGGTTCCCCTTGAGTGAAACGCAACTGCACAAAGCAAGAAACAGTTTTAACCGCTACGGCCAGTGGTCTTTGCTACTGGGCTGGCTACCTCTGGGCGGCGACGCGCTGACGCTTGTTGGCGGCATCATGCGCGTGCCCTGGCTCAACTTCATTGTGCTTGTGGGTATAGGCAAAGGCGTGCGTTACGCCTTTGTGATCTGGCTGGTTGCAGAAGCATCAGGCATATCATCACCTTCGCCATAAAGGTATTTGCGTAACAAGGGCTCGCCGTTGAACTCCGAGTGCAGCACAGCAATAAAGGTATACACCCCAATCAGCTTTCGGTTGAGGAATACAAACTCTCTGGGTGGCACGCGGAAATAACGGCTTATGGCTGAACGTGCAGCCTGTCGCGCAACTCTTGACGGCAAGTCGCTTTGCTTCCAACGATACTGGCCCTTCTCGTTAACCGCGTAGTCAGGCCAGCTTGCATGGTCGCTGGACAAGGGCTCCAGAACCGACATGCACACCTCGCCAAACTTCTCCAACACATCCTTCGGCCAGTCAGTGTTCATGAAACGCAGTTTTACGCCCCCATCGATCACTGCATCCAGATCGTTCTCATAAGATGCACGGATCATCTGGATAACCGGGTCAAGAAACTCGCTTGAGTAAGACTGCACAGCACCAAAGTCCAACAGCACTATGCGATCATGCTCCACACCATTGCCATCTTCTCCGGCAATGCGAATACGGTAGTTTCCGAAATTGGGGTCGGTCTGGATCTCACCCCACACGAACAGCTCCCGAAAGAAGAGCTCAAGCGCGGCTTCTCCGAGCGCACTGCGGCGCTCCAGTGACAACTCCCGAACAACGCCAGCACTTACGGAATGCCCATGCTCATAGGTTGAGGCAATAACCTGCGCACCTGAATACTCCGGCAACACCCGGGGAACCACAAACCGGGGGTCATTCTTGAGCATCTGGCGAAATTTCTCTGTGGTGCGAGCCTCAAGATGATAATCAACTTCCCGGTGCATCATCTGTCGCACCTCTTCCAGCCAGTCCTCAAACTCTGGCCCGAAGCTCACCAACCTAGCCACTCTGAGTAACTGAGCCACCGCATTCAGATCGCTATCAACCGCATCGGCGACACCCGGATACTGGACTTTGAGCACCAGTTCCAGGCCATCACTTCGCCGCAATGCACGGTGCACCTGCCCCAGAGATGCGGCCCCAATAGGCTCGGGGTCTATCTCAAGCTCAGCAAATTTATCACTGCCCAGCTCGGCTTTGAGAACCCGCTCGATGGCAGACCACTCCAGCGAGGTAGTCTGATCTTCCAGGGTGTGTAGGGCTTCAGTGACCTCTTCAGGCAGAAAATGCTCACCATAAAGCGCCATCACCTGACCGATTTTAACCACACTGCCTTTCAGTTTTCCCAGCTCCTCCACCAGAAGATGGGCTTGCTTGGATAACATGGCACGGTGGCGCTCATCCCGCTTATCCTTGCTGCTGAACCAGTTCGTTGCCATGTGCGAGGCCACCCGCGTGCCGGCGAAAAGCCCGGCGCGAGTCAAACTCAACCGACGTTCAAAGCTGCCGGTCTTGATACGGGAGACTGAATTACCTGAGCGTCTGGATGACATGTAAGACCTGTCCGGATCTGAAAATTTACCCACCCTGCAAGAACCCCTCACTTGTACTCTAAACGTAACAGCAGCAGGTGGCTCATGTCATTATACGGATACTTCTGCTACCTGACCTCTCCACTGCGACCCATGCTCAGCGGCTTACCGGCCATTGCTCGCCTCTGCCTGCCGGTTTATACCTGCTCTGATGCCCACACAGCCAGGCGACCGGGGAATAGTTTGTTGTCGTCCTCTGGCTGTTTTTACGGTATTACACAACTTCTGCCCAGAATACCGTTTACTATTGAATGGATGCGGAATCAAAATAACTGATAATTATCAAAAGAACCTGCTCACACTATGTCGAAAATTGCTCCTGAGCTTCCCGCAAATGGGCGCTCTCAGCTTCAGGTATCGGGTGAAATTCCAGTTCCGGTTCTGATCAACTGGCTGAGTATCTCTGCAGTGCCATTGCTGGCCTTTTTTGCCTCCCGTTCTGTCGAGCAAGGTGAGCACCTCGCGGCTGGCCTGCTGATAGCATTTGCCATTCTGATGACAATCAATTTGCTGATTTACGCTGCGTTCCGCCACAAAATCTTTCAGCGTCGCGCGTTTATTGGCCTGACAACCACGGTGTTTATCTATGTGTCGGTCAGCGCGTTAGAGAATGGCTCGGCGATTATCTGGCTCTTTGCCTACCCACCCATCATTTTTTACATCAGCGATGCGCGGTTTGGTGTTGGCGCCTGCCTATTCGGATTTACGGGGGTTACGCTGCTGTTCTTCAGCCCGCTTGCAGACCAATTACTGAATCTGCCCTATAGCACCAGCTTCCGGATTACCATGGTTGTAGCCCTCGGCTTTGAAATGATCACTTGCTACATCCTTGATCAGAGCCGGCGACGGAGCAAACTTGGTTTGTTGGCGCTGGCCCGGGAGTTCGAGTACGCCGCCAAGCATGACACACTCACCGGCCTTGCAAACCGCAGGGAGGCCTTGGCTCAACTGGAAGTGGAATACGAACGCTATCTTCGTACCAACCGGCCATTTGCCGTGTTGTTAGCAGATATTGACCTGTTCAAAAGTGTAAACGATACCCACGGACACCATGTAGGCGATGAGCTGATTGTGTTGGTTGCAAACACACTGCATGAGGAGGCCCGGAAACTGGACACCACCGCTCGTTGGGGAGGTGAGGAATACCTGGTACTACTGCCGGAAACCAATGCAGACGGTGCAGTGCAGATTGCCAACAGGATTCGTGAGGCAATCGCCGAGAAAGCTGTGATGGTGGCGCAGACAGCTGTCCACTGCACTGCCAGTATTGGCGTAGCAAGCATCGAGGGGGCGGAATCTGTCGACAAACTTCTCCAGCATGCAGACGAAGCCTTGTACCGTGCAAAAGCCCTCGGCCGCAACCGTGTTTGTATGTATCAGATTGACGGGCCTGCCTGATCATTCCAGCCGTTTCGATAACTTACTGCAGAGTCGCCCAACCCTGAAACAAGTTGGGCTACCAACAGCTGCTCAACAGCATCAATAGACGCTGAGGTAAAGTCACTGGTTTGGCACATGGCCAGTCCCGCATACCCGCAGGGGTTGATCCTGCGAAATGGCTCCATGTCCATATCGACATTCAGCGCAAGACCGTGGAACGAACATCCACGGCGAACCCGCAATCCCAGGGAAGCAATTTTTGCATCACCCACATAAACACCTGGCGCATCTGGCCGGGGCTCTGCGGCAATATCAAGCTCAGCAAGCGTGCGTACTATGCCCTGCTCAATAATGTCGACCAGCCCCCTCACCCCTATCTTGCGACGGGTAAGCCCAATCATCAGGTAAATCACCAGTTGACCAGGTCCGTGATAGGTCACCTGTCCACCACGGTCTACCTGAATCACCGGGATATCACCCGGCGCCAGGATATGCTCGGCCTTGCCAGCCTGGCCCTGGGTGTAGACCCGAGGATGCTCCAGACACCAAAGCTCATCATTGGTGTCGTCACCCCTTTCTGCCGTGAAGCTTTTCATGGCTTCCCAGGTTTCCAGATAGGGCTGCTGGCCCAAAGACCTGACAATGAGTTCAGGCATGGTGCTTACAACACCATGTGAACACGGCCGCTGGCCTTGAGGTCCTCAAACAAGGCCTTTAGCTGCGGCTCGCCAGTAGCCAGAATATTCAGCCGTACCGAGCAGAACCGACCTTCCCTGCTGTCTTTAACAGAGACATCTTCTTCCTTGATTCCCGGAGCGTGCTGCTGAACAACCGCTACGACAAACTCTTTGAAATCCGGTGCGGCATCGCCAATCACCTTGATACCGTAATCACAGGGAAACTCTATTTTTGGCGCTTTCGGCTCGCTCATGCCGTTTTTCTCCCGGGCTCAACTGGCCCTTACTGGAATAACTGAACAAAAAACAACTTGATGGTGTCCCAGATTCGCTTGAACAAACCGCCTTCAGGAACCTCCGTCAGAGCAAGCACTGGCTGATCAATCAGCACTTCCCCATTAAAGGACACTTTCACCCGACCGAGCTCATCACCGGCACGAACCGGTGCCTTGATCACTGAATCAAGATCCACACTGGACTCAAGGCTGTCACGGGATCCGCGAGGAATGGTCACGTAGGCATCTTCAAGCATGCCCACGGAAAGCTTGTCAGATTGACCGCCCCACACCTTGGCCTCAATCAGCTCCTGCCCCGCCCGGAACAAGCGCTCACTTTCATAGTAGCGAAACCCGTAGTTCAGCATTTTCTGGATTTCCTGGGATCGCGCCTCAGAGCTGCTGGTTCCCATCACTGTTGCAATAAAGCGCGTGTTGTTGCGCTTGGCTGAAGCAACAAGACAGTACCCTGCCTCTTCGGTATGGCCGGTTTTGAGGCCATCAACACTATCGTCGCGCCATAGCAGGCTGTTACGGTTGGGTTGACGGATATTGTTGTACGTAAAGTGCTTCTCAGCGTAGATCGGGTAGTTTTCCGGGTAATCATTGATAATCGCACGCGCCAGAACAGCCAGGTCATAGGCGGTAGAAAAGTGATCTGCGGCAGGCAGGCCGGTAGCATTCTGAAAGTGGGTGTCCTTCATGCCCAGAAGTTGAGCCTGCTGATTCATAATATCTACGAAAGCGCCCTCACTGCCGGCAACAAATTCCGCCAGGGCTACCGAAGCATCGTTGCCTGACTGAATAATTACGCCTTTGAGAAGGTCTTCTACGGAAACACTGGTGCCCTCTTTAACAAACGTACGGGAGCCCTCTGTTTTCCATGCTTTTACGCTGATAGGAACCATGTCGGACATGCTGATCCGGCCTTCGTCCAGCTCGCGCTCAACAATGTACGCTGTCATCATCTTTGTCAGACTGGCCGGCGGCAAGCGCTCGTTGCTGTTCTCCTCCATGATGATGCGACCACTTTTCGGGTCCATCAGCACGTAGGAACTACCAGCAATTTGCGGCGGTGAAGGAATCAGCACAGTCTGGGAAATTGCTTTGCCTGAAACCGTAAGCATCAGCACAAACGTGAGGAGTGCTGAAGCAAAAGAGAGTGAGCGGAAAACTGATTTTAATGCCATGGGTCCATTCGTTCGTCGTTAAGTGTGTTTTATAAGTGATCTGACGCTCAGTCAGAGTCTGTCAGCACAATTGATTGCGCAAATCCTTCAGTTTCCAAAAGGCGCTGCGTCTTTCGCGCACTGCCTTCATCCTGAAAAGGCCCAACCTGAACCCGGTGAAAGCGCCCTGAAGCAGTATCTACTGCACGTACTCGCACGGAGTTGCTCCCCAAGGAGCTACCAAGTCTATCCACGGCGCGGGTCTGTAGTTTTTCTGCCGGGTCGCGGCTGCTGAAGGAGCCAAGCTGAACAAACAGCCCGCCGCCCTGGCCGTCAAATGCACTGTTCGCAGTTTGCGTTTGCACCGGCCGCTTCACCTGCTGCCCATCCAGCGCGAAAGGCTGACCAGCAAGAAACATGCTGCCGTCGGGCTTCACGGTAATCGATGCGACTTCTACACGGGCGGTTCCGCGTGACTGATAACCCAGCTTTTTAGCCGCTGCGTAAGACAAATCAATGAGGCGATCACCGTGGAACGGCCCACGGTCATTAACCCGCACAATCACAGACTGCCCGTTATCCAGATTAGTCACTTTTGCGTAACCCGGTATCCGCAGAGATTTATGGGCTGCGGACATCTGGTACATATCAAAGGTTTCACCATTAGACGTTTTGTGACCGTGGAACTTTTCGCCATACCAGCTTGCGGTGCCGCGAGCGACATAGCCGTCATTACTGTCCATTACCGTGTAGTGTTTGCCCCAAACTGTGTAGGGAGATTTGTTCCCGGCCCTTACCGGGGCCTGATATACGGGCACTGCATCTGACAAGCCAGAGGCATCAAAGTTTCCCGTGGGTGCCCGGTCTTGAGCAATGGTGTAGCGTGATGAATGGTCGGTACCGGCCGGTGCGGGCGTCGGAGCCGATGCGCAGCCGGCAAGCGCCAGAGCCGCCAAGCCCAACAACCATAACCCTGCGCTATGTGGTATCACTGTACAGATGCCCTCTGAAATATGCGCTGCTGAATGGAAAATACAGCTCTTGCGACCATTGTAACGGGTTCGCGCCCCGTATCACCATTACCGGCCTGACATCAGGCCGTGATCATCCGGCGATGGGTGTGTATGGACATCAGAATGCCAAACGCCGCCATCAGGGTAACGGTTGATGTTCCACCATAAGACACAAGCGGCAAAGGCACCCCTACAACCGGTAGCAGGCCACTTACCATGCCCACGTTAACAAACACATAAATAAAGAAGGTCATGGTCAGCGCACCCGCAACAAGGCGACTGAATGAATCCTGGGCAGTCACAGCGATAAAGAGGCACCGCAAAATAATCAGGAAGTACACGCTGAGTAGTATCAGAATCCCTACAAACCCGAACTCCTCTGCCAGTACCGCCACTATAAAATCAGTATGGCTTTCCGGAAGAAACTCAAGGTGCGACTGAGTGCCCTGAAGCCAACCTTTGCCATCCAGGCCGCCAGAGCCGATGGCGGTTTTGGACTGGATAATATTCCAACCTGCACCCAGCGGATCACTCTGGGGATCAAGCAGTGTCAAGACACGCTGCTTCTGGTACTCGCGCATTCCGAAAAACCACATTACTGGCGCAGCTACAGACACCATTGCCAAAAATGCGCCTATGAGTTTCCAGCTCATACCGGCAAAAAACACAACAAACAGACCCGCCATACCCACAAGAAGCGAAGTCCCGAGATCGGGCTGCCTCACAATCAGAAGCATCGGGAGCAGAACAATAGCCAGCCCGACACCAATGCGTGACAGCTTCGGCGGCAAGAAGTGCCGAGACAGGTACCAGGCGGCCATTATGGGGACAACAAGCTTCATCAGCTCCGATGGCTGAAACCTGGGCAATCCCGGCAACGCTAACCAACGCTGTGCACCTTTCGCCCCAACCCCCACAAATAGCACAGCAACCAGGCCCGCTAGGCCAAGTACGTAAAGCCAAGGTGCCCAACGCCTGAATACAGAGGGATCAAGCTGGGCGAAAACCAACATCACAACAAATGCGACGGCAAAGCGCACGCCCTGGGCCTTTACGACATCCAGATTTCGGTCGGCGCCGCTGTACAACACGAAAAAGCCGCAGGAAATCAGGACAATGAGCAAGAAAAGCAGAATAGGATCCAGATGCAGTGCAGACCATAAACCTCTCGGGCGACCAAGGGGGTTGCTGGCTGTTGAACTGAACACTTCCCGGGGGGCCATCAAGGAGCCTCTCTTTGCGAATCGGTTTTGCTGACCAGAGAACCTGCAGCGGCAGAAAACTCCAATATCCAGGCATCGAACAGGGCCCGAGCTACAGGAGCTGCTGTGCTGCTTCCTCCGCCGCCGTTTTCAACAATCACAGCGACAGCAATCTGTGGTTTTTTGACCGGTGCAAAACCAACAAACAGTGCGTGGTCGCGTAACCGCTCCCGCACCTCTTCGGCGTCGTACTCTTCATCTTCTGCAAGACTGAACACCTGGGCGGTACCGGTTTTTCCAGCCATGCGGTAGGGGGCACCACGGCCGGCAGCGCGGGC
>Ga0079223_10002933_pt1 | contig 10684 bp, 11 predicted proteins | sample Stecom2011_FD_75072 | JGI IMG/M metagenome (GOLD analysis project Ga0079223, IMG submission 75072) | Agricultural soil microbial communities from Utah to study Nitrogen management - Steer compost 2011 | ecosystem: Environmental > Terrestrial > Soil > Agricultural land | place: USA: Utah...
AGGATGGAACCCACAGAGAATTGCTGATGAAAAAAGGATATTACCATAGACTCTACACAAACCAGTACCTTGGCGATGAAAGCATCAATTAGGAAAAAAGGGATTCCGATTAGACGGAATCCCTTTTTATCTTACCCCTGATAATATTCATGTACCCTTCATAGAAAAGATAGCCTGCAGCAAATCCTCCAATTATGTCAGTGGGCCAATGAACACCAAGAAAGACCCTACTGGTCCCCATGAGTAGAACATAGGCAAGTGCCCCAGATCAAATCCATTTATTCCTTCCTCCCCTGGTGGAATTTCTTGTAAGGAGGTAGGCAATTGTCAGGAACATGGTCATGGATACCATTGAGTGTCCACTTGGATAGCTAAGACCTCCCTGGTCTACCAGAAAATATTCAAAGGGTCTTGTCCTCTGAAATATCTGCTTAAGAAGGTGGTTCATCAGCCAGCTGCCCAATGAAGAGGTCAGTAGGAGCGCTGCTACAAGATATTTCTTCTTAATGGTGTAGTAGGCTATTGCCGTGCCCATGGCCGGAAACAGGAATGCCTCCGATCCAAGAAATGATATCAATTCCATGGCTCTGATCAAAATAATGTTATTATTCCTGTGTACTGAATCCATGATGACCTGGTCAAATAGTACACCTTCAGACTTACCCATTACCATAAATCCTATGATTAAAAATACAATGGAGCAAATAACAATCAATAGTTTTTTCTTTGTTGTCATACAAGTCCCCCTGAAAAAATCAAGCAACGGGTCTCCCCGTTGCTCTTGCTATCCTCTTCTTTTTCTCTTGGGTGCAATGTGGATTGCAGCCTCATCAAGTCCCAGTGTCGCCTCAAAGAATGCCTCTGAAAGTGTTGGATGGGCATGTATTGTCCTTTTGATTGAAGCCACATCCATGTTGTTGGAAATTGCCAAGGCACCCTCGTGGATAAGGTCATTTGCGTGTGGTCCCAGAATGTGAACACCAAGAATCCTGTTATCCTCATTTGAAGCAAGAATCTTGATTATCCCTTCAGGTTCTCCCAATGACAGGGCCTTACCGTTGGCTGAGAACATAAACTTGCTGGACCTGTAGTCCACTTCCCTCTCCTTAAGCTGCTCTTCAGTGTAGCCCACCTGAGCAACCTCTGTCATTGTAAACACACAGGATGGCCAATGCTCGTGATTCAAGTCGGGCTCATGACCCATTATTTTCTCAACAACGTACTCACCCTGGGATGAAGCAACGTGTGCCAATTGGATCCCCTTTGAGTTTACATCTCCAATTGCATAGATTCCAGGAACTGTAGTCTCGTAGTTATCATCAACCTGTATGCCCCTATTTGAGTACTCAACCCCTGCTTCTTCAAGGCCAAGTCCCTCAACAAGAGGGCCTCTTCCTGACGCAATCAGGACATAGTCTCCAACTACCTCTATTTCCTCGTCCTTTTCCTTGTACTTGGCAAGAACCTTCAGCCTGTCCCCTTCCTTGGAGATTTCCTTTGCACGGATATTCACATAGGTCTCCATACCTTGCTTCTTAAGCATCGGTAGCAACCTTTTCCCGATTTCCTTGTCCCCATCCTTTAGGATCCTGGATGCCAGAAGTATAACATGTGAACCGAGCTCCTGATATATGCTTGCAAACTCAAGTCCAATAACTCCTCCACCCACTACTATAAGTGTCTCTGGGATGTGGTCCAGCTCCAGGATATCGTCAGATGTGATGACTCCAGGAAGGTCTACACCCTTTGTTTCGGTCATCTGGGGGTAGGACCCTGTTGCAATAATGATATTGTCAGCTTCTATTTCTCGGGTTCCCCCTTCCAGAAGCTCTACTGTCAATGTTTTATTATCTTTGAAAGATGCCTTACCCGGTACGAATTCGATATTGCTGTAGGATGAAATAAGCTTTTCTATTCCGGACACAAGGTCATCCACAACCTTGTTCTTTCTCTCCAGAAGAGCCTTTCCATCAAGGCTGTAGCCTTCCACCCTTATACCAAACTCATCGGCTCTCTTGAGTGAGGACATTATTTCAGCATTCCTGAAATATGTTTTAGTGGGGATACACCCCCTGTTAAGGCATGTACCCCCAATGTCTCTGTTTTCTATAAGAAAAACCTCTGCCTCAAGTTGCGCAGCCTTTATGGCTGCAACATAGCCACCCGGTCCAGCACCGATAATAGCTATTCTCTTTGTCAAGCAATACACCTACCCTTCGTATTTTACGTTGATGTCTCGTGCTGCCTTGACTTCATTTGGTCTTCTTACCTTTGTTCTGTTTGGAGCTGACTTAAGGATTGCAGGGTCGGATTCCGCCTCCTTGGCAATCTGGATCATAGCCTGGATAAACTCATCCAGGGTCTCCTTGCTTTCTGTTTCAGTCGGCTCAATCATAAGTGCCTCGTTGATAATCAATGGGAAGTAGATTGTTGGTGGATGGTATCCAAGGTCAAGCAGTCTCTTGGCAATATCAAGAGTGGTAACCTCACTTAATGTGTCCTTCAATCCTCCCAGTACAAACTCATGCTTGTAGATGGTGTCGATTGGAAGGTGGTAGTAATCCTTCAACTGACTGCAGAGGTAGTTTGCATTCAAGACTGCCATCTCTGAAGCCTTCTTCAGTCCATCTGAACCCATTGTCAATATATAGGTGTAGGCTCTTACAAGGATACCGAAGTGTCCGTAGAAATCCTTAACCTTTCCGATTGAATCGGGATAGTCATAATCAAGGAAGTACTTGTCATCCTTTTTCTCCACCATTGGAACAGGCAGGAATGGAACAAGCTCCTTCTTTACTCCTACAGGTCCTGCTCCTGGTCCTCCTCCACCATGTGGTGTTGAGAAGGTCTTGTGCAGGTTGAAGTGAACGACGTCAAATCCCATGTCTCCAGGTCTTGCATAGCCCAGGATAGCATTGGCATTGGCTCCATCGTAATAGAGAAGTCCCCCTGCCTCGTGGACAATATCCGCTATTTCCTTGATTCCCTTGTCAAATATTCCAAGGGTATTGGGATTTGTAAGCATAAGGCCTGCAGTGTCATCTCCCACAGCTGCACGAAGTGCATCCAGGTCAACCAGTCCATCTCTTGTTGATTTTATTTCCACAATCTTGTATCCTGCCATTCCTGCTGTGGCTGGGTTTGTACCGTGTGCTGAATCAGGAACTATTATCTTGTTTCTGTGTGCTTCCCCTCTCTTTTCGTGGTAAGCCTTTATTATCATTACTCCAGTCAGCTCGCCATGGGCTCCTGCTGCTGGTTGAAGAGTTGTTCTATCCATTCCGGCAATTTCTGACAGACTAAGCTCAAGCTCGTGTAGAAGCTGAAGTGATCCCTGTGTGCAGTCATCTGGCTGCAAGGGATGTAGATTTGCAAATCCGTCGTATCTTGCTGTATCTTCATTGATTTTTGGATTGTATTTCATTGTACATGATCCAAGTGGGTAGAATCCTGTGTCAAGGCCATAATTCTTATTTGATAGATTTGTATAATGACGAATTATGTCCACCTCGTACAATTCAGGAAGGTCCAACTCGGACTCACTTAAGAATTCCCCAGGTATAAGGCTGTCTACAGCAACATCCTCCACGTCATTTGCAGGTAACATGTATGCCTTTCTACCAGGTTTGGAAAGTTCGAATATCAATTTCTCGTAGTTTCTCATTATATCCCCTCCATTACGCTGGTCAGTTTATCGATTTCTTCCTTCGTTCTCTTTTCTGTCACTGCATAAAGGACGCTATTTTCAAACTGGGGATATTCTTTGCCTAAGTCATAGCCTCCGATGATATTTTCTTTTCTAAGGGCTTCATTGATCTTTTCAGGTGCAATATCGGAAGTCAATGCAAATTCCTTGAAGAATGGCTTGTCAAATGCAGGCTTGAACTTGCCTGATTTAATAAGCTGCTCATAGGCGTAGTGAGCCTTCTTGGTTGATTGCAATGCAACCTCCCTAAGGCCTTCCTTGCCCATTGTCACCATGTAGACAGTTGCTGCCAGTGAATTAAGCCCCTGGTTTGAGCAGATGTTTGATGTTGCCTTCTCTCTTCTTATATGCTGCTCTCTGGCTGTAAGGGTCAGCACAAAGGATCTCTTGCCGTCAAGGTCCTCGGTCTGTCCAACTATCCTTCCAGGAATCTTTCTCACATAGTCCTTCTTGACTGCCATGAATCCAAGATAAGGTCCACCAAAGCTAACTGGTATTCCCAGTGACTGTCCTTCTCCGACTACAACATCAACATTCATGTCACCAGGCTTCTTTAGAATACCAAGTGAAATCGGATCAACGGAAGCTATAAAGGTAGTCTTCTTACCCTTGTGGGCAATTTCTCCAATTGCTTCAAGGTCCTCGATTATTCCGAAGAAGTTAGGACTTTGTACAATAACTGCAGCAGTATTGTCATTTACCAGTCCATCAAGGGCTTCCATGTCAGTAACTCCATCCTTGATATCTACCTCGATTACCTTCAGATCCTGAACATGCGCATATGTGTGAAGAATCTTTCTTGCATCAGGTTTAACTGACTTTGATATAATAATCTCGTCTTTTCTTGAGTAGGCAGCTGCCATAAGGGCTGCCTCAACTACTGCCGTACCACCATCATAAAGTGATGCATTGGCAAGATCCATTCCTGTAAGATTTGCAATCAGGGTCTGGAACTCGAAAATGTACTGCAATGTTCCCTGGCTTATTTCAGGCTGGTAAGGCGTATAAGAAGTGTAGAACTCACTTCTTGATATAACATGATTTACTATTGATGGTATATAGTGATCGTACGCACCTGCTCCCAAAAAGCTTGTCAGCTCACTCATTGAACAGTTCTTATCAGCAAGCTTCTTCAGATATGAGGTTACTTCAAGTTCACTTTTCGATTTTGGAAGATCAAGCTCTCTTGAAAGCTTAATATCCTTTGGAATATCATCAAACAACTGGTCTATGCTTTCCAGACCAATCGCCTTGAGCATTTCCTGGATATCTTCAGGTGTATTAGCGATATATGGATGCATCTTATTCCTCCTCAGCTAAAAACTTTTCGTAGTCCTCATCATTCATTAGTTCTTCTACTTCAGCCTTGTCTGCCAATTCAACCTTTATCAACCAGTTTTCAAATGCATCCTGGTTAAGTAGTGCAGGATCATCCATAAGCTCTTCATTGATTGCTACTACCTTTCCGCCAACTGGCATAAACACATCAGAGGCAGCCTTAACTGATTCAACCGCTGCGAAGTCATCGCCTTTTTCAAATTCGTCGTCAACATCAGGAAGCTCAACATATACTATGTCCCCAAGATGATGCTGTGCATAGTCAGAAATACCTATAAATGCCTCGTCTCCCTCTACCTTTACCCACTCATGATCCTTTGTGTAAAATAATCCTTTTGCTACTTTCATTTGATTACCCCCTAGAATTTATTTTTTAAGAAATTTCTTGCTTATAACCTTTGCTTTTGCAAATTTGTTTCTGATCTTGATGTCCACCTCTGTTCCAAGCTTTGTGAACTCTGTCTTGATAAGTGCATTACCAATTACCTTGCCAAGTGTGGGACTCTTGTAGCCTGTTGTAATATGGCCAATCTTTTCGCCATCCTTGTAAACCTCGTAGCCCTCTCTGGCAATACCCCTGTCAAGAAGCTCTATTCCAGCAAGCTTCCTTTCAAGGCCTTCACTCCACATCTTGTTTAGAGCATCCTTGCCTATGAAGTCTGCTTCCTTGTCAAGCTTAACAAAATACTTGAATCCCGCTTCAAGAGGAGTGATTTCATCGTCCATCTCATGTCCGTAAAGTGGAAGAGACGCCTCAAATCTCAATGTGTCCCTGCAGCCTAATCCTGTAGGTTTGATTCCCTCATCCTGTCCAGCCTCAAGGATTGCATTCCAGACTGTAACAATACCATCTTTGTCACAATAAACCTCAAAACCGTCCTCACCTGTGTAGCCGGTTCTTGAAACCATGCAGTTCACTCCAGCAACCTCAATATCCCTCTTAAGGTGGAAGAACTTGACCTGTGACAAGTCATAGTCTGTAAGCTTCTGTAGTACCTTTTCAGCCATTGGTCCCTGTATGGCAACCTCACCAACTGAGTCTGAAATGTTTTCGATTTCGACCTGGAAATCTCCCTTGTTGTCGAGAATCCACTTATGGTCTTTGTCAACATTTGCAGCATTAACTACCAGATAGAAGAATTCCCCATCATATCTGTACACAAGCAAATCATCCACGACCCCTCCTGTTGGGTGGCACATGAATGTGTAAATAACTTGGTTGTCGACTATTGTACTTATGTCATTGGTCATTAGATAATTAACAAAGGCAAGTGCGTCCTTCCCTTTGATCGTTATCTCTCCCATGTGCGATACATCAAAAAGCCCAACTGCATTTCTTACAGCCTCATGCTCTGGTACCAGGCCCTCATACTGCACTGGAAGATACCATCCAGCATAGTCAACAACATTACCCCCCAACTTGACATGCTCATCATACAGGGGTGTCTTTTTTGCTTCCATTCAATCACTCCTTCCTCTTATTTGTGGTATAATTTCAATATACTATCCTATAACTACCCACTTGCTTGGCAGTTAAACTAATCTGGATTACATGAATTATACCAAGTAAGTCGCATTTCAGTAGTATACTTCAATTATACATAAGGGGGATTTTTTATGCAATACCGTGAATTTTCTGTCAACAAGTTAAATGTTTCACTATTAGGCCTGGGTTGTATGCGTTTTACTGTTTTGGAGAATGATAATTCAAAAATCGATGTGGATAGGTCAACCTCAATTGTAAGGTATGCCCTCGAAAAAGGAATCAATTATTTTGACACTGCATATCCCTATCACGGAGGGGAATCTGAGGCTTTCCTGGGAAGAGCACTTGAGGGTATCAGAAGGGAGGATTACCACCTGGCCACTAAATCTCCCGTTTGGCTTATGGAAAATCATGATGATTTTATGAAATATCTTGATGAGCAGTTGGTTAATTTAAATACAAACTACGTGGATTTTTACCTTTTTCACGCCCTTAATAAAAATTCTTTCGAAAAAATAAAATCTCTTGAATTTGAAAGGTTCGTAGAAAGGGCCAAGGAGGAAGGCAAAATCAGATATATCGGATTTTCATTCCACGATGAGCTACCGATTTTTAAGGAGATAATCGATCATTATCCCTGGGAGTTCTGTCAGATCCAATTGAACTACATGGACACTGAATATCAGGCTGGTCTAGCGGGTCTTGAATATGCAAAAAACAGAGGTATAGACGTAGTGGTCATGGAGCCCCTTAAGGGGGGCAAGCTGGCTCAATCACCTGAGGATGTCCTCCAGGTGTGGAATAGGTCGCAAACCTCCCGTACGCCGGTTAGATGGGCTCTGAAGTGGCTTCATGGTCTGCAAGGCATATCAGTTGTCCTAAGCGGAATGTCCTCTCTGGACCAGCTTGAGGAAAATATAGGAATTAGCTCTGATGATGATGTTCTATCACCGGAGGACATGGACATTGTGAATATGGCAGCCCAGATATATAGGAGCAGGACCAAGGTGGACTGTACAGGCTGCAAGTATTGCATCCCCTGCCCACAGAATGTTGCAATCCCGAATATCTTTCAGCTTTACAACGATGCCCATGTATATGGATCCATGGAGGAGGCCTCCAAATCATATTCCATCCTCGTTGAAAAGGAGGAGGACAGCTCCAGATGTGTGGAGTGTGGACTGTGTGAGGAAAAGTGTCCACAGAACCTTGCCATAATTCAGTATCTCAAGGATGCCAGAGACGACCTATACAGCTGATAAATAGCTCCTGATACGCATGTTCGGGTACTTATCCACCTTATCCACATTATCCACAATCCACAGGGGATAACCTTTGTTAACAATTAAAAAGGGCTAAAAAAAAGCACCCAATGGGTGCTTTCCTATTATCTCTTGCTGAACTGTGGACTTCTTCTTGCCTTCTTTAGACCGTATTTCTTTCTCTCTACCATCCTTGAATCTCTAGTAAGATGTCCTGCCTTCTTAAGTATTGGTCTTAACTCTCCATCTGCTTCAAGTAGAGCTCTGGCAATACCGTGTCTGATTGCTCCGGCCTGTCCTGTGAATCCACCGCCGTGAACATTTACAAATACGTCGTACTTGTCTGCTGTTTCAGTTATGGTCAAAGGCTCTTTTGCAATTACTCTTAGTGTCTCGTAGTTGAAAAAGTCCTCAATATCTCTTTTGTTGATTGTGACCTGTCCGTTACCTGGTACTAATCTAACTCTTGCAACGGATGTCTTTCTTCTTCCTGTTCCTAAAAATTGTGTTGCAGCCATTTACAGTCCTCCCTTCATCAATTAATTAAACTTCGTAAACTTCTGGCTTCTGCGCCTGGTGTCCGTGCTCTGTACCTCTGTAAACCTTAAGTTTCCTGTACATTTGTCTTCCCAGACTATTCTTTGGCAGCATTCCTTTAACAGCCAGCTCAATTATCTTCTCGGGATTCTTCTCCATCAGCTCGCCGTATGATACCTGTCTCAAGCCTCCTGGATAACCTGTATGGTATGTGTAGTTCTTCTGCTCCAGTTTCTTTCCAGTAAGTTTGATCTTGTCAGCGTTTATAACTATAACAAAATCACCTGTATCAACATGTGGTGTGTAGATGGGCTTATTCTTACCTCTCAGAATAGTTGCAATCTCTGTGGCCAGTCTTCCCAATACTTTATCTTCTGCGTCTATGATATACCATTTTCTTTCGACTTCATTGGCTTTTGCCATATAGCTTTTCATCTATTTCCCTCCTTACAACAACATTCGTTTTAAGGTGTCTACTAAAAAGTTTCCGGGCTTCTTTTTAAACACTCTTATATATTCTAATACAAGTAACAATCAATGTCAAGGCAGATTTTACCTGTAGTATACTTTTTCCAAAAATAGTCCTTGGGCTGGTGCTGTTCTTCCAGCAGACCGTCTATCCCTGTCCTGAATCATTTCAGGAATCTCCTCCTTGCACCTCTGGCCGGCTCCTACCTCAATAAGGGTTCCCGCAATGATCCTGACCATATTTCGGAGAAAGCTGTTTCCCTCCAGTGCTATTTCAATTATCTCGTCTTTTTTTTCAATTTCTATTGAATAAATGGTCCGTATGGATGATTTTATGGAAGTTCTCCTCCCTCTGAAAGATCTGAAATCATGGGTTCCAATAAAGTACTTGGCCGCTTCTCTCATCAATTCTACGTCCAATGGATGTTTGATATGACATGTATAATTCCTAAGCAGGGGCCTTTCTGGCTCACCGTTGTATATCCTGTAGACATACCTCTTGTGTGTTGCACTGAACCTAGCGTGAAAATCCATTGGTACCTCCTGGGACGATATGACCCTGATATCTTCAGGAAGCTCAATATTCAAGGCAAACCTGAATCTCTCTCCAGGTATGGATGATTCAGTCCTGAAATTAGCAACATGCCCAAGGGCATGAACCTTTGCATCTGTCCTTCCTGATCCATACAGTACAGTCTTTTCACCAGTCACCCTGTAAAGAGCTTTCTCTATTTCCTCCTGAATGGAGGGAAAGCTCTCCTGGGTCTGCCATCCCCAGTAGTTTGTACCGTCGTATTCTATTATAAGCTTGATGTTTCTCATATTATCACCATATATATCGGCTGGATATTATCGCTGCAAAAAAGATTGTCATTCCCGTCAGGACTGCATAGTCTCTCCTAACAAACCTTAGCTCGTTAAGTCTTGTCCTGCCGTCTCCACCACGGTAGCACCTTGCCTCCATGGCAGTGGCCAACTCATCTGCCCTTCTGAAGGCATTGATAAACAGGGGAACGAGAAGGGGTACAAGATTCTTTGCCCTGCTTAAAATATTCCCCGATTCGAAGTCCGCTCCTCTTGCCATCTGAGCCTTCATTATCTTGTCAGTTTCCTCAAGAAGTGTTGGAATAAATCTTAGGGCTATTGTCATCATCATGGCCAGCTCGTGTGCCGGTAGTCCGATTCTGCTAAAAGGAGACAGAAGCCTTTCTATTCCGTCTGTCAAGGCGATTGGAGATGTGGTAAGGGTCAAAAGCGATGTTCCCGTTATAAGGAAAATCAGCCTTAGAGCCATGAAGACAGACTGTCTCAAGCCCTCCTTTGTTATTACCAAGGGGCCCAACTCAGCCAAAACCTCTCCTTTGGTCATGAACAGGTTGATGGCAAAGGTTATTAAGATTATAAACATCAGGGGCTTCAAACCTTTTATGATAAATTTAACCGGTAGCTTTGCGATGGAAATTACAATTCCAATGAAGGCCACGATGAATATATATGGTATGAAGCTTGTCACAAAGAAGAGAGATGCAATAAACAATGCTACAATGATTATTTTCACTCTAGGATCCAATTTGTGAACTATAGATGTTCCTGGAAAATATTGTCCGATTGTAATATCTTTAAGCATCCTTCTTACTCCTTAAATAATTTAATATTTCCGCTTTGGCTTCTTCAATGGTAAGGATATCGTCCTTCACACTATTACCCCTGCTCTTGAAGGCCTTCATAAACTTTGTGATCTGTGGAATTCCAAGGCCCATCTCCTCAAGCTCATCTGTCTTGGAGAACACCTCTCTTGTCGGGCCGTCAAGAGCAACCTTGCCCTTGTGCATTACAAATATCCTGTTGACAAGTCTGGCTATGTCCTCCATGCTGTGGGAAACTAGA
>Ga0079223_10002934_pt1 | contig 10684 bp, 8 predicted proteins | sample Stecom2011_FD_75072 | JGI IMG/M metagenome (GOLD analysis project Ga0079223, IMG submission 75072) | Agricultural soil microbial communities from Utah to study Nitrogen management - Steer compost 2011 | ecosystem: Environmental > Terrestrial > Soil > Agricultural land | place: USA: Utah...
AAACGTATCGTACTTTTCCATTCCTTCGCAATAAAGGAAACCAGTACAACCAAAACTGGAAAAACAACTCCTGAAAATCCATCGCAGATCAGACCATTCCCCATACAGGCAAATCGACTTACACCGGTTCAGTCAACACGGCATTCATGTTGGGTCGTACCGACCACACGAATACTTAGTTATTGTGGGAAGCTTTCTGAAAAGGTCACTTTCGCTATCTATACCCATAAATTCGGCCGTTAAACTCAGACTTACCAGTGAGAGGTCACTCATCTTTGGCTGGCGTCTTTGATAAGGTAAAAGTTGTTCTTTTGATATTTTTTTTAATACTTCCAATATTCTTTCGTAATTTGCATTTAAGTTGTTCATATCTAATGTTTTGTCGTTAAAACAATTTACTGATTATCAGTGATATGGACAACTTTTTTCTTTTAAATCATAATGCACAACGGGTAAAATTAATGTTATTTTATAAGCTAATCGACGACAAATTACACGGTGTTATATTCTTTATTCAGATCAGTTGTGTTTCGCAAGCATTTAAAGATAGAATAAAAAAGTGCTTGTGATTTTAGTAATAGTCAGCTAAGTCCATAAAAGGATTTAGAGTTAGTTGTTTCTACCTTCAAACTACTTTTATAAATGAGTTTTTTTTATCCGAAATAAGTCGTATTTTATTCACGAAAAATAAAATATTTGCATTTTTGTGGACCGCAATAAATTACTAACAATTTGTAGTAGCTTATTGTTAATTACTTTCCCAAGTATAGGTTTCACAAGTGCTCACGTATAATTATATTAGCCACCCTACACCAAAAATTTATGACAGAGACCAAATATACCGAAGACAATATCCGTTCACTCGATTGGAAGGAGCATATCCGTATGCGTCCAGGTATGTATATTGGGAAACTCGGAGATGGATCTTCGCCCGATGACGGTATCTATATCCTTCTAAAAGAGGTTCTTGACAACTGCATTGACGAATTTGTTATGGGCGCCGGAAAAACCATTGAGGTGCGCATTAAGGAAAAAGAAGTGAGGGTTCGCGATTACGGCCGTGGAATTCCGCTAGGAAAAGTAGTTGATGTAGTCTCCAAAATGAATACCGGAGGAAAGTATGATAGCCGCGCGTTTAAAAAATCTGTTGGACTAAACGGGGTTGGTACAAAAGCAGTAAATGCATTATCCTCTTTCTTCAAGGTTGAATCGGTTCGAGATAATCAGATGAAAACAGCTGAGTTTTCATTAGGAGAGCTCACGAACGATTTGGATATTGAAGATTCTTCCAAACGACGGGGTACCAAGGTAGTATTTATACCAGATGAAGGCATTTTTAAAAACTTCAAGTACCGAACTGAGTATGTGGTAAAAATGCTAAAAAACTACGTCTATCTAAATCCTGGATTGACGATTGATTTTAATGGCGAAAAGTTTTATTCCGAAAATGGATTAAAGGATTTATTAGGCGAAACAATTACCGAAGATGATATGGCGTATCCAATCATCCATCTTCGTGGCGACGATATTGAACTAGCCATAACACATAGTAAAACGCAATACAGCGAGGAATATCATAGCTTTGTTAACGGACAAAATACTACCCAAGGTGGAACGCATTTGGCGGCTTTTAGGGAGGCTTTGGTGAAAACTTTACGAGAGTTTTACAACAAGAATTACGATGCTAGTGATATCCGAAAGTCTATAGTTTCGGCAATTAGCATCAAGGTTATGGAGCCGGTTTTTGAAAGCCAAACCAAAACCAAGCTCGGAAGTACCGATATGGGTGGAAAACTACCAACGGTACGAACGTTTATAAATGATTTCGTTAAAACACAACTCGATAACTTCCTTCATAAAAACCCTGAAACCGCAGAAGCAATTCATAAAAAAATTGTTCAGGCAGAAAGAGAGCGCAAAGAGCTTAGCGGAATTCGGAAACTTGCTCGAGATCGGGCTAAAAAATCAAGTCTTCACAACAAAAAATTGCGCGACTGTCGAGTTCATTTGCAAGACATTAAAAATGAACGGAACTTAGAATCGACTTTGTTTATTACAGAGGGAGATTCGGCGAGTGGAAGTATTACCAAAAGCCGTGATGTAGATACGCAAGCAGTTTTTTCGCTTCGAGGAAAACCACTGAACACCTACGGAATGACGAAGAAAATCGTCTATGAAAATGAAGAATTCAACTTGTTGCAAGCTGCATTGAACATAGAGGATTCTATGGAAGATTTGCGCTATAACAACATCGTTATCGCTACAGATGCCGATGTGGATGGTATGCACATTCGCTTACTTCTTATTACATTCTTCCTTCAATTTTTCCCTGAATTAATAAAAGAAGGTCATTTATATATTTTGCAAACGCCCTTATTTAGAGTGCGAAATAAAAAAGAAACGATTTATTGTTATACCGAAGAAGAGCGCGTTAACGCAATTGAGAAACTAAACCCAAAACCTGAAATTACTCGATTTAAGGGTCTTGGTGAAATTTCGCCAGACGAGTTTGTGCATTTTATAGGAAACGATATTAGGCTAGACCCTGTTATGCTAGACAAAGCAATGAGTATCGAGGAACTTCTTTCGTTTTATATGGGAAAAAACACCCCAGATAGACAAGAATTTATTATTGATAACTTGAAAGTTGAGCTCGATAAGGTAGAAGGATAGTATTGGTTTATTGGATTACTAGAAAATTATATCAGCCTAAAAAGAATAGAAGAAATCGATGAAAAACATACTTGTATTAATTTTTAGTTTAGTTCTTTTTTCTTCTTGTACTCGCACTATGTATAATTGTGCGCAAACAGATAGTCGTGAAACAGCAATCAATATTTCTATTGTTGATGACGAAGGCAATTCATTGATAGGAGAAGACAAAAATTACAAACCTGCTGATATAAAATTAACAAGAGGGAGCCAAGAAATTGTATTGATATTTAATGAATTCGGCGAAACAACCTTAATTAAGCTTTTCTATTCAGAAATGGAGTCTGGAAAAGAGTATCAACTAAAGCTAAATGATCAAGAAACAGCTGAATTGAATTTGAAATTGGAAACTGTTGTAAGCGAATGTTTTGATTTTTTATCGGTTGAAACTTTTTTGCTAAATGGTCAGGAAATCCAAGAGGATAGTGATTCAAATACGTATATAATTCAAAAATAGCAATACTTTTCAGCTTCGATGTATATTAAATTTGCTTCCTAGCCCAATAATAATTATAATAAAGAATAGACAATATTAAATGAGTGACGAACTCGACAATAACGAAGACGAATTATTACCTCAAGATGAATTAAAATCTTCTGAGGAAACCATAACAAAGGTTACAGGAATGTTTCGTGATTGGTTCTTGGATTACGCCAGTTACGTAATTCTAGAACGCGCCGTTCCTGCTATTGAAGATGGTTTTAAGCCCGTGCAACGCCGCATAATGCAGTCGATGAAAGATTTGGATGATGGCCGTTACAATAAAGTGGCGAACATCGTTGGTCATACTATGCAATATCACCCACACGGTGACGCGAGTATTGCGGATGCAATGGTTCAAATTGGGCAAAAAGATCTGTTAATCGATACACAGGGAAACTGGGGAAATATCCTTACTGGCGATGGGGCTGCAGCTTCACGATATATTGAAGCACGAATTTCTAAATTTGGATTAGATGTGCTTTTTAATCCCAAAATAACCACTTGGCAAGCGTCTTATGATGGCCGTAGAAAAGAGCCAATAAACCTGCCAGTAAAATTCCCATTGCTTTTAAACCAGGGAGCAGAGGGGATTGCGGTTGGACTTTCCACAAAAATTCTTCCGCATAACTTTATAGAGCTTATTGATGTCTCCGTCAAGCATTTACAAGGAAAAAAATTTCAGATTTATCCCGATTTCCCAACGGGAGGAATTATGGATATTGCCAACTATAACGATGGTATGCGAGGTGGAAAAATTAGGAGTCGCGCCAGAATTAACCAAGTTGATAAAAACAACCTAATTATTACCGAAATTCCTTTTGGAACAAACACTTCATCCCTTATAGAATCTATACTAAAGGCTAATGACAAGGGGAAAATAAAAATAAAAAAAATAGAAGACAATACCGCTGCGGAAGTAGAGATTCACATTCATTTACCTAGCGGAATCTCTCCAGACAAAACTATTGATGCTTTGTATGCTTTTACGGCTTGCGAAACATCCATTTCGCCTTTAGGTTGTGTTATTGAAGACAATAGACCCTTGTTTATTGGTGTTTCCGAAATGCTAAGAAGAAGTACCGACCGCACCGTCGAGCTGCTTAAACGAGAATTGGAAATTCAATTAGGCGAATTGGAAGAGCAGTGGCATTTTGCTTCTTTGGAACGAATTTTTATTGAAAACAGAATCTATCGCGACATAGAAGAAGAGGAAACCTGGGAAGGTGTTATTGCCGCAATCGATAGAGGTTTACAGCCGTTTACAAAACATTTAAAACGTCCTGTTACCGAAGAAGATATAGTGCGATTGACGGAAATTCGAATTAAAAGAATTTCAAAATTCGATATCGATAAGGCGCAGCAAAAGATTGATGCACTGGAAGATAGTATTGCTCAAATAAAGCATCACTTGGAGCATTTAATTGAATACGCAATAGACTATTTCAAACGATTGAAAAAAGATTATGGCGCTGGTAAAGAACGTAAAACCGAAATCCGAACCTTTGAAGATATCGAAGCCACAAAGGTTGTAATTAGAAGCACTAAGTTATACGTAAACCGTGCAGAAGGTTTTGTGGGTACAAGTTTAAAACGCGACGAATATGTTACTGATTGTAGTGATATAGACGACATCATCGTGTTTACCGAGGATGGTAAAATGATGGTTACCAAGGTTGATTCTAAAACTTTCGTAGGGAAAGGAATCATTCATGTTGCGATATTTAAGAAAAAGGACAAGCGAACCATTTATAATATGGTTTACAAAGACGGTCCGCGTGGTGCAAGCTATGTAAAACGTTTTGCTGTTACTTCAGTTACCCGCGATAGGGAATACGATATGACGAACGGCACTAAAGGCTCGAAAGTCCTTTATTTTACAGCTAATCCTAACGGAGAAGCAGAGGTTGTTACCGTTTATTTACGTCAAACAGGAAGCGTTAAAAAGCTTAAATTCGATTTAGATTTCGCAGACCAGCTCGTAAAAGGTAGAAAATCTAAAGGAAATATTGTTACTAAATATCCAATCCGAAAAATCGAACTCAAGGAGAAGGGGCTATCTACATTAAAGCCTCGAAAAATATGGTTTGACGACTCCGTGCAACGTTTAAATGTTGACGAGCGCGGGGAGCTTTTAGGTGAATTCAAAAAAGAAGACCGATTGCTAATTGTAAATCAAAAGGGAGTTGTGAAAACTGTAACGCCTGATTTGGTTTTACGTTTTGACGACGATATGATTATTTTGGAGAAATGGGATCCTAAAAAACCTTTGAGTGCAATTCATTGGGAAGGAGAAAAGGAGTTGTTTTATGTAAAACGCTTCTTAATCGAGCATCCTGATAAGGAAGAAACCATAATTACAGATCATCCTGATTCCTATTTAGAGAAAATTTTCACCGATTACCGCCCAATGGCCGAAGTTGTTTTTACAAAGAAAAGGGGACAGGAACGCGAGGATAATTTAGAAGTCAATTTAGAAGAATTTATCGCTGTAAAGGGAATCACCGCAATGGGCAATCAACTTACAAAAGAAAAAGTTCTAGAAATAAATGCGCTACCTTCACTTCCGTATGATCCGCCTAAACCTGTAGATCCAAAGGAAATAGATGTGGTGATAGACAAAGACGGTTCAAAGACGAAAAACGATTCAAATGACGATGAAGATTTAAAAACTGACGAAGGCGGGCAGGGGTTGTTGTTCTAAACTTCTAACTATTCTGCTTTTACGAATCTCAAAATTTCATTTCCGTTAATGTCATAGAAAAAATAGGTTTTTACTTTTTATTTTGAAGGTCTTGGTGTTTTCAAGAGCAGTCAAATAACTTGATGGCAAGTCCATATTGTTGCACATCATTTCAGTTGCCCCTATAGAATTAAAAGTAATTAAATTATCCAGTAGCTCAAAATTGCCGTAAAAGTTGTTGCAGTCGTCATATCCAAAGATTTTCATTTCCACAGTATCAATCGATAATTCAAGGTCGTTATCTTCATCCGGAATTCGCGGCATGTCAACTAATTTCCCATTAATCGACTTTACGGTCCATATTTTATCCAAAGCGAGTTTCTTGTCTTTTTGCTTTTCAATCACTTCAATTAAAGAATATTTTATGGAGGAAGCATACGCCGGAACGGTCGCAGGATCTAATTCTTCCTTTTTCACTGAAATTTTATAGATGTATCCAGGTTCATAATCAAAACCTTGAATTTTTCCATAGAAATTTTTCCAATCGCTTGTTAAAGTATCAGATTCTTGTATTTGCAGGCATTTCATTGTACCAATGACCTTACAATCAACCTTTTCGCTATTTATGAACAGAATTGTTTCAGGCATTTTTCTTTGGATTCATTCTGACAAGTATTAAGTGCTAAAGCAGAAAAGAAGAAGAACAGTATAAATTTCATCAGATATATTTTAAGTTTCAATTATGACAAATATAAAAACGTGATACTCAAGAGTTAGATAATTAGGATAATTTTAAACAACAGCGAATTAAAGTTTTGAAAATCAAAAGAGAAATAGTACTTTTGCACCCCTCTTAGCGACGAATCAAGAGTAAGAGGAATTGATATAAAAACTAAAAGAACCCTTCTGTGGGATAGTCGCATTAATTTCTTGTAACAAAGCAGAATACAAAACGTTGATTTTTAAGGTGTCTCAATCTTGAGGGCTCAGAAATCAATTTTACAAACAAATGGCTGATAAAGCAAACAAAGAAGAAGTGCAAGTAGAAGATACTGCAACTCAAAACGAGGTAGCTACAAAACCTCAAAGGGAAGTTTCATTAAAAGAAAGCAACCCAGAAAAATTTCTAGAAGAGTTCAACTGGCACAACTACGAAGAAGGAATTGATCCTATCGACGATGGTAAACTAGAAGAATTTGAAAAATTAGTAAAGGAAAATTTCGTTGACACACTTGATGATGAAGTTGTTGAAGGAACTGTAGTTTATATTACAGATCGTGATGCTATTATCGACATCAACGCGAAAAGTGAAGGTGTTGTTTCATTAAACGAATTCCGTTACAATCCAGATTTAAAAGTTGGAGACAAGGTAGAAGTATTGATCGATGTTCGTGAGGACAGTACAGGTCAGCTTATCCTTAGCCACCGTAAAGCAAGAACTATCAAGGCGTGGGATCGCGTAAATGCTGCTCACGACGAAGCTACAATCGTAAATGGATACGTAAAATGCCGTACAAAAGGTGGTATGATCGTAGATGTTTTCGGTATCGAAGCTTTCTTACCAGGATCGCAAATTGACGTTAAGCCAATCCGCGATTACGATATGTATGTTGGTAAAACAATGGAATTCAAAGTTGTTAAAATCAACCACGAGTTTAAAAACGTTGTTGTTTCTCATAAAGCGCTTATTGAAGCGGATATCGAAGAGCAGAAAAAAGAAATCATCGGGCAGCTTGAAAAAGGTCAAGTACTTGAAGGTGTTGTTAAAAACATCACTTCGTACGGAGTATTTGTTGATCTTGGAGGTGTTGATGGACTTGTACATATTACAGACCTTTCTTGGTCACGTATCAACCATCCAAATGAGATCGTTGAACTTGATCAAAAATTGAACGTTGTAATTCTTGATTTCGATGAAGATAAAACACGTATCCAATTAGGTCTTAAGCAACTTAACCCTCACCCTTGGGAAGCTCTTGGTGATGAGTTAAAAGTAGGCGATAAAGTAAAAGGTAAAGTAGTTGTTATTGCAGACTACGGTGCGTTTGTTGAAGTTGCTGAAGGTGTTGAAGGTCTTATCCACGTTAGCGAAATGTCTTGGTCTACACACTTACGTAGCGCACAAGATTTCGTAAAAGTAGGAGATGAAGTTGAAGCTGTTGTTCTAACAATGGACAAAGAAGAGCGTAAAATGAGCCTTGGAATCAAACAAATGACTCCAGACCCATGGACTGATATTACTACAAAATACCCAGTTGGTTCACGCCACAAAGGTATTGTTCGTAACTTCACTAACTTCGGCGTTTTTGTTGAGTTAGAAGAAGGTATTGACGGTCTTATTTACATTAGCGACCTTTCTTGGACTAAGAAAATCAAGCACCCAAGCGAGTTTACCAATATTGGTGACACGCTAGAAGTGGTTGTATTAGAATTGGATGTTGATGGTCGTAAACTAAGTTTAGGTCACAAACAAACTGAGGAAAATCCTTGGGATAAGTACGAAGCTGAATTCGCATTAGGAACTAAGCACACGGCTACTATTGATGAAATGGTAGACAAAGGAGCTACTATCAACTTCAATGATGATATTACTGCCTTCATACCAAACCGTCACCTTGAAAAAGAAGATGGGTCAATGTTGACAAAAGGTGAAGAAGCTGAATTCCAAATTATTGAGTTCAACAAAGAATTCAAAAAAGTGGTTGCTTCGCATATGGTAATTCACAAAGAAGAAGAAGCTAAGATTGTAAAAGAAGCTGTTAAAAAACAAGTAGCAGCCGAAGCAGAAGCAAAACCAACTCTTGGTGACGCAAACTCTGCCCTTCAAGCGCTTAAAGATAAAATGGACGGTAAAAAATAATCGTTGCATTTATAAATAATGAAAAGCCTTTCGGAAACGAGAGGCTTTTTTTGTAGTTTATTTATTATTACTTGAACAGTACCTCTCTATCCAAAATCTGTTTTTATCAATTTTACAAACTGCCTTTTTTGAACGTAAAAAAATCGTATTTTTGACTGCTGAATCCTATTCAGAATTTCTATGAGCCAAAAAGTGTTACTGAACGCAACCGAGATAAACATTGCGCTGAATCGCTTGGCTTGTCAATTGATTGAAAATCACGACGATTTCTCCAATACAGTGCTAATTGGTCTTCAGCCGAGAGGGGTTTTCTTGGCCGAAAGATTAAAAACATTGCTCGAGGAAGAGTATGATATAGAAAACATCAAACTCGGTTATTTAGACATTACTTTCTACAGAGACGATTTTAGAAGAAGTAACAAGCCCCTTGAAGCCAATAAAACAAGTATAAACTTTATTGTTGAAGACAAAAGGGTTGTATTTATAGATGATGTACTTTTTACAGGAAGAAGTATTCGTTCGGCACTTACCGCAATTCAATCATTCGGTAGGCCATTGGAAATTGAATTACTAACTCTAATTGATCGACGTTTCAGTCGCCATTTGCCAATTCAACCAGACTATCGAGGCAGGCAAGTAGATGCTATTGATGGCGAAAAGGTGAGAGTTTCTTGGAAAGAGAACGATGGGGAAGACGCTGTATATTTAGTGAAAAATTGAAAACGAAATCAATATTGAAATCAAAAATGTAGCGTATTAATTCGCCTACAACCTTGAGCTTGAAAACTGAAAACCAAAAAATGGAATTAAGTGTAAACCACTTACTGGGAATAAAATACATCACCGAAGCCGATATTCAGCTTATTTTTGAAACGGCAGATCATTTTAAGGAGGTAATCAATAGGCCTATAAAGAAAGTCCCTTCCCTTCGTGACATCACAATAGCCAATTTATTTTTCGAAAACAGTACCCGAACAAAACTCTCTTTTGAACTTGCAGAAAAACGACTTTCAGCCGATGTAATTAATTTTGCATCTTCAAGTTCTTCAGTTTCAAAAGGCGAAACCCTAATTGATACAGTAAATAATATCCTTTCTATGAAAGTGGATATGGTTGTAATGCGGCATCCAAATCCAGGCGCTGGAGTGTTTCTTTCAAAGCACGTTAAAGCGAGTATAGTAAATGCTGGAGATGGCGCACATGAACATCCTACACAAGCGTTGTTAGATACCTATTCCATTCGTGAAAAACTAGGTGATGTTGCTGGTAAAAAGGTGGTAATAATTGGAGATATTCTACATTCCAGAGTTGCATTATCAAATATTTTTGCACTTCAGAAGCTTGGAGCTTTGGTTAAAGTGTGTGGTCCTAAAACTCTTATGCCTAAGTTTATAGATAAGTTAGGTGTTTCTTTTGAGCCTAATTTAAGAAAGGCGTTAGAATGGTGCGATGTAGCCAATATGCTTCGTGTTCAAAATGAACGTATGGACATCAGTTATTTTCCAACCACGCGAGAATACACTCAACAATTCGGACTGAATAAAGCCTTGCTCGATTCACTAAGCAAAGAAATAGTCGTTATGCACCCAGGCCCGATAAACCGTGGAGTGGAAATTACAAGTGACGTTGCCGATAGCAAGCAATCTATTATTTTGGAACAGGTTCAAAACGGTGTAGCCATCCGAATGGCGGTAATATATTTATTAGCTTCAAAAATTAAACATAATGAAGATTAACAATCATCCAGACTATGTTGTTCTTGAGGATGAAAAGAACGACATTTCAAGTTTTGCAACTTTTATAGAATTTCAAATTCCTTCAAAATACAAGGGGCATAATGTGGTGTTAAACCTTTTAAAGTACGGTTCCTTAGAGCTCAACGAACTTTTATTGTTTCTGAAGGTTTCCAATCTGCACCGAAAAACGAAAAATTCTTTTGTAATTGTGA
>Ga0079223_10002936_pt1 | contig 10677 bp, 10 predicted proteins | sample Stecom2011_FD_75072 | JGI IMG/M metagenome (GOLD analysis project Ga0079223, IMG submission 75072) | Agricultural soil microbial communities from Utah to study Nitrogen management - Steer compost 2011 | ecosystem: Environmental > Terrestrial > Soil > Agricultural land | place: USA: Utah...
GCATCATCGAGGTCAGGACCGCTGCCGGGGCCGCACCCTGAGGAGGAGACATGAGCGACCTAGATACGCAACTACGCGGGAGGCCGAGTGGTTTCGCCCGCACGGCCCGCCTCCTGATGGCGGTGGTAGCAGCCGCGCTGCTCGCACCGGCAGTCATGGCGCAGGGCGCCCCTGAGGGGGCCTCCGCGGAGGTGCCGCTCGTCGCCATCGAGAACGTCAACTACTTCGACGGTGTGGAGCTCGTGGGACCGGTGACGGTGATACTCGAGGACGGCCTGATCAGCGCGGTCGGCGCCGACGTGGAGACACCGGAGAACGCCACGGTCCTGGACGGCGAGGGGCAGACGCTCTTGCCGGGCCTCATAGACGCCCACGTGCACGCCTTCACACCGCAGATGCTGGAGCAGGCCCTCATGTTCGGCGTGACCACCGTCTACGACATGTTCACGGCCGAGCAGTTCGCCGCGGCTATGCGTGAGGAGCAGGCGGCGGGCGCTGCCCACTACCGGGCCGATCTGCTCTCGTCCGGCGCGTTGGCCACCGCCCCCGGCGGGCACGGCACCCAGTTCGGACTGGACGTAAGCACGCTCACCGAGCCTTCGCAGGCCGAGGAGTGGGTGGCCGACCGGGCGGCCGCGGGCGCGGACTACATAAAGGTGATCATCGAGGACGGCCACGAGATGGACTTCTCGGTTCCCACCCTGAACGAGGAGACGGTCACGGCCGTCATAGCCGCGGCACACGACCAGGGCCTCATGGCCATCACCCACGTGCAGACGCTGGCCGCCGCCGAGATGGCCGTGCGCGCCGGCACCGACGGCCTGGCGCACATGTTCTCGGACGCCCTGCCCACGCCCGAACTGATCGAGGAGATGGTCGCCAAGGACGTCTTCGTCATCCCCACCCTGTCGGTCTTCCAGAGCGTCGGCGTGGAGGATGCGGTGGACACCAGCCTGGCCGCGGACGAGCGCATCGCGCCGTTCCTCACCCCCACCGACCTGCAGAGCCTCGCCAACCCGTACACGGACTTCCCCCAGCTGGCGTACTCCAACGCGCGCGACGGCGTCGCCATGCTGCACGAGGCGGGTGTGAGGATCCTTGCCGGTACGGACGCCCCCAACCCCGGCACCGCCTTCGGCGCCAGCATGCACCGGGAGCTGGAGCTACTTGCGCAGTCCGGGCTGACCGCCAGCGAGGCTCTGGCCGCTGCTACCTCGGTGAACGCCGACACCTTCGGTCAGGAGGGCATCGGCAGCATCGAGCCCGGCATGACGGCCGATCTGCTGCTCGTTCGCGGTGACCCCGCCAGCGACATCACCGCCACGCGCGACATCGTCGCCGTGGTCAAGGGCGGTGTCCTGGCCGACCGGGACGCGTACCGTCAGGCCATTGCGGACGCCAGGGCCCAGGCCGAGGCATCGGCCTCTCAGCAGGCCGAAGAACTGGCGGGTGAAGGCCCCTTCCTGGTCAGCGACTTCGAGGGTGGCGACACCAGCGTGAGCTTCGGGCACGCGTGGCAGCCCACCACCGACGAGCAGGCCGGGGGCAACTCCACCGCCGCCATCGAGGTAGTGGAGGGCGGCGCCAACGACAGCGGCTACGCCCTGGAGGTCACCGGCACCGTGGGGGAGCAGTTCGCGCTGCCCTGGGGCGGCACCATGTTCATGCCCGGGGCGCAGCCGTTCGGCCCGGCGGACCTCTCCAGTCGGCCCGTGCTGAGCTTCAACGTGCAGGGGCAGCCCGGCACCTACCGCGTACAACTCTTCTGCCAGAACACCGGGCAGGTCCCGCCTGAGCAGACCTTCGACGTGGGTGAGGAATGGAGCGCAGTACGCATCGACCTGAGCCAGGTCGGCGGCTGCGACGTGGCGGGCCTCATGGCCGTCATCTTCTCCGCTCAGGAACCCGGCGACTACCGGTTCTTGCTGGACGACGTGACCTTCGAGGAGGCCGGCGCCCAGTAACAGACTCCGGACAACGAGGCCGCCGGTGAGCGCCCGCCCCCGACCTGCGAAGGGGCGGGCGCCGACGCTGGAGTCGAGTCAGGGACGGCGATGGGTACAATGATGGAGGTGTTCTCGGCGACGGTTAGGTCGGCCGCCTGGCCGCCCGCGGGATGACCGTACCGCGGTAACGGAGCGTTCGCCGGAACGGAGCGGGTAGATGCCTCAAGACGTTCGGCGCGAAGGGCCGCCCACCCTATCGGCTCACGCTGCAAAACAGGACCGCCCCGGCAAGCTGAGGGAGAAGTCCGAAGGCGCGGTGGTCTCCGTGCGGGGCAGCGTGGTCGACGTGCGCTTCGGCGGCGAGCTGCCGAGCCTGCACGAGATGCTCCATGCCGGCCCAGGCAGGTCCGTGCGCCTGGAGGTGGTGGAGCAGGTCGACCCCAGCACAGTGCGGTGCCTGGCCTTCACCTCCACCAGCGGCCTCGGGCGCGGCGACGCCGTCATGGCCACGGGCGAACCGCACCTGGTTCCCGTGGGCCCCGAGGTGAAGGGCCGTGTGTTCGACGTGTTCGGCGAGACCATCGACGGTGGGTCGCCGGTGAGCACACGCTCCCGCTCGGAGCTGCTGCGGCCGCCCGTGAGCCTCTCGCGCCAGGCCGTGACCTCGGAGGTGCTACCCACCGGCGTCAAGGCCGTGGACGTCCTCGCGCCCATCGAGCGCGGCGGCAAGGCGGGGCTCTTCGGCGGGGCCGGCGTGGGCAAGACCGTGCTCATCACGGAACTGATAAACAACATGGCCGCCCATCACGAGGGCGTGAGCCTCTTCTGCGGCATCGGCGAACGGTCGCGCGAGGCGGAGGAGCTGGTGCGCGAGATCCGGGACGCTGGCGTCCTGGACGACACCGTGCTGGTGTTCGGCCAGATGAGCGAGCCGCCGGGCGCGCGCTTCCGCGTGCCGCACACGGCGCTGTCCATGGCCGAGTACTTCCGCGACGAGGAGCAGCGCGACGTGCTGCTGCTGATGGACAACGTGTTCCGCTTCGTGCAGGCCGGCTCCGAGGTGTCGGGGCTGATGGGCCGCCTCTCCTCTCGCATGGGCTACCAGCCCACCATGGCCACGGAGTTGGGCGAGCTGCAGGAGCGCATCACCAGCACGCAGGACGCCGCCATCACCTCCGTGCAGGCCGTGTACGTGCCGGCCGACGACTTCACCGACCCCGCCGTGGTGCACATCTTCGGGCACCTCTCCGCCTCGGTGGTGCTCTCGCGCGAGCGCGCCAGCCAGGGCTTCTACCCCGCCATGGACCCGCTGGCTTCCAGCTCCTCCCTCCTGACGCCCGAGGTGGTGGGTCCCGAGCACGCCCGCGTGGCTCGCGAGGTCCGCACGGTGCTGGCCCTGTACGAGGATCTGAAGGACATCATCGCCATGCTGGGTCTGGAGGAGCTCTCGGAGGAGGACCAGCAGGTCGTTTCGCGGGCACGGCGCCTGGAGCGTTACCTCACCCAGCCGTTCCACGTCACCGAGGCTTTCACGGGGCAGCCGGGCCACACGGTGGCGCTGGCCGACGCGCTGGCGGACTGCGATCGCATCCTCAGCGGCGAGCTGGCTCACGTGCCCGAAAGCGAGTTCTACATGATAGGCACCCTGGCGGAGGCCGGCATATGAGGCTGCTCCTGACCGTGCCGTCCGGCACGCTGGTAGACCAGGCCGTCACGCGCGTCAGCGCCGAATCCACGCATGGCTCCTTCACCATCCTGGAGCGCCACGCCGACACCGCCCTTCTGATCGTGCCGGGGCTGCTGGCCTTCCACGACGAGGCGGGTCATGAGACGTTCTCTGCCGTGGATCACGGTGTGCTGGTCAAGGTGGGAGAGCAGGTGCGGGTGGCGTGCCAGCGCGCGGTCGTGAGCGGCGACCTGGGCAGTGCGGAGGCGGCGGTGCGCTCGCGCTACCTGGTGCAGGACGAGGACGACAAGCGCGCGCGCACGGCGCTGCTCAGGCTGGAAGCCGAGATCCTGCGGCGGGTCGGGGAGTTGAGGCGCTGACATGCCAGCCACTCACCTGCCAGAGGGACATAGGGACGACGCGCCCGCGGACACGCGCGAAGGCACGGGCCCGGGCGACGACCTGGCTGGGACCGTGGGCCGCAAGGAGGCGCGCAAGCAGCGCGCCCGCGCGGCGGGTCGGAGGCCCCTGGGGTACGGCCTCGGCATGTTCGGCATGGTGGGCTGGTCGGTTGCCATCCCGACCGTGCTGGGCATCGCGCTGGGCGTCTGGCTGGACACGCGCACTACGACCGGTTACTCCTGGACGCTGATGCTGATGATCGCCGGCCTCGTGCTGGGCGGCGTAAACGCCTGGTACTGGGTGAGCAAGGAGTCGGAAGACGATGGGTGAACGGCCCAGGGGAGGAGGAGCATGGACTTCGTAGCGCTGGGGCTTGGCTTCCTCGCCGGCCTGGTCGTGGGCGTCCTCTACCTGGTGGCCCTCTGGCTCACCGTGAAGCGCGTGACGCGCACCGGCAACCGCTCCCTGCTGATAACCAGCTTCCTGGCGCGCGCCGCCGTACTGCTGCTCGCCTTCTACGGCCTGCGGGGCTTGGGGTTGCAGGGCCTGATCGCTGCGCTGATAGGCTTCATCGCCGCCCGCTGGCTCATGACGCGCCTGCTGGGTCCCTCCGCCCTGGCCGGTGAGCGGGCGCCCGGCGCGGAGCCCCAGGAGGAGGTGCAGCCGTGACCCTCTCCCCCGACGAGATCGTCTACTTCACGCTGGGGCCTCTCAAGGTCAGCGCCACCCTGGTGTTCACCTGGGTCACCATGGCGGTGCTCGTGCTGCTCAGCTGGCTGGTGACGAGGAACCTGCGGGTCTCCGGCGCCGTCTCCGGCCCGCAGCACTTGGCCGAAGCGGTGGTGGAGTTCCTGGTGGACGAGATCGAGGGCACCATGCAGTTCGACGCCCGGCCTTACCTGCCGTTCGTGGGCACGCTCTTCCTCTTCATCGCCATGTCGAACGTGCTGAGCATCTTCCCCGGTTTCCAGCAGCCCGTGGGATCGCTGACCACCACCGCGGCGTTGGCACTGGCGGTCTTCCTGGCCGTGCCGGCGTTCGGCATCGCCCGCGTGGGTTTGGGAAGGTACCTGAAGAGCTACCTGGAGCCCACGCCGTTCATGCTGCCCTTCACCATCCTCGGCGAGGTCACGCGCACGCTGGCGCTGGCGGTGCGCCTCTTCGGCAACATCATGAGCGGCACGGTCATAGCGGCCATCCTGCTCTCCATCGCCCCGCTCTTCTTCCCCGTCATCATGCAGCTGTTCGGGCTGCTGATAGGCGTGCTGCAGGCGTACATATTCGCGGTGCTGGCCATGGTCTACATAGCCTCGGCCGCTTCGGAGAGTGACAGAAGGATCGAGGGCCGCGGCGGCCAGGAAGCCGCCCGGCCGCTGATAGAAGGAGGAACTGAATGACCGACATGGCACTGATCGGCATGGCTTCCGTGATCACGGCAGGTCTGACGGTAGCTATAGGATCGATCACCAACGCGCTGGGGCAGTCGCGCGCCCTGGCGCAGGCGCTGCAGAGCATGGCGCAGCAGCCCGACGAGTCGAACTCCATCACCAGGACCCTCTTCGTGGGCTTGGCCATGGTGGAGTCCACGGCCATCTACTGCTTCGTCATCTCGCTCATCCTCATCTTCGCCAACCCGTTCTGGGGCTCGGTGGCCGGAGGGTAAGTAGCGCGTGAGCTTCGACTGGTTCACCTTCGTGGCGCAGCTCGTCAACTTCGGGCTGCTGCTCCTGCTGCTGCGCATCTTCCTCTACAGGCCGGTGCTGAACCTGATGGAGGAGCGCCAGCAGCGCCTGTCGCGGGCCTGGGACGACGCCCGGGAGGCGGAGGAGCAGGCCCGGGCGGAGGCGGAGCGACTGGCGGCCGTGCGCGCGGAGCTCGAAGACACGCGCCGCGAGCGGCTACAAGAGGTCGAAGCGGAGGCCGACGAACTGCGGAGCATGCGCCTGGCGGAGGCCGCCGCCGCGGCGCGCCACGAGCAGGCGCGCCAGAGCGCCAGGCTGCGCGCCGACGGCGCGGCGCTCGTCACGGGTCTGGTGGAAGAGAGCGCCACGGTGCTGCTACGTGAGCTGGACGAGGCGCTGGGCGACCTGGCGGACAGTGGCCTGGAGGAGCAGGCCGCGCGCCGGTTCGTTCAGCACCTGGACGCCCTGCCCGAGGAGCAGCGGGCACAGCTACGGGCAGCCACGGCGCCGCCCGTCATTACCACCGCCCTGCCGCCGGAGCCGGGAACCCGGGATCTGTTCGAGGACGCCGTGCGCAGGTTGACGCCGGGTGGTGCAGCGCCGCGTTTCGAGGTGGACCCTCAGCTGCTCTTCGGCGCGGCCTTGACAGCGGGCTCCTTACGGGTGGAGGCGTCGGGCCGCCGCCGGCTGGCCGCCCTTCGGAGCGCGTTCGAGGACGCCGTGGCCCACGCGGTGCGTGAGGCGAGTGCGCGCTCTGAAGCCGAGCCGGACGGGCGATCCGGGGCCGCTGGTACGGAAGGGAGTGGGAACGGTGCCTGACCGCCCGAACAGCGACGAGCTGGAGCGAGCCTCTCCCAGCGGCCAGGATGACGCCAACGGTGGCGGCGCGAGCGGCCTGCCCGGCCGCGTGGTCGACGGGGTGCGTCGGCTCGACGCCGCCCGGAAGGGCGTGAACGCAGGGCTGGAGGTGGAAGAGCTCGGCACGGTCGAGGCGGTCAGCAGCGGCGTGGCCATGGTGGCTGGACTACCGGGTGTGGCCGTCGACGAGGTGGTGCGCTTCGGCAACGGCCAGCTGGGCGTGGCCACCGACCTGAGGGAGGACCAGCTGGGCGTGGTGCTGCTGGGAACGCCTCAGGGCATCGAGGCCGGCACCGAAGTGGTGCGCACGGGCCGCGTGCTGGACGTGCCGGTCGGACCGGACCTGCTCGGCAGGGTGATCGACCCGCTAGGTGCGCCCCTGGATGACCTGGGCCCGGTAGCGACCGGCAGGCGCCTGCCGGTGGAGAGGGCCGCCACCCCCATCTTCGAGCGCGACCCCGTGACGCGGCCGCTGCAGACGGGCATCAAGGTCATCGACGCGCTCTTCCCCCTCGGCCGCGGGCAGCGGGAGCTGATCGTGGGCGACCGCCAGACGGGCAAGTCGAGCGTGGCGTTGGCCGCGGTGCTGGCGCAGCGGCATACGGGCGTCAAGTGCATCTACTGCAGCGTGGGCCAGCGCGGCGCTCAGGTGGCCAGGACGGTGGAGACCCTCAGGCAGAGTGGGGCGCTCGAGTACACCACGGTGGTGGTGGCGTCCAGCCACGAAGCGCCGGGGCTCCGCCAGATCGCCCCCTTCGCGGCTACCAGCATGGGTGAAGCCCTCATGGAGGCGGGCCACGACGTCCTGGTCGTCTACGACGACCTGACGCAGCACGCCCGCGCCTACCGCGAGCTCTCGCTCCTGCTCAGGCGGCCGCCCGGTCGAGAGGCGTACCCAGGCGACGTGTTCTACCTTCACGCAAGACTCCTTGAGCGCGCAACGCAGCTGTCTCAGGCTCGCGGCGGCGGATCGCTGACCGCGCTGCCGGTGGTTGAGATCCAGGAGCGCGACCTCTCCGCTTACATCCCCACCAACCTGATCTCCATCACCGACGGACAGATCGTACTCTCCCCCGACCTCTTCGCGCGTGGCGTACTGCCGGCGGTTCATATAGGTCTCTCCGTCTCGCGCGTGGGTGGCAAGGCGCAGCTTCCCGCCCTAAGGTCGGTGGCGGGTCGGTTACGCCTCGAGTACGCGCAGTTCGAGGAGCTCGAGCGCTTCGCCCGCTTCGGGGCCGACGTGGACGAGGCCACGCGCGCCACGTTGACACGCGGCAGGCGCATCCGTGCTTCGTTGGCGCAGGGTGCACTCGAGACCGTCCCAGCTGGGAGCCAGGTGACGCTCCTACTGGCCGTCGGGGCGGGACTGCTCGACGCGGTCAGCCTCCAGGCTCTACCGCATGTCGCTGCTCTGTTGGTGGAGGCGGTGACGGCCGAGCACGGTCCTACGCTGCGCCGGCTGGAGGACGGTGCGCCCTTGGAGGAGAGCGAGCGCGAGGCGCTCCTCAGTACCGCCAGGGCCGCAGTGAGCGCCTGGCGCGGCAGCGGACCGGAGGCGTAGCGGTGGCGGGGACGGGTGCCATCAAGCGTCGGCTGGAGACGGCCGAAACGTTGCAGGGCGTGGTGACCACCATGAAAACGCTGTCGGCGGCGCGCATAACACAGTACCGGCGAGCCGTGGCAGCTCTGGACGCTTCCACTCGAACCTTGGAACTAGCGGTGCAGGCCGTTCTGAAGGTGCATCCGGAGCTGCTGAGCGCGGTGGCGGAACCGCGCAACTCGGCGGTGACCGCCATAGTTCTAGGTTCCGACCGTGGTCTTTGCGGACCGTTCAACGAACGCATCGCCCGGCATGTGGGCGGGCTCCTGGCGGATAAGGCCAGCCGGGAGCAGCTCAGCCTCCTCACCGTCGGTCGGCGGCTGGACTCGCGTCTGGCGGCCCAGGGTTACACCTCCACCGCCTCCGTGCGTCCTCCCGGGAAGATGGACACCGTGGACGGTGCGGTAGTGGAGGTACTGTCGCATATCGACAGGTGGACGGAGGAGGGCCGCGCGGGGCGGATATACCTGGCCTACAACCGGCCGGCCCGGGGCGCAACGTACGAGTCCTTGGCGCTCCGCCTGGTGCCGGTGCACCGCCGCTGGCTCGAGGGTCTTCGGGACCGTCCCTGGCCCACGAACCGCCTTCCCATGCCGCTGGGGGACGGCCGGGCATTAGTTCAGGGTCTCGTGCGGCAGTTCGTCGCTCACGCGCTGGTGCAGGCGTTCGCGGCTTCACTCTCCAGCGAGAACGCAGCCCGCCTAGCATCGATGGACGCGGCGGAGCGGAACGTGGACGAGCGCCTGACACAGCTGCGCACGTCGTACAGGCAAGCGCGACAGAATGCGGTCACGGCGGAACTGCTCGATATCCAGGCCGCCTTCGCGGCTACGACCTAAGGGCAAGAAGGCGCCCATAAGCGCCTCGCAGAGATGAACCATCAGTGAGGTAGGCATGAGCCGGCAATGAGGTGCTTAAAGCCAGCACGCCCCTCACAGACACACTTTAGCCGCACCTCTATCCTGCCAATACAGAGCACTTTCGAGGCGACTCCGCCCCGAGTGCTCTGAACGGACCGGACGCGAGCGAACGTGGCTCGCCGGCCGGAGGTGATCTCTGGACCTCCACCGCCACCGGACGAACACCGCCCGCTCACCGCATCCGCGGTCGCTCACCTTCCCTACCGGGCCGGCGCCCCGCGGAGCCGAGCGAACTAGTTGAAAGGTTAGGAGGACCGAATGCACCAGGACTCGAAGACCGGTGAAGCAGCCGCACGTTCGTTACCCCGACTGGTGACGAGACTCCACAAGATCGTTGCCGCTTTCCTTTTGGTCGTAGCAGGCAGCGCTTTCGCCCTTGACAGTTCGGAAGAACAGACCGTGCTGCAGGCATTGCAGGAGTCCGACCAGTTCACCAACTTCCTCGCGCTCGTCGAACAGGCCGGCCTCACCGAGACTCTGCAAGGCTCGGAACCGGTGACGGTGCTCGCACCCCCTGACTCCGCGTTCGAGGATCTGAGTGAAACCACGCGCGGCACCCTGCAAGCGGGCGGCGAGCAAATTACCAACGTGGTGAACGGCATGATCCTCTCCGGCGCCTACATGCTGAACGAGATCCAGGACGCTGGCGAGGGCGGGATAACCCCCCTCTCGGGTGAGGTCTACGCGGTGGAGACCACCGCCGGCGGCCTGACCGTCAACGGCGTGGGCTTCGACGCTACGGACGTGGACAACACCTACGTCAACGGCGTGGTGCACGTGACCAACCGCGTGCTCCTGCCGGCCGAACTCCGCGCGGTCGAGGATGCCGAACGCGAAGCCGCGCAGGAGACCGCTCCCGACGCGACCGACCCGGCCACCCCGGCCGATCCCGCCGATCCGACCGACCCTGACGATCCGGACCGGACCGACGACGAGACCGCTCCGCCCGCCACCACCACCGACCCGGTGGCGCCGAGCACTCCGGTGGCGCCTGCGGTACCGCCTACCGGCACCGCCGACCCCGAACCCACCACGGCTTTCGTACGCGTCGTGCAGCTGTCGCCCCAGACCAACGTCCACATCGTCATCAACCCGCAGGAGGAGGGCCTCACCCCCCTCGACATGAGCGGCATGGAATACGCCACGGACTCCGGCTACCAGGAGATCCAGCCTGGCAGCTACTCGATCAGCGCCACGGCCCAGGACGGCCAGGATGCCCTGTTCGACCCGCCGACCGAAACGTTCCGTGCGGGTAACTACTACACCATCGCCATCACCGGTCTGGTGGTGCCCGCCGAGGACGCCGCGGCCGACGAAGCCAACAACGAAGGCTTCATGGGCTGGCTGAACAACCTGTTCGGCGGCGATGGTGACCGCGACGCGCTCGCTATCCGCGCCACCACCTACCAGGACGAGGTACGGCAGGACGCTCGGGACGCCGGGGCCGCTCAGGACGCTCAGGCCACCGTCGAGACCCGCGTGCGCATAATCGACGCCGCCCCCGGCTCGCCCGCCTTCGACGTGGTTGCCATCAACGCCGAGGGCGAACGCAACACGATCGCCAACGACATGACGTACGGCGACGACAGCGGCACGCAGACGC
>Ga0079223_10002937_pt1 | contig 10677 bp, 9 predicted proteins | sample Stecom2011_FD_75072 | JGI IMG/M metagenome (GOLD analysis project Ga0079223, IMG submission 75072) | Agricultural soil microbial communities from Utah to study Nitrogen management - Steer compost 2011 | ecosystem: Environmental > Terrestrial > Soil > Agricultural land | place: USA: Utah...
AGGCCGTCCAGCTGCTCGGTGTCGTCACGCTCCAGAATCCAGTTCTCGCGCAACGGTGCCAGCCCCTTGCGCACATCGATGCTCACATCAGGATCGGTGTAGGGGCCTGAGGTGTCATAGACGTACAGCGGATCGTTCTTCTCGCCGCCCATGTCGGTGGGGGTGTCGTCCAGGGTGATTTCGCGCATCGGCACACGGATATCGGGGCGGCTGCCCTCGACATAAACCTTGCGCGATTTGGGGAAGGGCTGGACAGAGTCCTTGTCGACCGCCGCAGTGCGGCTCAGGTGTTGGGTTGTCATGATGCTCTCCGGGGTTTTATGTTTGTAGTGCTCAATCAGCCGGGTTCAGCGGCCGAACGCCAATTCTCAGGATTTACCACCAGGCATGGAAATGATGGGTCGGGCCATGTCCCGAACCGACCTGCAGTCGGTCTGCCGCAGCGATGGCGGCGGTGATATAGGCCTTGGCCCGGGTCACGGCGGTCTGCACATCCAGCCCTCTGGCCAGTCCGGCGGCGATCGCGGAAGAAAGCGTGCAGCCGGTGCCGTGGGTGTTAGCGGTGGCGATGCGTTTGGCTGGCAGCCAGTGCGTCTGATCGGTGCCGAGCAGCAGGTCTGCGCTGTCATCGCTGCTGGAATCAGCCAGATGGCCGCCTTTTACCAGCACGGACTGAGGGCCCAGTGCCAGCAGGCGCCGCGCCTGTGCCAGCATCACATCCGTATCGGTCGCTTCAGACTCGGCCAACAGTACGGCCGCTTCCGGCAGGTTGGGAGTAATCAGTGTGGCCAGCGGCAGCAGCTCGCTGCGCAGGGCCGCAACCGACTCGTCCGCCAGCAGCTTGTCGCCGCTTTTGGCCACCATCACCGGGTCCAGCACGATATTGCCGAGGCCGCGTTCACGCAGAATGGCCGCAATGGTGGTGATGGTTTCGGGACGGCTGAGCATGCCGATCTTGATCGCATCGACTTCAATATCATCCAGCACCGTATTGAGCTGAGCGGCAATAAAGGAGGGTGGAACGTCGTGAATGGCACGTACTTCGCGGGTGTTCTGTGCGGTCAGTGCGGTGATCACCGAGGTGCCGAATACGCCAAGTGCGGAAAAGGTTTTCAGATCCGCCTGAATACCGGCACCGCCGCCGCTGTCGGAACCGGCGATGGTAAGGGCGATGGGTGTGCGTGTCTGTGTCATGCGGATGCTCCTGTACGGGAGAAAACCGCACAGGCCATGCGCAGGCATGGTGTGTTGGTGGCGGTCATCTCGATTTCCTACGCCGGTACAAGCCGGATCAGGTTCAGCGGGTCTCATCTCAGCCCGTCCAATGCGGGCACCCCGACCAAGATTCAGCTGCTAGTTTAGGCACAAGCGCCACCACTGTCTATGCTGTAACCAGAAGCCGCTAAGATCCAGTGTTGGCTGGCGCATGATGAACAGGAGTAAGACCATGAATCCGTTGGAAAGCGTTGAGCTGTTGTGTCCCTGGTGCAGTGAGCCGATCAGCCTGCTGGTCGAAGTGATCGAGCCCGAGCAGGAGTACACGGAGGACTGTCCGGTTTGCTGCAGCCCGATTCAGGTTCAGGTCAATGTGGGGGCTCAGGGCGACCCGGAGGTCAGTGTTGAGCGAGAGGGCGGTTAACGGCGGAAAGCATGATGCAACCGGAAATCGAGAAGAGTCAGCCAAGAGCTTTGCACCCGGAGGCCATGCCGGCCGATGAAATACGCCGGAGCACAGTTGAACTGCTGAACCAAATGCGGGACAGACTCTCACTGCGCCAGAGTGCGGATCCTGAGGCCTGGCATGAGATCGTGCATCAGACGCGTGTCGACAGTAAACGGCTGCGTGCACTCTGGCGTCTGCTCAAGCCGGGGCTCAAGGCTGCCGACTACCGCAGACTTGAAAAGCTGAGCAAGGCAGTAGCATCGCCACTGGGGTTCAGTCGCGACGCGCAAGTGATGCAGGAAACACTGAGCCGTTTGGCAACGGGCAACCTGTCTGCAGCGGGTTTCCGGCGCCTGCAGACAGGGCTTGAGTCTCTGGCGCAGAGCGGTCAGGTCGCAGACGATTCGGTTCTGCAGGACGTGGAACAGGTGCTGATCCAACTGGAGCATGCCGTTTGCAGCGCTGCGTTGCGGAGAATTCGTCCGAAACATATACGGCAGGGCTTGATGCAGACCTGCCGCAGGGGAGAGAAGCTGGCGCGTGCGGCGCTCGCGCATCATGCCATGGAGCCCCTGCATCGCTGGAGAAAATGGGCCAAAATTCTGCAGTTTGAAAGTGACTGGTTGCTGGACTCAAACAGCCCTGACTGGTTGGCACAGCTGAAGTCGCTCGGCAGTGTGCTGGGCTGGCTGCATGATCTTGATGTGCTGGCCGATACCTTGAGTGCCGCTCGTGGCGAGTTCTGGCAGGCAGACCTGGAGTCGCTGAGTGAACAGATAGCGACTGCGCGCACTCGGGCCCTGGGCGAGATTGATGCACTGGCAATCGAAATATATGCCAAAAAAGCCAATAAGCGGGCTAAACAGCTATATGAAAGTTGGTAGTATTAGCTGTTCAAAGATTAGACTACTTGAATTTAACCTTATGATTTATAAGGTGTTTACCTGAGTTTGCACTGTGCTAATCTGTGTTCACCAGGCGACATGCGTCGCATCAATCTTATTGTGAACCAGGTACGCCCCCATGTTTTTCAAAAACCTCAGTGTTCGTGCCAAACTTTGGCTCCTGATCGGTGTTGCCGGTCTGATGCTTGTATTGCTGACTTCGGCAGCTCTGCTCGATATGCGCTATTCGCTGCAGCAAGAGCGCAAGTCACAACTCAGTGCCTTGCTGGATACCTCCCTCAGCACACTGTCGTCGCTGCAGACCCGTGCCGCTGCAGGCGAGTTGACTGACGCCGAGGCTCGCCGGCAGGCGGCGACTTTGTTGACGAGCATGCGCTATGCCGGTAATGAATACTTTTTCGTTCTGAACAGCGATGCCGATATTTTGGTACACGGTGGCGACCCCGCTCAGGTTGGGCGTAATCTGAGAGCTGCCAAAACACCGGACGGCGTACCGATTTTTGCGCAGATGGCGGCAATGATCGGCAGCGGCGCCCAGGTTCAGGAGTTCAGCTATCTCTGGCCCAAGGCCGGCAGCACCGAGCCACAGCCCAAACTGACGCTGGCCAAACCCTTTGAGTCCTGGGGCTGGGTCATCGGAACCGGTGTCTACATGGACGATCTGAACGCCGCCTTCATGCAGGATGTGCTGCGCATCGGAGCGGCACTGCTCGGAGCGCTGCTTATTTTGATACTGGTTGCAGTTCCTCTGGGACGTACCATCACGCGTCCGCTGGAAACCATCAGTGACGTGATGAAGCGTGCGGCTAATGGTGATCTTCGAGTGCGTACCGAGCTTACCAGCCGGGACGAGCTGGGCAAGGTCGGTCGGCGTATCGATGAAACCTTGGGCGTGTTCCAGGATCTGGTGCATCAGATTGCCGGCTCGGCGACCCAGGTATCGGCCAGCGCTGAAGAGCTGGCCCGCAGTGCAGAGGAAACCAGCTCGGCGCTGGATGCACAGGCGCAGGAAGCGGAGTTGCTGTCCACCGCCATGAACGAGATGGCCGCCAGTGTGCATGAAGTAGCCCGCAGTGCCGGTGAAACGGCGGCAGCGATCGAAAGTGCCGACCATGAAGCGGATGAGGGTAACCATGACGTGGAGGATACCGTTGAGCGCATACAGGCGCTGGCGCGAGAGGTTGATGCTGCCGCTGAAGTGATTCAGGCGCTGGAGGGTGACACGGTTCAGATTGGTCAGGTACTGGGTCAGATTCAGGCGATCTCCGAACAGACCAACCTGCTGGCACTGAATGCTGCCATCGAAGCGGCGCGCGCCGGGGAATCGGGTCGCGGCTTTGCCGTTGTGGCGGATGAAGTACGCCAGCTGGCGCAGCGGACGCAGGGGTCTACCGAAGAGATTCGCAGCATGAACGATAGGCTGCGCACGGCCGCGCAGCGGGCTGTTGAAGTGATGGAGCGCTCCAAAGAACGTGCCGATGCCAGCGTTACAACGGCCCAGCATGCAGGCAAGGAGCTGGGTCGTATCGTGGAACAGATGGCGCGTATCCGCGATATGGGGGTACAGGTGGCGGCAGCTGCCGAAGAGCAAAGTCAGGTATCGGAGGAGATGAACAGCAATCTGCTGCGCATCACTCAGGCATCGGAAAGCACAGTGGCGGCAGCCAATACGGTTGCGGCCAGTGGAGAGCAGTTGCAGCAGCTTGCCCGAGGTCTGCAACAGCAGATCAATCGCTTCAGTACCTGATCTGGGCCTGCCACCTGCGGGGCGATATACTGGTCCGAAATGACTGAATATGCACGGAGAGTTATGAAATATCGCATCATTCCGGTGACCCCGTTTCAACAGAACTGCACCTTGCTCTGGTGTGAGCAGACAGGCAAGGCCGCAGTCGTCGATCCCGGTGGTGACTTGCCGCGCATCAAGGCAGCGGTGGCAGAAGAAGGCGTAACGCTGGAAAAAATTCTGCTGACCCATGCCCACATTGACCACGCCGGGGGAACGGCTGCCCTGGCACGTGAGTTGGGTCTGCAAATAGAGGGGCCCGGACTGGCGGATGAGTTCTGGATTGAAGGCCTGCCCAAACAGAGCCAAATGTTTGGCTTCCCCGATGTCGAAGTGTTTACGCCGGACCGCTGGCTGGAAGATGGTGATCGCGTCAGCTTCGGCAGTGTGGAGCTGCAGGTTATTCACTGCCCCGGTCACACACCGGGGCATGTAGTGTTCTATCATGCAGCGTCATCACTGGCGCTGGTGGGGGATGTGCTGTTTCAGGGCTCCATAGGACGTACTGATTTTCCACGTGGTGATCATGCGACCCTGATCCGCTCCATCAAGGAGAAGCTGCTGCCGTTGGGTGATGAAATTCGGTTCATTCCAGGGCACGGCCCCATGTCCACCTTCGGTCAGGAGCGCCTGACCAATCCGTTCATTGCCAGCCGGTTCGGTTGATACTGTCTGTGGTGCCTTGGTCATGCTGCTGCACGGACAGGATGTCTACCGGTGCAGCAGCAGGGCGAGCTCGAACAGCTGTGGGTCAAGCCCCTTGCGGTAGCGGATGACGCTGTCGAGCGGCACATCGACCACGGCTCCTTCGGCAACACCCACCATAATGTCGTTGTAGCCTGCCAGCAGGTAGCTCACGGCCATGGCGCCCAGTGCGGAGGCCAGCACTCGGTCATGTCCGCTGGGGTGCCCGCCACGCTGTATATGACCCAGAATACAGACCCTGGGATCTTCACCCTGCCGTTGCAGTTGCTGCGCCAGACGGTAGGTAAGGCCGGGCTCACGACCTTCCGCCACCACAATAATCCCGCTTGAACCCTTGCCGCTGCGTCGACTCTCGCACAGCTGTTGTCCCAGCGCTTCGATATCGACCTGGTACTCCGGCACGATCACCATCTCCGCACCGGCCGCGATGCCGACATGGGTCGCCAAAAAACCGGAGTTGCGCCCCATGACTTCCACCAGGAAGTAACGCTCGTGGGAAGACGCGGTATCACGAATCTTGTCGATCGCATCCAGTGCCGTGTTGACGGCGGTGTCGAAGCCGATAGTGTCCTCACTGCCGAAAATATCGTTGTCGATGGTGCCAGGCAGACCAATGACGGTGATATCACTCTCTTCCGCCAGCAGGTGCGCTCCGGTCAGTGAGCCGTCACCGCCAATGACAATCAACGCCTCGATGCCGGAGGCCTTTAAATTGTCTACTGCCTGTCGGCGCACCGCGGGGTCTTTGAAGGCGTCACAACGGGCACTTTTCAGAATGGTGCCGCCCCGCTGCACGATGTTGCGTACAGAGGCCGATGTCATCACTCGAAAGTCACTGGCCAGCAGACCGCTGTAGCCCTTTTGTACACCGTACACCTGAATGCCGCTGTTGAGCGCAGCGCGAACGACACCGCGTACGGCCGGGTTCATGCCGGGTGAATCTCCACCGCTGGTAAGAACGGCGATGGCATCGAAATCACGTATGGGTTCAAGGTCAGGCAAGCTGTACATGAGCGACTCCCGGTTGAGGTCATACCCCACACTATAACTGAATTGAGAGGCGACTGTGAGCTTCACCAGAGTGGGCCATGTTGCGGTTTTTGCAGCAAAAAAATTGCACTTCAGGTTGATGCCCGTGCAAGGCTGACCAATACTGAAAGCTCTGAGTCCGGCCCGATCGGGGTGCGACAACAGATTTCCGACCCAAACAGGAGAGTTGAACATGGCGTTGAAGAAGACTCTGATATCGGCCGCAATGGCGGCAGGCGTGATGGCTGCAGGGCTGACAGCCCCTGTGACGGCCAGTGCGGAAAGCTTCATTACCATCGGCACCGGCGGCGTGACCGGCGTGTACTACCCGACGGGCGGTGCAATCTGCCGCCTGGTCAACCGAGATCGCTCGGAACACGGCATACGCTGCTCGGTCGAGAGCACCGGTGGGTCCATTTACAACCTCAACACCATCCGTGCCGGTGAGCTCGATATGGGGGTGGCACAGTCAGACTGGCAGTTCCATGCCTATAACGGTACCGATGCCTTTGCCGACCAGGGCGCGAACAAGGATCTGCGCTCCGTATTCTCCCTGCATGCCGAGCCGTTTACGGTTGTGGCCCGGGCGGGGGCCGGAATCAAGAACTTCAACGACCTGAAAGGCAAGCGAGTCAACATCGGCAACCCGGGCTCCGGTCAGCGCGGTACCATTGAAGTCATCATGAAAGCCAAGGGATGGACCAACAGGGACTTTGCGTTGGCATCCGAATTGAAGGCCTCGGAACAGGCCAGTGCTCTGTGTGACAACAAGATTGACGCGATGGTGTACGTTGTAGGCCACCCCAGTGGTGCAATCAAGGAAGCAACGACTTCTTGCGAAAGCAATCTGGTCGAAGTCAATGATGCCACGATCGATATGCTGGTAAGCGAAAACAGCTATTACCGTAAGGCAGTGATTCCGGGGGGGATGTATCAGGGGAATCCGGATGATGTCACTACCTTCGGTGTCGGTGCCACCATCGTCAGCTCCGCCAGTGTCCCTGATGACGTGGTATACCATGTTGTGAAGGCCGTATTCGAAAACTTTGATACTTTCCGCAAGCTGCACCCTGCATTTGAAAACCTGACCAAGGAGGGAATGGTCGGTGACGCTCTGACAGCTCCGCTGCATCCGGGCGCCGAAAAATATTATAAGGAAGCCGGGTTGCTGTAAGCAGCCGATTGCAGGGGTGGCAGACACCCCTGCACCTTACTCTATCTTGTGTCTGAACAAGGGTGTGGATCGTGACTCAGGAAGACAAGAAGCAAGCTCCCAACGATGATATTCAGGCGCTGGTTGCCCAATCGGACAGTGGTGCTCGATCTCCCAAAGGTTTGTCCGGACACTTGCTTTGGGGCGTTGCACTGGCCTGGGCTCTATTCCAGCTTTGGTATGCGTCGCCACTGCCGTTCATGCTGGATTTCGGTGCGATCAACGACTCGAAGGCGCGCGCGATCCATCTGGCATTTGCAATCTTTCTCTCCTATACCTGTTACCCGGCCCTGAAGCGCTCACCGCGTTTTCGTATTCCGATTCAGGACTGGATATTCGCCTTGCTGGGTGCTTTCGCGGCAGCCTATCTGGTGATATTCGAAGCCGAGCTTGCAGGACGCTCCGGTGCGCCCGTTACCATGGATATTGTGGTGGCGGTGATCGGTATGCTGCTGTTGCTGGAGGCAACCCGGCGAGCACTTGGACCTCCATTGATGGTCGTGGTGGCCGTATTTCTGATCTATACCTTCGCCGGCCCTCATATGCCTGATGTGATTGCTCACAAGGGAGCCAGCCTGAACAAGGCGATGTCGCATCAATGGCTGACCACTGAAGGGGTCTTCGGTGTCGCACTCGGTGTATCGACCAGCTTCGTATTCCTGTTTGTACTCTTTGGTGCCCTGCTGGAAAAGGCCGGTGCAGGCAATTACTTCACCAAGGTTTCATTTTCCCTGTTGGGGCATATGCGCGGCGGGCCGGCCAAGGCCGCTGTTGTGTCTTCGGGACTGTCGGGGCTTATCTCCGGCTCATCCATTGCCAACGTGGTGACCACGGGTACCTTTACCATTCCGCTGATGAAGCGAGTGGGTTTTCCCGGCTACAAGGCGGGTGCTGTGGAAGTGGCGGCATCAACCAACGGCCAGCTGACGCCTCCGATCATGGGGGCAGCGGCATTTCTTATGGTCGAATATGTCGGTATTTCCTATATTGAGGTCATCAAGCACGCCATTTTGCCCGCTCTCATCTCCTACATTGCACTGATATATATCGTGCACCTTGAGGCATTGAAAGCGGGTATGCAGGGGCTTCCCAGGCGTACCGACGGTGGCACTCTGGCCCAGAGACTGGCTACCTGGGGTGGAATCATCGTTGGCATCTGCCTGCTGTCACTGGGGCTCTATTACGGCTTTGCCTGGACCAAAGAGTACGTTGGCAATGCCAGTTATTGGATCATGTCTGGTCTTGTCTTCCTGGCCTATATCTGGCTTGTGCGCCATTCCGCAGACTATCCCGACCTTAAGCTGGATGATCCCGATTCGGATATCATTGAACTGCCTGAAACGGGGCCTACCGTCAAATCAGGTTTGTATTTCCTGCTGCCGGTGTTCGTTCTTGTGTGGTGTTTGACGGTAGAGCGGTTTTCACCCGGACTGTCCGCATTCTGGGCAACCCTGTTTATGGTTGTCATTGTACTGACGCACAAGCCGATCAAAGCCATGTTCAGATCCCAGGGTAGATTCGTACAGGGTGTACAAGAGGGTTTCAGTGATCTGCTTGAGGGTCTGGTAACGGGCTCGCGCAACATGATTGGTATCGGCGTGGCAACCGCGGCTGCAGGCATCGTTGTGGGCACGGTGACCTTGACCGGCATAGGCTTGGTGATGACCGAGTTCGTCGAGTTCATATCGGCAGGCAATATCATGCTGATGCTGCTGTTCACTGCCATAATCAGCTTGTTGCTTGGCATGGGGTTGCCTACCACGGCCAACTACATCGTGGTTTCCACTCTGATGGCGCCGGTTATTGTCACATTGGGGGCTCAGCAGGGCTTGATAGTCCCGCTTATAGCCGTACATCTGTTTGTGTTCTACTTCGGAATCCTGGCGGACGACACGCCTCCCGTGGGACTTGCCGCTTTTGCAGCCGCTGCGATCGCCCGCTCGGATCCAATCAGAACGGGTGTGCAGGGTTTTACCTATGATATTCGGACCGCCGTGCTGCCGTTCATGTTCATCTTTAATACAGAGCTGCTGTTGATTGGAATCGAAAGCATACCCTACCTGATGATGACCATTGTCACAGCAGTGATCGCGATGCTCATTTTTGCGGCGGCAACGCAAGGCTACTGGCTGGTAAAAACACGCTGGTATGAAACACTGTTGTTGCTGCTGATAGCCTTCACATTGTTCCGCCCGGGCTTTTGGTGGGATGAGATTTATCCGGCCGTCGTGAAAGAGCCGGGCCATAACATTGTAATGCTGGCAGAGCAGGCGCCTGCGGGTGGTCATCTGATGATCGAAGCGAAAGGCATAACGATTGATGGCAACGAAGTGACTCGGTTAATGCGTTTGCCATTGGGAGCCAGCGGGGACGGAATGGAGCGGTTGGAAAATGCAGGTCTGACGCTGAGCATGGGAGCCGACAGCGTTATCGTTGACTTTGTTGCCTTTGGCAGTGTGGCTCAGAACGCAGGCTTTGACTTCGACTGGGAGATTTTGTCGATTCAGGTTGACGCCGACCGACCCGATAAACAGTGGATGTATCTGCCTGCGTTGTTGCTTTTGGCGGTGTTGGCATGGCTGCAGGTGCGCAGGCGTCGTACAGAACAACTCAATGCACAGGAGGCGTAATGTTTGACAATATACTCTTGCCGATAGACCTGCAGGACAGATCTACGGCACAGGATGCATTGCAAGAGGCAGTCAGATACATGTCGGAAGCGGATTCGCAGCTGCATGTAATGACCGTTATGCCAGGCTTGAATATGCCGATGGTGGCTGCATATTTTCCGCAGGACACAGTTGAAAAGGCTCTTAGGGAGCTTGAACGGGAGTTGTCCGTACTGGTTCGCGAAACGGTGCCGGATCCTACCCGTTGCCGGCAGCATGTGTGTGAAGGGGATGCCGCGAAACAGATCATCAAACTTGCTGAACAGCTCAAAACAGACCTCATCATAATGCCAAGCCACAATTATTCGCGACTTGAAAACATTCTGATCGGTTCAGTGACATCAAGGGTCGTTGAGCGAGCGCATTGCTCGGTGATGGTGCTTAGAAAACAAAAACAAAAAAGTAATTCAGAGGCGTTGACAGCGATCTGAATCGCTGTAGAATACGCCACCTCATCAGCGCTGACCGCGCGTTGTTTTCCCCGCTAACGCAGTGAAAGCAAACGAAAAAAACGGTTGACACTGAAACAGGCTGCGGTAGAATACGCGCCTCGCTTGAGACAACAGGTTGCACCGATCAGTTCAGCGGTGCGGTTGGTCAAGCCCGCTCTTTAACAAATTGATCAGGTAATATGTGTGGGCGCTTGTCAGGATTGAGCACACAAAGCTTAATCAAGGCAAGCAACCTAACTGAATATTCATTTAGCG
>Ga0079223_10002940_pt1 | contig 10676 bp, 6 predicted proteins | sample Stecom2011_FD_75072 | JGI IMG/M metagenome (GOLD analysis project Ga0079223, IMG submission 75072) | Agricultural soil microbial communities from Utah to study Nitrogen management - Steer compost 2011 | ecosystem: Environmental > Terrestrial > Soil > Agricultural land | place: USA: Utah...
ATATTGAAGAAGATACCTGTAATTATAGCTTTCTTATGTGCATTTATGCTATCCGCACAGCCTAAACATCCTTTGGTGGATTATAATGATATAGAACATCAAAGGCAATGGGTAGATAGTGTGTACTATGCAATGGACTTAGAGGAACGTATAGGGCAGTTATATATGGTAGATGTGTTCTCGCAAGCACCGAAAGCTACTACCGATAAAGTTAAAGAGTGGATCGAAAAGTACCATATTGGAGGTGTGATTTTCTCCAAAGGTGGGCCAAAAAGACAGGCCAAACTAAATAACGAGTTCCAAGAACTATCCAAAATACCACTGCTTATAGCAATGGATGCAGAGTGGGGGTTGGCAATGCGTTTGGATTCTACTTTTGCCTATCCGTGGAATATGACGCTTGGTGCCGTACAAGACGATAAGCTTATAGAACAAGTAGGAAAGCGAATAGCGGATCATGCCAAGCGATTAGGCGTACATATTAATTTTGCACCATCGGTAGATGTAAATAACAACCCGAATAATCCCATAATTGGAAACCGTTCTTTTGGTGAAATCCCAGAGCAAGTAGCACGAAAAGCTTCTGCTTTTGTTAAAGGGATGGAGTCGAATGGTGTATTAAGCAGCCTAAAACACTTTCCAGGGCATGGGAATACCGATCAAGATTCCCATTTAGAGCTTCCTACTATTGGGGGGACACGTGCTGCATTAGATAGTGTAGAGTTGTATCCCTTCCAGCGTTTGCTGCAAGAAAATATAGCTAGTAGTGTGATGACTGCTCACCTTCATGTTCCAGCATTGGAGCCAAGTAAAACCACACCAGTATCTTTGTCTAAATCGGTTGTCACAGATTTATTAAGGAGTGAGTATGGCTTTCAAGGGCTTGTTTTTACCGATGCCTTAAACATGCGAGGAGCAACGAATGGTCTAAAGTCGGGCGAAGCGGATTTAAAAGCATTCTTAGCAGGAAACGATATCCTGCTTATCCCACAGTTTTTACCACAATCTAGAGACTTGCTTTTAGAAGCATGTAAAGACGGAAGGATAACCGAAGAGCGTTTGGCGTATTCTGTGAAAAAGATATTACAAGCAAAATACAAAGTAGGACTACAAGACTATACGCCTGTGGCTATGGAAAACTTGTACGAGGACCTCAATACAATCATGGATACTACGCTTTATCAACGTGTAATGGAAGAGGCGATTACGGTGGTTAAAAACGAAGAGAATACCTTGCCGTTTAGAGAACTAGAAAACAAAAATATCGCTTATGTGTCTTTTGGAGAGGATAGTGGGGCGGCGTTCTTAAACGGCTTAAGAAATTACACCGATATAACCCATGTAAAAGGAACTTCGCTTGCTGACTATGATAAAAAACTAAATTCCTATACCGATGTGATAGTTGGCTTGCATAAGAAAAACGATAATCCATGGCAATCGTATAAATTCACTAGTGCGGAATTAAATTTACTGGAAGCACTGAGTCAAAAACATAAAATCCATTTAGTAGTTTTCTCTAGCCCATATTCGTTATTGGAAGTTGCTACAACATCATTAGAAAGCATTACGGTTGCTTATCAAAATAGCCCGTTAACACAAGAAATTGCTCCTCAAATTCTGTTTGGTGCCATTGGTTCAAAAGGAAAACTACCAGTTGGAGCTGGAAAAAACATTCCTGCTGGACATGGTATTTCTACGCAATCTATAAAACGCTTAGGATATGGAACGCCAGAAAGTGTTGGGGTTAACAGCAAGACTTTAAAACAAATAGACTCTGTAGTTACTTATGGCCTAAAAGAGGAAATGATGCCAGGAGCGCAGATATTAATTGCTCGTGGAGGAAAGATTATTTATCAAAAAAGCTATGGAAAACATCGGTATATCTCCAATAGATCAGTAGAAAATCAGGATATATACGATTTAGCATCACTTACCAAAATCTTGGCCACTTTACCTATGGTAATGAAGTTGGTAGACGAAGGCGCTATTAACTTGGATACACGCCTAGATCAAATGCTGCCAGAGTATAGGAATACCGATAAAGGCGCTATTATACTCCTCGATTTATTGACGCATTATAATCGCTTACAACCTTGGATTCCGTTCTATAGGACTACCTTGGATAATGAAACTAACCATCCGGACAGCAAGTATTATCAGAAAGCATCCATCAAGGGGTTTTCTTCTCCCGTAGCAGAAAATCTGTATATACGCAATGATTATAAAGACACGATACACAAACGGATTTTGGAGAGTAATCTACGCCCAAGGAAAGGGTATAGATATAGTGATTTGCCATTTTACCTCTTGCAGAAATACATTGAAAGCTATTATGGAGATAGCCTAGATAGTCTAGCAGAAAAATACTTCTATAGTAAGCTAGGAGCAACAACGATGACCTATTTGCCACTAAATAAATTCTCGAAAGAACGGATTCCACCAACAGAGAACGACAATTACTTCCGTTATCAAGAAATTCAAGGGTATGTTCACGATCAAGGCGCAGCCATGATGGGCGGTGTAGCAGGACATGCTGGACTATTTAGCAATGCACATGATATTGCCAAGATGATGCAGATGTTTATTTGGGAAGGAGATTATGGCGGTACAGATTTTATAAGTGCAGATACTTTCCGACAGTTTAACACTTGTTATTATTGCGATCAAGATGTGCGCCGAGGAATAGGATTCGATAAACCGCAACTAGGAGATGTAGGACCAACGTGTGGCTGTGTCTCCATGACTAGCTTTGGACATAGTGGTTTTACAGGAACCTTTGCTTGGGCAGATCCAGAGGAAGAAATAATCTATGTATTTTTGTCCAACAGAACCTATCCAGATGCCGAAAATGGAAAGTTGATACGAAATAATCTACGTAGTAACATTCAAGCAATAATTTATGAGTCGATAGAAGATTCTTTTGTACATTAGGCCTATGAAAATAGCAGTGGTATGTTACCCAACTTTTGGTGGTAGCGGTGTAGTCGCAACCGAATTAGGAATTGCACTAGCAAAAAAAGGACATGAAATTCATTTTGTTACGTACAAACAACCCGTGCGTTTAGAATATCTGTCCGACAATATATTCTTTCATGAGGTAAATGTGCCCAAATATCCTTTGTTCCATTACCAACCTTATGAATTAGCATTATCTAGCAAATTGGTGGATACTGTTAGAAAACATAAGATAGATTTGTTGCATGTGCATTATGCTATTCCACATGCCTATGCAGGATATATGGCAAAGCAAATGCTGAAAGAAGAAGGGATTGATTTACCCATGGTAACTACTTTACATGGTACGGATATAACATTGGTAGGAAACCATCCACATTATAAACCAGCCGTTACTTTTAGCATGAATAAAAGCGATGCGATAACTTCTGTCTCCGAAAATTTGAAAGAGGATATCCTTCGATTATTTAACGTAAAAAAAGAAGTGCATGTTATTCCTAACTTTATAGACTTGGAACAACATAGTAAAAGGCGAGTAAACAACGATTGCCATCGAAGTAGAATGGCAAAAGAAGACGAGCGAATCATTACGCATATCAGTAATTTACGTCCTGTAAAACGTTTAGTAGATGTTATAAAGGTATTCGATAAAATACAAAAAGAACTTCCCGCGAAATTAATTATAATAGGGGAGGGACCAGATAAATTAAAGGCAGAAGAATTATGTGCCGAAAAGGGAATAGAGGATAAAGTTATATTTTTGGGAAATAGTTTGGAGATTAATGAAATCCTTAGTTTCTCTGATTTGTTTATTTTATCTTCGGAAAAAGAAAGCTTTGGTTTGTCGGCATTAGAGGCAATGGCATCTGGCGTTCCTGTTATTTCAACAAATGCAGGAGGTTTGCCAGAAGTGAACGTAGATGGCGTAAGTGGGTATCTAAGCGCTATTGGAGACGTTGGAGAAATGGCAGAAAATGCTTTAAAAATATTAAGAACAGACGCGGTTTTAAATCGATTTAAAGAAAATGCAGTGCAGGCAGCAGATAAGTTCTCTATAGAAAAGATAGTACCACTTTATGAAGCATTATATGTGGAATGTATAGCTTCTTTTGATGAAAACATAAAAAAATAAATGATGAGATTAAATTTAAAAAGTATCCTAGCCGTTCCTTTATTAGCAGGAATAATGATAAGCATGCAGTCTTGTAATACCGTAAAAACCATTCCTATGGATGATTTAGAAGTGCTATCAAATAGCGACTACAGCCAGTTTGACCAAACAGAGCGTCTGGTGGTAAAAAGCGACGCTGGATTACAGTCAATTTACGACCGCTTAACAACCAAAGAAGCTACGCCACAAATCAATTGGTATAAAAACCAAGTGGTGTTACTTTCTATGGGACAGCGAAATACAGGTGGATTTAGTATATCTGTAGACAGGGTAGTGTATGGTAACTCAGAAATATTGGTTTATTATAAAACCACTGAGCCTAAAGTAGGAGAAATGGTAACACAAGCACTTACCGCTCCTTATGTTCTTTTTACTATAGATAATAAAAAAGACCTGCCAGTGGTATTTAAAGAAGAAAGTGAATAGCTAAAAATCATACTATTCTTAAAACTACAAAAGCGAGGCATTCCAATTTTTTTTGAAATGCCTCGCTTTTGTTTTGCTGGTATAATTTAATTATCTAAGTTTTTATCGTCGTCTATTACTAGATTCGTTAGGGGAAGTTCCTCGCCTACTTCCTGAGGTGTTTGATTCTCTACGACTATTATTTTCCGTTGTAGAGGAAGATTCTCCGCGTCTAGAATTTGAATTGCTTGGTGTAGCAGTTTCTCTTCGATTGGATTCTTGTTGGTTAGTAGAAGATCGCCCTCTCCTTGTATTTTCTGTTGGTGTTGTAGAAGAACCTCTTCTACCTTCCGTAGGTTTTGTTGTGCCTTCTCTTCTAGGAGTAGTCGTATTGTTACGTCCACGATCGGAATCGGTTGGATTTTCGATATTCTCTCTCCTATTATCGGTTGCTGCTTCTCTCCTTGGTGCTTGTGTTGTAGGATCTACAAAAGTTCTTCGTCCGTTATCGTAATTGGAACGACCTCTATTATTATATCTTCTTCTATGCTCTTCATATTCGTAGCGTCTTGGCTTGTAGTTTTCACGATAAGGCACCGTGTATACAACCGGATAATAAGGTCTAGCGTAATACGAATGCCATGGTTGTGGTCTTAGATGTCGGTTGTAACTATTTACATATCCCGAACTGGCTAAATAAACATTTCCTCTTTCATATATCACGTGCATGTTTCCAACTTGGGTTACATAGTCTCCTGTGTATCTAATGATTACATTTCCTGCTTGCGTTATTCTTCCATAATAATCATAGTAAATAGGTACGCTTTCTACTTGAACTACCGCACCAAATCGATCAAATTGTAAATACATATCATAGTTATAGCCACCATTATAAGAAAATGGGCGTCTTGGTCCATTATATGGATTGTTTTGGTAGTTGGGTCCCACATAGGCAAAGTCGAATTCTCCATTTGGATAAATAGCAAATTCAACATCTCTTTCTACGAAGATAAATGGTACACTTCCTTTGTAGGTACCTTGTGCTTGTGAACTAGCTCTGCTTTCTGCCATGCTTACACAACTTGTGAAGCCTAGAAAGAGAACCATACTTATAAATAAAAAACCAGCTCTTTTCATAATTATATATTATTAAACAAATTATACGTCATTTACACTATCAAATCAATTTACATACCATAAAGCATAAATTAAGTGTAAAGCTCTATTTATTTATTGAATTAACATTGCTTTGGGACTAAGAAAAACTAAATAAAAAAGCCGATGTTTCTCCTAAGAAGCATCGGCAGATTACACTTAATTAACTATAGAGTACTAGAATTGATATCTTAAACCTAAAGCTATATCAAAATTCAAATCGTCACGATAATCTCCAAATCCAAGCTCTGGGCGGAAGTCTAAAGAAATTAGAAGAGGAATATTAAAATTATATTCTATACCAATGTTACCAGCAACAAAAACAAATGTTTCCGATTTGTCTGAATGATGCTTATGGCGATAACCATAATCTATACTTCCAATTCCACCACCTACACCCGCGTACCAATTAAACCTGTCTTCTAATTGCCACACCCATTGATGGATTCCTGTTAGCTTATAAGAATCTACGTGGGAGCCAGAGTGCCAGCTAAGACCGAGTTCCAAGCGCTTGTTTTCATTTAATCCACGCTGGTAGTTAATTTCGGTTCCAAAACCTTTATTGTCTCCAATACGTAAGCCGATAGCATTTTTCGCTATTTCTTGCGCATGAGAACTAAAAGTGAAACCCAATACAAATAAACTCAATAGAAGTAATCTTTTCATTTCTGTTTGGTTTTTAGTAATTCGTTAAAGACAAATCTACTGGAACCTTATGCGATAGAGTGTTAATGGGATATTAAGGTTCTAGGCTAGAAAATTAATGTTTTAAAAAAAATAACTTAGAAAAACTGTACCTTAGCATGCTAAAGAGTAGGATCTAAGAGATAAATATATGCAACAACATAAGTATCAAGAATTGATAGATACAATAGAAGGCGAAGTCTATACCAGTTCGCTTTATAAAAAGCTATATGCTACCGATGCATCGGTTTATCGTGCTTTGCCAGAGGCAGTTGTTTTTCCTAAACACGAACAAGATATTCTACATATAGTTTCTTTTGCTAGAAAGAATAAAATTGGTGTGGTACCTAGAGCTGCAGGAACATCGCTTGCCGGACAGTGTGTTGGGAAAGGTATTGTTCTAGATGTTTCTAAGCATTTGACCAGAATACTTGAGCTCAATGAAAGGGAAAGAACGGTTCGTGTGCAACCAGGAGTTATCCGCGATGAGCTAAATCTCTTTTTAGAACCTTATGGTTTGTTCTTTGGTCCAAACACTTCTACTTCCAATAGATGTATGATAGGAGGGATGCTTGGAAATAACTCTAGTGGTACAACTTCTATACAATATGGTGATACAAGAGACAAAGTTGTTTCCGTTCGAGCCATATTAAGTTCAGGTGAAATAGCAGACTTTTCAGAACAAGAGGAGAAAGGAATAAAAAATAAGCAAACACAGGCTACGCAGGAAGGGAAGATATACAAGTTTCTACATAGTAAATTACAACAGCCAAGTATTCGAGAAAACTTGATTAAAGAATTTCCTGACCCTAGCATACATAGAAGAAATACAGGCTATGCCTTAGATGTTTTAGCGACTAGTAACTTATATGACTCAGAATCCAAGCATCCATTTAATATTGCACAGTTATTAGCAGGTAGCGAGGGAACCTTGGCAATAACCACCGAGGTTACTTTGCGGCTAGACACATTACCACCAAAGAAAATGGGGTTGCTAGTCCCACAATACAAGGATTATACTTCTTGCCTATCGGACGTAGCAGTGGTTATGCAACATAATTTATTTACCTGTGAAATGTTGGATAAGCCCATATTAGATCGAACAGCAGCTAATGCTTATTACAAATCCCACCGATTCTTTATAAAAGACGATCCACAAGCGATACTGATGTTGGAGGTGCGTGCCGATTCAGAAGTGGAGTTAGAGGGTCAAATGAAATCTTTGGAAAATAGCTTAAAACTATCTGGTCATAGTTCCCATATAGCTAGTTTATATGGAACAGATGTAACCAAGGCATTGGAACTTAGAAAAGCTGGACTGGGACTTTTGGGAAATATTGTAGGCGATACCAAAGCAGTGGCTTGTGTAGAAGACACCGCAGTTTCTCTTGATGTTTTACCTGAGTTTATATCGGAATTTCGATTGATTATGGATTCCTTCGGACAGAAGGCGGTGTATTACGCTCATGCTGGCGCAGGAGAATTGCATATTCGGCCGATGTTGAATCTAAAGAAAACCGAGGACATTCAAGAGTTTGCCGAAATTACCAAAGCTATTGCAAAACTGACCAAAAAATATAGAGGATCCTTTTCAGGAGAACACGGCGATGGAATTGTTCGAAGTGGCTTTTTACCGCTTATGATAGGCGAAGAGAACTACCAATTACTAAAAGAATTAAAACAGACTTTTGACCCAGACGGTATTTTCAATCCAGGGAAGATTATCGATGCTTGGCCTATGGATGCCAACCTGCGTTATGAGGCCGATAGAGAAGAACCCAAAGTTACAACCAAGATGGATTTCTCCGACAAAGAGGGCATTTTGCGATTGAGTGAAAACTGTAATGGGAGTGGAGATTGTAGAAAAACACACTTGTCTAATGGGACGATGTGTCCGAGCTACCAAGCCACCAAAGACGAGTTACATACCACTAGAGGAAGAGCAAATGTGTTGCGCGAGGTGCTGACCAACAATGCTGCTAAAAATAAGTTTGATTCCAAAGAGTTAAAAGAAGCATTGTCTTTGTGTCTGTCGTGTAAAGCATGTCAGAGCGAATGCCCTAGTAATGTGGACATTGCAGCAGCCAAAACAGAGTTTCTATATCAATATAAAAAAGAACACGGCACGAGTTTGTCGCAACGTATGTTTGCATATAACATTGCTATGATGCGTATGGCAAGCGTCTTTCCGAAGTTTTCGAATTGGGTGTTTAGTAGTGCGCTTACCTCCAAATGGATAAAATCTTTAGGGAGAATAGCACCAGAGCGAAGCTTACCACAGATAGAAAAACCGAATTTTAAAGAACTTGTAGAGCTAGAAGTGCATCAAGAAACGGAAATCCTTTTATTTGTAGATGAGTTTTGTAGCTATATGGATGGAAAAGTAGCAGAGGATGCTGTGTTTCTACTTCGTAAACTAGGGTATAGAGTTACAATCTTAGAAGGCTTAGATAGCGGACGTAGTTTTTTGTCTAAAGGATTTTTAGACCAAGCACAAAAAGAAATTCGGACTAATTTACAAAAGATAGCGCCTATGTTAAATGAGAATACTGTTTTAGTAGGAATAGAACCATCGGCTATCTTATCTTTTAAAGATGAGTATTTGCGTTTGGCAGAAGATAAGGAACAGGCAAGAATGGTAGCGGATAAAACCTATTTAATAGATGCGTTTTTAGCCCAAGAAATCCGTGATATAAATATTCAGGCGAACTCCTTTACGGATGCGGTTAAGGAAATCAAGATACATACACATTGTCATCATAAATCTATTGGAAGTCAAAAAGATACCTTCGATATTCTAAATTTACCTTTAAACTATACACCTGCTATTTTACCCACAGGATGTTGTGGGATGGCAGGTAGTTTTGGGTATGAAAAAGACAAATATGAGCTCAGTATTAAAATCGCAGAATTGCATTTAGCTCCGTCTGTAAGGAAGGCAAAGCAAGAGGTTCTTATCGCTGCCAATGGAATAAGTTGTAGACAACAAATAGAACATACCACAGCAAGAGAATCCAAACATCCGATAAGTATTCTAAAAGAAGCATTGCGATAAATTATTAGTAAATTGCTAGGATAATATAATTAGGGAATAAGCTTTTCGATGAAGGTAATCCCATTCAATAACAAAGACATGGCAGGCAATACTTTTGGTCATTTATTCAGGTTAACAACTTTTGGCGAATCACATGGTACGGCAATTGGAGGGATTATTGATGGTTTCCCAGCGGGTCTAAAGGTTGATTTTAAGAAAATAGAACATGACATGCAACGGAGGAAGCCGGGGCAGTCGGCGATTGTAACCCAACGTAAAGAAGGAGATGAGGTGGAGTTTCTATCAGGAATATTCGAGGGTGTTACCACAGGGACACCTATCGCTTTCACTATTGCCAATACCAATGCTAAACCTAAAGATTATAGTCATTTAAAAGACACCTACCGCCCGTCGCATGCCGACTATACCTATGATGCTAAATACGGTGTTCGTGATTATCGTGGAGGAGGAAGGTCTTCTGCTAGAGAAACAGCCGCTCGAGTAGTAGCAGGTGCAATGGCCAAGCAATTATTGAATGGCATATCCATTAAAGCTTATGTGTCTTCCGTTGGAAGTGTTGCTTTAGGTAAAAATTATAAGGTACTAGATTTCAGCTTAATAGAAACCAACCCTGTTCGATGTCCAGATGTAGAGAAAGCCCAAGAAATGGAATCCTACATTCGAGCGGTCAGAAAGGATGGCAATACCATAGGTGGCGTAGTTACTTGTGTTATTCAAGGTGTTCCTGCTGGTTGGGGAGCGCCGGTATTCGATAAGCTTCATGCTAAGTTAGGCATGGCAATGCTATCCATAAATGCAGTTAAAGGCTTTGAATATGGTAGTGGATTCTCTGGAACTAAAATGTTGGGAAGCGAACATAACGATATTTTCCGTTCGGACTTTACTACGGAAACCAACTATAGCGGGGGCATACAGGGTGGAATTAGCAATGGAGAAGATATCTACTTCAATGTGGCGTTTAAGCCAGTAGCCACTCTTATGCAAGAACAAGATTTGCTTCATAAAGATGGTGAGATTATTACCGTACAGGGCAGGGGGCGTCACGATCCATGTGTTGTTCCACGTGCAGTTCCTATTGTTGAAGCTATGGCGGCGATTGTTTTGGCCGATTTTTACTTGCAAGCGCGGGTGGATAAACTTTAAAACTTGGAGGTATGGAACGGAGTCTCTAATTAAGTCATTGAATTAGGGTCATATTCCATAGAATTCCTTTATTTTCGTGAGCGTTGACTGTTTTTAAAGAATATTTAA
>Ga0079223_10002941_pt1 | contig 10674 bp, 9 predicted proteins | sample Stecom2011_FD_75072 | JGI IMG/M metagenome (GOLD analysis project Ga0079223, IMG submission 75072) | Agricultural soil microbial communities from Utah to study Nitrogen management - Steer compost 2011 | ecosystem: Environmental > Terrestrial > Soil > Agricultural land | place: USA: Utah...
CTATTTCGCTCGCCTCTTCTTCCTGCGGTTCCTGCTGGTCTTGATCGGCGTTTCCGTGGCGGTGGTGGCATTTGAGCTGACCGAGGCCCTCGGCAGCGACGACTGGACCTTCCAGACGGTGAGCCGCTATGCCCTGCTGCGCTTGCCTTCGCTGATGGCGCAGCTCTTCCCCATCGCGACCTTGATCGCCGGCCTGCTCACGGTCGGCGAGCTCTTGCGCCAGCGGGAGCTCGTGGCTACCTGGGCGGCCGGTGTCTCACAGTTTCGGCTCCTTACAGGGCTGCTGCCGTTGCTCCTTTTCCTGGGCGTCTGTCAGGTTCTGTTGAGCGACCAGGTCGTTCCACGCACCACTGACCAGCTACGGGAGTGGGGTATTGGAGAGTTTAGGAGCTCCGGCCTGTTGAGCAGCGATGACGGCTATCTCTGGCTTCGAAGCGGCGATGACATCGTTCGTGTCGCCACCTTCGGATTGCGCAACGACCGGCTGCTGGACCTTACCATCTTCCGCCGCGACAGTGAGGGAGAGCTTGTAGAGCGACTGGATGCGGCGCGCGCCACCCGCGAAGGCGACGGCTGGCTATTGCACGATGTCGTACGCCATCACTCGACGCCCTATCGCCAAAGCCTCGAGGAAACTCATCTCTGGCCGGGGATCGTGGAGGTGGATGAGCTTCATCTGGTCGCCCGTCCGCCTCGGGAGCTGGCGTTCACCGATCTCTGGGATTTACTGCAAAGCGATGGGTATGGTCAGCGACCGCGGGAACTCTACGCTACCTGGATCCATGCCCGCCTTGCCCAGTTTTTCGCAGCTCCTCTTGTCCTTTGCCTCGCTTTTGCTCTGGGCCAGGGGTGGCGACGAACGGGTGAACTTACGCGACTCACACTTGGCGGACTGGCCATCGGCTTCGCTTTCTTCATCCTCAACGGTGCAGCTGTGGCATTGGGTGAGGTAGGTTTCCTGCCCCCTTATCTGGCGGCCTGGGCTCCTCCCCTCTTGCTCGCCAGCCTGGTCGCGCACCTTCTACTCAAACCCGAAGCCGCGGCCCCCATATCACTCGGTCTGGCCCGCAGGAGCTGAGGCAACAGCGTGTTCAAGATAGGTTTGATCAGCAATCCGCGCAGCCAGCAGAACAAGCGCGGCATGCCCCGCTTGCAGGCAGCAGCGGATACCATTCCCGGCATTCTGCATCACCGCCTCGGCGATGTAGCCGAGATTTCCGACGTGCTTAAGGAGTTTGCGCGCAAGGAAGTCTCCATCGTCGCCGTTGCGGGCGGCGACGGAACAACTCAGGCGACCATGACCCACCTGCTCGAAGAAAGGCCCTATGGCGAAGAGCAGCCGCTGCTGGCGCTGCTGCCACGCGGGATGACGAACATGACGGCCGCCGACGTCGGCTTGCGCGGCAAGCCGGAGAAGGTCCTGCGACGGTTGAACAAGCTATCGAAGCGCGATGATCTGAGCCGCTACCTGCGCCGACGCCCGATCCTTCGGTTGGAGGGCATGGCCGACGCGCCGCCTCAGCGGGGCATGTTCTTCGGCGCCGCCGCCATCTACAAGGCCATAGAGATCTGTCGCGAGCGGGTCCACGCGCTTGGTATCGAAGCCGATTGGGCAGCCGCCTTCACCATCGGCGGTCTTCTGCTCGGTTGGGCCACCGGCAAGGAACGCGATTCCTTTCCCGGTGAGATGATCGGTACGGCGTTGGACGGGGGGGAAGAGGTGATGCGGCGCGAGCTTCTGGTGCTTGTCACCACGCTCGACCGGCTGGTGGTGGGCTCGCGGCCTTTCTGGAACCAGGGAACTGCACCCTTGCGCTGCACCGCAATCGCCCATCCGCCGGAGCGGCTTCTTTGGAACGCACGCAGGGTGCTTTACGGACCGCGCGAGCGCAGCTTGCCGCAAGGCTATCGTAGCTGCAGCGCTCATCGGATCGACCTGCGCTTGCAAGGTCCCTTTACTCTCGACGGACAGTTCTACCATCCGAGCCCCGACCGGCCGCTAGAGATTACAGCCGATGACAGCTTGACCTTTCTTCGGTTCTGAGCTGGCCGGGATGCTGGAACTCTTGGACATCGTAGGGGAGGAGATGCGTTCACCGGCCTCCGACGCTGTCCATGCCATAGCAGCCGCCGCACGCGATCGTCATCCTGGCACCCTGGCAGTCCTCTTTTACGGAAGTTGCCTGCGTAGCGGCAGCGATGAAGGCGGGCTGGTCGATCTCTACTTGCTCGTTAAAAGCTATCGACAAGCCCATCGAAACCCTCTTTCTGCGCTGGGCAATCGACTGCTGCCGCCCAACGTCTACTACATCGAAACGGCTTTCGAGGGCCGAACGGTGCGGGCCAAGTATGCGGTAGTCACGCTCAGCGCACTCGAAACCCTCGTAACCGCCAGAACCTTCCATCCCTACTTCTGGGCTCGCTTCGCACAGCCAACGGGCCTGCTGTGGAGCGATGGGGAACAAACGACCGGTCGCGTGAACAAGCTTCTTGCACGCGCCGTGAACACGCTGGCGCGGGAGAGCCGCCCTCTCCTGGAGTCATACGGCGGTCCGCAGGATCTCTTCATTCGGGCTTTTGCCGAAACCTATCGGACAGAGCTACGCGCCGAAGGAGCCAGCCGCGCAGCGGAGTTGGTTGCCCATTACGAGACCCGCTATCGCCGCCTTGGCGCCATTCTGCTGCGGGAGCTTCCAAACCCGGGTCCCCGAGATCGGGCGCGAGCTCAACGTCAGTGGCGCGGGCGAAGACTGCTCGGCAAATTTCTCTCTGTGGCTCGCCTGACGAAGGCAGCCTTTACCTTTGCCGGGGGACAAGGCTACCTGCTGTGGAAGATCGAGCGGCACTCTGGCATGCGAGTCGAGCCGCGTGCCTGGGAGCAGCGGCATCCACTACTTTCCGCGCCCTTTCTTGCCTGGCGGATCTACCGCAAGGGCGGATTCCGCTGATCGGCCTGCTCTGCAGCTATCTATCAGGCCTGTTCAGCCCCCTCTTCTCCCGCGGCCTCCGGGAAGAAGCGTAGGACGCCGAGTCTCTGCGGCTTTGCGCCGGAATCCGACGGGTGATTGACGCCATCCAGTACAGGTACTTCGGGAAAGTCGAACGGACTGACGCCCTCGATACAAGCAACATTGATGCCGAACTGGGTCGGGTTGGACCGACGCTGGTGGTGGGTATAGATGCCGCAGACGCTGCAAAAGTAGTGCTTCGCCGCTGCCGTATTGAAGCGGTAGAGCGTGAGTTTATCCTCACCCCTGACGAAGGTGATGTCGGCCAGTTGCGCCGAGACAGCCACCGCGCCGCGCATCCGACAGTAGGAGCAGGAGCAGCGGCGGATGGTGTTGAACTCGTCAGTCAGCCGAACCGTGAATTCCACGGCACCGCAGTGACACCCCGCCTTGTATTGCTTCCTGTCGTTTGCCATGCCCACCTTCTACTTTCAGTTACCGGCCGCAGCACCTGCTTTCAGGGCTTCCCGAACATCGACGAAGGTCTGAACCACCCTCTCGATCTGCTCTAACGTGTGGGCTGCCGAAACCGAGCAACGCATGAGACAGATGTTGTTTGGCGTACCGGGCGGAACGGCCAGGTTCACATAGATCCCCGCCTGCAGAAGCGCGTTCCAGAAGGCGACGGCAGTCTTTTCATCCGGAAGCCTCACCGCCACGACCGGGCTCACCGGAGAGGCTATCTCAAAGCCCTTTTCGCTCAGGCCGCCATGCAAGGCTTCAGCATTCTGCCACAGCTTGCGGATCAGCCCCGGCTCTTCCTCGATCCTTTTGACCGCCGCGGTGACGGTGGCGATGCTGGCGGGGGAAGCTGAGGCGGTGAACATATAAGGGCGACTGCAATAGCGCAGGCGCTCAAAGTAAGGATGATTGGAAGCCCCGAAACCACCTATGGCCCCGAGCGACTTGGAGAAGGTGCCGGCGATGAAGTCGACCTGCGCCTCGACACCCTGCGCTTCCGCCACCCCACGTCCCGTTTCGCCCATCACACCGAGAGAATGAGCCTCATCCACCAGCAGGAAGGCCCCGTGGCGGTCCTTGACCTCAACAAAGGCCTCCAGAGGCGCGATGTCTCCGAGCATCGAATAGATGCCTTCGACGATCACCAGGACGGCGCCCTGAGCGTCCGGACTCCCGGCCTCCTTCTGGCGACGCAGCCGCGCGAGCCGCTTATCCAGATCCTCCGGATCGTTGTGGCGGAAACGGATCAGAGTGGCCCCGGAAAGACGACATCCGTCATAGATCGAGGAGTGGGAGTCAGCATCGAGCAGGATTGTATCTCCCGGACCGGCAAGTCCGGCGATGACCCCCAGGTTCGCCTGGTATCCGGTGGGCCAGACGATGGTGTGGTCGCGCTTGAGATAGCGGCCGAGGGCCTCTTCCAGCTCCTCATGCAGCGCATAGCTGCCGTTGGCGATGCGCGAACCGGTGGTGCCGGTTCCCTGCTCCTGCAGCGCCTTGATGCCGGCAGCGATGCAGTCGGGGTCGAAGGTCAGCCCCAGATAGTTATTGGTACCGACCAGCAGCGTCCGCTTGCCGTTTACCAGCGCGTCCGTCGGCGAGAGCACCTTCTCCATGCGCAAGCCAAAGGGATTGTCTCCGGCCTGCAGCATGATTTCGCGCCGCTCGGCCAGGCTGTCGTATTTTGCAAGAATATCCATTAAGCCGCGCCCTGTTGCTTGCGGACCGTCGTCACGAGATCCTGCACAGTGCGCAGGTCGGCGACGAGATTGATCGGGATGTCGATGTCGTACTTGTCCTCGATTTCCATGATCAGATCCATGGCTGCCACCGAGTCGATGTTGAGCTCGGCATTGAGATCGGTTTCAGGGCGCAGCTCGCGCCCCTCACGATTGTAATGCTGTAGCAGCTCATAGACCTGCTCGTAGATCGGTTGCTCACCGCTACCCGTCTGGGAGTCGCTCATCATCGTACCTCTTATACAGCAGCGCGGCGTGGCTTCAGCCACCCCTGCTTTTCATACCACTCGAGGGTGCTCGTAAAGCCCTCGGCGAACTTCACCTTCGGCCTGCCTTCTGGCGGTAATTGCTCTGGCTGTGCCCGTGCAACCCAGTCGGGCCAGGAAAGTTCGCGAAGTTTGCCGGAGCTCAGCATGACCGGGCGTCGCGACAGACGGCCCCATAGCGAACCGCCGAAGCCGATCGGTGCCAAAAGGTGCGGAGGTATGCGCAGGACCCGGATCGAGCGCCCCAACCCTTCGCCGGCAATCCTCGCGAGATCCTCCCATCCGTAGCCTTCCGCCTCCCCATCATCCAGCGGCAGCGGCACGCCGTCCCACGCGGGAGCCTCCGGATGCTGGACCAGCGCGGCGATGGCGCGCGCCAGGTCCTCTACATGAATCAGGGAAAAGCGAGCCCCTCGCTTGCCTGGCACCGCAACGACGCCCGAGGCGAGCTGCTGGAAGATCGGCAGGGTAGCGCGATCCCCAGGGCCATAGACTCCCGGAGGTCTGAGGATGGCGTAAGTCAGATCCCCAGCCCCTTCCTGGAGCGCCCGCTCGGCAGCGCGCTTGCTCGCGGCATAGGGTGAAAGCGTGGGCTCCCGGGCAGCCAGGGAAGAAAGAAGGAGGAAACGGCTCGTTCCAGAGGCGCGCGCAGCAGCGACGAGTGCTGCCGTCGCTTCGGCATTGACTGCATGAAACTCCTCACGCCGCGCTGCGGCCACCAGTCCGCCAATGTGGATGATCACATCAGCTTCCTCCGCGAGCGCCGAGAGGGCTCCATGATCGCGCAGATCGCCCCTGACAACTTCCGAGGCAAGCGCTTCGAGCTCTGGCGCGGATCGCCGCAGCAGGAGGCGTGGCTTGTAGTCCAAGGCCGCCATCCGACGGACGACAACACTACCTACAAAGCCGGTCGCACCCGTTATCGCGACGCGCGGGAAATCTGGCGACTGATTTGGCACCTGCGTTCAGTTGCTGGTGGCGAGCAGCGAGCCACTGCCGAGGGAAAGAGCGATTCGGAGATGCACTGCGACAAACCGTCGGAGAAGAAGGCTTCCCGACGTCATTCCGCTCCAACGGCCATGGCATAAACCCCTTCCTCCAGCGTCCCGTCGAGGTCGCTGATCCGTCCTGCCAGGTAGTCTGCCTTTGCAGCCGCCCGGCTGAGCTTTCCTGAGGAGGTAAAGGTCAAGGCGTTCGGGCGGGTCAGAACGACTTCACAGGAAACCCCTGCGGAGCGCTGCACCACGGCGCTGATCTCGCGACGCAAGGCAGCACGCGCCGCCGGATCTGACAGGCGACATTCAACCACGAGCACCACCTGCTCGCTGTCGTCCTGGTCTGGTACCGCGAAGGCTGCCACGTCACCGGCACGCACGTGCTCGATCTTTTCGACCGCCCATTCCAGGTCCTGGGGCCAAATGTTGCGCCCCCCGACGATAATCAGATCCTTGCTGCGGCCGGTGATCACCAATTCGCCTTCGGCCAGATAACCCAGGTCGCCCGTGTCGAGCCATCCCTCCTCGGGCATGGCCGTGGCGGTAGCTTCGGGATCCCTGAAATAGCCCTCCATCAGGCTCGGGCCGCTAACGAACACACGGCCGATATGACGGTCCGAAAGCGGCTTTCCACGGGCATCGCGAATTTCGATGCGATGTTCCGGCATAGGACGACCACAACGAACGAAGGTCTTTGCCCTCTTGGCCGACGCTGGGAGGGCCAGATCGCGACGAGCAGCTGCCTCCTGATCCACCTCATCCACTTTGACACCCTCTCCGAGGGCACTGAAGCTGATGGCGAGCGTCGATTCCGCCAAGCCATAGCTCGGCAGGAAAGCCTTTCCATCGAAGCCGCAGTCGGCGAAGCGATCGGCAAAGGCCTGCAGCACCGAAGCGCGGATCATTTCGCCGCCGATACCGGCGACCCGCCAGCGGGAAAGGTCATACTGGCCTGGCTCCACCTTCGCCGCCCGGCGCAGGCACAGCTCGTAGCCAAAGGTCGGGGCGAAGGCGATGGTGCCACCCTGGTCGGACAGTGTCTGGAGCCAGAGCAGCGGGCGCCGGGCAAAGGTCGTGGTAGCCAGATAATCTACGGACACCTGTGCCATGGCGGGCGTTAGGCAAAAGCCGACCAAACCCATGTCATGGTAAAGGGGCAGCCAGGAGGTCGCGCGATCGCCGGCGCGCAGCTGCAGCCCGTGTTGCCCAATGCCGCGCGCATTCGCCATGATCGAGTGCTGCGTAACCATCACGCCGCGCGGGAGCGACGTACTGCCAGAGGAAAACTGAATATAAGCCGGCTCGTCCTTGTTAAGCGGACGAATCTCGCCTCCCTGATAGGGCAAGGCAGCAAAGTCGCTGTAGCTACCGACGCGCTCGATGCCAGCCATGCGGGCGGCCTCTTCTAGCATCGGCAGCATTTCTTCGGAGGTCACCGCAACTGAAGCGTGCCCGCGCTGCATCATCGCGGCAAGACGCGCGACATAGGCCTCGCGCCCACCAAGATTTACGCTCAGTGGCAGCGGCACGGGGATCAGGCCGGCATACTGGCAGGCAAAGAAGGTGATCAGAAACTCCGGCCGGGTCTCCGCAATCAAGGCGACACGCGCGCCGCGCTCCAGCCCCGAAGCCGAAAAGCGCAAGCCCAGATCCAAGGCCCTCTCGCGAATCTCCCGGTAGGTGAGGGAATGAGCCGGCCTCCCCCTTTCGGAGAAGAAATTGCAGCCCGTCGCGCCGCGGGCAGCATAGTCGAGCCCCTCCGCCAGCGTGTCAAAAACACCGACCCGCAGCGGCAGGTTGTCGTTGCTGGTCGTGGTTAGCTGCATGAACCAAACTCCAATGGATTGCCTGCTCAGCCAGAAGCGAGAGCGCTCATCAAAAAGTGGCTGGAAATCGATGACCACGCAGCCACTGGATCGCGAATGCCCAGAAATCCGGCACCTATCGACCCGCTATACAGTTATAGAGATGGACTGCACTGCAGCAAAATGAACTCGCGTTGCAAGAACAGCGGCTTGTCTACAGCCGTTTCTCTTATCTAAGATCTTGAAAAGACGAGAAGAATCGCTGCAGAGGCAAAGCTGGCAGGCTCGGTCGCGAGAAACTTTGTAACGCTCCCTTAATGGCCGAGCCCAGGCGGAGAGAGGATACCGCTGCGGCAGCGGCTCCAGCGCGGTCAGTCTTGCCTGTCTCCGGCGGCAAGGGCAGCAGGATTTGCAAGGCCGGTGCGGGCGCAGGCATCCTTCAGCAGGGCAGCATGCACCTCAGCATCACCATCATGCTCGCCTCGACGGATAGCGCGCGCCAGAGCCTGCGCTTCGGTTTCCTGATCTGGACGAGCCACAGTGGCCAGCTCGCGCGCTGCAATCCCTACGGCATTCGCCACCATCGCCGCCTTGTAGCGAGCCTGCCCTTGCAGCAACGGCAGGATCTCCTCACGAAGAACCCGCCGCGCCTCGGCCAGCAGTTCGGCTCCATCCGGACGATCGGGAGGAGCGGAGAAACCTGCGCTTTTCTGGTCTGTTTCTGCAGCAGTAGGCGCGGTCATCTTCAAGGCCGCCAGCTCTAGCTCGGCTGCAATACGGCCGGTCAGGGCGAGTTCGAGAGATTGCTCGGCGCCGCTCCAGTGGCGTTGCCCCTGCTGCAGGGCAATGACGCCCCAGCGCAAGTGAGCTGCCACTTCCCAATAGGCGACCCGCGCTGAGTCGATGCGCCGACCGCTTTCCGCTTCGTAGCCGCGATAGAAGTCTTCTCGTGGCGCTATGCCACCCGCCTCCAAATCAGGGCGCGAAAAACGCCAGCAGGCAGCGCAGAACCAGCCAATATCGGCTTCGGGATCACCCCAGCCTGCAAACTCCCAATCCAGGATAGCGGTGAGACCTGCCTCATCCACCATGTAGTTCCCGGTGCGGAAGTCGTTATGCAGCAGTGTGACTGTCTTCGGCAGCGGCGGTGCGTTGCGCTTCAGCCATCGCAGCACCCACTCCAGCGCCGGGCGCGGCTGTCCCAGATCGTCAAGATGTCGCTGGTACTCCTCCACGAAAGCGGCCGCCGGATCTTGCGGGGCCGTACCGAGGAAGGAGAGATCGTTGCGGGGCGGCTGGATTGAATGGATCCGCGCCAACTGGCGGCCGAGTTGCTCGGCCAAGGCGTGGCGATCGCCACCCAGCGCGTCGTCGCGCACCACCTTAGCTCCCAGCCCCACGCCTTCGGCTTTCGACATGAGGTAGAAAGCGCGGCGAAGGGGGCCCTCTGCCGACGACAGCCATAAGGGTTCCGGGACCCTCACCCCAACCGCTTGAGCAGCCTTCAGGAGCGCAAATTCTTCGGCGCGGCCATGACTTACCGACACGCCTGAGGGCGCATCGGCGCGCAGAACGAAGCTCTCCTGCCGCGCCCCCTCCCCGTCGAGAAGCTCGACCCTGATCAGCCAGTTTTCCTGTATGGCTCCGCCCGAAAGCGTCCGAGCCTCCAGCAGCCTGCAGCTTTGAGCTCCAGCCTGTTCGGCGATCCAGGCTGCTAGTGCTGTCCGCTGCTCTTCTTCCATCGGCACGTCAAAGGACCGCGCTGTGACCGCCGTCGACCACCAGCGCGCTCCCGGTCATCCAGCGCGAGGCATCCGAGGCGAGCAGAAGCAACGGGCCGTCCAGGTCCTGGACATGGCCGAAGCGACGCTGCGGCACTCGCTTTTTCAGCTTTTCTCCGCCTGGACCTTCGAGAAAGTCGCGGTTCAGATCGGTCACGATATAGCCGGGGCAGAGGGCGTTCACCCGGATATCGTGACGCGCCCACTCGGCCGCGAGCGTGCTGGTCAAATTGACCAGCCCTGCCTTGGCCGCGCCATAGGCCGCCAGCCGCGCGCTGCCGCGCAGGCCGAGAATGGAGGCAATATTGATGATGCTGCCGCCCTTCTCGGCCTCGATCAGGCGCCGGGCGGCCTCGCAGGCGACCATCCAGGCCCCCTTGAGATCGGTGTCCACCACCCGATCCCAGTCCGCCTCAGACTGCTCGAGGCTCGGTGCGTCGATCGTGACCCCCGCGTTGTTGACGATAATGGTGGGAGTGCCGAGTTCGGTCTGCGCGTGCGCAAAGGCGGCTTCGATGGCTGACCGATCCGTCACGTCCATGCGTAGCGGCAGGCCGCGGCCACCCTCCACCGACAGCTCCTCCGAAAGGGCTTCGAGCTTCTCGCTGCGGCGCGCGGCAATGGCCACGCTCGCCCCCGCGCGCGCCAATGTCAGGGCGAAGTGGCGGCCCAAACCGCTCGACGCGCCGGTGACCAGCGCCACACGACCGCTCAGATCCGCCTGGATCACACCCCCTCCTTCGCCTGTTCGCGCAGCACGAACTTCTGAATCTTGCCGGTGGACGTCTTTGGCAGACTTCCAAATATGATGCGTTTCGGCAGCTTGTAGCGAGCCAGGTGTTCACTGCACCAGGCCACCAGCTCTTCTGCTGTCAGTTCCTCGCCCTCCTGGAGCGTCACGAAGGCGCAAGGGGTTTCGCCCCACTTCATGTCGGGCTGCGCGACCACCGCCGCTTCAAGCACCTTGGGGTGGCGGTAGAGAACCTCCTCCACCTCGAGTGACGAAATGTTCTCGCCACCAGAGATGATGATGTCTTTCGAACGGTCCTTGATCTCTACGTAACCGTCCGGATGGAGTACGCCGAGGTCACCGGTGCGGAACCAGCCGCCGGCAAAGGC
>Ga0079223_10002942_pt1 | contig 10670 bp, 5 predicted proteins | sample Stecom2011_FD_75072 | JGI IMG/M metagenome (GOLD analysis project Ga0079223, IMG submission 75072) | Agricultural soil microbial communities from Utah to study Nitrogen management - Steer compost 2011 | ecosystem: Environmental > Terrestrial > Soil > Agricultural land | place: USA: Utah...
ACATTATAATTAACATTAAATTTTTTTATTAGCTATGGAAGAAAAGAATGTAAAGAAAATTTCATTGAGATTGTACAAACTTCAAACACAATTAGAAGCCTTAAATGATGAAAATTTAAAACCGCATATCAAAGAAATCGAATCCATTGACAAGGATCTTTTGAAAGAAAATAATTTAAAATTTTCAACAAAAATGAAGAAGGAAATTCTTGATTTTCTATAATAAAAATGCTTTCCAAATTGGAAAGCATTTTTGTTTTTTCGTTGATTAAAAGTCCGAAAAGAAGGAATATTTACATATATTATATTCTTTATTTTAGAATACTAGTATTTTATTTAAAACCTTTTCCCCTATTGAATAATCTAATTTTCCATCTTCATTTAAAACATGGATAAACCCCACTTTACATTGATTATTTTCAGGTTTCTCACGTCCTTTCCAGTACATTCCAAATTTTTCAATAGTATCCTTGGTTGAAGGATATAGTAATAAACTTTTTTCTGCTTCAAAATAAATATTATAAGAAAACATTTGTTTTAAATCGTCATCAGAAGGTTTATTATTTCTTATTATTTTCCATTTGGTGTCAATGATGTAATTAAACGTATTATCACCAATGGTATGTTTGATTAATAAATCAGGTTTTATAATTCTATTTTCCCAAAATTTATCTTTTGCTTGGCGAGAAACTTTTACATCAGATCTCTTAATTCTTTTTAATAACCTAAAGATGTATTCTTCCCATAACTTATTCATGTCAAACAGAATAGTTAACATATTATCTTTCCCTAAAGTAATATCAGGCGAATAATTTAAAATGATAATCTTCGCTATTTCTAATGCTTTTTGATAAATTACGTTCTTACGATTTAAATGAATGATTTCAAAATGATTTGCTTTAATTGGCATTAATTTTACTTTCGGAAAAACCAATTCTAGTTTTCTAATCCGCTCGATAAGGTTGGTATCAAATGTTAACTCTTTCAGCACTTTTAATCCATACCATAATATTTGATTGATTAAATTATCATAGTCGAATGTTTGATGTTTCGAAAAGATTCGTTCTTGATGAATCAAATTCTGTTGAATTTGCTTATTGAAATCGATACGTCCTTTAAAAGAATTTAAATTCCCTGAAACCGTTCTATATTTTTTAATTAAACCCTTGTGGTAAATTTTCTCTACCTCGCTGACATACATTTCAAAATAGAGGTCTAAGATTGAATTGTATTTTTTTTTCAGATTAGCCTCAGAAACAGATGAAATTGAAACCAATTTACATACTCTTAGCATGTCCATTAATGCAATATGCCATTTCTGAAAATCGGTTTCTGTACTTTTAAGCTGATCTGTTTTAGGTAAAATTTCTATGGTTAATGTTCCTATTTGGATTACTCCTACATAATTACAAAACTTTACCCCATCGCGAATAGGAACAAAATAGATGTTCCTATTGCAATCATTGAATTCGTATAATTTATTTAATTCAGTTTTAGAAAGTGAACGACCAAACTCATCGGGTTTAATCGTTAATTTTTCAAATTCAAAAACTTTGATGTTTCGTCTCATCTTCACTAGGCATAAATACTAATAAAGTCCCATTCTTCTGTCGGACGAATATGATAAAGGGATTTGGTTTGTAATTCATCAATTAAGAAATCTTCATATCCGTTAAACGTAGCAAATTCCGTTTCGTTATCGTCTAACTTTTTCACAAACGTTTCTCCTAACACTAATCCTATTTTACCATAATCTGCAAAAAAATATTCTTCTAATAATGGAATTACTTTATCTCTAAATGTTATTTTTAAATCATTTATGGTACGAATACCCATAAAGTACGAATGTCCAATTAAATGGTCTTTATCAATTAATTTTTCGATTCTTCTATTGATTGTTTGAAGTAATAATTTTACATCAATTTCATCGATAAATCCATCGTTTTCTGCTAAAGTACCTTCTGTTGCTATTAGTTCTGGATTAGGCAACATTTGACGGAACGAGAAACGTCTTCTAAGGGCAGTATCTAAAGATTCAATGCTTCTGTCTGCGGTATTCATCGTACCTATAATAAATACATTATGAGGTACTTTAAACTCTTCTTTGGAATAAGGTAAGATGACACTTAATTCTTCTTCACAACCTGCACGCTTATCCTTTTCGATTAAAGTAATTAATTCTCCAAAAATAGAAGATACATTCCCTCGATTGATTTCATCTGCAATCAGAACAAAATTCTTCGGATTCTTAGGCAATGCTAAATTATCTTTAACTTCATTTTTTACAAAGAAAGATTTATCCACTTCATCTTTAATCAACTTGTAAATTGTTTGTTGAGATAAAGTTTTATGGTAAATTTCGTTTACAGGAATGTCCTTTGCTTTGTAAATCCACTCTACTTTACGGAAATGATTATAGGTTAGATTATTCTGAAATGGAGAATCTTGCACGTATTCATAATCCCCTACAACTTTACCAATGGCACGCACATAATGATTCCCATTAGAGATTAAAACATAATTTCCAATTTTTAAATAATTTTTAAAAATATTTAGTGCTTGGATAGGAAATCTTTCCATTCCTTTATCGTTTCCAAAATCACGTAATGCTTTCTCATCTAATCCAGATAAATCGTAACCATCACCAAAACCAATAGTGATACAGTTATTGGCTAAACAATAATCAAATATTTCTTTGTCCTCTTGTACTTGTGTATTCCCAAGGGACATTTTATAAAATTGCGTTTGGTCGAATTCTGCTTCCGATAATTTAAACGTACTCATTTGATTGGCAACTGCTGCATCTAAACTATCTTGCGCTAAGCGGCAAATTTTTTTAAAGATCCCCTCTTGGATTTCGTATTTTAAATAAGTATCCTCATCCTCTGCTTGTACAGGTTTAATCCCCTCTACAAAATCCTCGTAACTAAACGATTGATGAAAAGTTGTAAACCCAATTTGACCTTGATTTTCATCAGCCGATTTAATGGCTAATAATTTAAAACGCTCTTTTAATTTCTCACGGTTATGAACATTGTTGGCATAGAATACAGGATCGACAATTTTGATGGCCTCGTTTATGGTATGATAGGTTTTGCCTGTACCAGGAGGACCAAAAAAGATTTGATTTAATTCTACCTTATTCGATACAATTGGTTCATACAAATTATCGTAAACTTCCTCGCCATTTGAATTTTTATATTCTTTCCAAAGTTCTTTTGTAAAGGAAAAATACTCTTCGGTATTCTTTTGGGCTAAAATAAAGCGATGCAATGAAGATGAAAATCTATTTGAATCGGCATAACCTAAATTTTCTGCAACACTTACCAAGGCATCGTAATTAAAAATATTTACGATATTGTAATTCCCGTATAAGAATGCAATTTTCCATTTGTAGGCATTACCTAAATCAATTCCATCAATTACTTCTAACTGATTATTAATTGCAGCTTCAGCAATTGTGATAATTAAATTACGAACGGTATTAAAAGCTTCTTGTGCTGTAGTTCCGTATTTATTGAACCATGCATAAGTACCATCAGTTGTACGATTTTGAAATGTTTTGGTCTCGCTTTTGTTGCCACGTTCGTAAACGCCAAATTTATAGGAGCTACCTCCTTTAATACTTCCTAATGTTTTGGTTGTATGTTCTATCCAATAACAAAAAGAATTATCTCTTTGAAGGTTTGTATATTCATCTATCAACATGGTTTTTAATCGTTCGATTGGCCATGTCGTTAAAAAGTCTTGTTTTAATTGATAGAGTTGTTGGTGCATTGTTGTTTAGTAAATAGATAAAATTGGGTTTAATAAATCGGCTAGTTCTACCTTCATACGTTCAATTTCTAAACGTAGAGGGTTATTTTCTTTTTGGTATTCTTCGTAAATACTATTGATTTTAGCCGATTTTTCTTCGTCTAATAATCCTTCAATATCAGTAAATAAAACACCAGCTTTTTCTTCTATCGCTAATCCTTTTTCTTTGAACTCTTTTGGAAAATATAATTCAAAAACAAGTGCATCAATAATGGATTCTAGATAGTTAATAATACCAATTTCAGATATAATATTTTTATGCAAAACTTTTGAAATATTTTTTAAAATAAACACCTGTTTATCATTTGGTTCAACAATAGGAAATTCCTCTATTGTTGATTTATTAATAGCTAAATACCCACCTGCTAAATGCTTATCTTTAAATTTATTTTTAAAATAATATGATAAATATTTACTATTTAAAATGGCAGTTAATGAAAATGGTTCAAAATTTTTAAAATCATAAATACCATATACTCCCACTCCTAAAGCCAAGGGATTATCTACGTATACGGCCTCTATGACTTTTGTCATACCTGCTATAACAATCTTAGGACTAATCCAAAAATTCCATTTACTATCTGATATTTCTTCTGTTTTATTAATGAATGCGCTTGTATATCTTTTTTTCATGAATTGTACATTCATATTATTATATTTATACCTATCAATATTACCACTAACAGTAAACATTATTGATTCATTATTTATTGATTCTTCAGTGACTAAACTTTTCACTTTTTGAGCTTCGAAACCCGTCGTACCAGAATTAATTAAAAGTTCATTAGATTTTATTGTGGGATAATTTATCATTTCTTCAACTTCAATCAACTTATTATTAACTATATCAGTAAGCCTATCTACTTTAAATTCTTTATACTGTCTTTTAACTATATTACTAAAACCACTTATTATTATGGGATAAACACCTACTCCTTTAAATACATTTACAGAAGATACATTTACAGATCTATATAGTCCATTTTCTTTTAAAACATTTAAAGTTTTTTTAGAATAATCAGAAATTAAAAATTTATTTGGAATAATCCACGTATAAAAACCTTTATTATTAGAAATTTTACGTGCTAATAATAAAAACAAAATATATAAATCATATGAACCACTTACTTCAGGATATTCAGTTTTAAAAATCATTTTTAAATTGTCAGATCTTTTCATATTTAAAGCAGATACATAAGGCGGATTCCCAATCACAATATCAAAACCTTCTTGGTCGAAAACGTCTTTGAAGTATAAATTCCATAGAAAGAATGGTTTGTCGTTGGATTTGATGATTCGATTAAGCTCTACATCTTTGTTGATGTATTCGCTTAATTCAGTTTTATTTTTAATTAAATCTTTAGCCGCTTTGCTGTTCGTTAAGATTTTAGTTTTTTGTTCTTCTGTCTTTGCTGCATTTGCATCCTTTTGTACTTTCGCCTCAAGTACCTCTATGTTTTTCTTTAGGCCTTTTTTGTGTTTATTAATTTGGTACTTGATGTGGTTAAAAACCTGTTCATCAATTTTTTCGTGAATTTCTTTTTTCTTTTCTGGTTCACTGGTTGAAAAATATTCTTGCATTAACTGCTGAATATCCTCTACTTTTACCGAAGTTTTAACCTTTTTCTTGGCTTCGCCTGTAAATATATCGATTTGCGCATCTGCTGTAAACTCTTCGTATGCTTTTGAATCTGCAATTTGACTTAAATCAATCCCTTCGTAGCTTTCTAATAAGCTATTTCCTTGCATAATTTTATAATCTAAATTAGGCAATGGCAAAGGTTCTGTTTCGTCTACAATTAAAGCCAGCCAAAAACGTAAGCGTGCAATATCTACTGCACCACTCTCTAAATCGACCCCATAGATGGAATTTTGAATGATTGATTTTTTGACTAAATGCGGTTGCCAATTTTGGCTATCAATGTTCCATACTTCAGATACAGCATCGGGTTGTAAGAAGTACAAATCTTCGATAATTTTGAATATTTCATTTAAAATCCCCATAGGAAATGCCCCCGAACCAATGGCAGGGTCACAGATTTTTACTTGGTGTAGCGCTTGTGCAATGGCATCAACCTGATCTAAATCATTAATCCCCTGTGCTAAACGGTTGCGTACTAAATCTTCGATGGCAATTTTTAATTCTGAATAAGGTTCAGCATTTAACTTTGTTGCCAAATACTCAATTAAACTTTCCTGACACATGTATTGCACAATGATTTTAGGCGTATAAAAAGCACCTTTATCTTTGTTATCTTCTAATAAATTCTCGAAGATATGCCCTAACATTTCAGGATCAATCCCCACTTCGTGGTCGTTAGGATCGTTCTCATCAATTGTAAAATTATATTGAGAAAATAAGTCGAATAACTCTGTGAAATATGCTTGAGGAAAGTCGATTTGAGCTGAGATTTCTTTATCTGCATCAAATAAACCACCGTTTAAATAAGGAATTTTAGTTCCGTTTAACTCAGCGCTTACGCCATCGCATTCAAAAATAAAATTGTCACGCTTATTGTTATTTAACGTATTGAAAAATAATTGGTGAAGGCATTTGCTGTGGAATGTATCTTTCTCTGCAAAATCTGCAAACAATTTTTGCATGAATTGTTTATTTCCGTTTTCCCATCCAGCATTTTGAGCATCGCATCCCATCCATCCTTTCTTTTGTAAGAAATGTAGGAAAACGATACGTCCTAATAATTTTTTCGTAAAATCACGGATTTGTTTCTCTTTATCGTTATCTAAAAACAGTTTACGGTATTCATCATTTGTATTAATGTACCTCCAAAACTTTTCGAATTGACTTTTGTATTTATCAAAGAATTCCTTTGATAATTTTTCTACTGAGAATGCCTTTTGAATAGCTTCGATATCAGCTGAATCTTTATTTTCGCTTAATTCGAAAAAACGTTTAGCAGCTGTTTTACAGCTTTCGTTTTGCCCTAATACATAGGTGAATCTTTTGGTATCTGTTTTCTTTGTTACAAAATCACTTTCCTCCTCGTCAAACTCTGTGCTACGAGCAGAAAATGTAAAACGATAGTCTTCTCTTCCTTGTTCGAATACCGAAAGAACCCCATGAATCTGCTCTTGATCGATGTATTTAGACACTTCGCTGTTTAACTCTACACGGTTACGTTGTAAATTAACATCGTCTGCCAATGTTAGTTCGAACAAAGCTAAGTTTTTACCATCGCTTAAACGGACATTCCCTAACTGAGCAAAGCGTTTAATTTTATCGTTCTCAATAGGAAATTCGATTGGTTTTTCAAAAATAGAAACATTAGGGAAAACAAATTGTACGATTTGTTTCCAATTTTCTCTATTATATGACTGATTTAATATCTGTTGTAAATTTTTAACGTCCATCTTATTTGTGTGAATATGATTGAGAAATAATTATTTCTGGTTTGTATTTTTTAAATGACTTAACTGTAACAACCGGATTTATTGTTTGCTTTTCAGTTTGATTTAATGGATAATTATTCAAAATTTTAAACATTGCGTCTAATAAATCAACAGGTTTTATTTTTTGTGTCTTTGCATTCTTTTTTAATAAATTAACTTCTCGCTGTAATTTTTGAAATTTAGCCGCTTTGATTGCTTGTTTAGCCGCTTTGATTAATTCTTTTTCTTTCTCGCTAATGAATGGAAACGTTAAAAAGCCATCTAAATATGCTAAAGCACGCTTCTCGTTAGGTCCTTGTGTAGTATCTATTACTTGGGAAGATGCTAATTCTTCTTTAAGCTTGTCATCAAAATCTTTTACAGCTAAGGCTACCTGTTCGTGGTGTTTTTCGTGTAATGGAATTGCTATCTCTGGAGGGTCTGCTCTAAACTCTTTGGCTACCTCTACAAATCCCATTTCTTCTATTTCATCGTTTTCTTTTACCCAATAAAAGGCATCTCTTCTTGTGTTTCTGACAAAAGCAATTGTAGTCATTTTTTTAATTCGATCTTTGCGTCCTACACGTGCTTTTAATGGTAGATTTTTGATTCGACGGTATTCTTCTGGGTTTTCTTCTTTGAACTTTCTAAGTTCCATTAAATACCCTAATTTTTCGTCTTTGTCTTCGTCTACATCTTTTTCGAATAATCCAAACGATTGAATTTCTTCGTCTGGCGAATAAATTTCACTATCTTCCCCTAATGCCGAGTGGAAAGCTTGCAACTTCATGATTGCTTTTTTCTCTAACTCGATGTCATCATTTACCTTAGCTGTTGGATAAAAGTTATAAATGTGAATGTATGGCGCTGAAGAACCAATACGATTAACACGCCCAATACGTTGCATTAAACGAGTTGAATTCCAGGGTGTATCGTAGTTTACAATTACATTTGAACGGTGTAAATTAACCCCTTCAGCCAATACCTCTGTACAAATAATTATACGATAATCAGATTTATAATCTTGTCTTAGAATGTTTGCATCAAAATTTTCACGAATAACTTCTTTTAGCTTGTCTCTATTTTCTGAATTAACTTCAAGAACATCAGTACGACCAGCTTTTTTAAGTTTATTTGTAATGTAGTTTGTTGTTTCCTTAGATTCTGAAAATACTACTAATTTTTGTTGAGGATTAATTGTTTTATTTAATAAATCAGCATCTAGAATACGAATAAATTCTTGGATTTTTGGATCTTCCTCTACTAACTTCCATTTGCTATTTAATTCCGCAACAATTTCATAATCACGTTTTAATTGCTCAAAGAATTGTGGTTCAAAATCATTTGGTGTACAAATTGTAATTGTAGGATCGGTATGCTCTAAATTCGCGATACGCTCAATTAATTCTTCTTCATTATCTTCAAGAATATATTCGTTTACATTAATGTTAGGAGCAATATAAATTGTTCCATTTTCAAACATTTGAATCATTGCACGTGTAGATTCTGTAAAACGATGTAATGATGATTTGAACGCATAGAAACCTCTATCTATACGTTTTACTAATAATGTTTTCATCATTTTAGCCAATGCACCAGAAGCTACATCTGCATTTTTATATTTTGCTTTTTTTTCAGGCTTTAAAAACTTAATTGCTTGGTATCTGTAATATTTTATCCCTTCATTATCATTTGAAAGCATATTCATTGTTACGTCATACAGCTTATCTGTTTCCTCACTTAATTGATAAAAAACTTTAACTGGTTTTTTGATGTCTGGAAAAATGATGCCCTGTGCATCAATATCATCTTTATATTGTTGATGAATTTTAAGGTCTGTACGTGTACGTCTAATCGTTAAAGGTGCTATTACTTTATCTCTGATGTCTTTATAAATCACTTTAACACCCTCTTGAACTTGAGCTATATTTGGATTTTCTTTTAATTTATTATAAGCATCAATTTTATCTCTAAAAAAATGCTGAAGATTGGAAATTTCGAGTGTAGAATCTTTTGCATCTTGAAAAAGATATACTTGATTTGCTATATCTGATGGTCTGTTATTAAGTGGAGTTGCAGTAATTAACATTACTTTTTTATCAGCTTTAGAACCATCCTTTAAACGATGCTTTGTTTTTGACTTACATATTTTTTGTAGTGTATTGTATGTTTCAGCAGAATCATTTCTGAATTTATGAGCTTCATCTACAATAACTAAATCGTATTTTTCTAAATCTTTTAATTTATGAAGACTACCATTTGTAACGATTTCATAATTTTTCAGCTCAAATTGATCTAATGTTTCAACCCAATTATTTTTTAATGCAGGTGGTACAATGATAAGAATGGTAGAAATGTGATTAGGAAAATTATTTGAGTAAAAAAACTTTTTAGCAATAAGAGTTCCCACCACAGTCTTTCCTAGTCCAACAACGTCAGCTAAAAAAAAGCCTTTGTGTTTTTTTAACAATTCAAATCCTTGATTTACAGCATCTACTTGATAGGATAATCTTTTAAATCCTTTTGGTAAATCTGTAATTGAGTTTGGATCAAATTCTATACTTTTTCCAAAATATTCAATTAAAAATTTAATATATACTTCGAAAGGAGTAAACGAATCATTGATATATGTTTCGTTTTTTATCTTTTCTATTTCCACAGGAAGAATTGGAATACCTTCGCTCCATAATCTTTCAAACTCAGAAGTTGCAAATTCTACATCATCAAAAGATTCAAGAATTACATTGAATTCATAATTACTCTGATTATAGCTTCCCAAACCAGCATCAGTAAGATTAGATGACCCTGTGATTACTTTACCCTGGTTATGTTCATTCCAATTAACAGGTCTGAAAATATATATTTTAGCATGAAGGCTTCGATGTGGATGGGCTTTGATTTGTATTTTCTTAGAAATTACATCTTCTATGAATTGTAAAATACCATTTTCGACTTCTGAACAATACTTTGACGTTTGAATGTCTTCTTTAATCTCACAAATGAACTCTGCTAAGGTTTGGTTTGCATCCCCTTGAAATAATAAACCTTTAGAATTATATTTTGCAATAATATCATCAACATTAATCCCCACAAGGATTCTGATATTAGGTACATTTTCTAAAAATTGTCTAATTTTGAAATAGCCTGAGGCTCTAAAGTATCCTATTAAAGCATCAAAAAATTCAATATTTTTATTATGTTCAAAAATTCCTTTGAACTTTTTTAATAATGTGTTATCACCTTCATTGGTAAAGAATCTTGTACTCATTAAGTTATATCTTAAGCTTATTACATTTTAAAATTTATACTCATTACACAATAGCCCGAAAGGTATTTGTCGTAAATGAATTAAATTTTCTTCATTTATTGGAAATGCAAACTCATCTTGAAAACAAATTACTGTTAAAGCAGAATAATCTTTATCAGGGTCTTGAAATGTATTAAAAACCATTAATTCTAAAATA
>Ga0079223_10002943_pt1 | contig 10669 bp, 4 predicted proteins | sample Stecom2011_FD_75072 | JGI IMG/M metagenome (GOLD analysis project Ga0079223, IMG submission 75072) | Agricultural soil microbial communities from Utah to study Nitrogen management - Steer compost 2011 | ecosystem: Environmental > Terrestrial > Soil > Agricultural land | place: USA: Utah...
ATCTTCGTGTGATAGACATTTTCATTATCACGCCCGAACATGAAGAGATCAAGATAGCCGTCATTATCGTAATCTCCCCAGGCAACAGCACTGTTGGCCAATCCGAGGAGACCGTGATTCTGAACCTCTTCGAATCCGAGATGCTCGCCGGATGGAGAGTTACCCAGATTCCTGTAAAGCCTGGTTATTCTGGAACTGTTATCATCGAAGCCAGAAATCAGGAGATCAGCAAACCCGTCATTATCGAAATCACCCCAGGCTACACTGCTGTAACGAAGGGCGGGGAAGGCAGTATATACGAGTTCGAAATTAGCATCACCCACGTTCCGGTAGAGCTCTGTCACCCGGCCGGAATCACCTCCTGTATCGCCGGTAACCAGTATGTCTATCAGACCGTCGTTATCGAAATCGGCAACATCCAGAGATCCATAATATGTTGCTGTTATTCCCGGATCGTGTTCGATAAAACTCGAATCGCCGTTATGAAGAAAGATCCGCAGGATCGGAGGACTACTCGCTTCATTAGACCCATTCAAAAGTAAATCGAGATATCCGTCATTGTTGAAATCGGCCCAGATTGCAGATGCATTCGATATTTTCGGAAGAACTATACCGGAATCTGTAAAACTTCCATCTCCATTGTTCCGATAAAGTAACGAAACATTATCACCTGCAGAAAATGAATATCCACCACAAAAGAAAAGGTCAGGATGACCGTCATTATCGTAATCACCCCAGGCGATCGCACCCCTCTCCAGACCAGGTAAATCGGCCATAGTTTCGCTAAATGTATCATCTCCGTTATTCAGATAGATCCTGGTCTGATTCACTGCTGAATGAATCCTTCCGAGCATGGCTAAATCTAACAGGCCGTTGCCATTGATATCACACCAGGCATGTGATGAGATATGTAAATCAATCAATCCTGCTTCGATTTCGGTAAACAATTCCTCTCCCGGGAGAGAAGAGGCGAAGAGATAGAGAATTAGAGATAGAATTGAAAACTTACCCACCATAGTTACTCCTCTGACAGGGCTGGCTGATGTGCGGTGCGGATAAATGAGCAATATAACAATTAAGCGATAATTTAAATTCAGTTTAAAGGCACAAACAATAAGCCCTATCACTGTTATTATTATTACCCTTAAAGAGTAACATTGGCAAATATAATGAAAGAGAAGTATGCGTCAAGGGAAAAATGTATTTATTTTTGGGGAGATATGCTGAAAAGCGTGTGATGCAGGTTTGTCGGAGGTTGGAGAGAGAGAGAGACTAAGGGACTGAGAGAGGGAGAGATGAGTTGGGAGTTGTGAGAAAAAACCAGAGGAAGCAGAGCATGCTGCCGGGAGTAGAGCAAGGGGAGAGGGACTAAGAGACGGAGAGAGGGAGTGAGGGAGAGACTGAGGGACCGAGTTGTGAGTGATGAGTAGGGAGGAAAAAACCAGAGGAAGCGAAGCAAGCTGCCGGGAGTAGAGCAAGAGGCTGTGGGAAGCAGGAGCTTCCCACCCCTGTTGAGTTCGAAAGAGAGTTAGAATTCTGGCAGTTGATTCGAAAATGTGATAAACCGGGATTGATGGAGAGAGAGACTGAGGGAGGGAGGGATGAGTTGTGAGTTGTGAGAAAAAAACAGAGGAAGCGAAGCAAGCTACCGAAAGTATAGCAAGCCTGCAGGAAGGTAAAGCAAGCTTATCCTCCCCATGGATTTGCTTTTCCCCACCGCTGGGGCCATTTTGGGGTGGTGAGTTGGAATAGCAGTGAATTCATTCCGCATGGGGTGGTGGGTGGGAATAGATAAAATCCAGCTTTACAATTAACAGCGTTAATAAAACCGCACGAGAGGGGCTTCGAAGATACTGTCTGACGAGCGAAGCGAGGAGTTTATCGAGAGAAGCCCGTTCGAGCAGGTTTTTAGCTGTTAGATTGTAGGCTGGAGAGGTTTTCTTTGGTTCTTTCTTTTGCCGGAACAAAAGAAAGAATAAATAAACATAGGCTGCGAGAGGTTTTCTTTGGTTCGTTGGCTACGCCGAGCTCGGTAGCGGCCACGGAGAAGTTTTTCCTCGGTTCTTTTTACGGAACAAAAGAAAGAATATGAAAGAAGACGTTGCGAGAGGTTTTCTTTGGTTCTTTGGTTTCGCCGAACTCGGTAGTAGCCACAGAGAAGATTTCTCCTCGTTTCTTTTTACGGATAAAAGGAAAGAAGATATATATATTGGTAATGTGAAAAACCAGAGGAAGCGAAGCAAGCTGCCGGGAGTAGAGCAAGAGGCTGTGGGAAGCAGGAGCTTCCCACCCCTGTTGAATCCGAAAGAGAGTTAGAAATCTGGCAACTGATTCAAAAATTTGATAAACTGGTCAGATTCTCAATGTGATAATCCCGAATAGTTATATGATTAGTGTCAATGCTGACAGCCTGACCGTTATCTAAACAGGGCTGGCAAGCTCCTGCTTGCCAGAACCCTATACTTCGCCCCCATAAGCTTGCTCAACTCCCTCTGGTTTTTTCCCGTAACTCATAACTCATAACTGATCACTAATATCTGCGAAGCTATTCCTCCCACTGGAGCACTCCAGGACGCCATAACTTTTTTTCCTTGCAATTCCCCACCAATCAATTATTCATTGTTCATTATTAGTTATTCATTAAATTCAAGGGAGTATATATGAAAAAAGAACGCCGTCCCTCACGTATCCGACGGGCACTTTCCCGTCTCGTCCCCCCGGTTGAATCATTGAAGCTCGTCTCCTGGTTCGTATTTATCATCGGTCTGTTGATCATTATCGCCTCTTCACTTTCACTGTTCCGGGCTATCGGGCCGATCTTTACCCTGGTGGTTGTTATCGCCCTCTTTCTCCTTGCTCTCCTGTCGGGCCTTCTCTTCAATCTTGTCCTTGTCCTTCTCCGGGTGATACCACCTTTCTTCCGCACCACGATCATCTTTCTGCTAATCGTTCTGATGTTAGGTTTCTTCCTCAATTTCCCCGCCTTCATCCTCACCTTTCTCTATCTGTTCGTCGCTCTCTATCTGATCGCTATCTCAATCTGGAAGATCAGGTCGGTAAGCCGCTGGGAACTGAGCTGGATTCGAGCCTTGATCTATCGGTTCATATTTCTTATCGGTTTCTTTGCTCTTGCTTTCTGGGTTTACTGGCTGATCCAGCCCGGCAGTGAGATCGAGGCTCCGGTCATCGCTTCGCTTCAGACAGATTACCGTCCTGAGGTCATAACTTACGAAAACCCCGCTAATTACGGTCCCTATCCGGTAGCTTACACCACCTACGGTTCAGGCAGAGATGCTCAACGGGCTGAATACGGGATTATGGCCGACCTGCTGACTGAGGCGGTTGACGGCTCGAAATTCGTCTCCGGCTGGGACGGTTTGAGCGGTAAGCTCCGCACCTGGTATTTCGGTTTCGATGAGACCGAACTGCCACTGAACGGCCGGGTTTGGTATCCCGATGGGGTTGGCCCCTTCCCGCTCGTTCTGATCGTGCATGGTAATCATCTGGCTCAGGAATATTCCGATCCCGGTTATTCCTATCTCGGCGAGCTCTGGGCGAGCAGGGGGATGATCACCGTCTCAGTCGATCAGAATTTTATCAATGGCTCTTTCACCGATATCTTCGGCGGGTTGAAAGATGAGAACGATGCCCGCGGCTGGCTGCTGCTCGAACATCTCCGTCAGTGGCAGCAGTGGAACGAAACACCCGATAACCCTTTTTACAGCCGGGTCGATATGGATAATATCGCTCTCGTCGGCCATTCCCGCGGGGGAGAAGCTGTAGCCCATGCCGCCCTCTTCAACAGGTTGCCCTTTTATCCCGATGATGCCGGGGTAAGTTTCGACTACAATTTCAATATCCGCTCGATTATCGCTATAGCGCCCTGTGACGGGCAATACACCCCCTCGATCGTCAGAACCCCTCTCTCCGATATCAATTATCTGACGGTTCACGGTTCGCACGACGGTGATGTCGATTCCTTCTCCGGGCTGCGTCAGTTCGAGAGGGTCGAATTCTCGCCCGAATTCGACGGCTTTGCCGCTACTCTCTATATCCACCGGGCTAACCATGGCCAGTTCAATACCGTCTGGGGTAACAGGGATATAGATACACCCCGGATCAATCAATACAATCTTCGCCAGCTCCTCGCCGGGGAAGAACAGCGTCGGATCGCCAGAGTCTTCCTGACCGCTTTTCTCGAGACCACTCTGATGTTTGCACCCGAATATGAAAAGCTCTTCCTCGATTACCGTGCCGCTCCGCCTCACTGGCTGCCGGAAACGGTCTATCTTCAGCAATATCGCCGTTACGGGATGTATCCGATCGCTAATTTTGATGAAGATCTCGACCTGAGTACCACAACGATAGCGGGCGGCAGGATCACAACTAATAACCTAACCGACTGGTATGAGCGGCGGATCAGGCTCAAGCATTACAGTATGGACTCTAAAGCTGTCTATCTCGGCTGGAATACAGAGGCCGATACCCTCATCGGCTCTTGCAGAATCGACCTGCCACCCTTTCTTATTTCCCGTGATCAGCTCTACCTCACCCTCGCCGATACCGGCCAGTCACCCTCTCCCCATGAGAGTGAAGAAGCAGAAGAGGATACGGAAGAGAATGACGATACCCTGATGGTGGCGGTAGAACCAGAAGAGGAAGAGGAAAAAGAAGAAGCGAAACCCGATTATATCGATTTCACTATTCGTCTGGCCGATAGCCGCGGCCGGGAGATCAGCTTTCCGCTAAGTTCATTCGCCCCGCTGCAGCCAAAACTCGAAGTGAAGCTCGGAAAACTGCCACTCTTCCATCGTGAACCTTACGGTGAGAATATCAAACAGCTCTTCATCTTCGACCTTACCGAACTGAGCAAACTAGAACCCGGATTCGACCTCAACCGGCTCGCCTCTGTCGAACTGGTCTTCGATAGAACCCCGAAAGGCCTGATCCTCATCGATGAAGTGGGATTTATGGAATGAATGGGGGAGGGAGAGAGGGAGAGAAAGAGAGACGGAGGGAGTGAGTTGTGAGTTATGAGTTGTGAGAAAAGAACCGGAGGAAGCGGAGCAAGCTGGTAGGGGCAAAAGAGGATGTAGGATTTACAATGTAGGATGTAGAATGAAAAAACCAGAAGGAAGCGAAGCAAGCTACCGAAAGTATAGCAAGCCTGCAGGAAGGTAAAGCCTGCTTATCCTTCCCATGGACTTGCTTTTCCCCACCGTTGGAGCCATTTTGGGGAGGTGAGTTGGAATAGCAGTGAATTCATTCCGCATGGGGTGGTGGGTGGGAATAGATAAAATCCAGCTTTACAATTAACAGCGTTAATAAAACCGCACGAGAAGGGGCTTCGAAGATACTGTTTGACGAGCGTAGCGAGGAGTTTATCGAGAGAAGCCCCTTCGAGCAGGTTTTTAGCTGTTAGATTGTACGCTGGAGAGGTTTTCTTTGGTTCTTTCTTTTTACGGAGAAAAAGAAAGAAGATATATATAAAAGTAATGAGAAAAACCAGAGGGAGGATTAGCTGCGAAGCTATTCTCCCTCTGGTACCCTTAAATTTCGGCGCTTTCGGTGGCTAATACTTTTCTTGCTATACCTTCCAATGGACTTGCTTCTCATCCCTTCGGTATTTTCATTCTACATCTTTGCCCCCGCAAGCTTGCTTATCCTTCTCTCAGTAACTCCCTCTCTAAATCTTCCCCTAATGATAATTATTTATATACGTCAACACCGAGATCGTCACCACCACTGCATAGAGAAAAGTTCGCCATTCATCTGTCAGGATATAGCACGGCTCCCGGACATACATTGTGTCACCGGCATAGAGCCGCGGCACCGTATGCACTATACTGTCAGCTCCGACATAGTCCCTCACCCGGTATTCCTCCACCGTCAGGTCGGCCCGGATGATCTTCACGATCGTCCCTCTCCGGAAATTGACCACCCCGCCGGCGATCCCGAAAGCAGCGAAGATATCGGTCCCTTCACTGATATAATATCTACCCGGGGCATTGACATAGCCGTAGATATTGGCCCGCTGATGCTCTACCTGCTTGATGAAGACGGTAACCATCGGATTGACGACATAGACCTCCAGCTTCTCCTCCAGTTCCAGGGCAAGTTCGTGCGGATTCTTACCGGCACACTCTACCGCCCCGATCCCCGGGAAATGAAAGGTCCCGTCCGGCAGTACGTAGATATTGGAGACACTGAATTCCGGATGGCTGAGAGTTCTTATCTCCAGCAAATCACCGGGACTGATGGTGTACATGTTGGCATAGAGCAGGCTTCCCGCTGGTAGCACCACCACGCTCAACAAACATAAAAAATATTTAACGATCTTCTTCATATATTACCTCTAGTTCATTTCCGGGTTATTTTTGCTCGCTGCCCTGTTAATACTAATCTTCAGGCCGGAAGTTCATCTCTCTTCAGGGGAAGTTCGCTCCTCTCCCGAGGTTGATCACTATTCCGGCCATATTATCGGGCAAGCTCAGCCGTTCGTCAGGCTCGGCTTCGACTTTCAGCAGGTTTTCCAGATAGTTGATCGTTTCGCGATACTCTTCCTGAAATTCCGGGTTAACAGAGAGACTGTGAAAATTCTCACGCCATCCTCTTGAATCCATCAGGTTGACTCGCATCCCTTTCGCCTGCAGCAGCCCTGCCAGTTCTTCTCCCCGTCGCTCTTCGCCACTGTAGATCTGCACCCTGGCCTTCTCTTTCCTTATTCTCGCTTTCTCTTCCCGGTATTCTTCCTGCCGGGTGATGTTCCTCACCTCTTCCCGGATCTGCAAGAAATTCTCTTCACCCGCTTTCGGTTCCAGAAAGTATTCCCAGCCTGCCCCGGTTTCCCGGAACGACTCTTTCAGCGGGCCGTTCTCCAGGTCTTTTCCGATCACCAGGTTATGAAGCGTGTAATCCTCTATCTTTCGGTATCTCTGATAGAGGCTCGCCATCGTCGCAAAGTTGAGGTCGGTAAACGAGTAGCGCTGATAGAGGCTGATGATCCGGAGGATCCTCCCAGCATCCTTTATCAGATTCATCCTCACGATCTCTTCTGCTACCGACTTAACGATCTGCTGCTGCCTTCTCGCTCTTCCCAGGTCGCCACCTGCCACGGAATACCGGTCACGTGAATAGAGAAGGGCTTCATCACCCTCCAGCGACCTTACCGGCTGGTTCTCCGGGAATTCTCTTCTCTGTTCCCTGAATGTCTCTTTCAGGTCGATCGTTACTCCACCCTCCAGTTCATCTATCAGGTCGATAAAGAGCCGAAAATCGATCGCCACGTAACGGTCGAACTCCAGGCCGGTGATCCTTGCCAGGTAAGAACCTAACTGCTTCATCGCCTGGTCTCTATCGGCCCCGCCGGCTCGTGCCCGCTTGAATATTGAGTTGATCTTGATCTCCCTGCCCCGGTCGTCGAAGACGAGCAGATCACGCGGAATAGAGACTACGCTCACCTCTTCCGCTTCATCATCTATCCTGGCCAGCATTATCGTATCGGTCAGTTCGTTACTGTCCACACCCGCAATCAGCAGAGTCAGCCCCTCTGTAGCTGTCACGCTTCCGGCCGTCGGTATCTCATCCTCTTTTCGGTTCAGAAGCAGAAAGGTTACGATGAACCCGGCGAGAATGATAACCCAGAAGAGTAGCTTCAGGACTTGATCCTGACTCGCTCTGTAGCTTCGTCTCATCGCCGTCGCCTCTTCTGGTTCAGCAGGTCGTCGATCTTGGGTCTCTCCCGCTTCTTCTGCTCCTGCTTCGGCCGGTAGCCGTAATAGTCGTAATAACCGTAACGGCTGCCGACGATACTGCTCCGCACTCCGTTAATGATATACCCAGCTACTGGCCTTTCACAGAGTGCTATCCGCTTCGTCAATCTCTCGAAAGAGGCTTCCGAAGTCATTCCCAGCCTGACAACCACGACCGCCAGGTCCATCACCTCCAGCAGGTTGGCGATCTCCGGAATGAACAGTGCTGCCGGTGTATCGAACAGCACGACGTCAAACACGCCGTAAGCCTTCTCGACAAATGAGGCACAGGCATCCTCTTCGTAACGGAAATCGTCGAGCCGTTCGTTCGTTCCCGCCGGGGTGAACATTAGATGGTCGTTATCGGTCGGATACACCACCTTCTCGAAAGAACATCTCCCTATCACGAAATCGGAAAAGCCCCGGCAGTACTCTTTGTTATAGAGCTGTGAAACCTTCGGGTTATAGACATCAGTATCGACCAGCAGCACGCTCAGCTTCCTGTCTGCCAGGCCGGCAGCGAGCAGCATCGAGAGTAAACTCTTCCCCTCTTCTCTGATCGGGCTGCAGACAAAGACCGTCTTGCTTCCCGTCTTCGTCAACTGCTTCCTGATACTGAAGATCGTCTCTCTGATCTCGTTATCCTGGCTGATGAGCTGGGAGAGTGAATCGTGGGCCGGGAAATAGGAGGGAATCTCGTTATTATGATAGACGTTTCCGAAATTGGTCAGCTCCTCGAATTTCTGCAGATCTTCCGGAACCACGAAGCGGCGGTCGATACGGTCATAGGCGTAAACTCCTACTGCACCGACACCGAGTCCGATTAGCAGTCCGATAAGCAGGTGGTGCAGTAATCCCTTACCCGCTTTCTCCAGCGGGATCTGTGGCTCGTCTATCGTTACGAACCGGCTCAGATTCGCCTGAGCGGAGGACTGCACGTCCAGCAGCCGCGCATTGAGCATCTTGATCTTCATCAGGATCAACTCCCTGTTCCGCACTAACTGCTGCTGCCTGGCATCGGTATCGTCGGGAAACATCTGGCTCTCCAGATCTTCGATTACCCGCTGCAGCGATTCCACCCGGGTAGCTAACGAGAGTTCCGATACCTGCAGATCGACGTATCTGCTCATTAACTGCTGACGTGACGAGGTGGATCTTATCAACGTGTTCTGTCCGATGTTCTCTTCCAGCTCCTCGCTCAGCATCCGGTTGATCCGGGCGATGTTATTCCTTATCGCTATTACCTCCGGATGTGCCTCCTGCTTGTCGGTCAGCGCCTCGTTCAATTCGTCGTTCAACTGCACGAGCCGCTCCCGTAACTGCTCCGAGAATACCGCCTCGGCAGGAACCGGTGCGTCGAGCCGTGCCAGTTCGGCTTCCGTATGCCTTCGTGAAGCTCTGATAGAGGAGAGCTCGATCTGAGCTGAGGTAAGATTCTTCCTGTAGGTCTCCAGGTCGGTCGAGAGTTTACTGAAATCGCTCGCCAGGTAGGGATTCGCTCCCTGCTCCGAGATCAGCACCCTGTCGATCTCTGCTAACTGGTCGTTCTGGGCGGCGATCTGATTGATCAGGTAGGTAATCAACTTCTCCGAGGAATCTATCTGATAGTTCACTATGTAATCGTTCAGAGCGGTTACATAAGCCCGGCAGAGATGGGGGATCATCACATTATCCCTCGCCCTGACAGTCACTTCGAATACCGGGTTGGAACTGTCCCGCCGGTCGGCCGCTCTGCTCTTTATCATCTTTCTGGCCGATCCTTCCGGGAAGTAGTAACCCGAATTGATCTCGGTCAGCCTTGCCACCTCGTCGGAGTTCATCACACTGAGCCAGAAACTGGTATTGAAGCCGGTCGATACCATCGGTAATTCCGCCTCCTGAGCGTAGGGGTTATCCGCCTTCAAAAAGAAGACCTGAAAGTCCACCTCATAGTGGTTTCTGCTCCTGAAGCCTAAAATGAAAGCTAACAGTAACGCCAGGCCCACTATTACAGCGAATTTCCACCTGTGCAGCCGCAACACCTGCAGGTAGCGGTCAAAATCGAAGCGCTGCTCTTCTGGTTCCCCGATCAGCTGGATTTTATGCTGAATCGGGCGCTCCTGATATCTCGTATCCTCTTCTTCTCGTTCTTCTCTATTAGAGAACGGCCGGTCGAGCAGTCGCTTGATACTCTTCGTCAGGCTATGCAGCGAGACAGGTTTTTCCAGATATGCGTCCGCCTTCGTCTTCATCTCCAGCTTCTGAGCCGGGGTCGGAACGAAGCCGGTAATGAAAATCACCGGCGTGTCGGGCGATATCCTCTTCACCCCTTCCAGCAGTTCATTGACCGAAAAACCCTCCAGAAATGAAGAACTCTTCGGTCCGGTCGTTATCGGGGTCTTGATATCACATATGACCAGGTCGATCTTCCGGCTCCGAAAAATATCTAATGCCTTCCGGCCACTATCCGTCTGGATAGTCCTGTACCCGAGCGTTTCTAAATGGCTGGAGATGAGTTTTCTTGACTCTTCTTTGTCGTCGGCAATTAAAACTGTCTTAACATCGGTAAAGATAAAATCTTGTCTCATAATAGTCCACCTGTACAGGCAATGAGATACTCTCATCCATTTCAACTATGGAATAAACTACCATAATTTGTCAAGAAATAATATTATATTGTGAGGCTAATTGCTTGGGGAATAGCAGGAAGGAAAATAGTTGAGAGTTGAAAGTTGAGAGTTGAAAGATTCAGTGGATGGTACAGCACGGAGAGGTGAAAACGTTTTGAGGTTTTGGAGTTTTGAAGTTTTGAAGTTACCGGAGAGAGTGTAACGGGAAGGGATCTAGTTGAAAGTTAATAGTTGAAAGGTTCAGTGGGTGGTAAAGCAAGAAGCTGTGGCAAGCTGGAGCTTGCCACCCCTGTTGAACCTGAAAGAGAG
>Ga0079223_10002944_pt1 | contig 10667 bp, 10 predicted proteins | sample Stecom2011_FD_75072 | JGI IMG/M metagenome (GOLD analysis project Ga0079223, IMG submission 75072) | Agricultural soil microbial communities from Utah to study Nitrogen management - Steer compost 2011 | ecosystem: Environmental > Terrestrial > Soil > Agricultural land | place: USA: Utah...
CAGCTTTAATCCATTCAGCAACATTATCGGTATTAACACCACCGGTAGGTAAAAGTGCAGCCTGAGGAACCGGACCCTTAATTGCCTTAATAATCTTCGGACCAAACAGGGTAGCAGGGAAAACCTTGATAACATCTGCCCCTGCCTCCATAGCCTTTATTACCTCTGTAACGGTCATACATCCCGGCATAACCACTTTCTGATAGCGGTTACAAAGTTTTATTGTATCCATATCTGTACCAGGTGAAACAACATATTCTGCCCCGGCCAGAATACAGGTCCGGGCAGTTTCACTATCAAGAACGGTACCGGCTCCAATTAATATCTCCTGATTGGAATAAACTTTTGCCAGTTCCTTAATTACATCAACTGCTCCGGGAACAGTCATTGTTATTTCAATTGCCGGTATCCCTCCTTCTTTAACTGCTTCAGTAATTTTTAGAGCCTGCTCTGGATTTTCTGCCCTGACCACAGTCACTATCCCAATATCTTCAATGCGTTTTAAAACCTCTGCTTTTGTTAACATTTTTTCCCTCCTTGATTTTTAATATTTATAAAAACAAAAAAGCTTATATATTTTCCAGGGCGGCAGCGGTCACCAGTTCAATGTGTAGTTTTAACATTTTACGTGACCTTTCCAGTTCACCGCTTAAAATAGCATTAATTAATTTAATGTGTTCTTCAGTAGCACTCCTGATACGGTTTTTATCCAGACGCCTGAACAGGGTAATTTGATCAACTACCTGGTTATAGCAATTAATTAGAAAATTATTACCGGAACCAGAAATAATCAGGTTATGTAAGGAATCATCAAGCTGATCAAAATCCTCTCTGGAAATATTATTGTTTTCAGTTGATTTCCGGAGTATTTTCTTCATACTATCTCTCTCAATTTTATCAAAATGTTCTTCCAGTGAATAGATTTCATACATTTTTCTTACTTCCATAATTTCTTCGGCTTCTTTACGGGAAAAGGAGCGGACAAAATACCCAACCCTTGATTTTCTTGAGATCAGGCCCTGATTTTCCAATCTATTAAGGGCATCACGCACAGGCATCATACTAATATTATGCTCTTCAGCAAACTTTTTAGTATCTATTCTGGAACCCAGTTTGAGCTCCTGATTAAATATCTGCTCTTTAATCAGATTATATATTTGTTCACTGATACTCTCTTTTATAATAGCCATAACAAACTCATCTCCCTTATTTTCCCCGGAACTGGCACTCATCATATCTTATATCTGATATATCAGCTTCTTAATTTTATTATATCTTATCTCAATAATTATGTCAACATTTTTATGTCAGAGCCAGGCAGAGTTTTTCAAGGCAAAACCTTATCGGCAAAGCCTTTTAGGGTAGAGCCTTTTTATAAGCAGCAATTATACTATCCACCAGTTGATTCCACTCCCGGTCAGTAGTACATTTTTCTGAATGTGCTTCAAACCAGTTTATTGCCTTTTCTATCCCCCGTTCAAATGGTATTATCGCCTTAAAATCGGGAACAAATCTCTTTATTTTACTATTATCAAACACAGAACTAACAGCCTTATCTCCGATTAGACTCCCTCTATACTCAGGTTCAAAAGCTGCAATAAATTCTGATGGAATATGAACCAAATCAGGCTCTACACCGGCTGCCCTTCCAATTGCCCGGTATATTTGATTCCAGTTTAATACCTCATCAGATGTTATATGAAAGGCCTGTCCAATGGCCCGACTATTTCCGAGCAGTCCCAGAAAACCCTTTGCAAAATCTGTGTTATAGGTCATTGTCCAGAGGGAGCTTCCATCACCATGAACAATAATTTCCTTTTCCCTTCTCATTCTATCCACCAGTGACCAGGGATGCTCGGCACTGTTTATACCTGCCGGAATCCCGGTAGGTCCATATGTATGTGAAGGTCGGACAATAGTAAGCGGAAAGCTATTATTCCGGTATTCTTTAATTAAAAACTCTTCACAGGCAATTTTATCCCGTGAATACTGCCAGTAAGGATTTACCAGGGGGGTTGATTCGCTAATTAAATAATCTACAGGGGGTTTTTGATAGGCAGAGGCCGAGCTGATAAAAATATACTGACCTGTTTTCCCACTAAAGAGCCTGATATCTCTCTTAACATGCTCCGGAGTATAAGCAATCCAGTTAACCACCACATCGAATTTATAATCCTGCAGGACACGGGCAGTTTCATCTGCTTTTCTGATATCTCCCTCTATTAAATTGGCCTTCTCCGGTATAAATTCTGTTCTCTTTCCTCTATTAAAAAGGTATAATTCGAGCCCTTGCTCAACAGCCAGTCTGCTAACCCCTTCACTAATTAAACCCGTACCACCGATAAATAGTACCTTCACTGTACCCCCCCTTATCGTACTTCATCCTGCCTTTTACCCTTACGATAGGTCACTGTGCATTTGCTATTGTAAGTTCACACAATTCAAACAAGCCTCTTAAACAGAGGCTTTCTTTTCGAGAACTATCCCTGTCATAATAACTTTAATAATATGCTTTATGGAGGACCTGATTTTTATAAAGTAAATCTCAGGTAATTGAAACTAAGCACTCTTAGCTTCATTGCTACTACTTGAAAACTTATTAAACAGGAAAATGTAAAGCAAACCAATAACAAAGGCACCAATTACGCCCGCAATAACATTAAACCCTGCTGGTGTCCAAACCCAATCACCAAGGAGCCATTCACCCAGAAAAGCACCAATAACAGCACCAACCAGTCTGTTCCAGTAACCCCCAGGTATTTCAAGGTTTTTAAAGATAGCCTGTAAAACCCAAGCTACTAGCAGAGAGACAACAATCAGCACTACATAATACATTTGTAATCCCCCTTTATATTTGGCCCTCCATAAAGCACAAGAATTATTATCCCTTTTTCTTCTCCATCCGGTCTTCATAAATCTCCCGGGAAACATCATGCCAGATATCTGATAGTTCATCAAGAAAGCTGGCAGTATTTCCCTTAAGTACTTCATCAGCACCATCATGAGTCGGATGAGCCCCGGATTCTTTTACTATATTCCTCAAGTCCTGAGGATTATCGATAATTGGGCAGGGACACATCAAGTTCTCAGCAAAGGGCTGCCGTTTCTGATATGATTTGAAAAGGGGGTTCTGAAGTATTTCTTTTAATGATTTCTCTTTTACGTTATCAACAGCAAAATGGACAAAGGCACAGGGCTCAGCTTCACCTTTAGCATTGATATGGAAGTAACGCCTTCCCCCTGCTATACAGCCCTGACTGTAGGTTCCATCATTCCAGAAGTCCATAACAAATAAAGGTTTGCTCTCCCTTATTTCATTAACCCTTCTGGCAAGTTTAAACCTCTGTTCAGGTTTTAGCATTAAATCAAGATTGGGATTTCTCCCAATCGGTATGTAATGGAATGACCAGGTATAGATAGCACCTTTTTCAATAAGCATATCAATAAATTCATCACTAAAAAGCTCATCGGCATTCTCGGTAGTTGTGGTAACACTGGCACCAAATATAATTCCTCTTTCACGAAGACGGTCCATTGCCGCCATTATCTTATCATAAACCCCTTCACCCCTTCGGGCATCGGTCTTTTCTTTAAAACCCTCTATACTGATGGCCGGAGTTAAATTACCCACTTCCAGCATTTTATCAGCAAAATCATCATCGATTAAGGTCCCATTGGTATACATCATAAAACCCACATCATCATGTTTCTCACAGAGGTCAAAGAGATAAGGATATATGGTTGGCTCACCACCAGATAAAACAATGAAATAGATCCCCAGCTCCTTTGCTTCGGTAATTATCCGGTCAATTGTTTCAAATTCCAAAGTATCACTCTTATTATACTTTCCGGCCCAGCACCCCTCACAGTTTAAATTACAGGCACTGGTTGGATCAATTAAAATTGTCCAGGGAATGGCCGCTCCAAGCTCTTTTGCTAATTCATACTGATAGGGTATCCCAAAAAGCCCGGCATTTACGAAGAAATTCATTAATAAACCATGCTTATACTCTGGAGCAATATTATTTAGCTTGCTAACATACTGCTTAATAATTGGAGTACTTTCATATCTCTCCTTTACAGCCTGTAGTCCGCGTTTATGGTTATCCCTTCTTAATAGTTTTTCTGCAATGTTCAGTATTTTAGGAAAATTTTCCTCAGGATCCTTTTCAAGGTACTTCATCGCCTGTTTAATGGTCTGATCAGCAGCATACTTTTTGGCAAAATCAAAATTAATACCCATTACTTATCCACTCCCTTTCTGTTTAAGCCTGTTTTAGTTAACAACACAATCAATAATATAACCTCCCCTGACTGATTAAGTAATCTAACCTGCATTAATTATGTCATCTATTAATTTAAATTTAAATTAGTAGGCTATTTTAGCCACCAGATTATTAATAAAAGCTATATTTTCTTTCCTCTCTCCCGGAAACCGCTTGGCAAACTCAATTGTGATCAACAACAACATTTCTATCAGCCTATCCTCCGCCTTTTTAGATAAACCACACCCCTTTTTCTCATTCATCTTAAAAATAAGCTTCCGGAGAATCTGATCAATATAAACGGTCAGTTCTTCTATATCTTCATTCCTGATATTATTTCTGAGAATTTCCTCACTAAACCCTCCAATTCTGGAAATTTCATCATAAAATGCTGTAATAAATTCGAGGAGATTGCAATCTTCTTCAATAAGTTCATTAAGATTCAGGTATATCTGGTCAATATTATGCTTTAAAACGCTCAAAAATAATTCCTTTTTGTTGCCATGATAATTATAAACAGTCCCCACTGCTATACCCACATCTTCAGCTACTGTCTTCATGCTTACCCTATCATAATCTCTTTCTGTAAAAAGTTTTAATGCCGAATCATGTATTTTCTCTTCTAGATTATCAATAATCTTGGGCATTCTGAACACCTCATGTGATTTTATGAATTTAGGTTCATTATATATTATTATAAATATTTTGTCAATATTTTTGTGCATATTTTTGGAATATATTTAATGTTATCTGCCGTCTTTAAAAATACTAGACATCTGCAATTTTTGATAAAATCTCCTGAACTATTTATTTGAATGCTCATTAATTCTTTTCGCCAGTAAACCCTCCGGCCGTTATTAATTCAATACCTGCCTTTTCCATTTCAGTAACTGCCTGATTAACATCATCTTCCTTAATTCCGGCAACACCCTCTTTAATTATATAGACTTCAAAACCCTTACGGGCTGCATCCAGAGCACTTGCCCTTACACAATATTCGGTAGCCAGACCGGTAATATATATTTCTTCAACATTATTTTCTTTTAAATACTCCTCAAGATTTTCATTTGTCGCTTCAAAAACAGAGTAGCCATCATCACTATCTGTGGTCCCCTTCAGAAAAACCCGGCCAATCCGGTCTTTTTTTAAATCAGGATGAAAGGCAGCCCCTGCTGTTTCCCTTATACAGTGCCGGGGCCATTTATCAAAATGCCTGCTCTGTTCAGGGTGCCAGTCTTTTGAAGCAATGATTAAGGAAAACTTATCCATCAATTTATTAATCACCGGTACAATTCTGTCTCCTTCTGGTACAGCCAGTCTACCTCCAGGACAAAAATCATTCTGGAGATCTACAATTAATAATGCTCTCACAATTTAACCCCCTCATCATCTTTTATTCTACTCCAGGCTGAATATTATTATATTAATTTGTTTTGTCAAAACAAATTGTTGACATACCAATCTATGGTTTCTTTTAAACTATCTTCAAAATCATATTCCGGAGCCCAGCCCAGCTCTTTCTGTATTTTTTCCGTATTCAGGGCATATCTTCTGTCATGTCCGGGGCGGTCTTTAACATATTTAATTAGTTTTTCTGATTTGCCCAGATAGGCCAGAATAAATTTTATAAGATCAATATTCTTCTTTTCGTTATTGGCACAGATATTATAAATTTCTCCATGCTTTCCTTTATGTAAAGCTACATCTAAGGCCCGGCAGTGGTCTTTTACATAAATCCAGTCCCTTGCCTGTAAGCCATCACCATATACAGAAATCTCCCTGTCTTTTATAGCATTAGAAATTACCATCGGAATAAGTTTTTCCGGATATTGATTCGACCCATAATTATTTGAAGAACGGGTAATAATCAGGGGTAAACAATATGTTTTAAAATAAGCCCTGACCAGCATATCGGCTCCAGCTTTACTGGCAGAATACGGATTATTAGGAGCTATAGTAGAATCTTCAGTAAAAAATCCCTTTTTAGATAAGGAGCCATAGACTTCATCTGTAGAAATCTGAACAAAGCTCTTTATATTATATTTTCTACATGCTTCCAATAATACCTCTGTCCCAATAAGATTTGTTTTAATAAAAATTTCCGGATTATTAATACTTCTATCCACATGAGTCTCGGCAGCAAAGTGCACAACATAATCCAGTCCTCTACTGAATATTTTATTAACCAGTTTTCTATCACTTATATCCCCATGAATAAAGTGATAATCAGGATTATCCTCTATTTCTACTAAATTATTCAGATTACCAGCATAAGAAAGGAGATCAAGATTAATTAGCTGATAATCCTTGTATTTTTTTAGCATATGTTTTATAAAATGACTGCCGATAAAACCTGCTCCACCTGTAACCAGTATCTTCTTAGCCACCATCTTCTTCCTTTCTTATATAATGATTAAAACACAAAAAGGTTATACCAGATAATATTTATTACTCAATTTGACTGTTAATAAGGGCCAGAATCCTGTTCTTCATCTTGAAATAATCCTCTTTATAGATTGTATCCTTTGAGTCCTTTTCATATATTTCATGGGTAAATACCGGATTAAATTCTTCGATAATTGTTCCCGGACGCTTTGACATAACAACAATTCTTGTCCCTAAAGATAGGGCCTCATCAACATCATGGGTTATAAAAAAGATGGTAGTATTATTATCCTTCCAGATATTACGAATTAAAGTCTGCATATTATTTCTGGTTAAAGCATCCAGGGCTCCAAAAGGCTCATCCATTAAAATCACCTGCGGGTAATTGGCCAGAACCCGGGCCAGGGCAACCCTCTGTTTCATCCCACCGGAAAGTTCAAAGGTAGCCTTATCACCAAAACCACTTAAATTAACCTGATTTAAAAAATACTTTCGTCTCTTTATAATTTCCTCTGCGGGAAGCCCTCTCATCCTGGGACCAAATTCTACATTATCTTTCACACTCATCCAGGGATATAGAGTTGCTGACTGAAAGACAACCCCCCGATGCCAGTCCGGGCCTTCAATTGCTTTGCCCTGCATAAGACAGTTTCCGTCTGTCGGCTTGAGATAACCGACTATTGTTTTCAATAGTGTACTCTTACCACAACCAGAGGGACCAAGAAGACATAAAAACTCCCCCCGTCTGATCTCCAGATTTATACTTTCTAATGCTAAAATAGAGTCTTCCCCAGAGCCATAAGCCAGTTTTAAATTGTTTATATCTATCAGGATTTCTCTTTTTTCTTCGGTAAGCATAGTAGAACCCCTTCTAAACTATTTAGAGCCAGTTTCATTAAGGTAGTTTTCAATATATAAAGGGTTAACATAATCATTAAACTCATCCTGATCTGGTGAGTAATCAATAAAACCCTGTTCCTTTAGAAAATCAGAAGTGTCTTTCATTACAACAGCAAAGGCTCCCGGTTTCTCAACAGTACCCAAAAAATCATCACCTAATAATTCTTCTGGAGTTTGCCAGCTGGATCCCTGCATCTGCATTAAGGCCTCTTCAGTGGGAATCTCCAGTTCTTTAGAAACAATAGCAGCAGCCTTTTCTGGATCCTCTCTATAAATATCGGCCGCTTCAGTAAGACAGGCTATACATGAGCTAACTAAATCAGGATATTTACTGGCAAACTTATTCCTAACCACCTCAACATTGGCAGTTATTAAACCTTCCTCTACCATATCCTGGCTGGAAACAAGTACTCTACCGCTCTCCAGTAATTTCCCCAGTGAGGGCTGCCAGGTATAAGCTGCTTCAATATCTCCCCTCTCCCAGGCAGCAACAATCTCAGTCGTCTTCATATCCAGAAGCTGTACCTCTCTGGCAATACCGGCATCCTTCAGGAGATTTAACAGGATAAAATGACAGGTGGAAGCAAAAGGAACGGCAACTCTTCTACCGGCAAGGTCTTCTATCTGATTAATATTTGAATCTTTTTTTACAGCCAGAGCCTCGATCTCTCCCAGTACTTCGTGAATCCAGATCATTTCTACGTCAAGCTCTCTGGATAGTCCGGTAATCGCATTTATATTCCCCATTGTAGCAAAATCAATGCTGCCTGATGCCAGGGCTTTATTGGCTTCTGAGCCAGAATCAAAAACTATGAAATTACAGTCAATACCCTTTTCTGTAAAATATCTATCAAATAATCCTTCCTGCATAGCTATTGTTTCATCATTAGGGACTCTCAGAATACCAAAATTTATCTCCTCCGGTAAATCAGCCTTTTCACTGTTATTATCACAGGCCACCAAAACAAAAGCAATAGTTATCATCAATACAATTAATAATACTTGCTTAATTAGATTCATGCTCTACCTCCATTTTTTCTATAGCTTACCCTTCCAGAAAACAATTTTTTTCTCCAGCAACCTTAACCCAGCATTAATCATAATACCGGTTAAACCCATTATAAAAATACCTATAAATATAACCTCACTCTTTAAGAAATTGGCTGCATCCAGGACCATCCAGCCAATACCCGATGTAGCAGCTATCATTTCCGCAGAAACTAAAGTAGTATAGGCCACCCCAAAGGCTGTCCTGATACCGGTGAAAATCTCGGGCAAACAGGCCGGTAATACTATCCTGAAAAAAACCTTCTTTTGATTAGCACCCAGCGATTTAGCACTCAAGATATAATCTTTATTTATACCACTAACCGCAGATACACAGGCAATATAAATCGGTGCAAAGGCAGCCAGAAATAACAGTATTTCTTTTGAGGTATCATCTATTCCAAACCACAATATAAGCAGTGTATAATAAGCCAGTGGTGGTAGTGGACGGTAAAATTCAACTATCGAGTCAATAACTGCTTCAACCCGGGTAAAATAACCGCTTAAAAGACCCAGTGGAATGGCAGTTAAAAGTGCTGAGAATAGGGCTACAATTAATCTCTTAAAACTGGCCCCCAGATGGGCCCACAGGGATATCCCGTTATACCCTTCTTTTAGCACTCTAATAAAAGCATTCCAGACTCTATATGGTGATGGTAATAGGGTTGCTGAAAAAATCTCCAGTCTGGTCAAGATATACCAGCTTAAAAAAATAAGGACCCAGGTTATTATAGTTATCCTTTTCTCAGTCTTCCCCTTAACCGATTTATTGTCCAGATTATCTATCCCTGCTGTATCATTTTTTAATATATCCATATACTGCACATCCCTATCATCAGAATACCAATAAGGCCACCAAGTATAACCCCGATGGCCTTACAATAATATCACTTCCTAAAGGAAATTTCAAAAAACATCCTTGAACCTTTCCCTTAGTTAAAATTATACTCGGTCACAATTTTCTCTCTTCCTGTTACCTGGTCCTGATAATATTCATAACAGCAAATACCTAAAAATGAACCAGAAATATTATAAACATTTTCATAACCCAGCCCCTGTAAGGCCATAACCGCATTATAACTCCTCTGAGCTGAGCGGCAGTACAGGTATACCGGTTGATCTTCAGGTATTTCTTCTGTCCTATCCCGGAGTTCACTTAAGGGAATATTAACGGCATTTTTAAGATGACCGGTTTGATATTCGTCTTTTTCCCTTACATCCACAATAAAAGCATCATTTTCTACCAGCTCTCTTACCTTGGTCACCGGCACCTGTCTAAACTGGCCATATAAAAGATTTAAGCCAACCATGGCAGCCTGATTTACCGTATCTCTGGCTGTTCCAAAGAGCGGTGCATAACAGAGCTCTAATTCCTTTAAATCCTCCAGGGTACCGCCCATTTGAATCAGTGTAGCAATAACATCTACTCTTTTATCAGCTGCACCCTTTCCAATTGCCTGTGCTCCCAGAAGTTTACCTGTTGGGCATTCATAGATTAGTTTAAAATGAAGGGGATTACTGTCTGGCATTAATCCAACTATATCACCGGGAATAATATAAACAATATTATAGGGAATTCCCGATTCTTGAGCAACCTTTTCATTAATACCGGTAGAAGCAGCATTAAGGTCAAAGATCTGAACCACAGATGAGCCACAAACTCCATATTGCTGATTGGGAATATTATTAATATGATCAGCTGCCGCCCGGGCCTGTCTCTGAGCCGGACCGGCCAGAGGGAGTCTGATCTTCTTTTTGGTAATAGAGCAAAATACCTCTATAGCATCACCCACCGCATAAATATCTTTATCATTTGTTCGGTAATTATGGTCAACCTTAATACCTCCGGTTTCTCCTGTTTCCAGACCGGCATCTTCAGCCAGTTTGGTTTCCGGACAAACCCCAACTGCCATTACAACTGCTTTAGCATCAATCTTTTTGCCGGATCCCAGTTCCACAAAATCAGCAGAAATTTTGCTAACAGCATCTTCTAAAATCAAATTAATACCCTTATCATATAGTTCTTTGTGTAATATCTGGGCCATATCATAATCAAATGGTGACATTACC
>Ga0079223_10002946_pt1 | contig 10659 bp, 10 predicted proteins | sample Stecom2011_FD_75072 | JGI IMG/M metagenome (GOLD analysis project Ga0079223, IMG submission 75072) | Agricultural soil microbial communities from Utah to study Nitrogen management - Steer compost 2011 | ecosystem: Environmental > Terrestrial > Soil > Agricultural land | place: USA: Utah...
AGATCATGATAATCCGTTGTTCAATCGGGCTCTCCGGGGCCAGTATCCTCCCGGCTCCACACTCAAACCCATGCTTGCCATTGCGGCTCTGGACAGTGGTGCAACCGACCGGGATTACACCATATGGGATCCTGGTTACTTTCAGCTTAATAATTCTGGCCGGCGTTACCGGGACTGGAAACGGGGAGGGCACGGCTGGGTAGACATGATGGATGCTATTGCCGAGTCCTGTGATATCTATTTCTATGAAATCGCAGTAAAAATGGGCGTAGACACCATGTATTACTACTTGTCCCGCTTTGGTTTTGGCGAAGATGCAACGCTTGACGTCGCTGGCGCTCTTAGTGGTTTATTGCCCTCCAGAGAGTGGAAGCGCGCTGCGCGCAACGAACCCTGGTATCCGGGCGACTCAGTGAATTTAGGCATTGGCCAGGGGTTCATGCTGGCTACGCCATTGCAACTGGCTACAGCTACCGCACTGATTGCTAACCGGGGCACCTGGGTTGAGCCCAGGTTACTCAAGGATATTGATGGCGATACGCCGGTAGAGAACTATCTGCCGGCGCACACTCATGAGCCGCTCAAGCTTAAAAATCCAGATGATTGGGAATTTGTAGTAAAGGCCATGGAGGAGGTCATGCACGGGCGGCATGGTACTGCTCGCCGTGCGGGTGAGAATGCGCCTTATCGAATGGCTGGTAAATCAGGAACTGCACAGGTATTCAGCCTTGCGGAAGATGAAGAGTACGACGCGGATGAAATCCGGGAGCGCTTGCGGGATCATGCGCTGTTTGTCGGCTTTGCACCCGCAGAAAATCCAAAAATTGCGGTGTCCGTGATCGTGGAGAATGGTGGTGGCGGGAGCAGTACTGCTGGCCCCGTGGCTCGGGCGATATTCGATGCCTGGCTGCTGGAGTTTCCTGCTGAGGAGCAGAAGGCGCGGGCAGGCCAGCTTGCTGATACGGAGCATGACTGATGGCACTGAATGAGCTTATAGGCTCAACTGCAGCCAACCCTCTGGGGCGGCCCCGAGGTATCTGGTCTGTACTGCACCTGGACCCGATTTTACTGTTTCTGTTGCTGGGACTGATCTCGGCAGGTCTGTTTGTTTTGTACAGTGGCGCAGATCGTAACATTGAGGTGGTCGAGGCCCAGCTTTTCCGGCTGGGCCTTGCCATTGTGGTTATGCTGGTGTTTGCGCAGCTGGACCCTTCCGTATTCCGGCGCTGGGCGCCCTGGCTGTATGTCTTTGGTGTGATCGCTTTATTAGCGGTTCTTCTGGTTGGCAGCGGTGCCAAGGGCGCTCAGCGCTGGCTCGCCATACCAGGACTGCCTCGTTTTCAGCCATCGGAACTGATGAAGCTGGTCGTGCCAATGGCAACGGCCTGGTATCTGTCTCGCCATTATCTGCCTCCGCGAACTCGCCATGTTGCAGTCGGGCTTGTGATTGTATTGGTTCCGATGATAATGATTATCAAACAGCCGGATCTGGGAACGGCTCTGTTAGTGAGTATGGCAGGAATATTTGTGGTGTTTTTTGCCGGCATAAGCTGGAAGCTGATCGCTGCGTTTGTAGTCATGGTGTCCGTGTCAGCCCCCATGATGTGGTTTTTTGTCATGCGGGATTATCAGAAGCAGAGAATCCTGACAATGCTTGACCCCCAGAGTGATCCGCTTGGTGCCGGCTGGAACATAATTCAATCCAAAACAGCCATCGGGTCAGGTGGTTATGATGGCAAAGGATGGTTGCAGGGAACGCAATCCCATCTTGAGTTCCTGCCCGAGAGCCATACGGACTTTATAGTCGCGGTTCTTGCTGAGGAGTTTGGGTTCATTGGTATATCGATTTTAATGACCGTGTATTTTTTGATTATTCTCAGATGCCTGTACATTGCTGTCACAGCGCAAGACTCATTCAGCCGGCTGCTGGCCGGGGCACTCACCATGACATTTTTTATCTATGTTTTTGTCAATGTGGGTATGGTCAGTGGGTTGCTGCCAATCGTGGGTGTGCCATTGCCACTGATCAGTTATGGTGGAACATCAAGTGTCACGCTACTGGCCGCCTTCGGGGTATTAATGTCTATTCACACTCACCGCCGGATGATCACGGCATAGGAAATGTGGCGGGCTGGTAATGGTGAATGTTGGTGATAAACCGTTACAATAGGGCCGATGGCCGCTTGCAGAAATTCTGGTGGATAACATATAAGAGGAATTCCAGGCTGTGAACGTCAAATCCTCGCTTTCGTGGACGCTGGCACTGGTCTCTGCCTTGGTATTGGCCGGGTGTGCGTCGGCACCACCACAGACCGACCATTCTTCACGCTACACAATTAGTCAGGACAGAGCACCTTCCGGTCATTTTGATGCGTCCGGGCTTACCGATGCCAGGCCGGTGTACGAAGCCCCAAAAAAAGCAGGCAACAAGTCCCCCTACAGCGTATGGGGAAAGCAGTACTCGGTGCTTGAAAGTAATGATGACTATGTTTCCAGAGGTATCGCAAGCTGGTATGGCGAGAAGTTTCATGGACACAAAACATCAAATGGCGAAACATTCGACATGTATGAGATGTCTGCAGCCCATAAATCTCTACGAATTCCCAGCTATGCCAAGGTAACGAATCTGGATAATGGCCGCTCTGTTATTGTCCGGGTTAATGATCGGGGGCCATTTCATAGTGGCCGGCTGATTGATCTTTCCTATGCCGCCGCCAAGAAACTGGGTTATCAGGCAAGAGGAACTGCCAGAGTAGAGGTAGCGGCAATCACGATACGGCCAGATGGCACCATGTTTCTTGCCGGGCAGCCGTTTTTACCCGGTGAAGCTGTGGGCCAACCGGAAAGCAGCGTTGTGGCCAGTGGGCAAATGGCCGGCGACAACCGCGCCTTGTTTGTTCAGCTTGGTTCCTTTAGCAATCGGGATCCGGCCGAAAAGCTGCTCTCCAGAGCTCGTGCTGTATTGACAGATCCGATGCGGGTAAGGGCTATTGATACCGACTCCGGCCGCTACCACCGGGTGCAGGTAGGGCCGTTTGATAGTGAAGACAGCGCCAGGCGTACTCAAGGCATACTGAAAGCTGAAGGCTTCTCGCAGACGATTTTGTTAACAGACATAAACTGAACACTTCATAAAACACACCTACGACGAATGAACCGTTCCATGATCCTAAAATCATTATTCCGCTCTATTTTTGCAATTTTATTAATGGCTTCAATGCTGGCTGGCCATGCGATGGCGCAAGCTGTTCTGATTCCCTCTCCGCCACAAATCGGGGGAAGCTCGTACGTACTCATGGATGCAAAGAGTGGGCGAATCATCATGGAAGACAATAGCCATGAGCGCCTGCCGCCGGCCAGTCTGACCAAAATGATGACCGCCTATATCGTTGAGCGGGAGCTGGATGAAGGCCGTATATCCAAAACAGATATGGTGCCAATCAGTGTTAATGCCTGGAAAACGCCGGGTTCACGAACCTTCATTCGGGAAGGTACGAGTGTTTCAGTTGAGACGCTGATTAAAGGCGTGATTATTCAGTCGGGTAACGATGCTTCAGTAGCGCTGGCGGAATTTGTAGCCGGCAGTGAAGGGGCATTCGTAGACATTATGAACCAGCAGGCTCAATTGTTGGGAATGAAAGATACCCACTTTGAAAATGCGACAGGCTTACCTGCCAAGGATCACTATTCAACCGCTTATGATCTGGCGATCCTGGCTCAGGCGATCATCCTGGATTACCCTGAAAACTACCCGATTTATGCCGAGAAGCAGTTTAGCTACAACAATATTCACCAGCCTAATCGCAACAGTCTGCTATGGCGCGATGAAAGTGTAGACGGCCTGAAAACAGGCCATACGGAAGAGGCAGGTTATTGTCTGGTTGCTTCGGCGAAACGTGAGAATACTCGTTTTATCGCCGTAGTTATGGGCACAAAGAGCACTGAAGCCAGAACTCAGGAAGTCCAGAAGATGTTGAATTATGGCTTTCGCTATTATGAAAGCGAGCATCTTTTTACCACTGGCCAGGAGCTGATGCGGGCCAAAGTGTGGGGTGGGCAGTCTGATGAATTGTCAGTCGGGCTGACCAGCGACGTTTATGTCACCATTCCCAGAGGTTCCAGAAACAATCTGGAGTCTGTCGTTGATCTTGATTCTGTTATTAAAGCACCCATAAAGGTGGGAGATGAGCTTGGCCGGGTGAAGGTATCACTCAATGGAGAGGTGCTGGTAGATCAACCGGTTTTGGCTTTGAATGATGTTCCTGAAGGTGGCTTTTTCAAGCGTATTTGGGATGCCATAAAACTGTTCTTTATTCAGCTGTTTCAGTAGAGGTGGTTGATGCCCCGGGAGTAAAGCGGCATGAGTGATTCAAAAGCACCAAAAATTGAGTTCCCCTGTGACTATCACATTAAGATTATTGGCGATTCTACGCCAGATTTTACCGAGTTTGTGGTGGGGGTAGTGGAGCGGCACGCGCCGGGCATTTGTGAAGAGAACGTTTCAGTAAATGAAAGTAGCAAGGGCCGGTACTCGTCTGTTCGGCTAACAATTTCAGCAACCGGGGAGCCCCAGCTAAAAGCACTGTTTGAAGATCTGAAAGCCAGTGGCCGCGTGCACATGGTGTTGTGAGCGATATGGCTGATCTTATTGTCCGTTCATTGGGCCTGCAATCTTACCAGGCCACCTGGGATGCCATGAAGGCATTTACAGCCGAGCGGGATGACAGTGTTGCCGATGAGCTGTGGTGCCTGGAGCACCCTCGTATTTATACTCAGGGGCAGGCGGGCAAACCGGAGCATATTATTGCACCAGGAGATATTCCGGTTGTTCAGGTTGACCGTGGCGGGCAGGTTACCTACCACGGCCCCGGACAATTGGTGGTTTATCCATTAATCAGTCTGAGCCGCCGGAAGCTGGGTGTTCGCACCCTGGTAACAGAAATTGAGCAAGCCATTGTGCGCACACTGACTGGGCTGGGCATTGAGTCCAGCGCAAAGGCCGATGCACCGGGGGTTTATGTGGGAGCTGCTAAAATTGCCTCCCTGGGGCTGAGAATCCGGCGTGGTTGTTCATTCCACGGTCTTGCACTGAACGTCGACATGGATCTGGAGCCCTTCCAGCGTATCAACCCGTGCGGCTATGCGGGGCTGTCAATGTGTCAGATCAGTGATTTTGTTCCGAAGACGGACATTGCAGGTATAGAAAAGCAACTTGTTTCTCAGTTGATTACCGGTCTGAAGTTCTCTGCGGTAGAGTATCATGAGGGCTGGTAGTGCTGATCCGCGGATCAGCACAGATGTTGTTCTTCGCCACCGCATACCCGGTTCCGGCCCAGCGTTTTGGCACGATAAAGAGCCTCATCGGCCCTCTGTAACAAGCGGTCAATCGACTCGACACTCTGTATTTCCGCAACTCCGATACTGATTGTGGCCCGTATTGTTTGCTGGTTAACCACAACCGAACTGGTTGCAACGGCTTCCCGGATACGGTTTGCCATTTGCATCGCTTCGTTACATTCCGTTTCTGGCAACAGAGCCAGATATTCTTCACCACCCCACCTCGCGAGCGTGTCCATTTTCCGGCATTGCTCCCGCAGAGTCTGGGCAACCAGATTTATCAGTTCATCACCGGCATGGTGGCCGTAGTTATCGTTAATGGCTTTGAACAGATCAATATCCATAAGTAGCACTGAGAAGGGACGGCCATTACGAAGGTAGCGCTGGTGCTCGGTATCAAGCTGCTCCAAAGCTGCCCGGCGATTTGCCAGCCCGGTCAGAGCATCGTGTTTGGCTGCATATTCAAAATCAGCCGCTAATCTGATTAGCCCCAATTTGCTGCGTCTGCGGCTTTGATCAAGAATGTAGCAGGTCACTATTTCAAACCCGAAAGCCGCAATCATGGTCAGTCGGAAATTGGAACTGTAAGGAGTTGCAAGAAAGGCATCGCCAAGCGGGCTGAACAGCAAGATAAGACCAATCCAGCCACCGGCGCAGGCGATTACGCCAATGCGTGCCTCACTAATGTAAAATATTACCGGTGGATAGGCGAACAGCCAGATAATCGCAGATCCATCTTCCAGAGCCTGCACCGCAATATACGTGAACAGCATGGTCACTAATACAATAAAGCTCCAACGCTGTATGGCGGTATTTCTGATCAGCCAGAACAGTGCGCTATTGGCTCCCAGCAGTATGGCGAAGCCGAAAAGCAAGGAGGGTGCAAGTAATTCACCATGCAGCGCCGATCGCCATGCGAAAAAAAACAACAGGACAACAGCACCCGCTGTCAGCCAGTTGATCAGAGCAGGAACTGGGATCTCACCAGCTACACGAAACTGGGATGATTTCCCATCCGGAGCTTCTCGCGGTCTACGGGGCATGATCAACTTTTGTTCTTATAACAATAACGGTTCATCTTATTGCTGCGATTTATCCTGGCCAGATTTTCCAAAGGCGACTGTATAAGAAGCGCAAACTAACGCAGAATGTATGTTTAACCTTTAAAACAGCCAGCCGCATTGGCTTCAAGGCCAGGTAAGCCGAGTCGAATTGGTGAGGTCAGGGCACTGTAGTATCCGTATAATGGGCAGTATTACCGATTATCGTTAAATTTTCTGATCCCAACAGGTCGTCATGGCATCCAAGGACACAAAGAAAACCGTCTCCCGCATCAAAACTGGCAGCTTTGAACGTCGGCTGAGCTTAACCCGTGCTGGTTTGTTTGCCGGTACACGGGTGGCTTCCCACATGGCAACCAACTGGTTCAGTAATAAGGAAACGCGAGAAGAAAAGCACCGGGCAATGCTTTCCAAACAGTCACGCCTGCTGGTAGAAGAGCTTGGCCGGCTAAAGGGAAGCGTGGTCAAAATTGGCCAGGTTATGGCCCTGTACGGGGAGCACTTTCTGCCAGAGGAGGTCACCGAGGCACTGCACACTCTCGAAGACCAGACAACGTCGTTGGAATGGCCTGCCATTGAGCAGGTTTTGAAGGAAGATCTGGGAGCCGAACGGTTGGCGGAGCTGGACATAGACCATGAGCCCATAGGTGCAGCGTCTCTTGGTCAGGTGCACAGAGCCGTGCGCTACAGCGATGGTCTGGAACTGGTGTTGAAAGTCCAGTATCCCGGCGTTGCCGACGCAGTAGACAGCGATCTGAACGCAGTTGCCCAATTGTTGAAAATTGCCAGGCTGGTCAGTTTTGGACCTGAGTTTAATGACTGGCTGGAAGAAGTTCGAAACATGATGCACCGGGAAGTGGATTACCGGCTGGAGGCCCGCACAACTGAAAAATTCAGATTGATGCTGAAGGCAGATCCACGCTTTATTGTGCCCCGTGTGTTGAAGGAGTATTCCAGCAGCCATGTGATTGCTTCCACTTACGAGCACGGCCACTCGGTAGGCTCGGAAGTTGTCAGGAACTTACCCTTGCCGCGCCGGAATGCGCTTGGTGAAGCGGCGCTTGAGCTGTTTTTCAGAGAGTTGTTCGTATGGGGTGAAATTCAGACCGACCCCAATTTTGGCAATTACCGTATTCGGATCGCCGGGGAAAAAGGTGAGGGTGCTGATTATGATCGCATTGTGTTACTGGATTTCGGAGCGGTGCAGGCTTATTCAGACCAGTTCCTGATACCAGTAAGACAAATGATTCGTGCATCTTATGAAAATGATTTGCAGGCAGTCATCGAAGGCGGGGTTCGGCTGAATTTTATGAGTGTGAACTGGCCGCAGGATGTGTTAGAAAAATTTGGTCAGGTTTGCATGTCGGTTTTGGAACCGCTGGCTAAAGATCAAAGTGAGTGGCCTGATTACGCAGTGAATGAGAACGGCAAGTATCGCTGGAAGCAAAGTGATTTGCCCACCAGAGTGGCCCGGCAGGCGGCAAAATCTGCCATTAGCAGGTATTTCCGGGTACCGCCCAAAGAGTTTGTGTTTTTAAACCGGAAGCTGATTGGTGTTTATACTTTTATAGCGGTTTTATATTCCGAGTTTAATGGCGAGCCGTTGTTGCGCAAGTATCTTTATGGTGACGAGACTTCGGGTACTGCCGCGGCCAGCACGTCCCCGAAGGCGTAGGGTCGGTTTTTGCCTATCATCACGATGCAAACCTTCAATTTTCATTAGCGCCGTCTCATGCCATCATGATGCGCCGGTTTTGGCTATTCAGATGTATCAGTAACGCTTACTCAGGAGACGGTTGTGGAACGGGTGACTATTTACGGACGCACAAGTTGTGGATTTTGTATGCGGGCGAAAAGCCTGTGTGAAACCAGAAAGATTCCGTTTACTTGGATTGATATGGTGGCTGAGGGTCTGACCAAGGCAGACGTCGCAAAAAAAATCGGCCGACCGGTGCACACCGTCCCTCAAATTCTGGTGGGTGATAAATATATTGGTGGCAGCGATGACTTTTTTGCATTTGTCCGAAGCCAGGAAACCACAAGTAAAAGCTGATATTGCGAAGAATTGAATATAAAAAAGCGCCCGGCAACGTATGCCGGGCGCTTTTTTTGGGCAACGTCTGTTTATCAGAGTTCAAACGTTGTCTTCAGTTTTTTCTCAACCAACTGGTTTTTCAGTTTTGCAACACGGGGCAGGCCATTATCAAAGGGTGGAAAGTTTTCGCCCATAATAAGTGGCACCAGATAATCCCGGCAATCCTGCGTAATCCCAAAGCCATCATCGGTAATATAGTGAATGGGCATCTTCTTTTCCTGATTGACCACTTCGCTTAACGGTACCTCGCCAATTTTCCAGATATAAGGCTTGGACTGCTCACGAATGATGATGGGCATTACCGCCTGCTTGCCGGCAAGGGCCATTTCAACGGCGGCCTTGCCAACGGCGTAAGCCTGCTCCACATCGGTAGCGGATGCGATATGCCGTGCACTGCGTTGCAGATAATCCGCTACTGCCCAATGGAATTTATGACCCAGCGCCTGTTTGACCATGTTAGCCAGTGCCGGGGCAACACCACCAAGCTAAGTGTGGCCAAAGGCATCTTTAGCTCCGGCTTCCGCCAGGAAGCGGCCATCTTCGTATTGTGCGCCTTCTGAGGCGACAACCACGCAGTAGCCATATTCTTTTACGCAGAAATCAACACGCTTAAGAAAGGCTTCGCGATCAAACGGGATTTCCGGAAACAAAATAATGTGTGGGGGTTCACCCTCACCCTGACCCGCCAAACCACCAGATGCGGCAATCCAGCCCGCGTGGCGCCCCATAACCTCCAGAATGAAAACCTTGGTAGAGGTTTCGCACATGGACTTGATATCAAGACTGGCTTCCAGGGTAGATGTGGCGATGTATTTGGCCACTGAGCCAAAGCCCGGGCAACAATCTGTGAACGGCAGATCGTTGTCTACGGTTTTGGGAATCCCGATACAGGTAATCGGATAGCCCATTTTGTCGGCAATCTGAGATACCTTATAGGCCGTATCCTGAGAGTCTCCGCCGCCATTATAGAAAAAATAGCCGATATTATGAGCCTGAAACACTTCAATCAGTCGCTCATATTCCCGCCGGTTCTCGGAAATATTTTTCAGCTTGTGACGGCACGAGCCAAAAGCTCCACCGGGGGTGTGTATCAACGCCTCAATGGCTGCGTCACTCTCAAGGCTGGTATCAATCAGCTCTTCTCGCAGAGCGCCGAGAATTCCGTTTCGGCCTGCGTAAACCTTACCAATCTTGTCCGGATGCTTGCGTGCGGTTTGAATAACCCCACTGGCACTGGTGTTTATAACGGCGGTAACACCACCGGACTGAGCGTAGAATGCGTTCTTGATGGCCATCTTTGGGTGGCGCCTCCTGCTGAATCAACGATGGCGCTGATAATACGTTAAACGGCGCAAGTTTTCATGAGCAGGATTTCAGTTAGTAACGGCCTTGACGCTCCGGGGCGTATAAGGGAGGCTTGGCAGGTTTCAATTCAGAGGTTGTTCGCCGAATGCACATTCATATTCTGGGTATCTGTGGCACGTTTATGGGCAGCCTTGCTGTTCTGGCACGAGAACTGGGGCACGTTGTTACAGGTTCCGATCAGGGTGTTTATCCGCCCATGAGCACTCAGTTGGAGGCTCAGGGCATTAGTCTGATGCAGGGTTATAGCCCTGATCACCTCACACCAGTGCCTGATCTGGTGCTGATTGGCAATGCCATGTCCCGTGGCAATCCTGAAGTGGAAGCGGTTCTTGATCGGAATATCGATTATATGTCCGGCCCTGAATGGTTGGCTCGGGAGGTGTTGCGGCATCGATGGGTTATGGCCGTAGCGGGTACTCATGGTAAAACCACAACTACCTCTATGTTGCTTTGGATACTGGAACAGGCGGGCCTGGAGCCGGGCTATCTTGTTGGCGGCGTTCCCGCCGACTTTCCGGTATCAGCACGGCTGGGCACTAATGATTTTTTTGTTATTGAGGCAGACGAATACGACAGCGCGTTTTTTGATAAACGATCAAAATTCGTCCATTACCGGCCACGAACTCTTGTTCTCAATAATCTGGAATTTGACCATGCGGACATCTTTGAAAACGTAGAGGCCATTGAGCGCCAGTTTCATCACCTGGTGCGCACTGTGCCATCCCAGGGGCTGATTATCCGGCCCGCAACCGATATACACCTTGATAATGCCCTGGAGCTGGGCTGCTGGAGCCAGATTCA
>Ga0079223_10002948_pt1 | contig 10658 bp, 7 predicted proteins | sample Stecom2011_FD_75072 | JGI IMG/M metagenome (GOLD analysis project Ga0079223, IMG submission 75072) | Agricultural soil microbial communities from Utah to study Nitrogen management - Steer compost 2011 | ecosystem: Environmental > Terrestrial > Soil > Agricultural land | place: USA: Utah...
AATTCGTGGTCAGGCAGTTGCAATTGCTGTTGCATTTCAGTGGGCAGCTAACTACTTCATTTCATCTACTTATCCAGCTATGATGGAATATAGTGGAGCTATGACATATGGATTTTATGGTGTGATGAGTGTTCTATCTGCATTATTTGTTTGGAAGATGATACCAGAAACCAAAGGAAAAACGTTAGAAGAGCTTGAAAAACTTTGGACAAAGTAAGAATCTAAATTTAGAAGATGTTTGTAAAGTCTGCTCAAATTGGTTTTCACCTATTTGAGCAGACTTTTCTATTACTATCATAATCGGAAACTCACCATTTTTTGGTACTTTTACGCTTTCAAAAACTGGTAAAAACTTAATTGTCTTAATAAAATGTCTATCACCCAACCTTGTACGGATGAGCAATTTGAGCATGTCATCAATGTTTGTCGTGACGTGTTTGAAAAAAAAATGAAAGATTATGGTGCAGCTTGGCGTATTTTACGTCCAGAATCTGTCACCGACCAAATATTAATTAAGGCACAGCGAATCCGTAGCCTTCAAACCAAAGGTATTTCAAAAGTGGATGAAGGAGTTCGACCAGAGTTTATAGGCATCGTGAACTACTCCGCTATGGCATTAATTCAGTTGGAATTAGGCGTTTCAGACAAGCCTGAAATGCCATATCAGCAAGCATTAGAGTTGTTTTTGCAAAAGCTGAAAACGTCTAAAGAACTTATGCAAAACAAAAATCATGATTATGATGAGGCGTGGAGAAGTATGCGTATAAGTTCATATACTGATCTGATATTAATGAAGCTCTATCGCGTTAAACAGATAGAAGATCAAGATGGGAAAACATTGATATCTGAAGGGGTAGATGCTAATTATATGGATATTATTAATTATGCTGTTTTTGCATTAATAAAATTAGATTTTCCTGAAAAAGAGGAAGGACATAATACAGAAAAAAGCAGTTAATAGTCACAATATGCATTGTATACAGTTAAATCGCAGATAAAAATTTAAAAGAATGAAAGTTATTTTGAGGTACTTAAGCAGGGTTTTTGTAGGTATAACGTTCGTCTTTTCAGGATTTGTAAAAGCAGTAGATCCAGTGGGTGGAGCTGTTAAATTCACTGACTATTTTACTGCATTTGGATTTGAATGGCTGTCACCTCTATCACTTACATTGGCTGTTGCTTTAGCGGCGTTTGAGTTTACTTTAGGTTTTTATTTGATTTTAAATTTAAATCTACGGTTTATTTCAAAAGTGGCGTTGGCCACCATGACTTTTTTTACACTACTAACTTTAGGGTTGGCTATTTTCAATCCCGTTACCGATTGTGGGTGTTTTGGAGACGCCATTAAATTGACCAATTGGCAAACTTTCTGGAAGAATGTGGTAATCATGATTCCAACCCTACTCATTTACGTGTGGCGAAAAAAATATACAACTCCCAAAGGAGCTTTCTTTAGAATTACAGCTTCTCTGGTTCCATTGATTTATATTCTTTTTATAGCTGTGCAAAGTTTTAACCATCTTCCTTTACTGGATTTTCGACCCTACAAAGTAGGAACTAATATAAATGCTGGAATATCAATCCCCGAAGGGGCGGCTGCACCTGAATATGAAACCATCTTTACATTAGAAAAAGAGGGCGAACAAAGAAGGTTTTCTATGGAAGAGTATCCATACGACGACACTACTTGGGTGTTTGTGGACAGTGAAACAAAAGTTATAAAAGAAGGTTATCAACCACCACTGCATGACTTTTCCATCTTAGATGAAAATCAAAATGATGTAACTTCAGAACTTATTAATCACAAGGGAGCCCTTTTTCTTTTAATTAGTCCTAAAGTTGAAAAGATAGATTCAAAAGTAGTTCTTTCTCTTTCTGAATTGGCCAGTGCATGTGAGATTGAAAACACGCCTTTTTATGTGGTTACCTCTTCTACGGCAGCAGCGATTCAAAAGTTTACTGTAGAGCACAAAACTTTTTTCAACTATTTGTATGCAGATGATGTTACACTAAAAACAATCATTCGGTCTAACCCCGGATTGGTTCTTCTTTACGATGGTACCATTGTAGCTAAGTGGCATTACAGAGACTTACCAAATAAAAATGTGGTTTCGGAACCGCTCTCAAACACATTAAAAAATCATTACAACAAAAGTTCGCAAGCCATTATTTGGCTGCATATATTTTTGCTTCTGTTTGTAACCATTTCAATTATTAATACACGTAAAACAATAAAATAAACAAAATGAGAAAAAACATTGTAGCAGGAAACTGGAAGATGAACAAAACTGTTCAGGAAGGTATTGAATTAGCCAAAGAGGTTAGCAAGCGCGTAGATGCAATCACGCCCAAATGTAAAATTGTATTGGGAACCCCTTTTGTGCATATTACTGAAGTAGTTAAAAATGTAAATGAGGATAAAATTGCAGTAGCTGCACAAAATTGTGCGAATAAGGAGTCTGGCGCGTATACGGGAGAAGTTTCTGCATCTATGGTAAAATCAACTGGTGCAAAATATGTTATCTTGGGGCACTCTGAGCGTCGTGCATACTATGGTGAGAACAGCACCATCTTAAAAGAAAAAACAGATTTGGCATTGGCCAACGACTTGTTGCCTATTTTTTGTATCGGAGAAGTTTTGAGCGAGCGTGAATCCAACAAACATTTTGAGGTTGTAAAAAGCCAAATTAGCGACGCATTGTTTCACCTTTCAACCGACCAATTTAAAAAGCTTGTGTTGGCCTACGAACCTGTGTGGGCAATTGGAACAGGTAAAACGGCCAGTTCTGACCAGGCTCAAGAGATGCACGCGTATATTCGTGGTTTGGTAGCCGATAAATATGGTAAAGAGGTTGCCGACAGTGTTTCCATACTATATGGCGGTAGCTGTAACGCTGGAAATGCAAAGGAGTTATTTGCTAATCCTGATGTGGATGGTGGATTGATTGGTGGTGCTTCTTTAAAAGCAGAAGACTTTTTGGCCATCATCAATGCATTTTAATTTGCATCAAACAATTATAAAGGTGGCAAATCGTTGAAATAACATTCCATCTTAAAATGAGCTGTTGAAAGGGTCGCACTATTTTGAGGATGACTTTTTTAACAGCTTTTTTAATTTTCACTCTCCATTTTAATAAAATCGATTATGGACTATCTTCAAACCACCGTTACGGTAACACCTTTTCATTCTGACGCCTCCCAAGTACTCATGTCACTCATGGCTGAGGTAGGCTATGAAAGTTTTGAAGAAACAGAGAATGGTTTTGAAGCTTACATTCCTGTTAAATTATTAAAAGAAGAAGACCTTTCCTCTATAATCCTACCATTTGAAGGGATCACATTTTCTTACTCACATACTCAGTTAGAAACTAAAAACTGGAATGAGGAGTGGGAGAAAAACTTTTTTCAACCTATTGTAGTCGGAAATCAAGTGGTCATACGCAGCCCTTTTCACAAAGAGTATCCCGCTATGCCCATAGAAATTATTATCGCTCCCAAGATGTCTTTTGGCACTGGCCATCATGAGACAACCTCTATGATGATAGAACATATACTGGAAATAGATTTGCAAGGGAAACGTGTTTTAGATATGGGTTGTGGAACTGGAATACTTGGCATTTTAGCCAGTATGAAAGGAGCCAAAGAAGTAGTAGGAATAGATATCGACGATTGGTGTGTAGATAATAGTATCGAAAATTGTACGATTAACCAGATAAAAAATATGTCCCTTATTCAGGGAACAGCTGAAACCTTAAATAAGCTGGAGCCTTTCGATATAATTTTAGCCAATATTAATCGAAATATTCTTTTGAGTGATTTGCCAAGTTATGTGCAAAAACTTAAAAGTAAGGGATTAATGATTTTGAGTGGTTTTTACCGTCAAGATCTTGACGCAATTCATGCATGCACTAAGAAACTCCATTTAACTGAAATAAAAGAGAAAGAAAATAACCAATGGGTTGCTGTTACGTATGAGAAGGGTAGCAATTAAGAAAAGGTTTGCTGACGAAAAGAATATGTTTGTGAAAAATAGAAAGCACCTATCAAAATAATGAACATGGAGTTCTTTCAGCTCTAAAAAATGAATTATATACGGATGAAATATATTTACACCCTTGTGGTTTGTTTTACTTTATTTTATCACGCACCTCTATATTCACAAGATGGGTTTTTCTCACGTGAAGGAGAAGGGTCATTTCTTAAGCAATTGGAAGATGTTTTTAGCGTATCTGCTGAAAAAAAGACAAGAAAAGTCTTCTTAAAAGAAGTAGGTGTTTTTTGGAATTCTCCAGAAACCACACCTGAATTTAAATCAACCATTTTAACTGTATGTGATAAAATTTATGAAAGGAAAGGGAAACCTTTCCCTGATTATCATGATTATTTGAATGCTGTAATGGCTTTTCATTTAAACGAAACTCTTTATTTAAGTTACAATACTTGGCACAATGCAATTCTGAAATTGTTAAATCAGTCAAATTTTCAAATGCGCCATGCTATTCCACTCTTTCGATATACGCATGATGCTTTACAAAACAGAGTTCTCTATTCCACTTCAGCTATCCAATGGAAAAGTACTTCATCGCACCTGAAATTTGAGTTTTCTGATTCACTCTATATCGCAACTGATGTGACTGATCTCTATTGTGCATCACCAAATGATACGATCTATGTTTTAAAGACCAAAGGACGAATAAATTTAATGAGTGGTCAATGGCAGGGAGAAAGAGGAACAATTACATGGGAACAAAGTGGGTTTAGTGCCGATAAAGTATATGCGCAGTTTAACGCCTATACTGTCAACATGAATCGAAACGAAATAGAAATTGATAGTGTTACTTTTCGAAACTCAATCTACTTCAACTATCCGCTAAAGGGAAGAATCCATCATAAAATAGTGAATGCTCGAAGCTCCTCCTATCCAAAGTTTGATTCTTACGAACAGGTTTATGAAATTCCCAATATTCAGAAAGATTTTAATTATGAAGGAGGCTTTTCACAACACGGGTCAAAGTTTTTAGGTTCAGGCAGTGTTGAAAAGCCCGCTAAAATATCCATATTTAAAAACGACACTCTCTTTATTACTGCCACCTCTCTTTATTTTTCGCTCAGAGAAGATCAAATTGTGAGTAGAAATGCCGAAATAACTATTCATTTGGATTCGAATTATATCTATCATCCTGATGTATACTTCAAATATATGGTTGATTTGAGAGAACTTCATCTCATACGTGATGGAAAAGGAATGGCTCAAAGTCCATTTTTTAATACCTATCATAATGTTAGCATGAAGAGTCAACTCCTTAAATGGAAAGTAGATGATGCAATTATAGAATTTAGAATGCTTAGCGGAGCTGCAGAAAATTATGCTTCCTTTGAATCAGTGAGTTATTTTAGAGAGGCATTCTATAATAAATTACAAGGGATGGACGCCATCCATCCGCTGCAAGGATTAAAAAATTGTTCAAAATATTGGGAAGGCCGGCCATTTACAGCAAAAGATTATGCCATTTTTTTAAAAGTGCCTGAGTACCAAGTACGACACCAGATTATGGAACTCTCGTTTCATGGTTTTGTTAAGTACAATGTAAATACGGATTATATTGAAATAGAAGATAGGTTAAATGATTATTTACTGTTTAGAGTTGGCAAAAAGGATTACGATGTTATCCAGTTTCATAGTTCTACACCAAGTTTAACGCCCAATGCCATTATCGATCTAAAAAACTACGATATGGTGATAAATGGAGTGTCAGCTGTATCTATTAGCGATCGGCAAAATGTAGTTCTCTATCCCAAAAATCAAAATTTACTTTTAAAAAAGAATCGAAATTTTACTTTTGATGGATCTATCGCCGCAGGAATGATTGACTTGTATGGAAATGGGTTTACTTTTAATTACGATAAATTTAGAGTGGATTTAAACACCATCGATTCATTGGCAATGCGAATGGTTTCAGGGGAAACAGATTATATGGGCAGACCAATGCAACAGAAGATTTACAACACCATTTCTCAATTGTCTGGATACCTTGAAATTGATCAACCCGATAATAAGTCTGGAGCTAAGGAATTAGCACACTTCCCCAAGTTAACCAGCACCACAAATTCTTATGTTTATTATGATCATTCATTTACTCAAAATGGAGCTTACGATCGCGAAAGTTTTTATTTTACATTGGATCCCTTTGAAATCGACAGCGTAAACTACCTCACACGTAGCAACATCTCTTTCACAGGTAGCTTGGAGTCTAATATATTTCCAGTCATAGACGAAACCTTATTGGTGCAACCAGACTATTCGTTAGGTTTTACACGAATTTCTCCACAAGAGGGCTATCCAATATATGATCACAAGGCGTTTTTTTCTAAAGAACTTAATCTGAGTAATAGAGGTCTAAAGGGAAATGGAACATTAAACTATCTCACTTCAACTTCAGAATCTAAGGATTTCACTTTTCTCCCCCAAAAAACAGTTGGAAATGCATACTCTTTTAAAGTAGATGAAAGAGAAAATGGAGTTGAATATCCTGATGTGCAAGGAGATAATGCAAATATTGAATACTTGCCCTACTCTGAAAAACTAATTGCTGCTGTAACAAGTTCTCCTTTTACATTATACAAACATGAAACATCTATTTTAGGCAGTTTAACAGTTTCGCCCAATGGATTAGAAGGAAGTGGTCAATTTAATATACCCAAAGCCTATTTGATCGCTAAACGTTATGATTTGGGACACCATATTGCCATTGCAGACTCTTCCGATTTTAATTTGATTAACAAAGAAGGAAGCTCAGATGTAAACTTCCGAACTGATAATCTCTTATCCACTATCAACTTTAAATCTCGAAGAGGTAATTTTTCAGCACGTAATGTGGGAAGCAAGGTTGAATTTACAGACAATTTGTACATTGCTTACATCAGCGAGTTCTCTTGGGATATGGACAATAATGACATTTTCTTAGGTAGTAGTGGATCAGAAGGGAATCGTTTTGTATCTATTCATAAACGACAGGACTCTTTGGATTTTATTGTTCCTTTAGCGCTTTATGATGTGGAGCAGAAGAAAATTTTTGCACAAGAAGTAAAGTATGTAGATGTAGCAGACACCCGAATGCATCTTTTCGATGGAAAAATCACTATTAACCAGGCAGCTGCTTTGGATAGTTTAACTAAAGTATCAATCGTAGTAAACGACTCTCTCCATCAATTCAAAGATGCCACCGTTCATATTAATGGAAAAGAGGATTATCAGGCAAGAGGGAAATATGATTATCTCAATGGAGCAAAAAACATTAAAACCATAAACTTCAGTAATATTACCGTTGATAAATGGAAAAAAACGGTTGCTGAAGGCACCATTCCAGAGAGAGAAATATTCACCTTCAATCCCTATTTTACATTTAAAGGTGGAGTTAAATTGACTGCAGGCGACCCGCTTCTTGATTTTAAAGGAAGCACGCAAATGTTGCACGCATGTTCCGCATTGGGACCTCAGGCTTATGTTCGATTTGAGTCAAAGATTGATCCTGACAACGTTCGTATTCCTCTCACAGAGAAAATGCAAAACAGCGAACTTGAAAATATCTACTCCAATTTCTTTTTGAACCGAGATTCTAATGTTCTTTATAGTGCATTTCTTGAGCCAAGATTATTTCATAGTGATGCACCAGTACTCACTGCAGGCGGTATATTGTGGTTCAACGAGTCTATCAACAGCTTTGAAATAGCACAAGAAAGTAGAATTGCAAATCCAGATAGTACTGGAAGTATAATGCGTTTTCATAATGATGAATGCAAGGTTTCTGGCGAAGGAGAGTTAAATATGGGTCTCTCACTTGGGCAGGTAAAAACCTTTGCGGCTGGAGAGGTAACGCATTATCGTGGTTCTAATGACACCATTCGTTTAAACACTCTTTTTGGGTTAGATTTTATGTTGGATCAAGCGTCTATTGACATGATCTATTACGATCTACTTAATGCAGACCTTCGACGCACTGTCGATGCTGAATCGCCTGAAAATATTCGTCGAATGAAGGAGTGGATGGGTATTGAAACAGCTGCAAAAGTTTCTAAGGAACTTCTAAGTGCTGATCCTTTTAAATCATTACCCGTTGAACATCAACATCTTTTTACATTTAATGATTTGACATGGACATGGGATGTTGCTTCACGAAGCTATTTGGCCAATGGAGAAGTAACGTTGAATTGGATGCAAAATAAACCTGTGAATAGGAAAGTAAACATTAAGGCAAATATTGTCTTTAGCCGAGGAGGAAACTCCATGAATATCTATATGGAAGCTTCCAAAGATGTATTTTACTTTTTTAGTTACCGCAGCGGAATAATGCAAACGTTGTCCTCCAATGAACTTTATAATAACCACATTAAAACGGTGGATGCCAAAACGCGTAAGATGAAGGTAGGTTTTGGTGAACAATCCTATAGTTTTATTCTTTCTCCGCAAAGCAGGATGAAACGTCTTTTAGAAATATTTGAAACAAATAACAATAATCAACAATCAATGGATGAGGAAGATGTAGAAGACCAAAATTAAAACATTCTGTCATAGCGTAAATGTCTTATTAAGTTCATCTGTTCTAATTGTTCTTTAAAAAATCATTACATTTGCGGTTATAAATACAGACAGTTCGTAACCATCCTGTCTATAAAAAAAACTATGGGCCATGGCGTTCAACAATAAAATGCCGATTAAATTGAATGACATACTCATTCCATTGAATTCTGCCTTTCCGATGTTACAATAACATCTTTTATTCACTCCAATGTGCCTTTAGTTTTTAAGGATTTTCATTTGTCTGTTTTTAGTTTAATAAAGATTAATTGATAATTCAGAAGGATTTTGCTCATGTGAAATTCTTCTGTAAAAAAGCTAAAGATGAGTAAAAAAGCAATTGTATTATTGTCAGGAGGTCTGGACTCAGCAGTAGCATTGTGGCTGGCCAAAAGTGAAGGTTTTGAACCACATACACTCTGCTTTGATTACGGACAGCGACACGACAAAGAGATAAAAGGCTCAGAGATCTTAGCCAAAAAGGCGGGTGTTAAAAATCATCGTTTGATCACTATAAACATCGGTCAATGGGGTGGCTCTTCACTTACAGACAAGGAGATGGAGATCGAAGACGGAGATATTCATCGCACAGATATTCCCGTAACCTATGTGCCAGCACGCAATATGGTGTTTTTATCCATTGCTGCCTCTTATGCTGAAGCGATAGGAGCACAAGATATTTTTATAGGAATCAGCGAAGTGGATTATAGCGGTTATGTGGATTGTCGCGACTCATTTATAAAAGCTATGCAAGAGGCCATCAATCAAGGTACAGTGATGGGCGCTGAAAAAAACATGCCCATTACAATTCATGCACCATTTATGAATATAACCAAATCAGAAGAAATAGTTATGGGCAACAAGCTGGGCGTTCCCTTCGAAGATACTTGGAGCTGCTACCGTGGAGGCGAACAACCCTGTGGGAGCTGCGACAGTTGCTTGTTACGTGCTGAGGCATTCAAAAATGCAGGTATTGTTGATCCTGCTATTACAAAGGTTAAAATATGAACAACAAAATAGTTCTTGCGAATGAAGGTGTTTTCCCCATCACAAAAGATTGGGAAGGTTATGCTCTCCCTCATCTTCCAGCTACAGGAATGCATATGCCTGGCACCATCCAGGGAGAAGGATTGCTTATGGGAATGCCTTCTCTCTTTATTCGTTTGGCATCTTGCAACCTTCGCTGTATATGGAATCTTCCTGATGGAACTATTAGTAAGTGCGATACACCTTACGCTTCTTTTGATGTGAAAGAGGTAAAGCGTATGGAAGTAGACCAAGTGGTACAGTTGGTGAAGCACAACATAGGCGCCATGAAACATGTTGTAATTACTGGTGGAGAACCTTTTTTGCAAAATGAGCCGTTGGCACTTCTATCAAAACAATTAAAAGAAGAGCTTAAACTACACATCACCATAGAAACCAATGGTACACTTTTTCATGAAGAGGTAGCTAAGAATATTGATCTGTTTAGCATATCTCCAAAACTAAAAAACTCAACACCCAATGAAGCAAAGCTTAAATCTTTGGGATTGAATATGAATGGCCCCATGAAGTCGCACGGAGAGAAGCGATACAATTTAAAAACCTTACAGGAATTTATCAACTTCAGCAAAGCAAATAAAAAGAATCTCCAACTCAAGTTTGTTGTAGGTCAAGAAGAGGATGAAAAAGAGATTGTTAAATATTATATCACCCCTCTCACCAACATAGAACCACAAGATATTATGCTGATGCCTTTGGGCGCAAATAGGGAAGAACTTAAAAAGACCACCCCTATGGTTTTGGAGATGGCCATTCGCAATGGTTGGCGATATACTTCTCGAATTCATATTGATCTGTTTGGAGCAAAACCTGGGGTTTAAAAAGATAAACAATGGATAAAAATTTTGCTGAGGCACGATTGTTAGGAAAGATCATACAACATCCTGAACATTACGAACCAGAGATTTTAGTTGCAGTTCCTCGAAAACTCAACCGTGAGATATATCAAATCAGAGAAGATCAACTTCCGTTTGTAGGAGTTGACAGCTGGCATGCTTATGAATTAAGCTTTCTAACTCAAAAAGGATTGCCTGTTACG